>Ga0208686_1000224_pt1 | contig 32745 bp, 32 predicted proteins | sample June2015DPH_6_50_FD_184694 | JGI IMG/M metagenome (GOLD analysis project Ga0208686, IMG submission 184694) | Peatland microbial communities from SPRUCE experiment site at the Marcell Experimental Forest, Minnesota, USA - June2015DPH_6_40... | ecosystem: Environmental > Terrestrial > Soil >... | reverse complement strand
GATCTTTGAAATGACGCGGGATTACGCTGTCATCGTGCCGCTGATGATCGCAAACCTGACCAGCTTCTTCATCTCTTCCCGATTTCAGAAGCAGCCCATCTACGATGCACTGGCCCATCAGGATGGGATTCATTTGCCCAGCCACAGCACTCGCAACGAACCCAACAAGCGAACTGTGCTTCAGATCATGCGGAAGACTCCCGAGATTCTCCCCGCTGAAATGCGTGTCCAGGATGTGATCGAACAAGCTCGTGCCGGTATGCTCCGTACCTGGCCTGTGGCTGAGAAGGATTACTTTCTTGGAATGCTGACCAGAGAGACGCTGGGGTGCGCCTTTGTCGATGGGAGAAAGGAACAGCCGCTGAAAGACCTTGTGGAAACCCTCCAAGTTCCGCACCTCCACACAGATCATGCCCTGCATCTGGCTCTCGAACGCATGAGCAAGTGCCATCTCGATGTCTTGCAGGTCATCCACCGGGCGGATATTCACAAACTGGAAGGTGTCGTAATGTTGCCCGATGTGCTGGATGCCTATGGCATCGACCGCATCGGCTCACAGTAGCGGGAGACGGCGCAGCATATCACTTTGCGAGTGAGCCTTTCGCATGAGATCTTCACGCCAGGGAATCCGTAACTTGGCGTCATTCGGAGCTGCGACCAAGACTCTCTGCAGTTCCTGCTATGGTTTGAGGACGCCGTGCTGGTTGATATAGCCGCCTCGAAAAAAGCGGTGATGTACCATGCTTAAGCCAAGCAGATAAAAGGCAACTGCCAAGACAACAACAAACAGGAATTGTCCAATTCGGAACCAGGGTGACCGTCGTCCTGAAGGGATTGGCGTATTCGAGTTGGTTGTCATCTGAGCTACCTCTTCGCCAAGCCAAGCGACTGTCGTAATAATGCAATTCGTGCGCCCGGAGCGACACAATAGTCTGTACTATTTTGCTCAATATCGAAAACTGTCGAAAAGGCTCATCCGGATGATTGCGCATCTCAGCTCAATCTGAAATCTCTTCTTGCAGTACTAAGCCACTAAAATGATGCCGCCGTTGTGGCCATTCGAGCGCCTTAGTGCCGTGAGCTCTGCAGCGGCTTTGCGGTTTGTCTTGGGGAATCGTGGGGGCACCGGTCGTTGCACTCGTCGTTGGGGCCTGTGCCGCTATGCTTTGTGAGCACTTGACTGGTTTGCGCTTTTCGTTCCCTTTGGACGTTGCGGCGGATACCGGCCCGAGATCGAGAGTCTCATGGATGAGCAATTGTGACCGGCTTTCCATAGCCGCCTATTCGATACTTACGACATAAATGCGGAGACCTTGTCTAGAGCCGAAATGGCGCGGCATAGACTGGGCAATGCCCACAAAGAGACAAGATCATTTCTCTTTCGCCGCCCGGCTGATGGCACGCCCTGTTGCTTTTTAAGGAAGAGGAGTGATGAAAGTTCTGATAGGAATTGACGATTCAAAGTTCTTCGAAAATGTGATTCGGGCTGTTGTGAACCAATTTCGGCCTGAGAATACGGAGGTTCTGGTTCTGCACGTGCTGCAACCGGTTGAGCCCGTGGCTCCTCCAGAAATGGCTCAAGGCTACGCTCCCGAGCTGGAAGATCAGAAAAAGCCGGCCCATGCATTGGTCGAGCGAGTTGCGGACAAGTTGCGTAGAGCGGGATTCAAGGCACACACCGCTGTCAAAGTGGGGGACGTCAAAGAAAGCATCCTCGATACTGCAGCGGAATGGCATGCCGATCTCATTGCGGTTGGTTCGCATGGGCGAAGAGACATTCAGAGCTTCCTGTTGGGAAGCGTGGCGGAATCCGTCGCTCGCCACGCCAAATGCTCCGTTGAAATCGTTCGCACGCCAGCGGGTAACTGACAGAGTGTTGCTTGCAGTAACCAGACGCAACAACTACGGTAGAGCCGGAATTTGTCTGCAAGGAAAATGGACCTGCCGCAAGGGCGGCGACTTTGCACTACAAAACGCACAATGAAGGATGTCCCATGATTGAGCAGCTAAACAGCCTTCCTGACAACGTTCTCGCCTTCGTGTGTAAAGGGCACGTAACAAAAAGGGATTATGACGCGGTCGTGGTTCCGGCCGTTATAAATGTGCTGAAGAGGCAGGACAAGATCCGGCTCTACTATGAAACCGCCGCGGATTTCGCCGGATATGATCCCGGCGCTATTTGGGAGGACTTCAAGGTTGGGATGGAACACCTCACGCGCTGGGAGCGAGTCGCGGTTGTCACGGACATCGAATGGATCAAGCAGACGGTGCGGTTTTTTAGCTTCCTTATGCCCGGCGCGATGAGAGTGTTCCCGGCGTCGGAGGCCGCGCAAGCGCGCGCGTGGATCATCGCCGCCGGTTGAGGATCGAAAGTCCGCAAGCAGCGAAGACTGCAGTGTGGCTAACCAGGTCATCCAGGCCGGTGAGGCTGATGCGGTAGCATTTGGCCAACTCTTTATCGTCAACGCCGATCTGCATCCGCTTGATCTTCGGCAGACGAGAACAGGCCAATGCACTCATTGAGAGCATTTTAGAAGTGACCGCAGGTGATTAGTCGCCGGAAACGCCGTAGTGTTCACTGATTTTCGGTGCGGAACTTTCCACTTGGCCGAAAAGTCGGCTACGCTTCCACATGGTTTCCAGCCCGCGCTCAGCTTCGGAAGTCACTTCTCTCGGTAGCCGGTTTTACGGCCAAGTGGACCGGATTTGTAAACACTGGCAGACTTTCGAGGAGTAATTGGTTCTCAATAAGCGACTCGGCGATTTACTACTCGCTGACAAGCGAGGACCGGATAAAGTATCCCGGTCGGACGGATAGAGTTCAGTGTGACGCGGCAGCGCCTGAGAAGTGCATAGGATCGTTCTCGTAATCCGTTCTCATTCTTAGAGGGCTCGCAAGGCTGCCACCGTGGCATCGTCTGTTTGGACGCCTTGGGAAAACCTATCCATTGATTCAAGGATCGACCGAACGAGTTCATCCGCGGGCTGGGCCCTGCAGGTTTTCGCGACTTGAAGCAGACCGTCAGTTCCCCACTCCTCACCCGAAGGACTCGAAGCTTCAGTCACGCCGTCGGTGTATACAAGGACCAAATCGCCGGGATTGAGTTGGATGACCCCCTCGTGCCAGATTGCGTCGGGAAACAATCCCACCGGGGCTCCGGTCGGCTCGAGCCAGTCCAGGGACCCGTCTCGGTGAAGGACCAGGGGAGAATTGTGGCCGGCATTCACGTACCGAAGCGTGCGCGCCCCACGGTCCAGCACACCGCAGAAAAGGGTGGCATAGCGGCTGTCGAGCGACGAGGCGCAGACTTGCAGGTTTACGATCCGAAGCAGCGCGGGCAATTTGTCGCCGGTGAATACGGACGCAGTGCGAAGAGATGCCTGAATGTTGGCCATCAACAGGGCCGCTGCAACGCCCTTTCCAGAAGCGTCGCCGACAAGCATGGCCAGTCGTCCGTCCGAGAACGACGAAAAGTCGTAGCAGTCGCCGCCGAGAGCCCGCAATTGACGGCAGCTCGCACTGTAGTCCACGTTGCAATGGTCCCCGGCCGAACCCCGCATGAATCGCTCCTGAACGGAACAGGCTTGAAACCAGTCCTGGCTGACATCCACCACTAGATCGTCCGTCGTCATAATCCAACCTCCACTCGTATGTCGGTTCTGGCTGCACAATATCGACACGGAAGGGGTTTGCTTTTTTTCAAAAGAATGTTTTGTGGGGATGTCGAGAACGGCCATGCCGGCTCCGACTACCAGATGAATGCGCAGACGGAGCCCCGCAGGCTGGCCCTCCCGGAAGGCGAGATCGGCCACTCGAATGCGGAACTCACAGAAAAGCAAAGGAGGACATGCAATGACGACCTTAACCCCTTATCTTTTGTTTGACGGAAACTGCAAACAAGCCATGGAGTTCTACAAATCCTGCTTCGGCGGAGAACTAACGGAGATACTGGTGAAGGACTCTCCCGCAAAAGACTTCATGCCTGCATTTCAGTACGAGAAAATTCTCAATGCGCGGCTGAAGAGCGGGAACGTCGATCTCTCGGCATCGGACTGGCTACGGCTCGACCGTACGCGAGTGCCGGGAAATACCGTTTGCCTTTATCTGCACGCCGAAACGTTCCAGGAGCTGAACAATCTCTTTGTGCGCCTTGCAGAAGGAGGGGATTTGACTGACCCGCTGACGGAAATGTTCTTCGGTACATATGGCGCACTGAACGACAAATTCGGTGTCCGATGGATGTTTCACTCCAATTAGGGGCGTTAGTCGAACGCATTTCAATCACGAATGAAACCATCAAAGGAGACAAAGGTCATGAAATACATTCTGATGATGTCGGGGACTCAAACCGGCGTCGCCGGGTATCAAACCTGGTCGCAGAGCGACCGCGATAAGCATATGCAAGCCCTGGGCGCCGTGGTGAAGGAGTTGGTGAAAACGGGTGAGTTTGTTGCCACGCAGCCATTGGCGGAACCGAAGGAAGCCAAAGTCGTCCGCGGCGAGAAGAATGGACTGCCGGTGACGGATGGCGTCTTCCCCGAATCGAAAGAATTCCTGCTGGGCTACTGGATTGTCGATGTGACCACGCCAGAGCGCGCTTACGCAATCGCCGCCCAGATTTCAGCTGCTCCCGGGCCGGGAGGAATTCCGACGAATATGCCGATCGAGGTACGGCAGTTCATGGAATCCAGAACGGCGCCGAGGTGACCCGGCGCTTCAAAGTGATTGATGAAGGCACGAGGATTCTCTTGCGAAGGGTTCAAAGGAGCCGAAGATGAAATACATTCTGATGATGAACACCATGCGGGCCGGAGCAGGAGTTCCGGCGTGGCCGAAGGCCGACTTGCAGGCGCACATCGGCTTCATGCACAACGTGAACCGCGACCTGCACGAAGCTGGCGAGTGGGTTTCCGCCGAAGGCCTTTCGTTTCCCGATCAAGCGCGGCTGGTGCAAACCGGAAAGGATGGCGCTCCGGTCACCGATGGCGTCTTTCCGGAGTCGAAGGAGTTCCTAGCAGGCTTCTGGATCGTGGACGTGGACAGCCCGGAGCGGGCGTATGCCATTGCGGCCCGCATCTCCACGGCTCCTGGGCCGGGAGGAAAGCCACTCAACATGCCTATCGAGGTGCGCCCCATCATGAGCGCGCCGCCCCAGGAGATGCTATGACGGAAGCTGCGAACACAGCTCCGTGGGACTCCGCATCGGAGCACCTGCTGCGTGAGCTCGCGCCGCAGGTGCTCGGCGTGGTCGCCCGGCGCTTTCGCGACTTTTCGTCGGCCGAAGACGCGGTGCAGGAAGCCATGCTTGCCGCTTTTAAGCAGTGGCCACAAGAGGGCATTCCTGAGAATCCGCGCGGCTGGTTGATTCGGGTCGCAATAAGGCGGATGACTGATATGGCGCGCAGCGAGATAGCGCGGCGACAGCGGGAGACCGCTGTAACACCCGAGGAGGAGCCGATGATCGAGCCGTCAGAAATGGAGTCGGACATGGATCCTGAAGATACGCTCGTTCTGCTTTTCATGTGCTGTCATCCCGCATTGAGCACATCGTCGGCGATTGCGCTTACCCTGCGAGCGGTTGGCGGGCTGACCACGGCCGAGATTGCCAACGCGTTCCTGGTTCCCGAAGCGACGATGGCGCAGCGGATCGGCCGTGCAAAGCAAAGCATCAAGGCATCCAAGGCTCCCTTTCGCATGCCGGATCCCCAGGAGCGCATGAAACGGCTGCCCGCGGTTCTCCATGTGCTTTACCTGATCTTCAGCGAAGGTTATGTGAGCAGCATCGGCGCGCACTTGCAGCGACTGGATTTGGCTTGTGAAGCAATCCGGTTGACCCGGGGCGCGAGGGCTCTGCTGCCCGAGGATGCAGAGATCGCCGGTCTGCTGGCGCTGATGCTGCTGACCAATGCCCGGCGGAACGCCCGGACGGGGCCGAATGAAGAGTTGGTCCCGCTCGATAAACAGGACCGGAGTCTGTGGGATCGGGTCGAGATCGCTGAAGGCACGAATCTGCTGACGCTTGCACTGTCACAAGGAGCGGTGGGGCTTTATCAGCTTCAAGCCGCGATCGCCGCGGTTCATGACGAGGCGACGCGTGCGGAAGATACAGACTGGCCACAGATCCTCGCGCTTTATGAACTGTTGCAGCGCGAGTCGCCCAGTCCCATGGTGACATTAAACCACGCCATCGCCGTTGCGATGGTGCACGGACCGGAAAGCGGGCTGGAACGTCTACAAACGCTCGACAAGGACGAACGACTGGCTGGGCATTTTCGGCTGGATGCAGTACGCGGCCACTTGTTCGAGAAGCTGGGAGATTTAGAGAAGGCCGTCCAGCACTATCGTGCCGCCGCGGCCCGGACGACCAGCCTTCCGGAGCAGAATTATTTGATGGCGCAAGCGGCGCGGCTCGATGAGGCTCGCGACCAACTGAATCATGACTCTTCTGAACCGGAGTTGCGACCTTTGAAGACAAAAGCTTCCAATTCGCCGCATTAAAATGGCCATGGCGGCCCCGCGGGGGGGCAATTGGCGCGAACAGGGCAATGCGCTCGTTGAACACGGGTTGAACTCGTTCAAAGGATTAGTCCCCATAAACGTTAGGTCCCTATCGGGACTGTCGCGGCGCGACGAGGGCTGCCTGTGGCAGGATCTTCTGCCGGGACAGTTTCGATAGGGTCGTTTGAAGTAAGTCGCTTTCGCGACGGACGCGGTGATCTACCTATGGGATTTGAATCGGCGCCGGTTGACTTTTGTGGGTATTGGATCGCCGAAGTGGGATGAAGCGTGCGGAGCGAACTCTGGTTTCGATGGAAGTGGGTTCCAGCGGCGGCATCGCAGACGCACATCGCGAGGGCCGTGGCCGCAGTCGGGGCGCACGGCGACTTTGCGTGCGAGAGCACAGCGGCGTGGAAGGTGGAGAACGACGCGGGGAGCGGTGAGTATCTCATGAGCTGTCATCGCTGCACCTCCGAGGCTCAGACGGGGTCATGCTTGGATGAAAGTGAAGCTGGCCGCGGGTCAGCCGTTCGATGACCAGCATGATGCCGGAGCAGGCTGGACAGCGCGGGCTGGGTGGCTCGGGTGGATCGATGCTGGCCGCCATGCCGAGCAACACGCGGCAACGTTCGAGCGCAGCACCACGTCTGCAGTTGGCGAAGAGACCGAAGTGTCGTATGCGCACCAGACCGCCGGGAAGAACGTGCAGCAGGAAGCGGCGCAGGAACTCGTGCGCGGAAACTGTCATGATCTTCTGCTTGCCGCCGTGAGCATAGTCTCGCCAGCGAAATGAGACGCTGCCGTTTTCAAAAGCCACCAGACGATGGTTGGAAATAGCCACGCGATGGGTGTAGCGGGCCAGGTAGTTGAGAACATGCTCGGCGCCGCCGAAGGGTGGCTTGGCGTAGACCACCCAGTCCTGTCGATGTAACTGCCTAAGGAAATCAGAGAAGCAGCCGGGCGAGGCCAGATGCTGTTGCGAGCCTTGGAACTGAAGCATGTCCTCGGCGGCGAGTTGCTTCAGTCCAGCGGCGAACTTGCCGCGGAAGACTCGGCTTAGTGCGCGGACAGGCAGGAAGAATCGGTTCGAGGAATGGATCCATCTCGATCCGTCGGGAACCAGGCCCCCGGCGGGAACGATGTAGTGGACGTGAGGATGATGCTCTAAGTTCTGTCCCCAGGTGTGGAGCACGCCAAGGAATCCGATATCGGCTCCGAGGTGCTTGGGATCGCGAGCCAGTTCGAGCATCGTCGCGGCGCTGGTGCGATAGAGCAGGTCGTAGAGCAATCGCTTGTTCTGAAGGGCAAGTGCGGAGAGCGAATGCGGCAGCGTGAAGACGACGTGGAAGTACGGCACGGGCAACAGCTCTGCCGAGCGCGCGGCCAGCCATTTTGCGCGCGCGTTCCCCTGGCACTTGGGGCAGTGCCGGTTGCGGCATGAGTTGAACGAGATGGCCTGATGGCCGCAGCGGACGCACCGATCGCGATGACCGCCCAATGCCGCGGTGCGGCAGCGGACGATGGCATCGAGCACCTTGCGATGCGGCCATGCAAGATGCGCCTGCTGCTGTTCCCGGAAACTGTTGCCCGTTCTACGGACGATGTCGGCCACCTCGAGGGTGGGCCGGTTCATCGCTTCATCCGTCTCCTGGAGCGTTTTACTTCGTCAGGCCGTGACACTTCGATGGCTTCGAGCGGGCTGGGAATCGCCTGCAGGTGGCGTCGTGACAGGTGCAGATAGACGGTCGAATGTTCGAGCTTGGAGTGTCCGAGAAGCACCTGGATGGTGCGCAGATCGGCGCCGGCTTCGAGCATATGCGTGGCGAAACTGTGCCTCAGCGTGTGGGGAGATACGTGCTTCTTGATCCCGGCCTGCATGGCTGCCTCAGCCATAGCCGCCCAGACAATCTTTCCCGTGATGGGCACATCAGCCCGCCAGTTGTTCACCATGCCTGGGAACAGGTAAGTCTTGGGCTTCATCCAGCGCCAGTACTCTCGCAGAGTCTCCAGCAGCTTGGGGGTGAGCAGAACATCGCGATCGCGGCTGCCCTTGCCTTGATGGACATGAATGACCATGCGTTCGCTATCGATGTCGGCGACCTTCAGATGACACAGCTCCGCCCGGCGCAGCCCGGTTGCATACAGCGTCATCAGCATGGTGCGGTGCATCAGGTTCCGAGCTGAATCAATCAGCCGGGTCACTTCTTCCGGACTAAGTACGGTCGGCAGCTTCCTGGGGCGCTTGGGAAAAGGGATCTCATCGAGCAGATAGGGGCGTCGAAGAGTCTTGACGAAGAGAAACCGCAGAGCCGCACATCGGCTCTGGATGGTGCCGGGCGACAACTTCCGATCGCGGAACAGATGCACCTGGTACTCACGAATGTGGCTTGGACCAAGGCGCTCAGGCGAGCGGTGGAAGTATTTAGAGAAATCCGTCACCGCGTGGATGTAGCAACGGACAGTGCTTGGGGAATAGTTGCGACGCTGGAGTTCATCCAGCATCAGCTGCCGAAGATGGGTCACTGTAAACCTCCTTGTGACCCAAGCCTTACACCGGCGACAATCCCCGGGGACGACCCATGCCGCAGCGTCCGTCGCGACAGCGACTTAGTTCAAACGCCGATACCGCCAGAAGAAGCCTCCTACGACGCGCTCTCCCCGACCCGCACAACCCCCTCCCGCTCAATTTCCCCCACAACCCACTGAAAACACTGCCAAAATTCTTTTCCCAAGTTTGCCGATCATTATGCCCGCTTGGCGCACAATGGTCCCATGATCGCCATCCAGAGATCGACGACCAGATCAGAACCACACCCGCGCGAGCTACTGGCTTTTGGCTACTGGCTACCGGCTAATGGCGTAACCCTCGTGGAATGACGTGTTTACAAAATGCGACTCTTTAGAATCAGGAACTTAGGGGGATCCCCCTACCATTAACCCCTTTGTCATGACGTACTTGGCTTCAAAGATAGGGGGGAGTCGGGGTGGCGCGCCAAAAAATAAACAGCCGCTGCGAAGCAGTCCACGGTCCACGAATCACGCTCCACGATCCACCGCTTTTCTGGTCACTGCCAAACACGAAGGCCGCCCGATTTCCTGGGCGGCCCTCCTGCTGTTTCCATCCGTGATGCCGGTTTCACTTCGTTGAATTGATCTGGTCCTCAACCTTGTAAAGAACCGTGTGGTCGATGGTGCATGCCTTGTCGATCTCTGAAAATGCATCGTCGGTTGTCATCTCGGAATGGACCTTCTTCCAGCGGGCGGTGAGGTTCGGTCCGAAGTAATTGAACATCGAGTCCCATGTGGAGAAGATGTCGACGGTGCTCACGAGGCTGGGGTCCTTGTCGCCGCGGGGCATGACCTGTATGTTCACGGCCCAGCCGTCCTGCGCGCCGTCTTTCACCCCTTGCTCGGCGACCGGCTGCCATAATCTTTTTTGCGCCGCGACGCACTCGTTCACGTCGGTTGCCTTCATCGAGTTGAAGATCAGGTAGTCGCCCTTTTTCGATCCGCCAACCAGCACCTGATACTGGGTGATGTTGTTGGAGACCAGTTCCGCGACTGCGGAGAGTCGATCGCGCCACTCCGGCAGTGTCGAAGTGACGCCGGCTTTTTGCAGGACGGCCGTCATCTCGTCGTCTCCAAGAGGCGCAGGCGGAAAGCCGGGATAGAAGGAGACGAGAACGTAGTCGCACCCCGCTTCGGTCCCTGCGGGGATGACGGTGCGCAGCGCAATAAAGCCCGAGACCCTTCCCGAGTCGATGTGGGCCTGTTCAACCTTGTGGTAGTCGCCGTTGAGAAGAGTGTGAAAGGCAGAGGTTTGCCCGGGCTTGACCCGGACACAGGAAATGCTGTGATATCCAACCGGCGCTTGTTGAGCAACAAGCGTTGCGGAGAGTGTCGCGGCCAGCGCCGCGCCCCAGAAGAAGTGACGTAAACCCATTGCAAGACCTCCTTGGTCTTTGGCGTTTAAAGTGTGGTTTCCGGCTCTACAAGAGAGGTGAACCTGGACGATGACCCGCAAGACGGGAAGCTCCAGCCAAGGTGGAGCAAAGAGAATTGTCTCTGGTGTTTGGCGGCCTCGATGCTTTGACGCCCCGGAGAAAAGCACAGACGGCGACCGGAGAAGTGACTCGCCGCAAGCTGTTCGCGTTGAAGGCCTGTTGGGGGATCAGGGGTTATCGCCGGCCCACTCTCGTCCGGCTCAGGTGCTGCCCAGCTGTGATACTCAAACGCGGATCTTAGCGCCGTCAAGGGAAATCGTTGGCAGCCAGCGCGGCCGCGTCAGCTCTTCAGCCAGTCCTTCACTTTCTGCGCCACCACATCGCGGCCCACGTCGCTGATCGCATTCGTCAGCGGAATTTGCTTGGGACAGACCTCGACGCAGTTCTGCGCAAAGCCGCACTCCTGGATGCCGCCGTCACCGGCCAGCGCGCGAAGCCGTTCCTCTTTGTAGACTTTTCCGGTCGGATGATTGTTGAACAGCTTCACCTGTGCGATGGTCGCCGCGCCGACAAATCCCGTCACGTCGTTGAATTGCGGGCAAACTTCCATGCAGCAGGTACAGGAGATGCAATTGGACAACGGATAGTTCGCTTCCTGCTCCTGCGGATAAACGCGAGGCCCCGAGCCGAGATCGTACGTGCCGTCCACCGGTACCCAGGCTTTCACGCGCATCAGGTTTTCGAAAAGAACTGACCGGTCGACCTGCAAATCGCGCACCAGAGGAAACTTTGTCAGCGGCTCAACCTTAATTGGCTGCTCCAAGTTGTCAACGAGTGCGGAGCACGCCATGCGCGCCTTGCCGTTGATGCGCATCGCGCACGAACCGCAAATCTCCTCGAGGCAATTCGAATCGTAGGTGATCGGAGTCGTCGGCTTGCCGTCGGCCGTCACGGGATTCCGCGCGATCTCCATCATCGCCGAAACGACATTCATCCCCGGCCGCCACTCCAGCTCAAACCGCTCCCACACCGCCGCCGCTTCAGGGCTGGCCTGGCGCTTGATTTCGAAAGTGACTGTCCTCGTCGCCATGATCCCTTTCAACTAACTCACTTTTCGCTCTCGCACGTCTCTCGTCCAAAAATCCGCTGCATGCAATGGCCGCGTCAGTAATGTCTCGGCCGCGGCTTGATGAACTGCGTATCAACATCTTCGTACTCAAACTTCGGTCCTCCCGCGCTTCCCGTGAAACTAGCCTTCGTGGTCTTCAGGAATCGCTCGTCGTTGCGCTCAGGAAAATCCGGTTTGTAGTGCGCGCCGCGCGACTCGTCGCGCAGCATCGCGCCCAGCGTAACCGTCCGCGAAATCTCCAGCATGTTCTTGAGTTGCCTCGCAAAGGCGAAGCTTGTGTTCGCCCACTGGCTTTTGTCGCTCAGGTTCACGCGCTTGTAGCGTTCGAGCAGCTCCACGACCTTGCCGTCGGCCTCTTTCAGGTCCTTGTTGTAGCGGATCACCGTCGCGTGCTCGGTCATGGTCTCGCCTAGCTCGCGCCACAGCTTGAAGGGATTTTCTCCGCCCTCGTTCTTAATCAACTTGCCGTTGATCTCCGTCTGCCGCGCCACTTCCGCCGCAGCTCCACCATCGCCTTCCACGGCGGGCACGCTCTTTGCATACTGCATCGCGTTCGGTCCCGCGCGAAATCCGCCGAAGATGCAGCTCACCAGCGAGTTCGCGCCCAGCCGGTTCGCGCCGTGATATTGGTACTCGCACTCGCCCGCGGCAAAGATGCCGGGAACATTGGTCATCTGGTTGAAGTCCACCCAAAGTCCGCCCATCGTGTAGTGCATGCCCGGGAAGATCTTCATCGGCTCTACGCAAGGATCCACGCCGACGAACTTCTCGTAGATTTCCAGAATTCCGCCGAGCTTGTAGTGCAGCGTCTCGCGATCGATGTGCGTCAGGTCGAGATACACCATCGGCTGGCCGTCGAGGCCGAGACCCATCTCAAATACCACTTTGTGAATCGCGCGCGTGGCCACGTCGCGCGGCACCAGGTTGCCGTACTTCGGATACCACTCCTCAAGGAAATAGAACCGCTCCGCCTCGGGAATCGCCTTGAACGCGCGCTTGTCGCCCGGCGTCCGCGGAACCCACACGCGCCCACCCTCGCCGCGCGCCGACTCCGACATCAGCCGCAGCTTGTCCTCGCCGGGAATGCATGTGGGATGCACCTGGATGAACTCGCCATTGGCGTAGTACGCGCCCTGTTGGAAGATGGCCGACTGCGCCGATCCCGTGCACACCACGGAGTTAGTGCTTTTGCCGAAGATGGCGCCAATACCACCCGTCGCTAGGATGATTGCATCGGCTGAGAACGCCTTCAGCTCCATGGAGCGCAGGTTCATGGCCACGATGCCGCGCGCGTTGCCCTTCCCGTCGATGATGGCGGAGAGAAACTCCCATCCCTCGAACTTATGTACCTTGCCCTCTGCCTCGTAGCGCCGCACCTGCTCGTCGAGCGCGTAGAGCAATTGTTGTCCCGTGGTCGCCCCGGCAAATGCGGTGCGATGGTAGAGCGTGCCACCGAAGCGCCGGAAGTCGAGCAATCCCTCGGGCGTGCGGTTGAACGGAACACCCATGCGGTCGAGCAGATCGATAATTGCCGGAGCCGCTTCGCACATAGCCTTCACCGGCGTCTGGTTGGCCAGGAAGTCGCCGCCGTAGATCGTGTCGTCAAAGTGTTGCGCGGTGGTGTCGCCCTCGCCCTTCAGGTTCTTTGCGGCGTTGATTCCACCCTGCGCGCAGACCGAGTGCGACCGCTTCACCGGCACGATGGAAAACAGGTCCACATTGCCGCCGGCCTCGGCGATCTTGATGACGGCCGCAAGCCCCGCCAGCCCTCCGCCAACCACGATGATCCTGGGTGCTGCCATTGACGCGTCCTTAGCTGACAGTGAACGGTTCGCAGTTCACAGTTCGTAATTCGTAGTTGATTGCTCCCGGACCGCCCAGCTGGTCAGGCTCCGCACGGAGCTGAATCGCCGCGAGCGGCACATTGTCGGGCGCATTCGGATACTTCGGCCCCACAAACGCCCAGATGCTGGCCAGTCCCATGCCTGCAAGGATCACGCCGAATGCAACACAGATGTAACCGAACCGGCGCCGCGCAGTTTCTCCCGGCGTAATGCCCCACTTGGCGGCGAACAGCCAAACGCCGTAGGCAAAATGCCAGCAGACGGCGATCATCGCAATCACATAAACCGCAAGAATCCACGGATTCGCAAGCTCGTGCTGAACCTTCGCGAACGCCATGCCCGGATTCTCGGGCAGGCTCGCGCCCATGAAGCGCTGCGTTGCCACGTGATAGCCGATGTAAGCAAATGCGATCAAGCCGGTGTAGCGCTGCGCCAAATACATCCAGTTCCCCGCCCAGGGGTAGTACACGATGTTCGATTTGCCGCGCAGCCAAATATAGACGCCGTAAATCCCGTGATACAGGATGGGCAGAAAGATGAAGACCCACTCCAGCACGCGCACCAGCGGCAGGCTATTCAGGAACTTCACCTGCTCTCCATAAGCGATCGGTCCCTTCAACGCTTCGAAGTTCGAGAGCAGGTGTTCAAGCAGAAACGCTCCGATGGGAACGATGCCCAGCAGCGAATGCAGCTTGTGCCAAATAAAACTTGTGCCCTTCCCCGCGCGCAACGGCTCAACGCCGCGGCGGACGCTATGCGCAGAGGGGGGCGCGGCGGGTTGAACGGTTGCCATGAAGAATCTGGCTCCTAAGAGGTGCGGACCGAGGCAGTCTTAGTCTTAGATTGAGGGACGGAAACTCGCTGTCTGGTTCACACGCATTATTCGAGGCTGACGTTGGGTCCGTCAAGGCGGCGTTCCACGCTTTAGCGTTTTGGACGAGAACGGCGGAAAGTCAATGCGGCAGCATTGCCAGCAGCGCCGCAATCGCCCGCCCTCGATGGCTGAGCGAAAGCTTCGTTTCGAGATCGATCTCCGCCATCGTCTTGCCCAGTTCCGGCAAGTAGAACAAAGGATCGTAACCGAATCCGCCCATGCCGCGCGGCGCATCCAGAATCGTCCCTTCCACTGCTCCATCGGCGACTTGGACCACCTCGCCGTCGCGCGCGGCAACCAAGGTGCAGTGGTAACGGGCCGTGCGCAACTCCGCCGGAAACGCCTCCATTTTCTGCAGCAGCAGAATATTGTTCCACACGTCGGTGTTGTCGTTGGCGTCAGGCGAGTCCACAAGGCCCGTATCCGCCGCGAATCGCGCCGAGCGCACGCCGGGCGCGCCACCGAGCGCGTCCACTTCCAGACCCGAATCGTCGGCGACCACCAACTCGCCGGGCGCGAAACGCGAATAGTAGACAGCCTTCGTCGCCGCATTCGCCAGGAACGTGTCGCCGTCTTCTTCCGGCGCCGCGATCTTCTCGATCTCGGGAAGTGGTTCGATGCTGACAGAATACGCCTGCGCGGCCGTGCGAAAGTCGCGCAGCTTGCCCGCGCTGGTGGTGGCGGCGTAAAGCCGAAGGACCATAGAGAGAGTGTAAAGTGGTGCGCCCGGAGATTCGTCGCTGTACAAGGTGCGCATGGAGCCGGTAGGCTTTGAAATTGCTCGCGGACGGCAAGCCCAAATCCCTCGCAGCGAACGAAAACGGAGAACAGATGCCGACAGTAATCCTGGCAGGAATCGGATGGCACATTATCGGAGCGGCCTGCGCTGCTTCGTTCTATGCGCCGATTGAGAAGGTGAGGAAGTGGTCCTGGGAGACAACCTGGGCCATAGCTGGATTCTTCTCGTGGATTCTCTTGCCAATCGGCGTGAGCTATCTTTTGCTGCCGAACTTCCACGGCTTCTACGCCTCGCTCGATCCGAGCCTCATGTTCAAAGTCGCCCTCTTCGGCGCCATGTGGGGGGTGGGCAATGTGAGTTACGGACTCACGATGCGCCATCTGGGAATGTCGCTCGGCATCGGCGTGGCCATCGGCGTCACGCTTATTGTCGGCACTTTGGTCCCGCCCCTGATGCACGGACAGGCCGCAATGCTGTTCTCCACGCGCAGCGGCCTGCTCACAGTGGCGGGCGTTCTTGTGGCCGTGATCGGCGTAGCCATCGTTTCCTATGCCGGCCATCAAAAAGAAGTCGAGCTTGGCGCCGGGGTGCAGGAGTTCAACGTCAAGCTCGGGCTCGCGCTCGCCGTCATGTGCGGGATTTTTTCGTCGGGCATGTCCTTCGCCATCGATGCGGCCAAGCCCATCGCAGCGGCGGCACAACACGTGGGCGTCAATTCGCTCTACGCAGCGCTGCCCAGTTACGTGCTCATCATGGGCGGCGGCGCGGTCATCAATATGAGCTACTGTTTTATCCGGCTGGGATTCAAAAAGGAGCTTTCGCTCCGCGCCGATCTTGCCCAGCCGCGCGCGACGCTCATCAAAAACGGTTCGTTGGCCGCGGCTGGCGGAATCATGTGGTACCTGCAGTTCTTTTTTTACGCCCGGGGTGCGGCCAACATTCCGCAGCGCCTCGGCTACGTGAACTGGATGCTGCATATGAGCATCTATGTGCTTTGCGGCGGACTCGTGGGCCTGGCGCTAGGCGAGTGGGCGGGTGTGCGCCGCAGGCCGATCCGCCTGCTGTGGGCGGGAATTCTCGTCATCATCGCTGCCGCGAACTTGGTAGGCCTCGGAATGGCGTCGTAGTTTCAGGCGGCCCGTTCAACGGGCCAACTCTGACGGCATTCAGGCGATCGTCGCCCCAAGGCAGTAGTTACCACGGGTGAACCGACCTGGAAATCATGCATTGTCAGCGACGATTGCCACCGTTAAACTAACCGCGATATCCGTTTTTTTGTTCCGCAAGTCGCCCGTCAAAACAAGAGGATGCTTGTTCATGTGGTATCGAGGATGCGGCTTTGTTCACGTCTTGGTGTTCGGCCGTCGCTGCACTTCCGTGAATTTCGGCCTTGCGCTGCTGGGCGGCGTCGTTGCGCTCTGGCTTGCTCTGCCAACGCCGGCATCGGCGCAGGACACCTTGCCCTCGAACGGCATTCTGGCAGCGCCCTTGGTTACAGCGACTGACCATCCGGCCAAGCTTCCTGGGGCGAGCGAAATCACCGTCGAAGGATTGGTCTCATACGGCAACTACAAAATCTTTGCTTCCGGCGAGAACTGCAAGCTGTACCTCGTTGGCATCGAGTACGATCGCCACACATGGGGCCACCTGCTGGGTTCGCGCGTGGATTACGTGGCTGAGTTCATGCCCATGGTTCTGCTGAACCAGCCGACGGAAATGGATATCTGGGGCAACACGGAGAGCGCGAGCCGAAAAACCGTCCCCGGTATCGACATCGCGCCCATCGGAATTCGCTGGCTATGGCGCGACGGCAAGGCCTTTAAGCCTTACTTGATGGCAAAGGGTGGCGCCCTCGTGTTTGCGCAAAAGCCGCTTTCATCGAAGACTACGTATGAGAACCTCAGCCTGCAATCGGCCTTGGGACTCGAAGTCCGTTTGAACGACCGATTCGATCTGCGCCTTGGCCTGTTCGGCGACTTTCATTTTTCTGACGGCTTCATCGTTCCCGTCAATCCCGGCCTCGATGTGATGAACGCCACCATGGGGCTCACCTATCATTTGCGCGGCAAAAGGCAAATCGCAGGGAATTGACGCCTGTGCCTTAGGGCAACGGCAGTTCGCGATCAAGGCCCGACTCCACGAGGTCGAGGCGCAGCTTTTCGATCGTCGAAAAAATCATGCCCCTCATCCCCAACGCTCCGGCGGTTTCAACATTCTCAACTTTATCGTCGAGAAACAGCGTCTCCTCGGGCTGCGTTCCTAGCCGCTCCAATGCATAGCGATAGATTGCCGGGTCCGGCTTGGCCACACCAAGCTGATAGCTCCAGACAAGCACATCGAAGCGCGAGAGCCAGTCGAGTTCGCGCACCATGTACTCATGCACGGAATCTCCCATGTTGGAGACGATGGCCGTCAGCAGGCCGCGCTGCTTGATCGCGAGTTGCCAGGCAAGCATTGCAGGGTCTCCGCGAGTCCACATCCGCGCGTCCCACAGATTCAGTTCTTCGATCGCTTGCTCGCTAAGCTTGAGCCTCGAATCGCGCACAATGTCATGCCAGAACTCAAGGCCGGTAAGTTTTCCCTCGTCGTAAGCGTGCCGATCCTTCCAATAAAAGCTGTCCAGGCGATCCGCCGAGAGCCCCGTGATGCGCTTGAGCTCGGCATACGCAACGTGATCCGGGGGCCCCGTCAGCACTCGTCCATAGTCGAAGATCACAACGCGCAGAGCCAACAGCACCTCGCCAAAGTCGCTTCCACGCCCCATGATTCCCATGCTTCCCCATGTATCGTTGCAAGAGGCGCTGCTTTCATTGTGCACGATTGAAACCCGCGGCCCAATGGATCATGTGCGGCGATCCCAAGAGTCGATTCCCATGCCCTTCTCGCAACGATCCAACTGGAACACGGAAGAGAGCGAACTGGCCTGCGCGCACCGCGAGCGCCTGGCGGCCGGTCTGCCCATCGCCGACCTGACTGCTTCGAATCCCACACGCTGCGGCTTTGTTTATCCAGCCTCCCTGCTCAGTGCGCTCACCGATCCGCGCGCGCTCCAATACGATCCTCAGCCCCGGGGCCTGCTCTCCGCTCGCGAGGCGGTCTGCGCCTACTACCGCACCCATACCGTAACCCTCACTCCCGAACAGATCGTCCTCACCACCAGCACCAGCGAGGCATACAGCTTTCTCTTCCGCATGCTTTGCGATCCCGGAGACGAGATTCTGATCCCGCAGCCCAGCTATCCGCTCTTTGACTTCCTCGCCACCCTCGACGACGTGCGCCTTCGTGCCGCGCCGCTGGTCTATGAGAACGGTTGGCAGATTGACTCCGGAGGCATTCGCCGCGCCATCACCCCGCGCACGCGGGCCATCGTCATCGTGCATCCGAACAACCCAACCGGCCACTGCACCAAACCATGGGAGGCCGAGCAGCTCGCCAAGCTCTGCCGCGAGTTCGGCCTCTCGCTTATCGTCGACGAGGTCTTTCTCGACTACAGCTTCGGCGCAAAGGCTGAGAGTCCCGGCGCTGAAGCCCCCAGTTTTGCCCGCGGCTCTGAATTCGCTCCCAGCCTCGAAGGCGTTCCCATCTACATGGTCAGCGGCCTCAGCAAGATTGCCGGGCTGCCACAGATGAAGGCGGCATGGATTGTCGCGACTGGTCCGGAGCGCGACGAGGCCCTTGACCGCCTCGAAGTCATTGCCGACACGTTCCTCTCCATGAACGCTCCTGTGCAGCTCGCGATGCCGGCGTGGCTCGAAGGCCGCGCGGCAATCCAAAACCAGATTCGCCAGCGCGCGGCCGCGAACTTGGCCGCGCTCGATCAAGCCGTCGGGACCGTCGAATCCATCCAGCGGCTGGCGGTCGAAGGCGGTTGGTACGCTGTGCTGCGGATTCCAGCCGTCGAACCCGACGAGCAGACGGTTCTGGCGCTGCTCGAGCGCGGAGTCTGGGTTCAACCAGGCTACTTTTTCGGGATGCCGGAAAGCGGCTGGCTCGTCCTGAGCCTGCTCGCGCCCCAGGTGGAATTCAGTAACGGAGTTGCCACTCTGATTAACTACTTGGGAACGAATCACGAACGTAACAAAAACGCCTGACCACGAGAACCATCTCTTGAACTAATCAATCTATCTAATTGAAATTGATTGCTTTACTTCTTTGTCTGTTTTCCTGCGACTTTTGCGGGTGTCCGACCTTTCTGCCGTGTCTACTCCGGGGTTTTGCCCGTCTGTAGAAACGGATTGGTCGCGCGCTCCTCGCCGATCGTCGTGCCGGGGCCATGGCCTGGGAGCACATGGGTCTCGTCGGGCAGGTTGAGCACCCGCGTGTGCAGCGAGGCCATGATCTGTTCGAAGTCGCCACCGGGCAGGTCGGTGCGGCCAATGCTTCCGGCAAAGAGCGTGTCCCCGGCGATGAGCAGATTGAGCGGAGCAAAGTGCAGGCAGATCGACCCCTGCGTGTGTCCCGGCGTGTGCAGCACCTGCGCGGGATAGTGCTCCAGGCCGACAAGCTGGCCGTCCTTCAACCCTTCGTCGGGCGGAGCCGTTTCCGGGGCCGCGCGCAGGCCCAGCCACGCCGCCTGCGTGTCCATCATTTCAATCTGTGGCAGGTCGTTTTCGTTCAGGTAAATCGGCGCGCCAGTCAGGCGCTTGAGTTTGAGCGCTCCGCCCACGTGGTCAATGTGGCCATGCGTCACCAGGATCTGCTTCAGCCGAAGTCCCTGGTCATTCAAACGCTTCGCGATCCGGCTCACGTCGTCACCGGGATCGATCACGATGGCCTCGCGCGTCTCCTCGTCACCCAGAATCGTGCAGTTGCAGGCCAGCGGACCGACGGGAAACGTCTCGAGGAGCATGGCTTCATTGTAGAAGCACTGTCTACTGTCCACCGTCCACTGATCCTGGCGGATCAGAGGCTCGCGGGTTTGCGGGGTGGCTCCGGGTGGCGCGGGGCGTTGACAGGGCAAGGCAGCGAGTCAACAGGTCGGCGAGTCAGTCCATCATAGAGCCGCCGCACGCTGGCAATAAGAACGGGTGCGTTGAAACCTCGTGAGGCGTATACTTCTGCGCAATTCCCAGGGAAATGAAAGTACCGGTCCAGGAGGAGCCCATGACAGCTTTCATGCGCACAGTTTTTTTGGCCGGTTTAATGATCGGCCTATCGGCCCCCTTTACGGCAGCACAAGACCAGGACGTGGAGGGAAGCAGCGATCACCCCTTAATTTCGCGATATCCCGGATCGTATATCGCGAAGTATCTGACCAAAGAGTTCGACGAGTTCGCCCTTCCGCTGGGTCCGGTGAATGTTGAGAACACGATCACCAAGAACCAGCCTTTGGAAGGGAAGATCACCCGCATAGTTTACGTGGCGCCCGCGGGACGCACGGTGCTGGAGGTCTTTCGGAACTATCAAGACGCGCTCAAGAAGGGCGGGTTTGAGACGCTCTTTACATGCGGCCCGCAAGGTTGCGGGAGCACGATCGCAAATGCGTACGCCAACAGCGGCGACAGCGCCGATTACTGGGGGCCCGAGCACGGAATTCACTACATTTCGGCGAAGCTGGCGCGGCAGGAGGGCGACGTTTATGTGAGCTTGTTGGTCGACGATCAGGGCCCGGATTCCCGAACCGATGCCGAGCTTTATGTCATCGAAGTAAAGCCCATGGAGTCGGATCTCATCACGGTGAATGCAGCGTCGCTGGCCAACGACATCAATCGAACCGGCCACGCTTCGGTTTATGGCATCTACTTCGACACCGGAAAGGCAGATGTCAAGCCTGAGTCCGACGCGACACTGAGCGAGATCGCCAAGCTGATTCAAGGCGATCCCACGCTGAAACTCTACGTCGTCGGGCACACCGACAACCAGGGCGCGCTCGACCTGAACATGGACCTTGCGCTCCGGCGCGCACAGGCGGTGCTCGCCGCGCTCACGACAAAGTACGCGGTGCCGGCCACACGGCTGAAGGCCTACGGCTGCGGCCCGTACTCTCCTGTGGCGTCGAATGACAGCGAGGACGGCCGCGCCAAGAACCGCCGCGTCGAGCTGGTAAAGCAGTAACGCATTGCAGCAACTGTCGGGCATGTGCGGGCCCGCTGCGGCAGTAGCCAAGCGCGGCATAAGGTGATTTTCATATCCGATGGCCTGGAAACTCAGGGCACGTTTTCGACTTCGTGGGCCTCGCGAGGCGCGGTGCCCGGCTCGGGATGGCAGGTCAGTGGGCGGCGGGGTTCGGCGCGTGGCGGAAAAGACAGGGATCAGGTGTCAGGCATCGGAAGAGCGGCTTTCTGCTGATCAAATGAGCTTGGCTCGTTTGGCGGTTCGTGCCTTGCTGGGCGGAGGGTCGAGGAGTTTGGGCCGCGAAGCATTCTCCTCAGGCAGCTTGTCATGCAGAACCGCGTTGAGCAGCGATTTGTGAACCCGGATGCCGCCGTCGTTGTAATCGATGTAGCCGAGCTTCCTGAAGCGATTCATAAAAAGGCTGACGCGCGATCGAGTTGTACCGATCATCTCCGCAAGAGTCGTCTGCGTTACCGATGGAATCTTTGCCTCTGGCTCACCCGGTTCGCCATATTCCGCCATCATTAAGAGCGTCCGCGCCAATCGTCTCTCGCTGGAGTTGAATAGCTGATCGATGAGGTCTGCCTGGGTTCTGATCCCGCGAATCACGATGAACTTCAGGAAGTAGGTGGAGAACTTATGTTCCTTCTGGAGAATGCGGAGTATTTCCGCCGTCGCGATCCTGAGTGCTTTACAACCGGTGATGGCTGAGGCCGTGACCGTTCGCAGCGTTTCCGCTCCGGCGATCGCCTCCTCGCCAAAAAAATCTCCGGGGGCGAGCAGCGTAACCGTCGCTTCTTTGCCGTTCTTGGAAGTGACGGTGAGCTTGGCTCGGCCAGTCTGAAGGTAAAACACAGAGTCGGCCGGGCTTCCCTGGGAAAAGATATTCTGGTTTGCCGTGTAACTGCCGATGCGTCGCCGCGGCCCTTCGGCCGCGAGAAAAGCAGCAGTATCAAAGGACTCCCGGTTTACCTTACCCATCGAGCAGCCTCTCCCTGGGTGCGTTCAGGCGCGAATCATCTTCATCGGCGCTGTGCGGGGGTTGGGGGGGCATCATTCCGTTCCAGAACGCGCAATCCTCGTCAGCGCAACGGTAGCACTGTAAACGGTAATTGTCTGTTCCATTTGGCACACTCGTTGGATTGATCGGACACGCCCCGAGAACTGGACATTGAGGGGCTGATCGAATGGCTGGATAGCGCTCGGCTATTGGGCAGCTCTCTTGATTCGCTGTGAGAAGCTACTGCCAATTCCCCATGAGCACAAAGGGCGCCCAGTAGTACGGATGCGTGAAGCCTGCAGGGACAGGCCGGGCGTTCTCAACGACATCGAAACCTCTTCCGCTGGCGCTGCTATTGCCATTGACCTTGCCCTGTAGCAGATCCAACTGCGCCTGGCGTAGCGCTTCCACCTTTGATACATTTCCGGCGCCGCTTGCCCAGCGCTTGTAGAAGTCGCTCATCAACTGGCCGGTGCTGGCATCGTTCACCGACCACAGCGACGAAATGACCGCTTTTGCGCCCTTGTACTGCGCGGTCATACCCAACCCGTCCACTTCACGGCCGTTGGCCGCATCGCCGCTCATTCCCGTCTGGCAGGCTGAGAGCGTGAGCAGGTCCGTGGAACTGAGATCGAGATTCTGGTCATCGTTGAAATCTTCTACCGTGAGGTGATAGTCCTGGTTGGCATCATCCTTGCCCGCGAGCAGCAGATAACTCTTGCTGTCGTCGCCCGGTTGAAAGACGAAGTGGCTGGCGATGTGCACGATCTTGTACTTGCCGTTCAACGCGTCTTCCATCGCTTTCTCGGTAAACTGCCCGTTGAGCAGGATCGTTCCCGGCAACACCCCTTGCGCACCTTGCACCTGCGGGTCCTTCACCACGTCATTCAACTCGCCCACCACGGCGGGGAGCGGAGGCAAATTGTTTTCGTACTGGCGTGAGATTCCCATCGCCAGAACGCTAAGTTTGCTCACATCGGGCTTTTGCGAAAGCATTCCAAAGCTGGCGGGCGTAATGGTCACTGTGCTGTATTTCTCCACGAGATAATTCTTTCCGTCGTAGAGCGCCGCCAGAGGCAGATAGCGCAAGACGCCGTCGAGCGACCACACCAGCGTCTCGGCGTGAGCCTGGTCCAGGTCCGCCTTTACCGGGCCGACGAGGATGTTATAGAGATCCTGCGCCAGCGGCCTGGGGTCGCTGGCCGGATCGTGCAGAGCCTGATCGAAAGCCGCTACCTTGCGGTTGAGGTCGGCCTCCGAGATGGCATACTCTCGCGCCACCGGAACCACCGACGAGGTAATCACAATGACTCGGTAGTGATCGCTCGTCACCATGGTGTAGAGAGCGACGGTTCCCGGCGACTCAGCAATCGCGTTCCTGAGCGCACGCACATCACCCTTGACCTCGGCCACCTGCTTTTTGGCATCGCTTTCGCTGCCGCCGAACACCACGAACAGGTGGTCGTAATAGTCGCTCAGGCCTTTGGAGGCCGCGTTTATCTGAGCCAACAACAGTTGGAATTGCTTTTCCTGATCGGGAGTGCGCGCGCTGATCTTCTTCAACTCATCCCATTGCTGGCCCAGCGAAACGATCTGCGCCGTGGACTTCTGGTAATCCTCCTCGGCCTGCTGCTCGGCCGGCGTCAGCGTCAGTGGGCTCAGCGTGTCGGCCGCCGCGCCGCGCGTGTAGTCGGAGTACTCCTGCTGCTTGAGCAGATCCAGCACCTGCTCCGCCTCCGGCAGACGATTTTGACTGATCAGAAGGTCAGCCAGATCGTGGTAGTAGACAGCGTTTGAGGCGACAAAACTCGTCTGGAGTTGTTTGTCCAGCCCCTGGATATTGCCACGCACTTTCTGGAGCAGATTCACGGCCTGCTTGCCAAAGTAGATGGCCTCAGCGGGGTGATCGCTCTTTTGATTCGATACGATGCTACCGAGAACCCACGCCTCGAGAATAGGGTCGCCGACCGCCGTTGCCAGCGGCAGCGCCTGGTTATAAAACTCCTGCGCGCTTTGCTTCTCGCCCAGATTCGAGTGGGCGAGGCCGATTCGGGTCAGCGTGCCAGCCTCGCCGCCGCGGTTGCCCACCTCGCGAAACATCGGCAGAGCCTGGTTGTAGTAATCCAGCGCCCTCTGCGGCTCGCTCTGCACGGAGTAGACAGCGCCGAGGTTCTCCAGCACTTGGGCTTCGACCCCGGGAGCGCCCACCGTGTGAACGATCGGCAGCGCCTGGTTGAAATAGTCCAGCGCCTTTTGCAGCTGGTTTATATCCCAATAAACGACACCGATGTTGCTCAGGGTGCGGACCTCTCCGAGGGGGTCGCTCGCCGCGGCAAAGATCGGCAACGCCTGGTTGTAGAAGTCGAGTGCTTTCTGTTTCTCCCCCAGAACGTCGTAAACGGCGCCAATGTTGCTCAGCGTGATGGCCTCGCCGGCGCGGTCGCCTATCGCGCGTTTGATCGGCAGCGACTGGTTGTAATAGTCCAGCGCCTTCTGCGGCTCTCCCAGGTCCTCATAGACATTGCCGATGTTGCTCAAGACGCGGGCCTCGCCGACGAGGTCGCTCACCGCGCGAAGAATCGGCAGCGCCTGGTTGTAGTAGCCCATCGCCTTCTGCTTCTCGCCAAGGTTCGAGTAAACATATCCGATATTGTTGAGAGCAGTGGCCTCGCCTTTGCGGTCACCCGATTGGCGAAAGAGGTCGAGTCCCTGGAGGTAGTAGTCCAGCCCTTTCTGCTTATCGCCGAGATCGTCGTAGGCAGCGCCGATGTTGGACAGCGAGCTGGCCTGGCCGTCGCGGTTGCCCGCCGTGCGAAAGATCGGCAGCGCCTGATTGTAGTAGTCCAGCGCCTTCTGCTTCTCACCTAGATTCGAGTAGACACCGCCGATGTTGTTCAACGTCTGCGCCTCGCCGACGCTGTTGGCAACCGCACGAAAAATCGGCAGCGCCTGATTGTAGTCGTCCAGCGCCTTCTGTTTCTCGCCCAGAATCGAGCAGACCTCGCCGATTTTGTTCAGCGCGCGCGCTTCGCCTGCACGGTCGCCCGCCGCGCGAAAGAGAGGCAGCGCCTGATTGTAGTCGTCCAGCGCGTTCTGCGGCTGGCCCATGGCGGAGTGAGTATTGCCGATGAAAGTCAGCGTGGCAGCCTCGCTTGCGCTATTGCCTAAGGTGTGAAAGATCGGGAGCGCCTGGTTGTAAGCGTCCAGCGCCTTCTGCCGATCGCCCAGAGCAGACTGACTATTGCCCAGCCCATTCAGCGTGAACGCCTCGCCAACGGGGTTGCCCGTTGCGCGAAAGATCGGCAGCGCCTGGTTGAAGTCGTCCAGCGCCTTCTGCGGCTCTCCCAGCGCGAAGTGAGTATTGCCCATGAAAACCAGCGTGTAGGCCTCGTCGGCACTGTCTCCTGTTGCGCGAAAGAGCGGGAGCGCCTGGTTGAAGGAATCCAGCGCCTTCTGCTTGTCGCCGAAGTTGAAGAGGAGATTGCCGATCTGGTTGAGCGTCGCGGCTTCGGTCTTCGCGTCGCCTTTGTCCTGCGCGGCCTTGAGATCGGCCTCGAGCTTATCGAGCTTTGCCTGCGTGTCAGGCGACAGGGTTGCGCCCGCAGCGGCATTTCCTGTTGGAGTCTGGCCACACATGCCAACTGAAATCAGCAGACAACCTGCCAGAACCAGACCAACGGCAGAGCATCCTGATAAAAATCGGGCACTCAACATAGTCAGACCTCGAAATGCGCGAGCGTGGGAGGCGGGGTGTCACTTAGTTTACAGCCGCAGACCCGATCGAAGCTCGGAAAACTGCGGGAGATGCGGCGGGAGGAATTCAGGTTCCATAACAGGGTTTCGGCGCCAGGCCGCAAGGACCGAGCGCCGTCATGGTGCGCGTGCCCCAGCACGCAAAATCGCGCTGAGAATTGTCCCGATGAGCCCGTTCCGACCCCGCAAGGCGGGTTAAGCGCACTGAGGCTCACCAAATGTGAAATTAAACGCGACCGTTTCGCTCGAAATGTGTAATTCCAAGCGAACCTCTGGCCTGTTTTGGGTTATTCTCTGGGCCACCACGCAGCTTTTTGGGAAAGGATCGTTGAACATTTCAGCGGTTTTGTTTAAGAATTCTTGACCAATTCGCAGGGCCCCGGTCGCATAAAACTGAACATTTCGCGTGAGTTGAGCTGTTCTTGCCGGGCCTCGGAAAAAGGCTGGTCCCGACCGAGTTTTAAGCGGAGATGCAAATTCGGCGCGTGCCCCAGAAGAGCACGCGCCGCGTTGGGACCGGGTTGCAGTTTAGCGGTGATCGCCGCCGTGGTCGCCGCCGCCGCGATAGCCGGGAAGGGCATGTTCGTTGCGCGCATCATGATCGCCGGGGCCTGCATGGCCGCGCCCGTCGCGCGCCTCGTTGCCGTGGAAGTGGTTGAAGGCCTCTTCGCCGCGGCCAGGCATCGGTCCTCTGTAGCCGTGGCGTGGATCGAAGCGGTTATCGACATGGCCGTAAAAGTGGGCGGGTCCGCGGAACCAGTGGCCGGCGCCGATAAACACTCCGCCCTGGAACCAATCGGGCCCGTAGTAGCCATAGGGCGAGCAGTTATAGGGAGCGTAGTCGTAGTAACCGTAGGGGCACACAGGCTCCACTCCGAAATTGATGGAGATTTGGGCAGGCGCTACGCGCGCGGAGCAAAACAGTGCGGCTGCAAGAGCTGCGAAAGCGATGGACTTAACCTTGGGCATTGATCTCTCCTTGATTGCTTTCTTGCGTGGGAGTTCGTTTCCGTTTGGATTGGTTTCAGTGGGATTCGGCGCGTGCCCGAAAAGAGCACGCGCCGAGTCGAGTCAGAATTGTTGCAGCTTAGCGGTGATCGCCGCCGCCGCCGTGTGATCCACCACCGCCATGTGATCCGCCACCGCCGCCACCGTGTGATCCGCCGCTGGGAGCTGCGTGCGAAGCCGGTGCGCGCGATGAAGTCTGGTGCGAAGCTGGCGCACGGGAAGGTGCGGCTTGACGTGGAGCACTGGTGCGCTGGATTGCCGCATGGCCTCCGCCAGACCGCGAGCCGCCGCCGCTGCGATAGGACGCGGGGCCGGGCCCGCCGTGATAATTGCCGCCACCCTCGCTCACAAAGCGATGGCCGCCCCAGCCGTGGCTATAGCCCCAGCCGCCCCAGGGTCCCATGCCCAGAAAGATACCGTTGTAGAAGTAGCCCGGCCCGTAATAGCCGTAAGGCGCGCAGGCGTAGGGTGAGTAGCCGTAGTAGCCATAGGCACAGTTTGGTGGAGGGCCACCGATGTCAATGACAAGTTGCGCCTGAGCCGCCGGCGCAAGCGCCAGGCTGGCCAACAGTGCTGTCGTACCGAGTAGAAACTTGATTCCACGCATATGAGACCCCCCTTTGAGGTGTCTGCGGTTTCCTGGTTAAGGTGGGATGCTTTGGCGCCGTGAAGACAAACCCGGCAACAGCAGCCTACATAAGGGGTTTCCCGTTGCTTAATAGGGACGTCACTCGTTTGCCCTTACAACCCTGAATCTAGTCGCGGGCGACGCAGGTGTCTGAGCAATCGGGATCACATAGAGTGAAGGATTGCCGCAGAGCGGCGATGACGGGCTCCGCGGCTTCAGAGGCTGCTGGGCGCCAGAATTGACTGACGCGAGACTCCGACCGCCTTATAAAGCCGAACGGCGTCCGGAGATCAGGTTGATGACCAGGATAATCAAGGCGATTACCAGCAAAATGTGGATGAGGCCGCCGGCGATGTGAAAGGTGAAGCCGAGAAGCCACAAGACCAGGAGGATTACGAAAATTGCCCAAAGCATATTCAACAACCTCTCTCGATTGCGGACGCCTGAGACGGGAAACCCGGCCCAGGCGCAAGCAACGGTTTACAAGCGACGACTAGTTGGATGCAATCGCCTGAGCTTTGGCGTCTCTCACGGCTTCGACAAATCGGTCGGCCGAATGAGGGGTTGCCACATCGCCGCGCAGAACGCTGTGTGTGGAGACGTCAAGCCCGTAGAGGGCATCCATGGAATCGTTATCGCGGCGAACATCGGCCCCGGTCAATGTGAGTCCGGCAAACAGGCCTTTGGCGCGCGAGTAGGTGAGGATTTCAGTGTTCAGCTTCCAGTCGGTATCGGCGGTGGCATGGCGGCCAACCGGGCCGGCTGCCGCGGAAGCATCAGCTCCGAGCTGGAACTTGGCGTCTTCCAGGCGTTGCATTCCTCTGTCGCCCTGGAAGATCATGATCAGATCCACACCTTCGACGCCGATCTGCAATCCCCAGCTTCCGCCGGTGATGACAAAGAACGCCGGTGCGCTCCATCCGTCCGCGGTGCGGCAGGTGACGACGCCCTTGCCGTTCTCCGCGCCGAACACCAGGCCACCCTTGATCATGTGCGGCACAACGGCGATGCACTTGGCGTGCTCCAGCACCTCTTGCGGAACACCATGATCCGGCGCAGCCATAATCTGGTGCAGCACCAACGTCGCATTCTCGAGCCGGTTCTGAACATCTTCGCGAGTCTCCGCTGCGGCAGCAGATGCCACACCCAGACCGAACAATGCCACGAACGTAATGAATTTCTTCATAGAACACACCTTTTCTACCTATGCGCAGCGTCACTCTCATATTGCGCACTGTGGCGCACAAGGTATCCCCACTTTAGAGGTGTTGAAGGGCAACGTCTGAGCAATAGGGCTCTTTCGATGGATAGCGGCCGATCAATGCCGAGGTCGCGGTCAACGAGATGGACAGCACAGTTTCGCGCGTTCATGCATCGGCAGTCCACGAACCCCTCCGCAGAGTTTTTGGCGCCTGCGATGGCGAGCTCTCCGAGCAAAAAGCCCGCCGTGAGCCTTGAAAATTATCGAGAAAAGTGAGCAGAATTGAACAGATTCGCTCCGGCTTGGGGGCGCAGCCTTGTGCTAGAGTTCCGCCGGGGCTGTAAACAGGGCGTCGTGCTGCGGATGTTCTTCTGAATGAGCAGTTTGCCAATTAAGAGGTCGCCCTGTTGCTGTTGTTTAAGCCGGGCTGGCCGCGAAATGGGGTACACATCGGACGTCCATGCGGTTGCGTTCTCCCGCAAAACATCGGCGCTATCGCCGCATCTGAAAGGAGGCTTGCCGGATGGTTGAGCTCGATAAACCGCCATTTGATGCCGCAGGTTTTCTGATGAGCGCCGGGCTGGGGCGAACTGTTGTCCAACTGAAGCCGAAGGAGAATTTTTATTCGCAGGGAGACGCGGCCGATTCCGTTTTCTATCTTCAAACGGGCTCGGCGAAGATCACGGTTGTGTCACAGGCCGGCAAAGAAGCCACGATCGCGATGCTCTCCGCAGGCGAGTTTGTGGGAGAGAGCGCGCTGGCCGCGATTCCTGGGCTGCGATTGTCCGCGGCCACCGCGACGACCGCATGCACGGCGCTGAAGATAAGCCGAGAAGAGATGATCCGCGTCATGCACGAGGAGCGAGACTTCTCCGACCTTTTTTTGAAGTTTCTGCTGACCCGCAGCTTGCGCACCCAGGCCGATCTTGTCGATCAGCTCTTCAACTCCAGTGAAAAGCGCCTGGCCAGGATTCTCCTGCTGATGGCCGAGTTTGGAAAGCCGGGCGATCCGGAGCCGATGATTCCCAAGATTTCACAAGAAACCCTGGCGGAGATGATTGGCACCACCCGGTCCCGTGTCAGCTTTTTCATGAACCGCTTTCGCAAGCTCGGTTTTATCAGCTACGACGGCCGCATCCAGGTGCATCGGTCGCTCCTGAATGTAGTTCTGCTGGATTAAGCGCGACGAGCGCGCCGGCAGGCTGGTTCCAGCGCGGTCCACGGGTGGTCGATGAGCCAATCCGGCCGTCATCCCTCAGCTTTCAAGTTTCAGCCGCCGGGTTCCTCACTACCCCTCCGCATCCGCGTGTTCCCAAGGAGTAAACAAGTGGCGAAAAGATTGTTGCGGTTCGCTTTTTATTCGCTATAATGCGCGCATGGCCGTTACGCGAAGACAGAAGGAAGTTCTGGATTTTCTGGAGGCGTTTGTAAGCCGGAATGGCTATTCGCCTTCGTTTGAAGAGATTGCGCGCGGCATGAGCCTGAAGAGCCTGGCCACCGTCCACAAGCACATTACCAACCTGGAGAAGAAGGGCATGCTGGATCGGGTGCACAACCGCAGCCGGTCCATTGACGTCCTGCCGCCGGGAACCCGGACAAGATCGAGCCTAAAGCTGCCGCTGGCGGGGCGGATCGCGGCGGGCACGCCGGTGGAGGCGATGGAAAGCCCGGAGACGATTTCGCTTGCTGATGTTGTGGGCAACCGCGATGTGTTTGCGTTGGAGGTACGGGGCGACTCCATGCGCGACGAGCACATTATCAATGGCGACTACGTGCTGGTGGAGCGAACCAAGACGGCGCGGAATGGGGAGATCGTGGTGGCGCTGGTGCACGGGGCGGAGACCACGCTGAAGCGGTTCTACCCGGAAGGGAATGTGGTTCGCCTGCAGCCGGCGAACCTGGAGATGGAACCGATTTATGTTCCCGCGGCGCAAGTGGCGATCCAGGGGCGCGTGCTGGGAGTGCTGAGGAAGTACCGGTAGAGCAGTGGTTAGCGGTTAGTTGGCGCGCGATTATGCGAAATCGTGCCGAATGTCAGTTGGATGCTCCTTTGTTGCGTTGGTTGAAGACCACACCAAACGCGGCGCCAAGGGCCAGCCCGCAGGCCATACCGATCACGATGTTATGGATCGCCACTCCAATTGCGGCCCCAATAGCGAGTCCTACGCCAACTCCGATGCCCATGTGGTTCTTCACGTGATCGAGTCCTCCCGAACATTTTAGATCACTTGCTCCGCGAGGCGGCGGGCGCGCCAGAGAGCCCCGTTGAGGGCGACGGTTTCAGTGGCTTCGACTGACATAGCTGGTTCGGCGGCGTGAAGGCCCGCAAAGAACACTTCGCGGACGATGGGCATTTTTCCAATGACGCTGCCGGTCCAGGCGACGGGAACTTCGGTTTCGATTCCGTGCTTGCGCCGAATCTTCGATCGCACCAATAGAACATTCGCGACGAGATCTGCGGCGGCCTGGCGGAGAACGCCGATGGCGACTGGGTCGCCCGATTCGGCAAGTTCGTTGATGGCGGGGGCAAGCGCAGCGAAATCGGGCGCGGGCGTGCCGTCACCGACGTTGATGAGCTGATCGAGTGTGCGAGTACCCCAAGTCTCGCCAACCTTTTTCAAAATTTGCGTGGGCTCTTCGCGATCGTAGGCGTTGAGCGCGCGGCGAAGGGCGTGAAGGCCAATCCAGTATCCAGAGCCTTCGTCGCCGAGTCGCGAGCTCCAGCCGCCGGCGGACTCAAGAGCGCCGTTGGGCGCGCGACCGATGGTGTTGGTTCCGGTGCCTGCGATCTGCAGGATGCCGGGCCCACCGCGAAAGGCGGCGTCGAGGGCGATGATGTGATCGCCGACCACCTCGGATCGGGCGATTGAGAAATCTTTGAAGACCGCAGTAATCCACTCAGTGATGCCAGGCATGGTGGCGCTGGCCACGCCGCATGAGGCTGCGAGGACGGAGGTGACGCCGGCCTGCGCGTAGACGTTTTTGAGCACGGCGCGCAGGTTGGCTTCGGCAGCTTCGGCGCCAACGCGCAGGCGCTTGATGGAGCCGCTCTCAGCAAAGGCGAGAGCGCGATCGCCGTCAGTGATGGAAGCGCGTGTGTGCGTGCCGCCGCCGTCGATGCCGAGAACTGCGTTCATTGCAGTCGTTCCGTCATTTCGATTCAGGCGCGCTTTCCGCCGCTACACCGTGATCGCGCAACGTACCCGAAAGAATGTTCAGGCTGCCGTCTGACTTGGGCGGGTGAAGGCCGAGCATGTGAGCGAGCCATGGATAGAGATTGACGTTTTCAAAAGGGGCGACAGTCTTTCCGGCAATGAGATCAGGGCCGGCGGCGACGAAGATCGCCTTCATCTCCGGAATGAGATGCGGATCGAAGCCGTGCATGCCGATGGTGGGCGGATGAGACGGCGCACCCGCAGCGGGAGCGTGAGCGCGAATGGCATAAGGACCGGTCGCGATGACAACGGGGTCGCCCTCGCGCGGATTCTGATTAAAGTTGAGATCGGCGGGGACGTTTTTGAGTCGATAGACGACGAACTGCGAGGAAGCGCGCTTGAGCTGGTTGTAAACGCGGACGCGATCGTCTTCGGTTTTGCCGTAGAGGAGAGGGCCAACGGCGTCGAAGCCGGTGAGGTCGGCGAATTGATCGAGGTCGATCCAATCACCCTGGGACTTGATCATGCCGTGATCGCTGACGATAACCAGATCGATCGGCAGCCCGGTACGTTTGAGTGCGGATTCAAGCTTGCCGACAATTGCATCCATCTTGAGCGCGGCAGTGCGGGTTTCAGGTGCGTCGGGACCGAATTCGTGGCCCGAGTGGTCGGGCTCGGAGAAGTAGATCGTGATCAAGTGCGGACGATCTGCGGCGGGCAGCCGGAGCAGGGCGACAGTGTCGTCAATGCGCGCCTGTTGAGACTCGAGGGTGGGTTCGCCGCTGTCGTAATGCGCATACCACGAGGGCTGAAAACCGGCGATCTTAGCTTCGCAGGCGACCCAGAGAAGGCACGCCGTGCGCATTCCCTTGCTCTCGGCGAGGCTCCAAAGGGGAACGCCGCTGTACCAGGAACCG
>Ga0208686_1000218_pt1 | contig 33396 bp, 25 predicted proteins | sample June2015DPH_6_50_FD_184694 | JGI IMG/M metagenome (GOLD analysis project Ga0208686, IMG submission 184694) | Peatland microbial communities from SPRUCE experiment site at the Marcell Experimental Forest, Minnesota, USA - June2015DPH_6_40... | ecosystem: Environmental > Terrestrial > Soil >... | reverse complement strand
CTGGCTTCGAGGTCATTGATCAGCAGTGTGGCGGGAAGTTGAATCTGCCTCGCCAGTCGGGATTGCTCGATGATCCAAGGTAGATTGGAAGTCTCGACGCGCCCATTACGTACGGGCCCCGCAATGCCGAAACACGCAACTTCCGGCCGCGCGGCAGAGTCTTTCAAGAATGTGGAGACGATGTCGCCGAGTTCGCTGTACTCACGGCTAGGAAATACACGCTCGCAGACTAAGTGGAGATCGCCATTCTGGGGTTGAAAATAGGCCAGTCGCGCGTTGGTCCCTCCAATATCGCCGGCCAGAATCATTTCTCGAAGTTCCTCCAGCGCCGGCCGTCGCGCTCCAGCAGTTCGTCGGCCTCTTTCGGTCCCCAGGTACCCGAGGCATAGTTCGGAAAGTTGCGCGGAGGCAACGCCTTCCAAAGATCCAGCATCGGATTTACCACGCTCCAGCCCGCCTCCACCATGTCCGCTCGCTGAAATAATGTCTGGTCACCAATCATGCAATCGTGCAGCAATCGCTCATAGCCCGTACTCGGCTGCTTTCCGAAGTATTCCTGATACTCGAAGTTCATGTCCACCGTCCCCAGGCGCATGACAGGGCCGGGCACCTTGGCTGCGAATTGCAGGGAAATGCCCTCTTCCGGCTGGATGTGCAACACCAATTGGTTCGGCATCAGATGTTCGACCGAAGTATCGCGGAACAGCACAAACGGCGCCTGGCGGAATTGAATCACGATATGGGTGTTGCGCGCCGGCATCCGTTTTCCCGTGCGCAAGTAGAAGGGAACGTCGGCCCAACGCCAGTTGTCTATCAGCAGCTTCATCGCGACGAAAGTTTCTGTGCGCGAATCCGGCGCGACGTCGCTTTCTGAGCGGTATGCGGGAACATGCTGGCCGCCCGATGTGCCGTCTCCGTATTGCCCGCGCACGGAGCGGCTGAGAACTTCCTCATCGCTGATCGGCTGGATGGCATGCAAAATCTTGGCCTGCTCATCACGGACGGCATTGGCGTCAAACGAAATGGGCGGCTCCATCGCCGTCAGGCTGATGAGCTGCATGATGTGGTTGGGCACCATGTCGCGCAGCGAGCCCGCGTGGTCAAAGTAGCTGCCTCGGCCTTCCACGCCAACCGTTTCGGCGACGGAGATCTGCACGTGATCGATGTAGCGCCGGTTCCAGATGGGCTCAAAGATTCCGTTGGCAAAGCGGAATGCCATGATGTTTTGGACAGTCTCTTTTCCCAAGTAGTGATCGATGCGATAGATTTGCTTTTCATCGGCGACTTTGAGAATTTGCTGATTAAGCGCTTTTGCCGACTCCAGGTCGTGACCGAACGGTTTCTCAATGATCACTCGGCGCCAGTGATCATTGTTTTGCTCCATCAGTCCATTGGCGGCAAGTTTTTCAACAATGGGGCCGAAGAAACTCGGAGCGGTCGCCATGTAATAGAAGAAGTTTTGATGGGTTGAGTGATCCTGGTCGATCCGGGCCAAGCGGTCCTTAACCTGGGGATAAAGTTTGTCGTCCTTGAAATCGCCGGCAAAATAATAAAAGCGGCGCGAGAAGCTATCCCACATGGAATCTTCGATGCAGTCGCCGCAGTATTCTTTAACATCGTCCAGGACTCTCTTACGAAAGTCTTCGTCCGACATCTGAGCCCGGGCTACGCCCAGCACGGCAAACTCTTTCGAGAGAAGATTGGCGCGGGCCAGGTTGTAGAGCGCGGGAATCAACATGCGCGCCGTCAGATCGCCGGCTGCACCGAAGATCACCATCACACAAGGATCCCCTTGCTTCCCGATGCGCGGTACGGCCGCCGTGGGTTGTTCCGCCAATTGAGCCATCATAAAGTCCTTCGATGTTTCGTCCGAAAATGTTATGCGGTTTTCTTTCTTGCCGCCCCGGCTTCCACATGCCCGCCGAATTTCTGCCGCATGGCAGAAAGCATTTTCTCCGCAAATGTGTGTTCCTGCCGTGAGCGGAAACGCACGTACAAAGCCGCAGTCAGCACTTCCGCAGGGACTGCTTCTTCGATTGCCGCTTGGATCGTCCAGCGCCCTTCGCCCGAATCTTGTACGTAACCCTCATATTCGGAGAGCGTCGGATTTTCAGTCAACGCCATAGCGGTTAGATCCAGCAACCACGAACTGATGACGCTTCCCCGGCGCCAAACTTCGGCGATGTTTGGAAGATTCAGATCGTAGCGAAGATCCTCAGGCAACTCCTTGCTGGTGGCATTCTTGAAGATGTCGAAGCCCTCGGCATAAGCCTGCATGATGCCGTATTCGATTCCGTTGTGCACCATTTTTACAAAGTGCCCGGAACCTGAGGGGCCGCAGTGGATGTAGCCTTCTTCGGCCGTCCCGCCAAGTTTTTCCCGGCCGGGAGTGCGAGGAATGTCGCCTTTCCCCGGGGCCAGCGTCTTGAAGATAGGATCGAGCCTCTGCACCGCTTCGTCGGGTCCGCCAATCATCATGCAGTAACCACGCTCAAGGCCCCAGACACCTCCGCTGGTTCCCACGTCCACGTAGTGTATGCCCTTGCTCTTAAGTTGGCCCGCGCGGCGAACATCGTCTTTGAAATAAGAATTGCCGCCATCAATAATGGTGTCGCCGGCTTGCATGTGCTGCGCCAGCTTCTGCACAGTCTGCTCGGTGGCGCTGCCCGACGGAACCATAACCCACACCGCGCGCGGTGTCTTCAGTTTTCCTACCAGATCTTCCAGAGACGACGCACCGCCCGCGCCTTCCCCTGCAAGCTGCTTTACCGCGTCCGCGCTTAAGTCCGAGACGACGAGTTGATGTCCGTCGCGCATCAGTCGTCGCGTCATGTTCGAGCCCATGCGGCCCAGACCTACCATCCCCAACTGCATGCATTGCTCCTTAACATTTTGCGCTAAAGCCCTGATTGCACAGATATTCCGCGGGTCGACTAATTATTCGATCGCTTTTTGAACCGCCGCTGCCAGCATACGCAGACCCGAATCAACATTGCTTCCAAGATGCACGCGAAGCGCACGCCGTCCGCGCTGCGCCAACACTTCGAAATCGCCGCGAGCTTGCGCGGCTTTGACCACACCAAACGTGTATTTCTGTTCGGGCACTGGCAGTTCCACCGCATCGTCACAGGTCACCTGCAGGAAGACGCCAGAATTCGGGCCGCCTTTGTAGGCCTGTCCAGTCGAGTGCAGAAAACGGGGTCCAAAGCCGAGGCAGGTTGCCACATGCTTCCGGTCGCGCACCGCGTGCCGGATGGCCTGCAAGGTCTTCTCGTGTCCCGCGTTCATCTGGATATATCCGAGGAGGGCGAAATAGTCACCTGCGCCGATGCGCCCCAAGTGGGCCTTCAAATATGCAGCGAGAGATTTTTCGCCGCCCGCGGCCCGCGCCAGATCCGCGGCGTTCTTCTCGTCGGTGAAGAGCTTGATGCCGTTGTCTTCGACGACAGGTTTTTCTGCTGGAAGGGAACCAGACTTCTCGTATTGCGACGTCAGATCCTTGGTCACAATCTTGCTGGCTTCAACGTCGGGCTGGTTGAAAGCATCGATGCCGATGATGGAACCGGCAACCGCAGTAGCAATCTCCCAGCGGAAGAATTCCGCTCCTAGATCGTAAATGTCGGCCATCGAAATTCGTACCAGCGGATGCCCAGCCTTTTCGATTGCAGCCAACTTCGCCTCACTGCCAGCATCGGTGGCGTGTTCCGTGTGGATGTATGCGAACACGCGATCGTTACCGTAAACTTCCGGAGCAGCCAATGCCTCGCGGTCAACAGGAATGATGCCCTTACCAACTTTACCCGTGGACTCGGCCAGCAATTGCTCGAGCCATGCGCCCAAGTCGGAGATATCCGGAGAAGTGACGATGGTGACCTTGTCGTGTCCAGTTGTCGCTGCCGTTCCCAGAATGATTCCAAGCACGGCGCCTGGGTTTTGCTCGACTGTCGCTGAGGGTCCGCACGCTTCCACCATCTCCTGCGCCCGATCGAGAAATTTCTTCGTGTCGATTCCGATCACTGCGGCAGGCACCATGCCAAAGTTTGAAAGCGCCGAATAGCGGCCGCCGATGGAAGGCCGGCCAAAAAAAACGTGGCGGAAACGGTCTGCTTCCGCTACTTTCTGCATCTTCGAGCCGGGGTCGGTGATAGCCATGAAGTGGCTGCCTGCCTTGTCCGCGCCCACAGCCTTCTTTGTAAGCTCGAAAAAATACTGTTTGAAAATGTTGGGTTCGAGCGTACTGCCTGACTTGCTGGAAACAATGAAGAGCGTTCGGGCGATATCGATTTTGTTTTCAAACGCCTTTACCTGCGCGGGGTCGGTGGAGTCGAGGACGTGCAGATCGGGGTACCCCGAGATCTTGCCGAATGTCATGCGAAGAACTTCTGGACAAAGGCTGGAACCTCCCATGCCCAGCAGAAGAGCGTCTTTGAAACCGGCGCTCCAGACCTCCTTCGCGAGGCCTCTCAGCTCTGCCAAATGCGCGCTCTGCTCCTCGACGATGTCCAGCCAACCCAGCCAATCCGCCTCATCGCTGCCGGTCCAGAGAGCGGCATCTCGCGCCCATAGGCGCTTCATTTTGTCACTTGACTGCCAATTGCTAATGGCTGTCTTTACCGAAGCAGCAAGGCTTTCCGGCAGCGAAGATTTCAAGCGACTCAAGCGTTCTATCCTTTTTGGAGAATACTTTTTTCTACCACGGCCAACAGTTTGTTGAACGCGTCCGCGAACAGTTTCACGCCATCTTGTGTCAGCTTCGTGGTGGCCTCCTTAATGGAGATGCTGGACTTGGCGAGGTCGTCCATCACCTTCTGTGCGCCTTCTATATCCTCTGTGAGGCTGTTGCGCAGCCGCCCGTGATCGCGAAACGCATCGACCGTTGCCGGAGGCATTGTGTTTACCGTGTCAGGCCCGATCAATTCTTCTACATACATGACGTCTCGATAGGCGGGATTCTTGGTGCTGGTGCTTGCCCACAGCACGCGCTGGGTTTGCGCGCCATTGGAGACCAACGCCTGCCATCTTGGCCCACTGAATATCCGCTGATAGCGCTGGTAAGTGAGCTTCCCGTTGGCAATTGCAACTTTGCCCTTCAAACTCCTCAACAGAGCTTGCTGCTGTGCGTCGGTGGTAGTTTTCAGTTTATCGTCGATCATGGAATCGACCAGCGTGTCGATGCGACTGATAAAGAAGCTGGCGACTCCAGCCATTTTCTTGAGGTTGCCCCCGCGCTTTGCTAGGTCTTCGAGTCCAGCAATGTAGGCTTCCGCCACCTTCTCGTAGACTTCTTGCGCAAACAGCAACGTCACGTTGATGTTGATGCCTTCGCCAATGAGCTGGCGAATCGCGGGCAGTCCCTCCGCCGTTCCCGGAACCTTGATCATCACATTCTCGCGGCCAACGGCTTTCCACAAACGCCGGCCTTCGTCGATCGTCTCTTGTGTCTTCAGAGCGAGCAACGGCGAAACTTCCAGGCTGACAAATCCGTCGTGATACTTCGAACTCTCATACACCGGCTTCAGGATGTCGGCGGCGTCCTGAATATCGCGGATTGCGATCTGCTCGTAGCGTGCGGTAGCGTTAAGATCCGGGCGCGAGGCGAGAGACTTCAACATATCGTCATACAGAGAGCTGTCACCGATTGCCTTCTCGAAGATGGACGGGTTCGAAGTCATACCGCGGAGACCGTCTTCAGCAATCATTTTTTTCAGATTCCCACTCGTGAACAAGTCCCGCCGGATGTAGTCGAGCCACATGGACTGTCCATAATTGAGTAAGGACTTGAGAGGATTCGTAGCTTTTGCAGTTTCCAAAACTCCAGTTGGTTGCATAATAGTTTCTCCTGATGAACCTGACGGCGAACGTTTGTTTGCTCGTGAAGCTACGTAGTCTAATGTCGCAGTAAAGCGCCGAATAATTTGCAGTTTACTTCTCCGCAATCGCCTTGCGGGCCTCTTCCACGACCGCATCCGCAGTAAAACCAAAAAACTTCAGTAAGTCCTTCAGCGGCGCGGAAGCGCCAAAGCGGTGCATGCCAACTTTTCGCCCCTTCAACCCCACATACCGCTCCCAGCCAAACGTGGCGGCCATTTCCACGGATACCCGCGCCGTAATCGAAGGCGGCAGAACGCTTTCTTTATAAGGCTTGTCCTGCTTCTCGAAGATTTCCCACGAGGGCATGCTTACCACTCGTGCCTGAATGCCTTCCGCCTTGAGTTTTTCATAAGCCTCGATGCAGAGCGACACCTCGCTGCCCGTGCCCATCAAAATCACGTCGGGTTTGCCGCCGGGCGCATCAGCAAGGATATAGGCTCCCTTTGCCGTGCCTGATGCTGCGCCATACTTCGTGCGGTCAAAAGTCGGGAGCGCTTGCCGCGTCAATACCAGTGCTGCGGGCTGGTGCTGCAACTGAGCGATAATTTTCCACGCCTCGACCACTTCGTTCGCATCGCCCGGACGAAGCACAATCAGATTCGGCATCGCACGCAGCGACGCCAACTGCTCGATCGGCTGATGCGTCGGTCCATCTTCTCCCACTCCGATCGAATCGTGAGTGAATACGAAGATCGACGGGATTTCCATCAGCGCTGCCAGCCGTATGCTGGCACGCATGTAATCGCTGAAGTTAAAGAAGGTTGCACCGAACGCCCGGATTCGAGAAACTATCAGCCCGTTCACGCTCGCGCCCATGGCATGTTCACGGACGCCGAAATGCAGATTTCGTCCGCCGTAATTGCCGGCCTCGAAGTCTCCTGCGCCTTCAAACTTCAGCGTGGTCTTATTTGAGGTTGCCAAGTCAGCCGAGCCGCCGATGAGCCATGGAATGTCTTGCGCCAGCACATTTAAGACCTTGCCTGAACTCTCGCGTGTCGCCACTCCCTTCGGGTCCGCCGGAAACGTAGGCAGGTTCTTATCCCAGCCGCTCGGAAGTTCGCGACGTTGCATGCGATGCAACCGGTCGGCCAACTCGGGATATTTTTTCGAATACTCCGCGAAGGTTCTTGCCCACTGCGCGCGCACGTCATGCCCGCGGTTTCCGAGTCCATCCTGGAAGTGTTCGCGAACGCCCTCCGGCACCAGAAATTTGGCGTCCTCCGGCCAGCCGTAAAACTTCTTTACCAGCCGCACTTCTTCTTCGCCAAGGGGCTCTCCGTGCGCCGCATTGCTGTCTTGCTTATGCGGCGAACCGTAGCCAATATGGCTGTCTACCATGATCAGCGTTGGACGATCCGTTGTTTTCTCAAAAGTCTCAAAAGCACGACCCAGCATCTCCAGATCGTTGGCATCGGCGACCCGAGTTACGTTCCAGCCATAGCCCACAAAGCGCGTGGCCACGTCTTCGCTGAATGACCAACTTGCTGGACCATCCAGCGTGACGCCGTTGTGGTCATAGATCCAGCACAGATTCGAAAGCTTGAGATGCCCCGCCAGAGACGCAGCTTCGCCACCGATGCCTTCCATCAGGTCGCCATCGGAACAAATGGCATACACGTTGTAATTGAAGATCTCCAACTCAGGCCGGTTGAAATTGGCGGCCAACCAACGGCTGGCGATCGCCATCCCCAGGCTGTTTCCTACACCCTGGCCGAGCGGCCCGGTCGTTGTTTCCACGCCGGTGGTGATGTGTGACTCTGGATGCCCAGGTGTCCGGCTTCCGAGCTGCCGGAAGCGTTTGATCTCCTCCATGGGAACGGCCAATTCTTTCAGGACCTTCCCGCTCTCGTCGACCTCGCGGACGCCCGCAAGATGAAGCATGGCGTAAAGCAGCATGGAGGCGTGGCCGTTTGATAGCACGAAGCGGTCGCGATTCAGCCACGTCGGATCTTCGGGGTCGTATCGCAGGAATTCCTGCCATAAGCAGTAAGTCACTGGCGCCAGCCCCATGGGTGCGCCAGGATGTCCGCTGTTGGCCTGTTGCACGGCGTCAATCGCCAAGGTCCGAATCGTGTTGATGCACAGCGTGTCCAGTTGCTTGCCGGTTACCAACGCTTGTTCACTGGCTACCATGCGACGCGCCCTCCTCCCAGGGACAACATTGCGTTTACTTGCGTTGTTCCACTGGCTAGTCTCATTAGAGTTCCGGGGACAGAAAAGGGTTTCAGATACGCCCCGAGTGTATCAATTTCTCGCGGACAATGTCGTAAGAGCGTCAGAAGACCTGTGAAAATCGCAGGAAACTTGCGGAAATGCACGGGAGTGAAGAAGAAATCGAGGGTGCTACTTTAACAATTGCAGATAGCTGCTTTCGCTGCTCGATGCTCGCGTGGTTTCCTGGATGTACTTCAGAAACTGCCGGAGATTTTCTTTCCCAGCGGGCTCCATTCCAGCGAAGCGAATGCGTACTCCGGCAGCGGGCGCGCTGCGCGTGACCACTCCGTTCAGAGCCAAACCCTTTACCCAGATCTTGCCACTCGCAACCCAAAGGCCGATTTCGACTTTGGCGCCTCCGCTTATGTGAGCGGCTGTCTCGACCTGGCATCCCCCCAGGCTGGTGTTGGAAAGATTGCCCCAGATCGGAGCATCCCCATCATCAACGCGCAACTCGACTGCCACGAAGCACTTAATTCTGGGATGCCGCCGCCGATCTTGTCCCCAATTGGCACTGAAAATATCAGGCTCGAACGGAGGTATGGCCGAGGTCTGGGTGGGCAATGGAGGTTGGGAAGTCTCGGCGACCTTGGTTGAGGTCAGTGTGGCGTTGGAAGCTTGTTTAATCTCACGCATGGCCGCAAGTAAAGCTTGTTCTCTGCGGTCCGGAGGGGCATCGCGATAGATCTGCAGCAGCTTTCCGAGGTTCCGTGCCAGGTCCGGATCTGCCAGCAATCCCGTCCAGTCCGTTCCGGCCGCTGCGTTAGACTTTGAGTTCGTCATGGAGTGCGCGTTTTATTCGTTATTGCAAACGGGTGCGCCTTCAGGTTGACCCAGCAGTCACCCATTCGCAAGATGACCTAAGTCATCTTCAGTTCCCCTCTCCGGATTCAGTCAACAGGTTCCAGGCCCTCGAGAAAGCTTTCGAGCAAATCCCGCTGCTCTTGGGTGAGGGAGAGAAACTCAAAGCCGTATTGACATCCTCGGCGGTGGCGGACTACTGCCCTTACATCCCATGGAAGGGCTGCTTCCGGAAGCAAAAAGCTGAGGCCAACCACCTCGCCGCCGTCCAGTTCCGCCGCCAGGATTATGCCGATCCCGGCTGCTGACAGATCCCTGCAGTGCCCCTCGAGCTTTTGATACTCGTCTCCCAATAGATGGGTAACAGAGACCCGAAAGTCTCCGCGGTATCGGGGATGCCGGCGTCGGCGACGGTCAGCCGGATGCATAGTACGCTTGACGTCCGAGGATGGCATGGGCAGAGTGGAGCTTTCTTATCGGGGGTGAGGCCTTTCTTCTTTACTCTACCCGCATCGATACGCGGCGGGAAGTGTCGAAGGTCACGGCTTCCGATAGAGCGAAGGTGCTCTGCCAATCCAAGGGGCCGAGCCTGGGTCAGGCCTTCACTCGCCCTTTTTGCATCTACTGGCGCGATAAGTGAATCAAAAACAACGCGTTATAGTTTCTATGCGATGAAAAATGCCGTCCTGAACACTTATAATGGGATTCTTTCAGAGCCGAAATGCGCCGCCTTTTAGCCTATCCAAACCGCAGACATCTCTCCTGGACTCTAGTATTGCTGTTCGCCGTCACAGGCCTCGTGGCGCAAAACTCCACCTCCGCGCCTTCCATCTCTCTGCCCGGGTCGCAGAGTCCCTTCACGGGAAGCGAGCCTGAAGGCAAGGCCACTCCGGAAGTGCTGCAGTTGAACTTCCAGGACGCTATCGACCTTGGATTGCGCAACAATCTCGGTCTTCTCATTTCCGGCGATCAGACCATTACGGCGAGAGGCGAAAGATGGAAAGAACTCAGCAATCTCCTGCCTAACTTTCAGGCTCAATTGCAGGAAAACGTCGAGACCGAAAGCTTGACTGCCTTAGGCTTCAAAAGCAACCTTTTCCCGTTTCCCCTTCCACGGGTGATCGGTCCCTTCAACTATTTCGACGCGCGCGCCTCGGTCTCTCAGTCTCTGTTCAACTTCAAGGACTTCGAGCAGGAACGCGCTGCCTCCGAGCGCCTGAAGTCTGCGCAGTACAGCTTCAAAGATGCTAGAGAAGTGGTAGTGCTGGCAGTGGGAAACGCCTATCTGCAGGCTATTGCGACCGCCTCCCGGATAGAGACTACGGAAGCCCAGGTAACCAATGCCCAGGCTCTGTACGATAAGGCCGTCGACCAGCAAAAAGCGGGACTGAATCCCGCCATTGACACCTTGCGCGCTCAAGTGGAGTTACAAACTCGCCAGCAACAATTGATCGCGGCCCGCAACGACTTCGCCAAGCAAAAGCTGTCACTCGCTCGGATTATCGGCCTGCCGCCGGGTCAGGAATTTGTGCTGACCGAAAAAGCTCCGTACCAGGCGCTGACTCCATTGCCCCTTGAAGTGTACTTGCAGCGTGCCTATACCTCCCGGTCTGACTATCAGGCAGCGCAGGCGCAAGTCCGGGCCGCGGAGCTTTCGCGCCGCGCCGCTTCTGCGGGTCACTATCCTACCTTGGGCTTCGACGCGAACTACGGCGACATCGGCGTCACTCCCGGCCAATCCAACGGAACCTGGCAGGTGAATGGCGGCCTCAACATCCCCATTTTTGCAGGAGGAAAAACTCACAGTGACGTGCTGGAGGCCGACGCCCAATTGAAGCAATTGCGCTCTCAACTGGGTGACCTTCGCGGTCGCATTGACTATGAAGTCCGCAGCGCTTTGCTGGATTTGAACTCCGCCGCCGATCAGGTCGAGGTCGCCCGCAGTTCGGTTGAACTAGCAGAAGAGGCACTCACCCAATCCCGCGATCGTTTCACTGCTGGTGTGACGGACAACTTGGAGGTAGTTCAGGCACAGGAGTCTGTTGCCAGTGCTCATGAGAGTTATATTCAAAGCCTGTACGCACACAATCTGGCCAAAGTGGAACTGGCGCGCGCCATTGGTGATGCTGAACAGGGAGTCAAACGATATTTGAAAGGCGAACACTAACCAAAATCTATGGAACCGACGACGCAAAGCCCACCTGCCGCTCCGCCGGATCAACCCGAAGCCCGCAACAAGCCATTGCCGGCCACGGAACGAGACTTCCGTAGCCGCCCTCCCCGCACTGCGAGTCCTGGTTTCCGCATCGCCGTTATCATTGCCGTGGGTGTGCTCCTGGTGATTGGCTTTTTCGTCTATCGTTACGTGACCAGTTACGAATCCACCGATGATGCCCAGGTGGACGGCCATATCAATTCAATCAGCGCGCGCATTTCCGGCCACGTAGTCAAACTCAATATTGTCGACAACCAATACGTGCAAGCGGGTACAGTCCTGGTGGAAATCGATCCCTCCGACTACCAGGTTGCCTACGATCGCGCCAAAGCCAATTTCGACGATGCCCAAGCCGCCGCTGCCGCGGCTGGCGTCAATGTCCCCATTACTTCAGTCAATACCACCAGCCAGGTTTCGGCCACGGAGGCGGATGTGGCCAGCGCCCGTGCCGGGATCGCCGCTGCCCGGCAGCAGTTCCAGGCAGCAAAGGCGCAACTCGATCAGGCCGAAGCCAACAACGTCAAGGCGCAGAATGATCTGGACCGCTACAAGCAACTCGTAGACAAGCAGGAAATCTCCCAGCAGCAATACGATCAGGCCGTGGCCAGCGCCAAAGCGAGTGCCGCTGCGGTCGAGGCGGGTCGCGCAATGGCTGACGCCGCTCAGTCGCAGGTCACCGAAGCCCAAGGCAAACTGGTGCAAGCGGAAGCTAACTTGAGGTATGCCCATACTGCTCCCCGACAGATGGAAGTTATTCGCTCCCGGGCCGCCTCGGCACTGGCGCAAGCGCAGCAGAAAAAAGCCGACCTCGATCAGGCGCAACTGAATCTGCAGTACACCAAAGTGATTGCTCCGGTTGCCGGAGTGGTTAGCGACCGCACCGTCGAAGTCGGACAAAACGTCGCTCCCGGCCAGGAATTGATGAAGGTGATTCCTCTTGACGATGTTTGGATCACAGCCAACTTCAAGGAAACTCAGCTTCGCGAAATGAAAGTGGGCCAATCCGTCACCATCGAGGTGGATGCTAACGGAAGAAGCTACAAAGGTAAGGTTAACAGCGTTGCCGGCGCCAGCGGCGCTCGTTTCAGCCTCCTACCCCCCGAGAACGCCACCGGCAACTACGTGAAGGTCGTGCAACGTATTCCGGTAAAGATTGTGCTTGATCCTGGAGAAAACAAAGATCAATCGCTCCGCCCCGGCATGTCCGTCACTCCCGAGGTCTGGATTCGGCAATGAGTGCCGCTGCGCCGCCGCTTGAGAATGCTGACGTTTGGCGTCCGGCAATCAATCCCTGGATCATCGCCATCACGGTTACACTGGCGACTTTCATGGAGGTGCTCGATACCTCCATCGCGAATGTCGCTCTGCCTCACATTGCGGGCAGCCTTTCTGCTGGACAGGACGAAAGCACTTGGATCCTCACTTCGTATCTCGTTTCTAACGCCATTGTGCTTCCCCTGAGCGGCTGGCTCTCCTCCATCATGGGCCGCAAGAACTTTTACATGAGCTGTGTGGCCCTGTTTACTATCAGTTCGTTTTTATGTGGATTGGCGCCGAACCTGGCAACGCTCATCATTTGTCGCGTGCTGCAAGGGGCTGGCGGAGGTGGTCTGCAGCCTAGCGAACAGGCTATACTCGCTGACACCTTTCCGCCCGCCAAGCGCGGGATGGCTTTCGCCGTGTACGGCATTGCCGTAGTCACGGCTCCAGCCATCGGTCCAACCCTCGGCGGTTGGATCACCGACAACTTCACCTGGCGTTGGATTTTTTTCATCAACATTCCCGTCGGGATCATTTCTATCCTGCTTACCTCGCGGCTCATTCAAGACCCACCCTATCTCAAGCGCCGCAAGCTCAGCGAAACCAGAATCGACTACATCGGCCTCGGCTTTGTGGCCCTCGGTCTGGGAACTTTGCAGGTCGTGCTCGACAAGGGGCAGCGCGATGATTGGTTCGAATCGCACTTTATTGTCGTCCTCTCCCTCATCGCTGCGCTCTCGTTGATCTTCGTCATTTTCTGGGAGTGGACGCATAAGGATCCCATCATCGATTTGCATCTGTTCCGTGATCGCACGTTTGGCATCTCCAACCTGTTGATGTTCATGCTGGGGTTTGCGCTGCTGAGCAGCACGCTGTTGCTGCCGTTATTCATGCAGACCTTGCTGGGATATACCGCGGAACAATCTGGCCTTGCCCTCATGCCTGGCGGCCTGACGATCATGCTGCTGCTGCCGTTGGTTGGATTTTTGCTTTCGCGTTACAGTCCGCGCTGGTTGTTAGTTTTCGGTTTGGTCATGCTGTCCGCTGCCTTGTTTCACATGAGTGGTTTTGACCTGGAAATGGACTTCCGCACTGCGGCTATGGCTCGCGTCTTTCAGGCCGCAGGGATGGCATTCCTGTTCGTCCCTATCAATACGGCAGCCTATGCCTTTCTGCCGCGGGACAAGAACAACGCGGCGTCTGGCCTGATGAACCTGGCGCGCAATATCGGCGGCAGCGTTGGGATTTCCCTCGTCACCACCATGCTCGATCGCCGCACCCAGGTTCATTTGAACGATTTGTCCCGCCATCTGAGCGCTAGCAACCCCGCCTTCCAGTCGATGCTACAGGGTGCCACGCAGGCCATGAGGGCCCACGGCGCGAGCGCGGCATTCGCCACCCAGCAGGCGTACGCCTTGATTGAAGGTACAGTTCAACGGCAAGCTACTATGCTGGCCTATCTCGACGACTTCCGGCTGCTCTGCATATCCATCTTGGCGATGGTTCCCTTGGTGTTCCTGATGAAGAAAAGTAAGCCCGGCGGCGGAATCGCGGTACACTAGTTCGCGGTAAAAATAAGAGGTAGCCATGTTTCGCGTCATCACCATAGAGCGAGAATACGGCTGCGGCGGTGGCGCCATTGCCGCACAACTAGCCCAGCAACTCGGGTGGAATCTCTGGGATCACCGTCTCACGGAGGAGATCGCCCGCATGGCGAATGTTGACACTTCCGCTGTTATGCGCTGTGACGAGCGCATGGACAGTCGCTTTTACCGGCTGGCCAAAACCTTCTGGCGGGGCAGTTACGAGTCCAGTTCCCACATCAGCAATCTTACCTTCGACACTGATTGCATGATGTCAATGATGGAACAAATCACTGAAAGAATTGCTCAGGAAGGGGACTGCATCGTCGTGGGTCGAGGCGCGCCTTACTTCCTGCGCGAGCAACCTGATGCTTTTCACGTCTTTCTTTATGCACCGCGCGCCGAAAAGATCCGTCGCCTTGTGCAAGACGGATCCACGGAATCGGAAGCCGAAAAACATGTCGATTCTGTCGATCGCGAGCGCATCGCCTTCGTCAAACACTACTTTGACGCCGACTGGCCCACGCGCTCCCTCTACCACGTGATGATCAACACGGCTGTGGGGAATGAGGCAGTCATCCAGACAATTCTCCATACCATGCATCTGATCGAGGGCCAGCCTAAAGCGACAGACTACGAACAACCCAAGGTTCCTAGCGCCATCTAGCTCGTGTGTGGCGCTCCGGGTCGGCCCGGTCCCGGACAGCAATCCTCGGCACAGATGTCCGGTCGAGGTCCTAACAATCCCAACGCCCGCCGCTCCGACGTCGGATTCATTCGTTCCAGAATCAGCTCACGAATCATACCGATGAACTTCGGATGTATCCCGACCGTCTTCGCCCTTCTCATGGGCAAACCCAAAGAATCGCAAAGCTGCTGCGCTTCGACATCCAAGTCGTACAGCACTTCCATGTGATCCGAGATGAAACTGATCGGTGCCAGCACCACAGCTGATGCTAGATTCCGCGCCTTCACCTGCCGCAGGTAATCCAGAATGTCCGGTTCTAGCCACGGCTGCCCCGGAGCGCCGCTGCGGCTCTGGTAGACCAGTGCATCGTTCTTGTGCCCAATGGCCTCCGAAACCAAACGCCGCACCTCTTCCAATTGCCTCACGTAATCGGAACTGTTCGCCATGGAAACTGGAATGCTGTGGGCGACGTAAACGATCTGCACATTTCCCCGAGCTTTCGCTGGAATGGCCTGCAGCGCGTCTTGCACTCGCTCAACTGTAGCCTCGATAAAGCCGGGATGGTTAAAGAATGCCCGCAGTTTCTCTACCTCCGGAGCGCCTGGCCCGACTTCGCGTTGCGCCCGGGCGATGTCCTCGCGATACTGCCGGCATCCGGAGTACGAGCTGTATGCCGAAGTCACGAAGCCCACGGCCCTCTGGATGCCATCCTGCTTCATTTTAAGCAGACTCTCGGGCAGCAGAGGATGCCAGTTTCGGTTTCCCCAATAGACCGGCAGCTTGAGGCCATTTCTCTCCATCTCCGCTTGGAGCGCGGCAATCAGTTCCCGCGTCTGCTGGTTGATTGGGCTCTTGCCCTCGAAGTGGTAATAGTGCTCGGCTACGGTCAACATGCGCTCGCGAGGAATATTCCGTCCACGCAACACGTTTTCAAGGAAGGGCATCACATCTTCCTTAGATTCCGGCCCCCCGAAAGAAACCACCAAAATAGCGTCGTAGTTCATATGGAATTCAGTTCGCGAAATGCTGCTGTCGGAGATTAGATTGCCGGACTGCGGGGCTCAAAATCCAATGCCGTGCTCGTGCTCGATAGCTTCTGATCGTCTTCCGCCCCCTAAAATAACCCTCCCGTTTGCTGCAAATATCTGACGTTGTCAACTCGCTATCTTCTGCTCGCCGATTGAGTCAAAGCAGAGTGCAACCATAATACCTGTCTGGAGTAAACAGTATGCATTGCGCCGCGGAACTGGCTCGAGACGTCAGCCGAGGCAGAGCCGCATGTTAGGCTTTTGCGGGGGCCTTCGAGGACGCCGTATTGATTGCCCGGGTCTTTAAAGCATTCCAATATCGCGATTTCCGCCTGATGTGGATTGGCGCCTGCACGTCCAGCATCGGCACCTGGATGCAAATCGTCGCGCAGGGATGGCTGATCTACCGCCTTAGCCACTCCGCGTTCTTGCTGGCGCTTGATCAGTTCCTCGGGGGCATTCCCATCTTTCTGTTCTCTTTGATCGGCGGCGTGGTCGCCGATCGGGTGGAGCGGCGGAGAATTCTGCTCGGCTCCCAGTATGTGCAAATGGCGACCGCCGGCGTGCTTACGATTCTGGTGGCAACTGGTCTGGTACACGTCTGGCACATTCTGTGCCTGTCCTTCATTTCCGGCTTCGCGCAAGCCTTTGGCGGACCGGCCTACCAAGCTCTCATTCCCACATTGGTCGAGAAGGAAGACATGCCCAACGCCATCGCACTGAATTCAATTCAGTTCAACGTGGCAGTCATGGTGGGGCCGGCTCTCGCTGGGCAGGCCTTGGCGAAGCTGGGCGAGAAGTGGTGCTTCGGACTGAACGCGCTTTCCTTCCTGGCGCCTATCGTTTCGCTGTCGATGATTAACGCTCGCTTCCTGCCGGCAAAGACCGCGGAGTCGATGTTCACTAGCCTGAAGCAGGGAATCCAATTCGCCCGCAAGCAGAATTCCATGGAAGCGCTGATCCTGCTGGCATTCTGCATGACTGCTTTAGGCATGCCCATGCGCACCTACATCCCCGTATTCGTGAAAGACATTTTCCATCGCGGTCCGGAAACCTACGGCAATCTGCTGGCGCTCATGGGCCTGGGCTCGATCTTCGGCTCGCTGACTATCGCAAGCGCGGGCAACTTCAAGAGAAAGGGCCGCGTGGCGCTTTGTGCCCTCATCTGCCTCGGCGCGGGGATTTCAGGCTTTGCTCTCTCGAAGTCGGTGCCATTAAGCGGCGTCATTTTGGTGCTGGTGGGCGCATCCATGATGGCGGTCTTTGCCACCGTGAATTCCCTGGTGCAGTTGATTACCACAAACGAGATGCGCGGCCGCGTGATGAGCGTCTACAACGTCGCTTTCCGAGGCGGCATGCCGATGGGCAATCTGTTGTCGGGATGGCTCGTCCCGATCTTTACCGCGCCGGTGGTGTTAGGTGTGAATGGATTCCTGCTTATTCTCGTTGCTCTTTACTTCCTGCTGCTGCAACGGCGTCTCGCTGCGCTTTGACACGGACAACATCTCCCGCCCGCGAGTCATTCGACATTTAATCCAGCACCGCGAATAGAATGTAGAATACGCGCTGGGGGCGGATCGGCGTAGGCCGCAGTTGCTTCGTGGATGTGGAGTGAGAATGCCCAGCGCTTGTTCCATTCGAGTTCGCGGCGTGGTGCAAGGCGTTGGCTTTCGGCCGTTTGTGTATCGTCTGGCTCGCGCCAATACGCTTGCCGGATGGGTATTGAATGGCGAGGAAGGAGTTGAGATTTTTCTGGAGGGCGCCGAGAAAGGGTTGCTGGCCTTTGTCCAGGATCTGAAAACGCAGCCTCCTCCAGCATCCAGCATCACAGAAATCGAAGTCCATAGCGCGGCTCCTCTGGGCCTGAATGAATTTACTATCCGGGAAAGCCACCGCCGCGAGCGTCCCACGGTACGTATTTCGCCAGATCTTCCGATTTGCGATGCTTGCGTGAACGAACTATTCGCCCCAGGTGACCGTCGCTACTGGTATCCCTACATCAACTGCACAAATTGTGGGCCGCGCTACACGGTTGTCCTCGGTCTTCCTTATGACCGGGCCAACACCACCATGCAGCACTGGCCGCTTGACGACTACTGCGCCGCAGAATATCGCGATCCGGGCAACCGCCGTTTTCACGCGCAGCCGGTCGCATGCCCTGCCTGCGGGCCAGCCTATTATCTGCACCAAAGCGAAGAGGAGATACGCGGAAGCGAGCAGAGCATTCGAAAAGCGGCGCTGCTTCTCACTTCGGGCAGCATCCTCGCCGTGAAAGGACTTGGCGGGTACCATTTGGCGTGCGATGCCTCGAATCCCGCGGCGGTCACGGCTTTACGCGAGCGTAAGTACCGAAAAGAAAAGCCGTTTGCGATTATGGCGAGAGACTTGGAAGTGGCACGCCAGTTAGTCGAGCTTTCTCCGGAGGCCGAAGCACTGCTCCTGTCCGTCGCTCGACCCATTGTGCTTGCACCGGCGAAAGCTGGATCCAGCCAAGTTGACCCCGAAGTTGCTCCAGAAAACAACGAACTCGGTGTGATGCTGCCTTACACGCCTCTGCACCATTTGCTCTTCGCGGCGGGTGCACCAGAAGTATTGGTCATGACCAGCGCGAATCGCTCGAGTGAACCGATTGCATATGAAGATGACGAAGCACTCGACCGGCTTTCCGGAATTGCTGATGCATTCCTGATCGGAGAGCGCCCGATTGCGCGAAGAGTGGATGATTCGGTGGCTCGCGACGGAGTGTTTGGTCCAGTCATCTTGCGGCGCGCACGGGGCTATGCTCCGGGTGCCGTGGCCAGACTCCCGAACATACGTCCGATTTTGGCTGTCGGCGCCGACCTGAAAAACACGATCACACTCGTTGTCGATGGGCAGGCGTTCATGAGCCAGCACATCGGAGATTTGGGGCATTACCAGTCGTTGCGCGCGTTCAAAGAAACTATTCAGGATCTGATCTCGATGTATGAGGTTCGTCCGGAAGAACTGCTAGTCGCCTACGATTCCCATCCGCAATACGCCAGCAGTTCCCATGCCCTGGCGCTGGGAATTCCGCAAAGGCTGGCTGTGCAGCATCACCGCTCCCATATAGCTTCGGTACTGGCGGAGCGAGGCGAATGGGAGAAACGAATCGTGGGAGTCAGTTTCGATGGCACGGGCTACGGCGACGACGGGAGCATCTGGGGAGGTGAGATCTTCGTAGGAAGCATCAAAGACGGCTTTGATCGTGTCGGGCATTTGCGTAGCGCTTCGTTGCCCGGTGGGGACGCAGCAGCGCAATATCCGGTCCAGGCCGCGGCTGGCTTTCTGGTTCAGGTGGAGGACTTGCCCGATCTCACCGCGCCGCCCTTCACCTTTCCACAGCGCTACCGGCAGGCTGTGGACTTAGTCGAGAAAAATGTCAGGACCTTTCCTACCACTTCGATCGGCCGGCTCTTTGACAGCGCGGCTGCGCTTCTGGGTTTTACGCGTGAGGTCACATTCGAAGGGCAGGCGGCGATGTGGCTGGAACAACTCGCCTGCAGCGCCAAGGCGACAGAAGCGTACCCGTTTCCGTACAGCGAACATGAATTGGATTTTCGGCCGTTGCTGCAAGCCGTGGTGTGTGACCGCCTTCGCGGGCGGTCTGTCGCGGAAATTGCGCGTGGCTTCCAGCGCGGCCTGGCTCAAGGCCTGCACGACGCCGTAGTAAGCTTCTGCGACGTCCATCGTCTTGATGTCGTGGTTCTTTCGGGTGGCGTTTTCCAGAATGAGTTACTCTTAAAAGACCTGAAGTCGCTATTTGAGGCCGGAAGCCGCGAGGTCTGGACGAATCATGCCGTTCCGCCCAACGATGGTGGCATCAGCCTGGGGCAGGCGGCCCTGGCGGCATTTGCTCGATTCGATTGAAACACGCAAAGCCCGGGCGCACACTGACGAACATTATGCACGAACTCTCCATCGCGATGAGCATCATCGAACTGGCACAGGAAGAATCGCACCGGCATGGTGACGTTCAAGTGAGTGCCGTGCATCTCAAGCTTGGGGCGCTATCTGGTGTGGTGAAAGAGGCTCTGCTCGGTTCTTTCGAAATGGCATGCGAAGACACTCCGCTTAAAGGGGCACGACTGGTGGTGGAGGAGGTTCCCGTTCTCATCTTTTGCCGAAGCTGCCAGACGCAGCGTCCGGTCAGTTCCATGCAATTATTTTGTTGTGCTGAATGCGGCGCTCCATCGTCCGAAGTTGTGCAAGGGAAGGAAATCGAAATGGTCGCATTGGAGATTGAAGAATGGGATCGCAGCCCCGTTTGATCGAAGTCCGGAAGAACGTTCTGAAGCAGAACGATTTGAACGCGCGGGCGCTGCGCGAGCAGTTCCGTGCGGCTGGAGTGTTTGTGGTGAGCCTGGTGTCCAGTCCCGGCTCGGGCAAGACCATGTTTCTGGAAAAAACTCTCACTCTGCTTCGGCAAAACTATCGCGTCGCCGCACTTGTCGGAGATCTCGCTACCGAGAATGATGCGGTAAGGTTGGCGCGCAGCCAGGCTCCAGTAAAGCAAATAACCACCGGCACACTCTGTCATCTCGAAGCGGCGATGGTCCAGAACGCGCTTCAACAGTGGGATCTCAATGAGCTTGATTTTCTTTTCATCGAGAACGTAGGCAACCTGGTCTGTCCTTCGTCCTACGATCTTGGCGAGAATCTGCGCCTGGTTCTTATATCGGTGACGGAAGGTGAGGATAAGCCCCTCAAGTACCCTACAATTTTTAACAGTGCCGACGTGGGAGTCGTCACGAAAATTGACTTGGCCGCAGCGGTCGAATTCGACTGGCAGGCTGCATACGGTAACATCCAGGCGGTGCGGCCAGGCATGCAGGTATTTAAGCTCTCCGCAAAGAACGGGGACGGAATGGAAGAGCTTCTGAGTTTTCTGAGGAAGCGTTTGGATGAGTCACGAGTGGCCGCGGTAATCTGACAAGGTATCGCAAGTCATGATCAGTTTTCTGTCTATTATCGCGGTGGGCTTTTTTCTCGGGATGCGCCACGCCACCGATCCCGACCACGTCGTCGCCGTGACTACGATCGTAAGCCGCCAGCGTAACCTGCTGAAAGCTGCACTCACCGGCATTTTCTGGGGGATCGGCCATACTCTCACGATATTCGTCGTGGGCTCCGCCATCATCCTGTTTGACGTGGTGATTCCCGCGCGAATCGGGCTCTCCATGGAGCTTTCCGTGGGGCTCATGCTGATCGTCCTGGGTGCGATGAATATTGCAAGTTTTCTGCGCGCGGCGCGCACGATCGCTCCCGCGGCGGAAGAATCTCACGTCGTTCATTCTCATCCCCACGTTCATGGGGACTACGTGCACAGCCATGCGCACGGACACGCCCCGGAAGCGCATGCGCACAGCCACCAAACTCCTCTGACTTGGCTCGACCGAATATTCGGCAGGATCGGCCTCTACCAACAGTTGCGTCCCTTAGTTGTGGGCATTGTTCACGGATTGGCTGGTTCAGCAGCGGTTGCCCTGCTCATTCTGACGACCATCCGAAACCCGCACTGGGCGCTGGTTTACCTACTCGTCTTCGGAGCCGGCACGGTGGGTGGCATGATGCTGATTACCATGAGCATCGTCTCTGCCTTCAACTTCCTTGGGAACAGGCACGAGAATTTTTCTCATTGGCTGGGGCTAGCTTCCGGGTTGGTGAGTTTGGCTTTTGGTCTCTTCCTTGCTTATCAGATGGGCTTCGCCAATGGGCTCTTCTCTGGCCACCCGCAATGGACGCCCCGATAGAGATCGAACTCTCTGGCGTTCAGTTCAACCGCGTAGGCCACTCGCAGCGAAGCTTGGCTGGAACTGTCCTGCTATTGTTTCTGCTCCTCGCGCCCGGCACTCTGCTTGCGCAAGAGATTGTCTTGAGTGGCCGTGTCGTCGATCCCGAGGGAAACGCTTTGCCAAACACTTCGGTCGAAATTGTGGGGCAGGATCAAGTTCTAGCCCATGCCATCTCGGGGCCGGATGGGCAGTTCGCGGTGAAGCTCAGGTCATCTGGAGAACTCGTCCTCAAAGCTGAGGCTTCCGGATTTCGTCCGGTCGTCCACCCAATCACCGTCCGGCAAAGTGGTAATTCTGCGATCGAGATTCGAATGGGCCAGCTTTCGTCTCGAATCGAAAACGTCGCTGTCACTGCGGACGTGAACGAGACCGACGTGCTCAGTCCCGATCCTGGTGAGAAAGTTTTTGTGCGTCAGGACCTCCTCGACGCAAATCCTGGGCGCCCCGGCGCTCCCGTTTCGATTCCCGGATACCCCATCGAAACCGCTTCCAGCGGCATCAAAGCGCCGCAATATTTTGCGCCGGGAGTGGCAGGAGATCATGGCGAGCCGATTGCGCAGTACATCGCGGTCGGCAGCTACCTCGTGCCCAACAATTTGTCGGCCAATGCCCACGGCAATGGCTATTCCGACCCGAACATATTTATTCCGGAAATCCTGGAAAGCGTTCAGATCGATGGTGGAGCGTTCAACGTTCGGGAAGGGAATCATTCGGTCAATCTAGCGGCAACGTACGGACTACGGTCTCATATCGATCCCTTCATCACCCTCACCGGAGATTATCGAGACCTCGACGTGGTGGCCGGATTAAGCCTTACCCCCAATTCTTGGATGGCCTTCGCAGCCTCCTATGGCAATGGATTCCTCGACCGGCTGGAACATCGGCAACAGTACAAATTCAATGGCGAGCGATTATTCCACGTTGGCAAGCACCGGCTTACTTTGTTTGGCATCGGTTACTATGGATTTTCCTACGTTCCGGGACTCGTCCCCATCTTTCCCTTGAATTCCGCTGACGCCAATTTCCCCAATTACGGCGACACCATCGATCCGCGGCAGAAAGATCAGACTCACACCGCACTCGTAGCCTTGAACGATATTTGGCAACTCAGCGGTAGCCAGCAACTGCAGCTTTCCGGCTTTTTTCGCACTTACAACCTCTCTTTGTTTTCGGATTTCGGGCAGGGTCTGATCCGGCAGAGTGAGTTTCGCACGGTGGCTGGCGGCAGCGTGAACTACGTGAACAAGATTGCCGAATATCTGTCTTTGTTGGCTGGTTTTGACTACGAGCGCGAAGCGCCTCGCCGCGATGATCTCGACCATTATGGATTCTTCAATCCCGGTGACCCAACGTACTGCGGCCCCTTCACTCCTGTCGACGGGAATAACATCACCATCGCATCGCTAACACCTTACATTGCCGCGGAGGGCGCTCTGGCCCATTACTTCCGCTATTATCTCGGCTGGCGCCGCGATCAAATTGATGTGGATAACGAAGATCTGCTGTATCCGCAGAATTCGTTTCAGAAATGGGTGGCCGTGAACTCGCCCAAGGCTACGGTTTCGTTTCTTCCCAAGGAATCGTGGTATGTTCCGCTCATCTCCTTCAGCTTTGGCCAGGCTTTCTTTACAGAAGATCCCCGGATCGGCACTGGATCTGCCGCGGGCACTCCAGTGGCCACGTCGCATTCGTACCAGGTCGTCGCCAGCAAGACCGTACACAAGACGGATCTGCGTCTTACGCTGGGCCACGTTACCAGCAGCGCACAGCTGGCGAAAATCGATCCGGACACCGGATTGCAGATTAACGAAGGACCAAGCCGACTTCGATTCATGACGGTCGCGGTGCGGCGAAACTTCAGCCAGGGTTCGCTGTTAGCGACCTTCTCCAAAGCCGATGCCCGCGATCATGATACGGGAGAGCCCACACCGGAAGCTCCGCGGACGCTCTTCGATTTGTTAGGAACAATTCAGAAGCTTCCGTTTCGTCTGCAAGCGCGAGGAGAATTCGAATACGTGGGCACAAAGCCCTTGGGCACGGGATGCCTGCCGAACCTGAATGCCGAATGCACTGGAACGCCGGTGAAGGAGTTTCGCGGCGCCGTGGTCCGACCCTTTTTGAATGGCCGCATGAATGTGGGCGTGAATTTCCTTATCGCAAGCGGCTTCACCGGCCAAACGACGGAAAATTTCGAGCCCTCCCAGATACAGGAAGTCGTGGGAGTTCGCATCCCTTCCTATGCCAGTATTAGCCTCACCTATAGGTTCGGACGAACCGCACCTTAGGCAGGTTCCCGCTGATGCGGTAGAAAAGGTGTGGCGTTCGGCCCCATTGAACAAGAGAGGGAATCCGGTGCGCCCGGAGAGATTCGAACTTGAGGCGTTTTGCGGGCGTGAGCGGAGCGGGAGCCCGCAGCCGAAATCCTGAGCCGGGGTTGGGCGAAGGATCTGGACAAGTCTGGTGCGCCCGGAGAGATTCGAACTCCCGACCTATTGCTCCGGAGGCAATCGCTCTATCCAGCTGAGCTACGGGCGCGCACCAATAGCTTCAGTTTACATGGGTCGACTCAGAAGCATCAATGGAGCATTGCTAATCGATGCCTTCGGCACTGACCACGCTCATTAGCGCACTACTTTCGAGGATGATCATTCAAGCAGCGGTTCGAGCGTCGGAGGCAGAACACCGACCGCAATTGAAGAAACTATCGCTCGCGTCTGTCTGAACTGCGGATTCTTAGAAGCGGCCCCGGCCGCCGCCACCACCGCCGCGGCCACCACGGTCACCGCCGCGATCTCCGCCTCGGCCTCCGCGGTCGCGTCCACCGCCTCCGGCGTGCTCGGTTTTGGGGCGCGCCTCGTTTACATTGAGCGTGCGCCCGCCCACCTGTGAGCCGTTCAATGCAGTGATGGCCTTTTCTCCATCTTCGTTGCTGGCCATTTCCACAAAACCGAATCCGCGCGAGCGCCCAGTATCGCGATCCGTCATGATGCTGACCCGGTCCACTTGCCCGAACGGCTCAAACATCTGCCGCAGTTCCTCTTCCGATGTGTTAAAGCTCAAGTTCCCCACGAAAATATTCTTCAAGCGTAGGCCTCTGCATTGAGCTGTCGAAGTGCGAGCTCGATGCGGCAGACTGGCAGGTCGGGGACACCTTCCTGAAAATCGAGACCGGAGCTGGCGAACAGTCGAATGCGCCGAGAAGTATAGCAGGTTTGTCAAATCCGGCCTGTTAAATAGCGCGGCATGTCCAGACCGGAGGCCCCGCTAGCAATCATCCACTTTCCAATAGCCTTCGCGGTGATATCCAACTTGTAACAGACGGTTCTTGGGATCGTGCCGCTTGCCGCAGGCGGGACAAATCAGATACCGGCTCCAGGTAGCCCCGCGACGGTCGTAATTTTCCGTAACTGCAAACGTCGTTCCACAACTGCAGGGCACCAGAAACATTCGCAGCGGTTCTTTAGTCTTTCCGGATTGCCCCCGAGACTTCACGCCTCTTCCACCGTCTCCATTGCACGCTTCTTGCGCTTGTTCGATTGCAGAACTTTTTTCCGCAGCCGCAGCGATTTCGGAGTGATCTCCACGAACTCGTCGTCGGCAATGAATTCGATTGCCTGTTCCAGATTCAATTGCCGGAAGGGAACCAGCCGGATGGCCTCATCTGCCGTCGAAGCCCGCATGTTGGTGAGTTTCTTCTCCCGCACGGCGTTCACGTCCAGATCATCGTCTTTCGCGTTCTCGCCGATGATCATCCCTTCATACAGCTCAACGCCCGGACCGACGAAAAGCTCTCCCCGTTCCTGCAGACCCCACAGTGCGTAAGCCGTCGACACTCCAGCCCGGTCCGCGATCAGCGCTCCCGTAAGCCGGTGTGGAATTTCCCCCTGCCATTCGGTATACCCGTCGAAAAGCGAATTCATCACGATGGTCCCACGCGTATCGGTAAGCAACTGGCTGCGCAGCCCAATCAGACCGCGGCTGGGCACCCGAAACTCAATCCGCACTCGTCCATAGCCATGGTTGTGCATGTTAGCAACCTCACCCTTGCGGGAGCCCAGTTGCTCCATCACCACGCCCACAAATTCTTCGGGGACGTCCACCGTGAGATGCTCCACCGGTTCCATCAGCTTGCCATCGATGCGCTTGGTGACGATCTCCGGCTTGCCCACCATCAGTTCGTAGCCCTCGCGGCGCATCATCTCGATGGTGATCGAAAGCTGAAGCTCGCCGCGCCCGAGCACCTTGAACGAGTCGGTCGTGCCCATCTCTTCCACGCGCAAAGAAACGTTGGTAAGCAACTCCTTCGCCAGGCGCTCGCGCAGATTGCGCGACGTGACGTAGGTGCCTTCGCGTCCTGCGAACGGCGAAGTATTCACTGTGAACGTCATTGCGATGGTCGGCTCGTCGATCACAATAGGCGGCAGCGGTGCCGGATTGACTGGATCCGTAATCGTCTCCCCGATCGTGATTCCTTCCACTCCAGCGACGGCGATAATGTCGCCCAACACTGTTTCCGTAATGTCCGTCCTCTTCAATCCGGAAAAGGAAAACAGTTTAGTGATCTTGGTCTTGTGCAGCGATCCATCGCGCTTGGCGATAACCACGTCTTCGCCCGTGTACATCGTTCCATTGAACACGCGCGCGATCGCCAGACGTCCGAGGAAATCGCTGTAATCGAGATTCGCGACCAGAATCTGCAGAGGCCCGGCTGGATCGCCCTGCGGCAGCGGAGTCGTCTCCAAAATCGCGTCAAACAGCGGCCGCAGATTTTCGCCGCCGCCCTTCATGTCCGTCGATGCCGTCCCCTCCTTTGCATTCGTGTAGAGAACTGGAAAGTCGAGCTGGTCTTCCTTTGCGTCAAGATCGATAAACAGGTCGTAGATTTCGTTGAGCACTTCCTGCGGACGCGCATCGGGCCGATCAATCTTGTTGATCACCACGATTGGCGGCAACTTCGCCTCCAGCGCCTTGGTCAGCACGTAGCGCGTCTGCGGCAGGGGCCCTTCGCTCGCGTCCACCAGCAGCATCACTCCGTCCACCATCTTCAGTGCACGTTCCACCTCGCCGCCAAAGTCACTGTGGCCGGGCGTATCCACAATGTTGATCTTCACGTCGTGATAGAAAATGGCCGTGTTCTTAGCCAGAATTGTGATGCCGCGCTCGCGCTCCAGTTCGTTCGAATCCATCACGCGTTCGACGTGGTGCTCGTTGGAGCGAAAAGTGCCGCTCTGTTGCAGCATGGCATCGACTAGCGTGGTCTTGCCGTGGTCCACGTGAGCGATGATGGCGATGTTGCGAATACTCAAACTCAAAGTGTGATTTGTCCTTTTATTGACCGATCGGATTGAAGGGCGCAAACCGCTGTTCGACAGCTGAACACCCTACCTATAACTTTACTATGGGTTGGAGGTTCTCAGAAGATTAGATCGTATTTACGTACACCATGGTGTGGACAAGATATCCCGTGAGCATCTTCAAAAAGGGAAGAGTTTGAGGAACAACATCAGCCCGCCACCGCTGTCTGCTTCGGCTCAGGTCTTCCCGCCAGCCGCATTTCCACTTCCTTCACGGCGCGCTGCGCCGCGCGGATTCCTTCGTTGGTGGTGGATTCTGGTCCTTCCGAATCCGTGTTGGCAAAGAACACGCGATCCATGGGATGCCGCGCCAGTGGCTGGACTCGTGTGTAGAGCCCCGGCGTGGACATATATAAAGGATGCCCTCGCCGGTAAATGTGCACCTCGACCGGATCGACATTCAATGCAGGCATCAATTTCTGGAAGTCGCTCAATACATTCGCGGCGATCTTGCGCGCCCCTATCTCGTTCAAGAGATAGCCTCGATCCTCTTCTTTCATCGGGGTGTAGCAACTGAGAATGTTGAACTTCTGCTGGTAACCAGGCTGCTTCTGGATGACCCAATCAGCCACCACGAAATCGGTGAAAGTATTGCCAGGGCACCACGTATCGTAGCCATGATTGAACACCGGCTTGTCGAAAATCAGATTCACCACGGGATACGGAATGTAGCGAATCTGGTGCATCGCCTCGCTTTGCTTTTCCGGCAGGCCCTCGACGATGCGCCGCGTGATGAACTTGGGCGTCGCCATGATTACGGCCTTGGCCGCAACCGTCTTCAACTCGCCACCCAGCGTGTAAGTGACCTGCACTCCTTCTTTTTCGGACACCACGGCAACAGTCGTCGCGCCTCTCTGCATCCGGTCTTTGCACTTCGGCTGGAGAATGTCCGCCAGCTTTTTCGTGACCGCGCCCAATCCTCCGGGCCAGGTATAGCGGTCGTCCGTTCGGCTCTCTTCGACCATTTCTTGCAAAGCAAGAATGGCGATACCTGCCGCTGTCTCTTCGCTAGTCGCTCCCCAGTTGGATGGCCCGAAGTTATCCCACCACTGCTTGATCTCTCCTGGGTACCCCTTCATGAAATCGGTAAATGGTTTGTCGAAGAGTTCTTTTCCCCGTTTCTCCACGTCGATCGCTAACATTTCTTTTTTGAACTTTTTGAAGCTCTCGCGCACCGAGGGAGAATAGGGCAGCTTGCTGAGGCCTTCGCCCCAAGTATCCGGGACCAACTCACCGCGAATGATGCTCGCGTCGGGGCTGTTGACGGGCAACGGCTCCAATCCAATTTCCTTCGCGAAGTGGTAAGCGTATTCATCTTTCGCCAGAAACGCCGATCCCGTTGCATATGTGCTGCCCTCATATTCCATCCCGTAAGCATTGCCACCCCAGTGCGGCTCTTTTTCCAGCAAGAGGAAGTCGCGGTGCTGCAAACGATATGCCGCGGTTAATCCACTCACGCCGCCACCGACAATCACCACATCATGTCGCGCCGAAGCCGGTGGCCGCGTGAACACTTTGCCGTCGCGCACCTGGTGGCAGATTCGATTGTCTTCTCCATCCACATCAGCGGCGTGACTTTTTTGTGCGTCGCCGGTCTGAGCTGCCACCAGCGAAAGGTCGATCGGACACCCCGCCGTCACTGCCCCTGCCACTACAAACTTGATAAATTCCCTGCGATTCGCGCTCATACCGCATGCCCCTCCGCAGCTTCTACGATTTCGACGCTCACGTCCGCCGCGCCTTCGCCGCGCATGCGCAAGCGGTACCAGAGAACGATCGCCACCAACGAAAACACAAAGATGATGGTCGACACCGCGTTGATCTCCGGTGTGATGCCGCGCCGCAGTCGTCCCCAAATCTCCAGCGGCAGCGTGTTATTGCGCCCGATCAGAAAGAAACTGACCGCGATCTCGTCCATCGAAAGCGTAAAGATCAGCAGCGCTGCGCCGATGATCGGTAGCTTCAGGTTCGGCACCGTGATTCGCCAAAATGTTTGCCAGTAATTCGCACCCAGATCGAGAGAAGCTTCTTCCTGCGCCCGATCGAGCTTTTGCAGGCCCGCGAACACTTCGGTCGTGGCCACGGAGATCAACGCTGTCCCGTGTCCCAAAATAATTGTCATGAGGCTGAGTTTTGTTCCCATCACGTTAAACAGCATGAGCAGCGAAAGTCCTGTGATAATGCCCGGCAGAATCAATGGCAAGAGCACTAACCGCCGGAACACCGCCTTGCCCGGAAACTGTGCCCGCTCCAGCGCCAGCGCCGCCGGCACTCCGAATGCCAGCGAGATCACCATTGCCGCCAATGCCACCTGCAGGCTGTTGAGCACCGAATCCCAGATCGGCCCGTCCGCGAAAAGCGTGCGATACCAGTCGAGCGTCAGATGATGCGGCGGGAATCCGCCCACGCCCTCGCCGTTGAACGAATAAAGAATAAGGACCGCAATCGGCAGATAGAGGAACGCGAATACGGCCACGGCATGGAGAAGCAACCAGCGGGAGCCCGCGGCAAACTTCGTTTCGCTCACGAGAAGCTCCACTTCTTCTCCAGCCGTTCGGAGAAAACAAGCAGGCTCACTACCAGAACCAGCATGCAAAGCGATATCGCCGCGCCCAGCGGCCAGTTGTAAGCCGCCCCAAACAAGCTCACCACGATGTTTGAAATCATAATGCCGCTCGGACCACCCAGCAGCAGCGGCGCAAGAAAATCACCCAGGCTAAGCACGAAAGCAAACGTCGCTCCTGCCACCACTCCCGGAATCGAGAGCGGGAAAATCACCTTCCAGAACGTCTGCCCCGGGGTCGCGCCCAGATCATGTGACGCTTCTACGAGATTGCGCGGAATGTGATCCAATGTCGCGTAGATGGGAAGAAACGCAAACGGAGTGTAGATGTGCGTCAGTGTCAACACCACCGCAAACGGACTGTACAGCAGAAACTCCAGCGGATGCTTCGTCACCTGTACATACTGCAGCAATGTATTCAGCACGCCGTCCGAGCCCAGGATCGTCTTCCACGCATAGGCCCGGACCAGGTAGCTAACCCACAGCGGGATGATTACCAATTGATAGAGCAGATCCTTCTTATTCCCCGCATAAAACGAAAGAAAGTATGCCAGCGGATATCCCAGTAGCAACGAGAAGATCGTCACTCTTGCCGCGATCCACATGGAGCGCAGCAGCGTCTGCCAGTAAACATCAACTCGCAGTAATTGTCCGTAGTTGGCGAGATTCCACGAATGCACGATGGTCTGCGACGCTGACACCGACCAGAAGCTGTAGCAGAACATCAGCAAATACGGCATTAGCAGAAACACCGTCACCCACACCAGTGGAGGCAACGTCACCGCCGCTTTGTAAGCTCGGGAAAACATCAGATTCTTTCCGGAGACTCGCGCACCAGAACCGCATCCGTGGGAGAGAACTCCAGCTCGACGTCGTCCAACGCTCCGCCGCTGCCTGGAGTCCGCACCACCAGCACCAAACCGTTGCCGCATTCCACACGAATCAGCTCCGTGGCCCCATGAAAGGCCTGATGGCGAACCTTTCCGCGGATGCGCACGCTTCCAGCGACAGAGGCACTCGCCGTGGCCAGGCGAATATTCTCTGGCCGTAGTGAGAACACAGCCGGTCCATCCGGAAGCGCGGCCGGCCATGTCAAAGGACCGCAGCGCAGCACTCCTGCCCGCACTTCCCCCTTAAGCAGATTCGTGTGCCCAATAAACTGCGCCGCGTAGGCGGTTGCCGGTCGGCCGTAAATCTCCCGAGGTGTCGCCACCTGCTCCAGTTCACCCGAGCGCAGCAACGCGATCCGGTCCGACATCACCATCGCCTCTTCCTGATCGTGAGTTACGAAGATGAAGGAAATGCCGACCTCGCGCTGCAGCGACTTCAGTTCCACCTGCATCTGTCGCCGCAAATTTGCGTCCAGCGCTGAAAGTGGCTCATCCAGCAGCAATAGCCGCGGACGGTTCACCAGCGCCCGTGCCAGCGCGATCCGTTGCTGCTGCCCTCCGCTGATTTTTGAAGGCTTCGACTTTGCGAAAGCCGACATCTTTACCTTGGCCAGTGCTTCTTCGACGCGAGATGCAATTTCCGCTTCAGGTCTCTTCGCCACCCGCAGTCCATACGCCACGTTCTGTTCCACAGTGAGGTGTGGAAACAGCGCATAGGACTGGAACACCGTGTTCACGCGCCGCCGATAAGGTGGCTGGCGGTCGAGTCTTTCATCGCCCATCCACACCTCGCCCGCGCTCGCACTCTCAAAGCCCGCGATGATTCGCAGCAGCGTCGTCTTGCCCGACCCGCTTTCCCCCAAGATCGTGAGAAATTCTCCTTCCGCCACATCCAGAGAAATATCTCGCAACACGACGTTCTTGCCGAAATGCTTAGCGACATTGCGGATGCTGAGCAGCGTGCCAGGCGCAATCTGATCGCTGACTTTTGCGGAGATGTTTCTTTGGGTTGTGATGGAAGACATTGAATCGCAGCCATTCTTACTGAACGTTCAGGCGCACCTCATTGCGCCGCCTTCACTTCGTTCCAGATCTCGTTGTACTTAGCGCGACGCGGCACATTCTGCCAGAAATAAAGCCGCTTCTGGTAATTGTCGACGTCGTCCAAGTGCAGACCTTTCACTTCTGCGGGCGTCATTAACTGCGCCGCTTGCGGATTCGCCGGAGTGTATCCGGTCACGTCCGTCACCTTCTTCTGAGTCTGCGCCTCAATCATGTACTCGATAAATTCATACGCCAGATCCTGGTTCTCGCTACCCGCTGTAATCATTAGGTGATCGATCCATCCGGTTGTGTTTTCTTTCGGAATCGTCTCGCCCACAGGGAAGTTGATTTTGCGCAATTGATTGGTCATCAGTGGCCATCCCATGGCCGCTACCACTTCGTGATTCTGAAAAAGATTCGTCAACTCCCCGCCCGTCGACCACATCTTGCGGATATTTGGCTTCAATTCCAGCAACTTCTTCTTCACAGCCTCCAGCTGTTCATCGCTCAAGTTGTAAAGCTGCGGCGGATTGGGTTTGTCATAGCCTAGAACCTGCGCCGCCATGTAGACCGTCGAGAGATCGTCCCATACCGAAATCTTCCCGCGGTACTTTGGATCCCAAAGCACATTCCAGCTCTCGGGAGCTTGTGCAAATACTGTGGTGTCATAGATCAGAGGGTCCGGCCCCCACATGAAGGGCACTCCATACACTTGACCGTTCAGGCGCACCAGCGGCAGGGAAGTGAGCTGTGGAGACAATTGTCCATAGCTCCGAAGCTTCGACAAATCAAGTGGAGCCGCTAGCCCCGCCGCCGCAATCGACGTCGCCACATCGCTCGAGGGCGAGATCACGTCATAGTTCCCGGCGCTGCCACCGCGCAGCTTGGCTACCAGTTCGTCGCTCGATCCCATGTACGACGCCGAGACTTTGCAATTATGCTGCTCCTCAAAAGCCTTGACGAACGAGGGATCGGCATAGCCTTCCCATACCAACAGATTCAGCGTTGGCGTTTTTTTCGTGCACGAACCGGTGAACACTGTCACTGCCAGCAGGAACAGCAGTACTACCCGGGATCGCATGTTCATTGTTCCTCCTTCGCTGCCGGAAACAGCCTCCGCCGGCGCTTGCATTTCAAAACGTCGGCGGCGTATTCACCCACAGCACCCAAGTCTCCGCCCGGCCAGGATTTTTCCAGTGATGCGGCGTCGCACTCTCAAAATAAAAACTGTCCCCAGCCTTGAGCCGGTATTGTTGTTTCTCCAGCGTGATCATCAATTCCCCGCGTAGCACATAAAGGAATTCCTCTCCGTCATGCGTGTAGGAGTCGCCGCTGCCCGCTTCTGGCGCCACGCGAAACAGATGTGGCTCCATCACCGTGTTTCCCCAAGCCAGCAACTCCATGCGAACACCAGGTCCAGCTTCCAGCACTTTTCTTTGTCCCGGCTGCACCAGACGGCTGCTCGCTCCCGTAGCGTCAAAAAAATCCAAAATGTTGGTCTTGTAAAATCGCGCCAACTTGCGCAGCGTTCCCACCGACCCACTCATCTGCGACCGCTCCAGCGCGCTCAGAAATCCCACCGATATACTCACCGCCTGCGCCACCTGCGCCAAGGACAAACGCCGCTTCGCCCGCAATTGCCGCAAGTGCGAGCCTATCGCCCCAGCGCTTCCGTCTGCCGCTGGATGCGCCCGCCCTTCCCGTCGCAGCAGTTCAACAATCGCCGCCGCGTTCAGTCCCCGCACTTTCCGCAGAAACCGCGCCCGCTTCAGCAGCTTCACGTCGTCGCCCGTATACAGCCGGTACTTGCTTTCCGTGCGCCGGGGACGCGTCAGCCCCAAGCTCTCCCACGACCGGATCACCGAGGGCGATACTCCTACGCGTCTCGCGACATCTCCGATCTTTAAGTAGGGTTTAGCGCTGGATGAGCTCATCGTCCACCGGACAGGGCATTCAAGTTTTCTATGCGAAGGAACGCGTTTTTCTCCTTGACAGCACGCGTAGCTCTTCTCTAACCTTGCGGGATTATAGCAAGGTTGTGGCTGCACACAAGCTGTCGTTTTCAAGAAAAA
>Ga0208686_1000208_pt1 | contig 34110 bp, 30 predicted proteins | sample June2015DPH_6_50_FD_184694 | JGI IMG/M metagenome (GOLD analysis project Ga0208686, IMG submission 184694) | Peatland microbial communities from SPRUCE experiment site at the Marcell Experimental Forest, Minnesota, USA - June2015DPH_6_40... | ecosystem: Environmental > Terrestrial > Soil >... | reverse complement strand
GCGGTGAACGATGTCATCTCTCGCATCGACAAGCTGCAACCGACGACGCAGCGTCAATGGGGGAAAATGGATGTTGCGCAGATGATGGCGCATTGCTCCGCGACCCTCGACGTGGCTTCCGGGCGCGTCGTTTTGCCCCGGCTGCTCATTGGCAGGATACTCGGCCCCTTCGTCCGGCCCAGCTTCACCAACGACAAGCCATTTTCCAAGAACGCTCCCACCGACAAGAAATTTGTGATCGCCGATAAAAGAGATTTCGCTCGGGAACAGGAACAACTCAAAGTTCGCGTCCGGCAATTTCACCAGGGCGGGGAAGCGCAATGCACCAAGCATCCGCATTCCTTCTTTGGCTCGCTGACACCGCAGGAGTGGGCTACCGGGATGTACAAACACCTCGATCATCACCTGCGCCAATTTGGCGTGTGACGCAATTATGTCTTGGCCAGTAGCTTCACGCCGGCGAATACCGACTAACTAAACGTGGGTAGCTTCACCAGATCGTTCTCTGGAACCGACTCCATTGGCTCCCCGGCCTTGCGCCACGCCGTCAATCCGCCAACGATCACGAACGTGTTGAATCCTTTTTCCCGCAGCAGGTGCGCCACCCGGGCGCTGGTCGCTTCGCGCGCTCAAGTGCAGTAAAGGTAGATGTCCTTGTCCTTGGGAAGGTTCTTGATCTCCTCCTCAAGATTGTTGGGCTCGATGCGGATAGAGTTCTTGATTCGCGACGCCCCCGAGTCGTAGTAGCCGTGACTGCGGACATCGACAATCTGCACCCGGCTCGCGTCTTCTGATGCCAGCCGCCTGGCCAATTCTTCAACCTGCACCCGCGGCACCACAGCATAAGGCTTGTTCTTACGGTATTGCACGACGCGGTAAATTGCATATGCCAGCAGCGCGGCTACAATCACTACTTCCATCGCGCGACCGGCGGCATGAAAGCCGCGCAAAATCGCGGCCAGAAAGTCGCGAGATACATATCCCAACAGCATGTAGGTTAGAGAGTAAAGCGAGGCCCCGGCGAGGTCCAGGCGCAAGAACTGCCAGAAGCGCATCTTCATGCTGCCGGCCAGCGGTGCCGCCATGGTATTGACACCAGGGACAAACTTCGCAATCACCAGGGTAATTTTGCCGCGTTTGTAGAACGACTCGGCAGATCGCAGAATGCAGGTCTCCGGATTGATCGACACGCGGCATAGAAATCCCAGCAGTGCCCAGCCCATGTATCTGCCGAGCCAGAACTGCGCCGTGTCCCCAAGCAGCAAAGCGGCGATGGCCGCCGTCACAACGTACGGACCCCACAGGGCGTGCGCCCCTACTGCGGCTCCCGCGGCTACCAGAGCGATCGCAGCCGGGAAGGGAAGCCCCATCGCTTCGGCCAGCAACAGCCCGAAGGTCAAGGCGTATCCGTGACGTGCCATGAGCAAAAACAGATTCATAGACGGTGTTGGATAAGGAAAAGCGAGAAAAGGTTCAGTATAAACAAAGCCGGACGTTCGTCCGATGGACGATGTCCGGCTTTGTTACGGGGAGCGCTTATTTCCCGGAGGATTCTCCCCGTGCAGGGTGAGTAACTGGCAGCGGCTTTCACTCGGAGTTTCTCGGCCCTATACGGGCCGGCGCGTCGATTAGCAACCAAGGCGCCTTTTTTCGCAAAGCTTCGACTGAAGCCGCCGCCTTTTCGTTGGCGGCGCATCCGCAGCGGATCAGGTACCCTGGCGACTTGCCTTTCACAAGTGCCGGGGAGAGATCAGGTGGATCGCCCTTTGGTGATCCACCGCATGCCAAATGCGTCTCGTTAGCCTTCCGCTTTGCCGGACACTTCCACCAACTGCCGGAATTATGTGTCTGCCGGTAACAAAAAATCTGTGGCCGTAGTCACACATTGGCGTGACGGAAATCAAATGGAAGCTTGCCTCGCGGGATGCCTGCTTAGGGAGGCCGTTTGCCGATGGAAAAGCGTGATGTAGAAGAAAGACCCAGCGAAGGTGAGTTGAGTTCGCGGAAGACTGAACCGACAAAAATGCGGGGCGACCTCGCCGCCCCGTCCGATTTCCCAGTGACAAACTATTTGCTCATGGAATCGTTATTCATCGATCCGCCCTTAAGCATCTTTACGCTCATCACGTGGATCGAGTTCTTGTCGGCGTAAACGTGAGCGCTGAGTTGGACATGATGGCCTTCGTGTCCCTTCAGTTCTTCCGGGTTCATCACATCCCAGCTCTTGCCGTCCTTATCGTTGACGAACATGTACTTGTCACCTTCAGCCTTGACCGTACCCCTCAGCGTCATGAGCGGAGCCTGGGCTCCGGCTTGATCGGCCTGAGTTTGCGCCATGTTGTTGTCTCGTTCCGCGAAAACACTCAAGCTCATGGCGAAAGTCACCGCCAGCAGACAAAGCATCAACTTTTTCATCGGTATCTCCTTATTTGATTGGAAAAGCCTGGCCAGATTCGTACTGCTTTCTTTTGAACGTTCTTGAGGCTACGACCGGATTGGTGCGCCTTCTGAATATTCTGACTATTTGTCGCCAGAAGAGATGAAGAGGTTGCCGCAAATGCCGGAAAGATTTAGGTTTGTGACGCGGAGTCGGATCGAGCCGCGCTGCGACAACGTCATCGCCCACCCTCTTCTGGAGGAAATGTGACTTCTACAAAGAAATCGCGCCGCACCATCAACTTAGCCAATCGGTCCGCAAATCTGCCGTTTAGCGACGCCGTGCTCGTCGGGGATACTCTCTATATCTCCGGCCGAATCGGTATCGACCCAGCCACTGGAGTCGCTCCGCCTGATATCGGCCATGAACGTCGAATCTTATTCGACGATTTTTCCGCCGTGCTCGCGGTTGCTGGAATGCGTTGGAGCGACCTGGTGTGGGTGCAGGTCTTTTCTCCCGATCTTACCCTTTGGGACCGTTTCAATGCCGAATACGTAGAGCATTTTCCCGGAGATTTTCCCGCCCGCGCTTTTCTGGAATCGGCTCCGCTGTTGCGCAACGGACGATTCGAGATGATGGGAATTTCGGTGAAAACGAATAATCACTGAGAACCGCTGATTTACTTTTCGCGCGCCACGACAAACTCCGGCGCCCATAACAAAGCCCGCTTAATCTCCGAATCAGGAAAGGTGCAGATTGCCTTTGCCGCCGACTCCGCATAGCGGATGGCACGTGCCGTTGCCGCTTCGAGTGATCCGTAACGTTGCAAAATTTCCATAATCTGGGCGTGCGTCACACCATTAAAAGCGCGGTCGCGCAAAATGGTTTCGATCTTGGCTCGCTCGTCGGAGGTACAGCGCTCGATTGCGTGGATCACCGCCATGGTGACCTTGCCCTCACGCAGATCGCTGGCCACGGGCTTGCCCAAAACATCTTCGGAAGCGGTCAGGTCGAGCACATCATCGACGATTTGAAAGGCCATGCCGAGATCGTGCCCGTACTTGCCAAGAGCCTCTTCCTGCGCGGGCGTCGCTCCGCCCAGAATCGCTCCCAGCCGCATGCAAACGGAAAATAGGCAAGCCGTCTTCCGGTAAATCAGATCGAAGTGCTCGTCCAGCGTGATCAGCTTTCCGAGCTTTTCCATCTGCAGCAGTTCGCCTTCGACCATCTGCTGCGTCAGTTCAATCAACGTGTCCAGAATACGGAAGTTGCGCTCCTGCACGGCGACCTTGAAGGCTTGCATGTAGAGCCAGTCGCCCGCCAGCACGCACTTGGAGTTGCCCCACTGGGTATTGGCGGCGGGCCGTCCGCGGCGCGTCTTGGCCTCATCAATAATGTCGTCATGCACCAGCGTGGCGGTGTGAATGATCTCGACGACAGCACCCAATCGCACCGCTCCGCGCCCTTGGTAATCGAACAGCTTGGACGAAAGAAAAAGTAGCGCCGGACGGATCCGCTTCCCCCCACCGTTCCGCAGATATTCCCCAATCTCGGTGATCGCCTGCACGTCCGAGACGGTGTCCTGCCCGAACTCGCCTTCCAGTGCCGCGAGATCATCGTGCAGCAGGTCGAAGACTTCCTTCCCGTTAATGAGAGGCGGTGCGCTCAATGATGGGGCCCCTGTCGTGCTTTCGTCTGCGCCCTCTGCGGCAGTCGTCTGCGTTCTCTGTGTTGAGGGTTTGTCCTTAATTCGTCCGATAATTCGTAAACTGCAGGTCGATTCCGAAATCATGTTGCCGCAGCATAGCGATTACCTCCTGCAGGGTGTCGCGGTCCTTGCTGCTAATCCGCACCAGATCTCCCTGAATCGAAGCCTGCGCCTTCTTCTTTGAGTCCTTAACCAGCTTTACGATTTCTCGCGCTTTCTCGATCACAATGCCTTGCTGCATCGTGACCCGGCGCTTGGCTGTGCCACCCGCGGCCGGTTCCACCGCGCCGTAAGTCAGTCCCTTCAGCGAAACTCCTCGCTTCACTAGCTTCTGTTGCAAGATATCGTTCACCGCCTTCAGCTTGTACTCGTCGGCCGAATGCAACACGATCGCGTCCTTTTCCAGTTCAATATTCGACTTTGAATCCTTTAGGTCGAACCGCGTGTGGATCTCCTTCAACGCCTGCTGGATGGCATTCGACACCTCCTGCAGGTCGATTTTGCTTACGATGTCAAAACTGTTCTCCGGCATCGAATTTCAATTCTTTCTGAAATGATGGAATCCAACACTTGAGGTTACCAGAAGAACCCAACCTAGCGGAGGTCACGGCGCCGAAACTTTGCTTTCAGCAGTTTCAGCCAATTTGAAAAAATCGTAGAAATTTCGTGCCGTCTGAAGGCCGACTTCTTCTGCCGTAAGGCCTCGCAACTCGCCCAGTTTTCGGGCCGTCTCCTTTACGAACGCCGGCTCGTTGCGCTTGCCTCGATGCGGCACCGGAGCCAAGAACGGCGAGTCCGTCTCGATCAACATGCGGTCGAGTGGAACTTGCAAGGCCGCGTCACGAATCTGTTGGGCTTTGGGAAAGGTCACGTTCCCGGCAAACGAGATCATGAATCCCATATCGAGTGCATGCTTTGCTTGCCGCCAGGTTCCCGTGAAGCAATGCAGAATTCCCCCCAGCCCCTTTGCCGTCCAATGTTCGCGCAGCTGTTCGAAACAGTCTTCCCATGCGTTGTCGCTCCCGTCCGATGGACGGCAGTGAATGACGATGGGCAGCTTCGCCGCCCCTGCTAACTCCATTTGCCGCGCGAAGACATGTTTTTGCACGTCCCTCGGCGAATGATCATAGAAATAATCCAGACCGATCTCGCCCCATGCGATCACCTTGGGATGCCCCGCCAAACACGCCATGTTCTGGTAGGCGGCTTCATCCGCGAGCCGGGCTTCGTGCGGATGAATGCCGAGCGTCGCGTAAATGAAATCGTATTTCTCCGCCAGTCTAATTCCACAATCTACCTGGGCCGGACCGTCGCCATTGCCGATGGAGACTATGGCGTGAATCCCGGCCTGCCGCGCCCGATCGATCACCGGTTGGCGATCGGAGTCGAACTGCTGGCTATCGAGATGCGCGTGAGAATCAACGAACATGCAAGCCCATAGGGACAACCGCATCGTCTGTCGCGGCCGTGTTTTTATTTCAATCTCGCCCCCGCCGGCACATCTTCCAGGAAGCCCGCCAATACTGGCTTTCCACCTTCGAGCGAAGCCGCCACGATCATTCCATTCGATTCCATCCCGCGCAGCTTGCGCGGAGCAAGGTTGGCTACGATCACCACTTTCCGCCCGATCAATGTTTCAGGAGCATAAGCTTCGGCGATTCCGGCCAGCACTTGTCGGACTTCGGTTCCGATATCAATCTCCAGCCGCAGGAGCTTGTCTGCTTTAGGCACTCTCTCGGCAACTTTCACCAGTCCCACCCGCAGTTCGATCTTGGCAAAGTCTTCGATGGAAATCTTTTCGTTCGTTGCCGCCGGCGCTCCCGGTGCCAGTTGCGGGGCGTTCGCCTGCGCTGGCGCTGCAGGAGTTTCTGCCACCGGTCCTCTCTGCTCCTCTTCCATCTTCTGCATCCTTTCAATTGCGCTCTTGTCGGCGCGCGGAAACACGGGCTGTATGTCGCCCAGTTTGGTTGCTAAGCGCAGTTGTCCCCAACCCAGGTCGCTAAGAGCCAGCTTCTTGATATCTCCCAAACCCATCTGTACCCAAATCTTCGCTGTTGCATCCGGTATTACCGGATACGCCAACGCCGTAGCAATCCGCAGAGCTTCCGCTGCAGTGTAGAGCACCGTTGCCAAGCGCGATCGACTCTCCTCATCCCGCTTTTCGCCCAGCGCCCACGGCTCATTTTCGACGATGTACTTGTCCACAGCTGCCACCAGCGCCCACGCGGCTTCTAGGGCGCGCGAAAATTGAAATTGATCGAACAGCGCTCCAAACTCTCGGATCGTCCGCCGAGCCACCTCGGCAATCGCATCGTCAGCGGCTGTCTTCGACGCATGCGATGGGTAGGGAACCTCGCCATTGAAATAGCGGCTGATCATGGTCAGGGTGCGGCTGGCCAGATTTCCCAAGCCATTGGCCAGGTCGGAGTTGTAGCGCTGAACCAGGGCGTCAAAGGAAAAAGATCCGTCCTGCCCGAACACGACTTCCCGCAGCAGAAAATAACGCAAGGCGTCCGAACCGAGCACGTCAAGAATGGTTTCCGTGCGCACAATATTGCCGCGCGACTTCGACATCTTGCTTTCTTCAAACAGCAGCCATCCGTGCGCCACAATTGTTTTGGGCTCAGGTAATCCCGCCGCCATTAGAAATGCTGGCCAGTACACGCAATGGAAGCGGACAATCTCTTTTCCGATCATCTGAACATCGGCCGGCCAGAATTTCTTGAATGCCTCCTGAGCGCCTGGGTGCGACGAGCCGTAGCCAATCGCAGTAAGATAGTTGGCGAGCGCATCAAACCAGACATAGATCACGTGCTTGGGATCGTCCGGCACGGGAATGCCCCAGGTAAAAGTGGAGCGGCTGATCGACTGGTCACGCAGCCCCGAGCGCACGAACGAAATCACTTCGTTGCGCCGCGCTTCGGGACGGATGAACTCCGGATTCGCATACAGCGCCAGCAATTTGTCTTGGAATGCCGAGAGCTTGAAGAAATAATTTTCCTCGTGCACCGTCTCGGTGATGCGTCCGCAAGTGGGACACGGATCGCCCGGTTGCGCGCCGTCCACATACAATTCATCCGAGACGCAATACTGTCCCGTGTAGGTTCCCTTATAGATGTAGCCGTTGTCGCGGATCTGCCGGAACAATTCTTGTACGCGCTTCTTGTGCCGCTCTTCGGTGGTGCGGATGAAGTCGTCGTTCGAGATTCCCATCCGCTTCCATAGCTGGCGGAACTCCGCTGAAATCTCGTCCGCATATTGCTGCGGAGTCTTTCCTGCGGCCTGCGCCGCGCGCTCGATCTTCTGCCCGTGCTCGTCGGTGCCAGTGAGAAAGAATGTCTCCGCGCCCAGCAGTCGTTGCCGCCGGGCAATCGTGTCGCAAGCAATAGTCGTATATGCGTGTCCGATGTGCGGGCGCGCGTTCACGTAGTAAATCGGCGTCGTGATATAGAACTTTCTGCTCATCCAATTCTTTCTGCTAAATTATTCAGCAAGTTATTTCTCCACGCTCTCCGCGCCGTTCTCAGCGTTCTCGGCGATGACCTTTGACTCTTTTATCCACGACTCTTGGAAAGATAAGATTCGACCGCCTCGCCCATCACCCTCTTCAGCGGCACACGATGCTCGGCTGCGATTCGCCGGCAATCCTCGTACTCTGGCGCGTAGTTTGTGACCGTTCCATTCATACTGGCGATCTTGATTCGCACCTCTCCCCATGGAGTGTGAACTTTCTCCCATCGCCGTGCCAAAGTCTCACGCATCTCATCACGCCGCCGCACGCCCAGCGTGGTCGTTTCGGCAAAAATCAATTGCGTCAGCTTGCCAGCGTCCTCGGGCTTGCACAATACCGTCAGCAGCATTCCGGGACGGTTCTTTTTCATCTGCACTGGCATTCCGAAAGCATCCAGCGCGCCTTCTTCGAACAACCGGTCCATCACGTACCCAAACACCTGCGGATTCAGATCATCGAGATTTGCTTCCAGCACTGTGATCGTCTCCGAAGAGGTCCTCGCTGCCACAGCATTCGAGGCAGTTTCTCCAACTGTCAACCGGACCACATTTGGATGCCCTGGAAAATCCCGTGATCCCGCGCCGTAGCCTGACTTCTCGATCTTCATCTCCGGAAATGCCGCGAAGCGCGAAGCCAGAGTTTTCACGATCGCCGCCCCCGTGGGAGTGACTAACTCCGCTAGCACGCCGGAGGAATATACAGGTGCATCCCCTAACAACTCCACCGTGGCCGGGGCCGGTACTGGAATCGTACCGTGCGCACACTTGACGGTACCGCCGCCGACATTTAAGGGAGAGCAGACAATCTCATCTACTCTCAGCGCCTCAGCCCCCACGGCCGCACAGACAATATCGACCATGGCATCGACCGAGCCAACTTCGTGGAAATGCACGCTCTCCACGGAAGTATTGTGAATCTTCGCTTCCGCCCGTCCCAATGCCTCGAAAATAGCGAGGGCAGTCTTTCTTGCGGTCTCCGAGATCGCGGCCGCAGAAATGATCTCCCGTATCTCCGTCAGCCCGCGACCATGCGCATGGGAGTGTGGATGTTCGTGCGAGACAGAGTGTTCGTGCGGAAGCGGGCGACTCGCCCGCGATTCTGCGTCCTGATGCGAATGCTTGCCTTCATGATGGTCATGCTCATGATGACCGTGGCGATGCTCATGCTCATTGTGAGCAGTCGTCTGCCTTTCCCAATACTGCTCCCGCGGCAAATCCTTCTCCCCGTCGATGTAAACGTCCACCTTCGTGGCCGAAATCCCGCTGCGTACCACACGAGAAACTTCCAGCCGCGCTCCGATACCGAGTGCCGCCACGGTTTCTTCCAGCAGCCGTGGCGCAACTCCGGCATCCACCAGCGCGCCCAGAAACATGTCGCCGCTCATGCCGGAAAAACACTCTAGGTAGGCTACGCGCATAGAAATAGAGACCGATTTTTCATCATAGGGAACCATGCATCTCGCGTCAAACCTGCATCCGGTTGGCGCTCTGCTAGAATCACTATTTTCTTAAACAGCTCAGAGGGAAACCTTGTATCGTTATCTCGAAGAACGTCTGGCCCAGCACGTTCTGGAATTTCTTCGCCAGCGCTACCCGGGCGCAACTCTCCCCCACGTCGCAATCGAACAGCCTCCCAACGTGGAGCTCGGGGATTTCGCCATTCCAGTTTTCCCTTTCGCCAAGCCGCTGCGTACTGCTCCACTTAAGATCGCCGAAGCCATCCGCGCGGAAATCGGCCCCGTCGAAGGCATTGCCGAAATGCAGGTTGCTCCTCCGGGCTATTTGAACGTGAGAATCGATCGGGCCTGGGTGGCAGCCGAGCTCGCCCGCGACAAGAAGCCCGCGGCCGATATTCCCGTGGGAAAGATTCTCGTCGAACACACGAGCATCAATCCAAACAAAGCTGCCCACATCGGCCATCTGCGCAATGCTGTGCTTGGAGATACATTCGTGCGCTTGCTGCGTTACGCGGGCAGGGAAGTCGATATCCAGAATTACATCGATAATACTGGCGTGCAGGTCGCCGATGTGGTTGTGGGATTCACGCACATTGAGAAGAAATCCCGCGCGGAAATCAAAGCCCTCGCCGGACAACCGCGCTTCGATTACTACTGCTGGGATCTATATGCCCGCGTCTCGCACTGGTATGAGCAAGACAAGCAAAATTTGCAAGCCCGCCACGAAACGCTTCATGCGATCGAAGATGCCAGCAGCGAAACTGCCGCCATTGCCGAGTTGATCTCGACCGCCGTCCTGCGTCGCCACCTCGAAACCATGGACCGCCTCGATATTGAATACGATTTTCTTCCACGCGAGAGCGAAATCCTGCAGCTGCATTTTTGGGACGCGGCCTTCACCAAGCTGAAAGACTCCGGCGTGCTCAGTTTCGAGACCGAGGGTAAGAACAAAGGCTGCTGGGTCATGCGCCGCGCGGGAACAACCTCAATCACAGAAATCATAGAGGACACAGGGAATGCGGAGGAATCCGAGAAAATTTCCGAAGAAGACCAGAAGGTCATTGTCCGCTCCAACAGTACCGTTGGCTACGTCGGCAAAGATATTGCCTATCACATGTGGAAGTTCGGCCTGCTCGGCCGCGATTTTGGTTATCGCAAGTTCTATCGCTACCCCAATCAGCACGACTGCTGGATCTCTGCCACCGAGGGCGAGAAAAATCATCCTCACTTCGGCGGCGTCGCCGAAATCTATAACGTGATCGACGCCCGCCAGTCCGAGGCACAAAGCACAGTCATCGAAGCGCTGCGCGGACTTGGCCACAACGAGGCAGCTGACCACTACACGCACTTTTCTTATGAGATGGTCGCGCTCACTCCGCGCTGCGCCGCCGAACTCGGCTACAAGCTCAGCGAAGAAGACAAGACCCGGTCCTACATCGAAGTGAGCGGCCGGAAGGGCTTCGGCGTGAAAGCCGACGATCTACTCGACCAACTTATCGCCTCCGCCAAAAGCGAAGTTGACTCGCGCCATCCCCAACTCGATGACGCTGAACGCCTCGCCATCGCGACGCAAATCGCCATCGGCGCTCTGCGGTACTTCATGCTGAAGTTCACCAAACAATCAGTGATCGCTTTCGATTTCAAGGAAGCGCTCAGCTTTGAGGGCGAAACCGGCCCGTATGCCCAATACGCCGTGGTTCGCGCCACCAGCATCTTCAAAAAAGCTGCCCTTGACCCCGACACTTTCTGTAGAGACGGTGCCAACAACCTCTCTTCTACGGCCGAGTTCGCGCAATATCTCAAAGGCGGATCGGCCAACGAAATTTGGGAACTTTGGCTGTCCGCGGCGAAAACGGCTTACATCGTCGACCAATGCACCGCCGCGACCGAGCCCGCGTACATCGCGAAGCACGCCTTTCAACTTGCGCAACTTTTTAATACTTTCTATCATCGCCATCCGATCCTGAGCGAGCCGGATGAAAGGCGGAAGCAATTTCTGCTTGCTACTGTCGCTGTGGTCCGCCGAGAATTGATTCGCACTTTGGAAGTCATGGGCATCACGGTTCCGCCGGTCATGTAGACGAGATAAACTGAGTGGCGCAGGCGTCCTCGTCTGCGTTTTCGCGAGAATGTCAGCGACTACGAACCCGCGCGCGTCAGCCCGCTCCTGGCGGCGCATCATCGTCCGAAGCTTGGTCCTCCTTGTCGTCCTGCTCGCGACCGCGGGATTCATCTACGAAAACATATCGGAGGCCCGCGACCGCCGTTTTAATCCCATGCCAGGTCAACTCATCGACGTGGGTGGCCACGGGATGCACATCAACTGCACCGGCCAGGGATCTCCGATCGTAATTCTCGACTCTGGCCTTGGCGACTCCTACATCTCCTGGCACAAGGTGCAGCCCCAGATTGCCCAATTCACGCGCGTCTGTTCTTACGACCGCGCCGGCCTCGGCTACAGCGATCCCAGCCCGCGCCCGCGTACCAGCAAAGTCATGGCCGAAGAGTTGCACGCACTCTTGCACAATGCTGGAATCGTCCCGCCTTATATCCTTGCGGGCCACTCGATGGGCGGATACAACGTTCGCCTGTTCGCCAGCCTTTCTCGCAGCGAAGTGGCCGGCATGGTGCTGCTCGATGCCTCCCATCCCGAGCAGCAGAAACGTTTTCCGCAGGCCTTGAACGATCTGGACAAGACATGGTTGCGGGAGCAGGAATTTCTGGAATTTTCGATGCCCTTCGGAATCCCGCGACTGCTGGGCTTCTGTGGCAAAGACGCCGAGGTCCGCGCCGCCGATTGCAATTTTCACAGCGCGCAGGAAGGGTTCGCAGAATTGAGAGCATTTCCTGAAAGCGCTGCCCAAACCGCCACCACCGGTGCCCTCGGCGATATACCTCTGGCGGTGCTCTCGCATGATCCTGACCGACCCGAACCCGATCTGCCCGAGGATCTGCTCAAGCCCACCAATGAGGCCTGGCAACAGATGCAAGACGAGTTAGCTCACCTCTCCACCCAAAGCACGCACGTGATCGCCAACAACAGTGGACACTACATTCAACTCGACCGGCCTGACTTGGTGATCGAAGCGGTCCACAAAGTTGTGGATGAGGCTCGCTGGCCCGCTCCTGGCGCAACGAAGCCCTGAGCAATTAATGGCGATCAACATCCAGCAATCAAACCTGCTACTGTGAATTTTCCCAAACGGTCTTCGCCTGTTCCATCCGGAGGATGAATCATGTCTTCGCTCGACTACCGCCGCAGGTGTAGGGCTGGGCTCAGCATCTTTTTGCTGCTGGCGCTGCTTAGCATCTTGGCGTCGGCGCAAAATGAGCAGCCAGTTCAGAATCTAACTCAGCAGTCTGCCACGTCGGTGCCGGCCCGCCGTCCTCGCATCGGCCTAGCCCTCAGCGGTGGCGGCGCGCTTGGCTTGGCACAAATCGGCGTGATCCAGTGGCTGGAGCAGAATCACATCCCGGTCGACCGCCTTGCCGGCACTAGCATGGGTAGCATCATTGGCGTCATGTACGCCACCGGCATGTCGCCGACGGAAATGCAGAAATTTGCTGAAGGCATTGACTGGAATGAAGCGCTGCTTCCCGAGCCTACGTACCGTCAGCTTTCTTATCGCCGTAAGCAGGATCGCCGCGATTACCAAGTCGAGGCCGCGCTCGGCATAAAGCATGGGTTGAGGGGTCCCAACGGTTTCAATCCTGGCCTCGGCGTCGGCATGCTGCTCGATCGCATCGCCTTCCCCGAGTCCGGCATCGCCAGCTTCGATGACTTGCCCATCCCTTTTCGCTGCGTGGCCACCGATATGCAGAGCGGAGATCGCGTGGTACTCCGTGATGGTTCTTTGCCGCGGGCCGTGCGCGCCAGCATGGCGATTCCGGGTGTTTTCACTCCAGTGGAAATCAATGGTCATGTGCTGGCCGATGGCGGCATGGTCGAGAACATTCCGGTGCAGGTGGCGCGCGAGATGAATGCCGACGCCGTCATCGCCGTCGATCTTCAACTCCCACTTGGCGGACATGAACAACTGGAAACCCTGACCGGCGTCCTTTCCCGCGCCGTGAGCGTGATGATCCTGCAGAATGAGCGCCACTCTTTGGCTCTGGCCAACGCCACCATCACCGTCGATACGGGCAATTTCTCCGCCGCGGACTATGATCGGGTGCCGGAACTCGTTCGCCTGGGTTACCAGAGCGCAGGCTCTCAGGCCGCTGCCTTGTTGCCATACGCCATTCAAGACGACGCGGAGTGGCAGCAATATCTGAGCGCGCGCAACGCTCGCAGGCATCCGCAACCCAAGGAGGTGCAATCCGTGATAGTCGAAGGTGGAGACTCCGACACGGACAGCAGACTTGAGCGAAGTCTGAAGTCAGACACGGGCGTGCCACTCAATCTGCCGAAGCTCGAAACTCAACTGACGCGTATCGCTGGCCAAGGAGAATTCGACCGACTCGGCTACGAAGGCTTCACGCAAGATGGTGTACCAGCACTCCGAGTCACCGCGCATGAGAAGACGTACGGCCCACCGTTTGTGGATCTCGCGGTTAACGTCGACGGCTCCGGCGTGGCCGCGTTCGATTTCTCCGCCGGCGCCCGCGTCACTTTCATGGACGTGGAACATCATGGCGGCGAGTGGCGTAACGACTTGATGCTGGGCTCGAGCAACCTGGCCGCCACGGAATTCTACCAGCCGATCGCCAATACACATCTCTTCATGGCGCCCTACGCTTTCGCTTCCAAGTTGCCTCGCAACGCATTCGACGGACAGACCCGCGTCGCGGTGTTCGGCGACGAGCGCGCCGGCGGAGGTTTCGACCTTGGCTATGACTCTGGGCGGCGCAGCGAACTCCGCTTCGGCTATCAGATCTTTAGCGGAAAACTCGCGCCGCTGATTGGCAGCGCAGGCTTGCCCGTACTCAGCGGCAGTACCGGAGAATTCCGCACGCGCTATGTCTGGGACGGCCAAGACAATCCCGCGATTCCGAGCACGGGCATACGCATCGTCGCCAGCCTCGCGCGTGTGCTGCAAAGCCCCGGCCTCGTCCATCCCATCGATCAGCTCGACGTGCAGACCTCAACGTTCATTCCCACCGGCGAAAAGACATCGCTTTTTCTTGCCGCGTCTGGAGGAACCACGTTTCACGGAACCGCCAGCCAATTTCAGATCTTTTCATTGGGCGGACCGTTTCGCCTTGGCGCGTACTTGCCCAACGAGTTCGTGGGCAACGATTACGGGTACGCGTCGTTCGGATTCCGCCGCGACCTTTATCGTCTGCCGCAGCTCGTGGGAAAAAGAATTTACTGGGGTGGCTGGTATGAAGCGGGCTCTGCATTCGATAATCCCGATTCGCTAATCGTGCGCGGTAGTGCAAATGCTGGGGTCATCGCCGATACCATTGTCGGTCCCATCGCCATCTTCGGCAGTGTGAGCCCCACCGGACAGAGCCGTGTGAACTTTTCCATCGGAAGGCTCTTCTAGCCTGTTTCCAACCGGGGCTCGTATGGCAAACTAATGCCTCAGACCACTTGGGATTGCGCTACGCGGAGGTCATTCTGAAATGTGCAGGAATATCAAAACCCTCTTCAACTTCGATCCGCCGGTCAATGCAGAAGAGATCCGGGCTGCTTCCCTCCAGTTCGTGCGAAAGATCACCGGTTTTAGTAAACCGTCGAAGGCAAACGAAGCCTCATTCCTGGGCGCAGTCGACGAAATCGCCGGCATCTCGGCTCGCCTTCTCCACTCCCTCGAAACTACCGCACCGCCGAAGAATCGAGAAGAAGAGGCGGCCAAGGCGAAAGCTCGCGCTGCTGAAAGATTCGGCAACTGACCTGTCGCGTGTGCAACGTATGACAACTCGAGTTAGTCGTTAAAAGCGCCTGTAGTTCATTGATATATTAGCGAACAGCTATAGATTAAAGACATGCTCGCGCCACAATGCCCCAGGGCGCGCCTGTTTTTCAGGAAGAAAATGCCTCGGCAGCCAGATCCTGGCTCGCGTTCCTAGGTGTGCCGTTTCCGGCTCGGCAAATTGTACGCTTCGTGGAGATGGAATCTATCAGTGCTGGTCTCCTTCGAGTTACAATGGAATCAATAACTTAGACGGAGTCATTTCGGCGGGTGGGCAACTCGCGCCGGAATGGAACCATCCAACTGATTGAGAAGGCTTGGGGCCTGCCATTATGAACAGCCGAGTTAGCTTTTGCACTGTACTTCTTGCTGCATTTCTGTTGGCGGCAAGTCTTGCCTGGGCTGCACCGAAGCCGACGAAGACGACTCCGCAAAGTGTGCCGCCGTTTCCCGGCACGCTCGTGAATGCCCGTTTTGTCTACGTCACCAGCTACGACGGTGATCAGTTCAATCCCAACCTGCTTCCAGAGGATCGCCAAGCCATCGCAACGGTGCAGGACGCAATGCAGAAGTGGGGAAAGTTCACTCTGGTCTACGAACCTCATCAGGCCGATATCGTGCTCATGGTCATGAGCCGTCCGTCGGAAGACGTTCTCGCGGTTTACGACGCGCACGGCTGGCCGGGCAATCAGTATCTGTGGCGCATGATGGGCCTCAGCGGACTGCAGCAGGGGGAATCTCCACTAGTCACGAATCTGGAAAAGGCTTTCGCACTGGCAACGACGAAGTAAAATTCGGGCCACGCATTCTCACGGACACTTCTTCTCAAGAACTGAGTTATGATCTCCGTGAGATCCCGGTCTTTATTGGTTTGTGAAACTCTTCACGAACTCCACCAGACTGCGCAGCGCGATTCCCGACGGGCCTTTAGCGATCCAGGGCTTTTGATCTTCCATCCAAGCCGTGCCGGCGATGTCGAGGTGAATCCATGGTGTATCTTCGGCAAATTCTTTGAGGAACATCGCGGCGTTGATTGCTCCTCCCCAGCGTCCACCGGAGTTGACGATGTCAGCGATGGTGGACTTGATGTTGTCTTTGTATTCGTCATCGAGCGGCAAGCGCCACATTTTTTCGCCCGCTTCCGCATTCGCTTTAAGAAGGCGTTCGTAAATAGCGTCATCATTGGCGAAAACGCCAACGTTGGCGTAGCCGAGAGCGACTACGACTGCGCCCGTCAGCGTTGCCGCGTCGACGAGATGTGTGCAGCCGAGCTGTCGCGCGTAGAACAGACCGTCGGCGAGAACGAGGCGGCCTTCGGCGTCCGTATTGATGATTTCAATACTTTTGCCGGACATCGCGATCTGCACGTCGCCAGGCTTCTGCGCTTTGCCGGAGGGCATATTTTCCGTGGCGCACACAATGCCGATGACTTTCACTTTGGGCTTTAGCAGCGCGATGGCGCGCATGGCTCCGATCATGGTCGCGCCGCCGGCCATGTCGTATTTCATCTTCTCCATGCCGTCGGCGGGCTTGATCGAGATGCCGCCAGTGTCAAAGGTAATTCCTTTGCCGACAAGGCCTAACACCGGTTTAGCGGGAGCACCTGCAGGCTCGTAAGTCATTACGATAAGCGCAGGCGGCTCGTCGGAACCTTGCGCCACGCTCCAGAACGCGCCCATCTTCAATTCTTTGATCTTGTCGGCGCCGTAAACTTCACACTTCAAACCGACTTCTTTACACATCTTTTTTGCGCGGTCGGCGAGAATCGTCGGCGTCATGCGGTTGGAAGGCTCGTTCACCAGATCGCGCGTGAAGTTCTGGGACTCACCGATGATCTGCGCCTCCTGTGCGGCCTTTTCCAGCGCTGTGTGATCCGCATTGCCGCTGGCAACGATCGTAAGCGCGTCAATCTTCTGATCCTTGCGGTCGCTGCGGTAGTAATCGGGATCAAAGTTGCCGACCAGCGCACCCTCAACAATCGCTCTCACTGCTTCTTCCGCGGGAATGCTGGGCGGGGCGATAAAGGCGAAGCCGCGGATTCCGCGCGCCTTAAGCGTGCGCACAGCCGCTCCCGCGATTCGTCGCAGATCGTAGCTGGTAAACTTCTTGGCCGCGCCGCCGCTGATCAGCAACAGGCGCTTGGCTTTCAGTCCGGCGGGCTTGTGCAGCAGATCGCTTTCAAATGGTCGGCCAGTAAGTTCGCCGCTCGCCAACAGATCGGCGGCAACGGACTGCACGGACCCGTCGCTGGTGGCGAGTTTGAGTTGCGGCTTTTCTTTTTTCGCGGATTCGGACTGGTTGCTAGCCGTGGCATCCTTTTCAGATTGATCTAGGGCAATGGCGACGAGAGATTCGGTTTCGAGTTCAGCAGGTGTTGTGAATGAGAGTGTCGTTTTCATAGTCGTTATGAGATTTTCGGGGCCGCACTCCAGTATCGTCGGCAGGCAGGTAGAAGCGCAAGGGCTTGAACCTCTGGGTGTGCCAGTTCGGAAGGAGCCAAATGCGCGATTCTTTATGAATGAGACTAGATTGAACCGCAAGAAGCGGATAGTACGTTTGCGCGCGAGTCGCTAATGTCAGTGCATGCACAAGACGATCGAGCCAACGGTTCTCTATTTCGGAACGCCTGTAGCGCTCATCAGTACAATGAATCCCGACGGCACGGCGAACTTGGCTCCGATGTCGTCGGCGTGGTGGTTGGGCTGGAGTTGCATGCTCGGCCTCGGACAAATGGGCCAGACCTCGGACAACCTCATCCGCACGCGCGAGTGTGTGATCAATCTACCCTCGGAAGATCTGGTTACGCAGGTCGATCGCCTCGCACTTACCACGGGCAAGGATCCTGTGCCGGATAAGAAACGCCAGTGGGGCTATCGCTATGAGCCCGACAAATTCGGCATCGCCGGGTTCACTGCGGTGGAATCTTCATGCGTGGCGCCGCCGCGCATAGCCGAGTGCCCAGTACAGATGGAGGGCATGGTGCACGAGTTCCGTCCCTTTGGCAAGAACGTGAGCGCGAACATGTTCGAGGTGCACATCGTGAGGCTGCACGTGGACGAAAAGCTTTTGGTAGGCGACGAGCAACACCCGCATATCGACCCGGTGCGCTGGCGTCCGCTGATCATGAGCTTCTGCCGCTTCTTCGGACTGAGCGGCGAAGTACATCCCTCGCGCCTAGCGGAGTCGGAGTTCATGAAATTGGTGACCCAATGAAAGTGACGCTTATCTCCAATGTTTATTTCTTGGGATGCGAGACGCTGAAGGCGGAGGAGGCGACAAGGTATTTCCCTTGGTCGCCATTGATCGGGTCCAAGTCGAACGAGTAGTCGTAGCGTCCCGGAAAGATCCGGGCTCTGAAGTAGTAAACCTTTCCGGCTTCGGCGGTGAAGTTGGCCATGGCGAAAGATCGGGAACGATAATCGAGCCGCGATTGCCAATTCATGCACAGATGGTGGTCGCCGGGATCGGCCGCAAAGAAGAAATAGGAACTGCCTTGGTTGGCTCCGACCCAAGAGCCGTCCATCCCTACTCTGGTCAGCGCGCAGCCTGTACATTGGAGCTGGCCTATTTCCTGGACCACATAGACTAGAGCTTTGTCCGCATCCGGTTGGGGCGTGGGGTGTTGGGTTGGATCTTGTTTGGCGGCGAATTTGATATCTTTCGCGCCGCAAGCGGCTTCGGCGGCGGCGATAGCAGACTGGTCTTGGACGAAGGTGGAAACGGCTAACAGGATTACGACGAGAGCGGTTTTCATGGCGTTTCTCCTGCTGGAGATCCGCGCATGCGATGGACGGATCGCGACGAGAGCTAGAGGCTAGTCCGGCGCAGAACCAGCTATGAACAGCGTATTCCCAGCACCCGCTCTGAATGCAGAAATTTGTCGAGTTTTGCAAAAGTATGTCAATGCATGATTCGGGGATCGCGAAAACCTACGGTACATAATCTTGTTTCTGGCAGGAATTTCCCGTCGCGCGACAACGTATCTGCCATCGTCGGGATGACGGTATTCGACTGGCTGGGGTATGATTCCATCCCGTAGCGAAAACAGAGGTTTTCATGAAGATCCGTTGGATGATTGTGTTTTGGCCCGTGCTTTCCGTCGTACTGATTTCCGTGCTGGTGCAGAAACATGCGGCAAGGGCGGCTGGGCCGCAGGCTGCGGCTGCTCCCGTGTCAACGTCTGCTGGTGCGGCCTCGAATAGCTCCGGGCCGCTGACGATTCCTGACACCACGCTGGCCATCAACTCAGCGCAGCCCATGTCGCAGCGGGTGGTCCACTACGAAATTGACGCGAAATATGACGCAGAGAAGCACGTCGTCGATGCCACCGAGGTGCTCACTTACCATAACCTGACGGGCGAGGCACTGGATCATTTCCCATTTCATCTTTATCAGAATGCATTTCAGCCCAACGCTACCTGGGTACGCGAGACCAAGGTCCAGGGTGGCCGCGACGTCAGCTATGCGAAGTGGGAAGAAAAGGATTTTGGGACAGAAGAAATTAAGAGCCTGGAAGTCGTGGGCCAGGGTGATTTGACTTCGACTGTGCAATACATCCAGCCGGATGACGGAAACAAAGACGACAAAACGGTGGTGGATGTGCATCTGCCCAAGGCAATTGCACCGGGCGCGTACGTACAGTTCAAGATTGCGTTCCAGACCAAGTTTCCGGAGACGCAGGCGCGCTCGGGATGGAAGCGCGATTTTGTGCTGGGCGGGCAGTGGTTCCCGAAAGTCGGCGTTTGGTGGCATGGAGCGTGGAATTGCCATCAGTATCATGCCTTCACTGAGTTCTTTGCCGACTTCGGTGTCTATGACGTCAAGCTGACGGTGGCGCAGTTTGAAGTGGTGGGGGCGAGTGGCGTGAAGGTCGGGGAAGTAAACAATCCTGACAATACCAAGACTGTCGCTTATCACGGCGACGACATTCATGATTTTGCCTGGACGGCCAGCCCGCGCTACAAGGTGAAAGAAGACGGTGTGTTCCAGGGGCAGATGGGGCCGGTGCACATGCGCATCTTGATGCAGCCCGCACACTGGAGCCAGGTGGAGCGGCACGAAACAATTCTGCGAGAGTCGCTGGAACATTTCGAAAGCTGGTACGGGCCCTATCCCTATAAAACGATCACCTTGGTCGATCCCGAGGGCGCGGAGGCTGGGGGGATGGAATATCCGACATTTATTACCGGCGACACGACCTGGTTTATGCCGGAGGGACTGCACCTTCCGGAGCTTGTGATCGAGCATGAGTTCGGGCACCAGTACTGGTACGGCATGGTGGCAACCAACGAATTCGAAGATGCGTGGATGGACGAGGGTATCAACAGCTATTCCGAAGTGAAAGTGCTCGATTCAATTCTGGGCAAGAACACCTCCATTCTGAATTTGGCGGGCGCGACTGTGGGCGAGAGGGAACTGCAACGGGGCAGCTACGCAGAGGTGGCCGACATCGATCCCATCGCGCAGAAGGCTTACGATTACTACAACAATAGCTCCTACGGCGGCATCACCTACGGCAAGACAGCCAGCGTGCTGCTGACGCTGGAAGGCATTATCGGCGAAGACACAATGGATAAGGCGATGCGCACTTACTTCATGAAGTATCGCTTCACTCATCCCACGAAAGCAGACTTCCTGGATACCATCCAGGAGGTTTCAGGCAAGGATTTGAAATGGTATTTCGACCAAGCCATCTACGGCTCACAGGTGATGGATTACAAAGTGCTGAGGATCGAATCTTTCCCCGTGAACTGGTACGAAAAGAAGAAGAGTGCCTTCGAGAAGGGTGACAAGAATACTGTCTATCGCTCCTATGTGTGGCTGCAGCGCAAGGGGGATTTCGTCATGCCCGTGGAAGTTGAGATCAAGTTTGACAATGGCGAAAAAGTTCGTGAGCACTGGGATGGAGCAAGCCGCTGGACCAGGTTCGCGTACGAGAAGAAAGCGAAAGTCGAGTCGGCGGAAATTGATCCCGACCACAAAATCCAGATTGACCGCAATGATTTCAACAACAGCTACACGGCTGAGCCGCATGGAAAGCCGGCGCGCAAGTTGACGAATTACTGGCTGTTTGTGACGCAGTGGCTGGGCCAGGCGTTGGCGTGGTGGGCAGTTTAGGCAAGATTGAGGGCGGGAATTCATGAATGGAAACGAGAGTCTGTTGAGCGGCGGTTGGGGCAGGGTGGCGCACAACAAGCGCTACATCATATGGTTCTACGTGCTGAACCTGGTGCTGGCGTGCTTAGGCGCCGCGTCGTTTAGCAATCAGGCGCACGACTTTCTGGATCACAGCCTGCTCTCCGAGCGCCTGGTACACGGCTTTGACGTTGGTGTCTTAATCGAGATGTTTGCTAGACCTGAGTTTGGTCCGACCCTCGCCGCCAGAGTCGCAGGGCTGCATTTTGCCTTGCTCTTCTTTTTTGCCACTGCTTTGTTTCTGCCCGGAGTGCTGCAAGGGTATGCGGCCACCTACCGGCTTCCGCGCGAGGATTTTTTCCGTGCCTGCGGACGGAATCTTTGGCGGTTTATCCGGCTGATGATCGTGGCAGGCATCGTGATGGGAGCGGTGGCCGCAGCGCTGTTCGGGCTGCACGGCGTGCTGGAGAGAAAAGCCGCCGAGAGCACGAACGAGTTGCTTCTTCCCGAAGTGCGGTTCGCGGGCTTGGCCGTGATCTTTCTGGTGATGACGGCGCTGCGCATCTGGTTCGATCTGGCGCAGACCGATGTTGTACTCAGCAATCAGCGGGCGGTGCGACGATCGATTGGCAAGGGCTTCCGGCACACATGGCGGAACCTGGGACGGCTGCTTGGAAGTTATGTTGTCACGACGATCGTAGCGGCGATCGTATTGGTGGCAGGCCTCTGGGCGTGGATGAAGTTTGTGCCGCCCGCCAGCGTAGGCGGAGCGATTTTCGTGAGCCAGTTGACGCTGCTCTTGTTGTTGATCCCGCGCTTCTGGCAACGCGGTGTCGCGGTGAGCTACTACCTGCAAAATATGGTGGAACCGATCGCGGTGCAGCCCTTCACGCCGGCGCCGGTCGCACCTCCGGTGGTGACTGAATCCGCTCCAGCGCCTGTGATCCCAGGCACACCGCCGGAGACGCAAGGGGCGTAGCATCGCAGACAAAGAGATCTACCGCTCGCGCGGTTTCGATCCGGTCAAGTATTGAGCGTAGGGGTGAGAACCGCCATGCCTCGTACCATCGTCGAGCCTTTCCGCATCAAGAGCGTCGAGCCGATTCACTGGACCACGCGGCCGCAACGCGAGCAACTGCTGCGGGCTGCGTTTTACAACTTGTTCCTTCTTCCTGCCGACGACGTTCTGATCGATCTCCTCACTGACTCCGGAACGGGGGCCATGTCCACTCACCAGTGGGCCGCAATCATGGAGGGCGACGAGAGCTATGCCGGTAGCCGCAGCTTCGAACGGTTTCGCGATTCGGTTCAGGAAATCTTTGGCTACAAGCATGTCATCCCCACTCATCAGGGGCGCGCCGCCGAACGCATTCTGTTCAGCGTGATGTGCGAGAAAGGCGATGTTGTCCCCAACAACACGCATTTCGATACAACCCGAGCTAATGTGGAATTTGTCGGCGCCGAGGCTCGAGATCTGGTGATTGCGGAAGGACGCCAGCCTAGCGTCAAGCATCCCTTCAAAGGCAACATGGACGTGGCGGCCCTCGAAACTCTGATCCAAAGCGTGGGTCGAGAGCACGTTCCGCTGGTCATGCTGACGGTGACCAACAACTCTGGCGGAGGACAGCCGGTCTCGATGGAGAACGTGAAAGCCGTGAGCGCGGTCTGCCAAAAATACGGTATTCCTCTCTACTTCGACGCCTGCCGATTCGCCGAGAATGCTTACTTCATTAAAACGCGGGAGCGGGGCTACGAATCGAAGACTCCGAAGGAAATCGCACAGGAAATGTTTGCCCACGGTGACGGCTGCACCATGTCGGCAAAGAAAGACGGGATGGCTAACATCGGCGGATTCCTGTGCACGAATGACGACATCCTCGCGCAGCAGGAGAAGAATCTGCTGATTTTAACCGAGGGCTATCCGACTTACGGCGGTCTCGCGGGGCGCGATCTGGAGGCCATCGCGGTCGGCGTACAGGAGGCTCTTCACGAGGACTACCTCGAATACCGCATCGCTTCCACCGCCTATCTTGGGAACCACATCGCCGAGCATGGCGTGCCTATCGTGCAACCGCCCGGAGGCCACGCGATTTACATTGATGCGCGTGCCTTCCTGCCACAGGTTCCGCCGGACCGTTTCCCTGGCGTCGCGCTGGCCGACGAACTTTATCTCGAAGGCGGAATTCGTTCGGTTGAGATTGGCACGTTGATGTTCGGAGCAGCGGCGACGATGGACCTGGTTCGTCTTGCCATCCCGCGTCGTGTTTACACCCAAAGCCACATTGACTATGTGGTGGAAGTCATCCTTGCAGTTTGGAAGAAGCGCGAACAGATTCAGGGAATGAAGCTGAGCTACGAAGCGCCGTTTTTGCGCCACTTTACGGCGAAGCTTGAACCCGTGGAAACAGCCGTGCCAGCGCATAAGTAAGCAATCAGAGCAAAACGATCGTGATTCCCTGGTTGCGGCGACCGAGGTCGGAGTCGCGCTTGAGGTCCGGGTGCGATCGCAGAAGTTTCCAGGCCGTCTCGTCTGATTTTGACCAGTTCTCGCCAAAGATGCAGCCGCGAATCTGGCCGCTCTGCGTCATCTCTATCAACCGCTTTTGCACGGCGATGCGAATGTCCCCGCCTGCGCCAGTCGATCCGTAGCCGTGAATCAGCTTCAGCAGCGTTGCTTTGCTGGTGCGAGCGAGCGCTAGTTCCCGGTCCATGCGCTGCAGGGCCTCGTGGACGTGCGGCATATCGGATTTCAGGTTTACACTCTTGATGGTGGCCTCGAGACGCCTCTGCAAGCTTGGCCTTCACTCGCAAACGGGGGCAAAACCTAGGTTCTCCGGCTCCGACTGATGGCTTCTCTGGCTTCTTGGTCCGCAGTACGGCGCCTTTCGGTTTCGCGTTTATCCCAGAGCTGCTTACCTTTGGCCAAGGCTAGTTCAACCTTTACTTTGCCATTCTTGAAGTACATGCGGACGGGAATCAGCGTCAGTCCTTTTTGCTGCGTCTTTCCGATCAGCTTGCGGATTTCTTCCTTGTGCATGAGCAGCTTACGGGTGCGCAGTGGAGCGTGATTGTGAATGTTGCCGTGCTCGTAAGGGCCGATGTGAGCATTGAGCAACCAGAGTTCGCCGTCCTTGACCAAACCATAGGAATCCTTAAGGTTGGCGAGTCCGCCGCGAACCGATTTTGCCTCGGTTCCGGTAAGAACAACACCGCACTCAAATTTTTCCAGCAAGAAGTAGTTATGGGAAGCGATCCTATTAACGGCAGCATCGCGCTGACCGGAGGCGGTGGGGTCGCGGCGTGGGGATTTTTCAGGGCTGGGTTTGGTCTGGTGTGTGGACTGGCGGGCCATAGGATGGGTTCATCTTAACAGTGGGCTTCGGACTGCGGGTATCGGGCTCCGGCCAATATGCATTTCCTCTTTCGGGCTGGGGTGGAACGTGTTACGCTGGTACCCGCCGGAAGTTAATTCGCGGAGCCGATAGCCGCAGCCCCAAGCCCGGCCCTCCCCACTTGGGCTAAGACTAAAGAGTATCACTGCCCTGCATGCAATGAGATCAGGCGTAAGGAAACGCGATGCTATAATCGCTCCAATGTTATTGCTTGCATGTGTTTTAATAAGGCGGTTTCACGGGCTGTAAGCGTAGTCACTGCTTGTCCGGCGAAGACTTTCGGTAAGATTTCTTATACGAGGACTGACGAATGAGACGTCTGATGCCCGCGGCGGTAGCTCTGCTGGTTTTGGTTGCCATACTGCCTGCTATCGCTGACAAGGCCAAGAGTCTTTATGACAAGGGCCAGGACGCTGAGGCGCGGCAGAACTTCGAAGCCGCTTATAATTTCTTCAAGCAGGCTTATGACCTGAAACCAAAAGATTTGCGCTACCGGTCGTCTTTCGAGCGCTTGCGTTTTAAGGCGGCGGCTACGATCGTTCATCGCGGACAAGGACTTCGCGACGAGGGCAAGTTGCAGGAGGCGGTGGCTGAATTTCAAAGGGCGGTGCTGATCGATCCCTCACTCTTCATTGCGCAGCAAGAATTGAAGCGCACGCTGCAGATGATTAACGACAAGGAAAATCCTCCACCGCAGGCCGCTGGACCGCCCAGTAGTCTGGAACGGAAGATCAGGGAAGCGGGCGGACCTGTAGAACTCGCTGCCATCTCGAACGTCCCCATCACCGTAAAACTCACCGAGGATTCCAAGGTTATTTATCAGACTGTCGGGCAGTTGGCCGGAATCAACGTATTGTTCGATCCGGACTATACCTCGCGGCGGATCAAGGTCGAACTGAATGGAGTAACGCTGGAAGACGCGCTGCAGATTACGGCTTTGGAATCGAAAACTTTCTGGCGCCCAGTAACTAGTAACACAATCTTCGTGGCGCAGGACAATCCGGCCAAGCGTAAGGAATTGGAACAGAGTGTACTGAAGACGTTTTACCTGCAGAATCTTTCCCAGCCCACCGAGTTGCAGGATGTGGTGAACGCGATCCGCGCTGTGCTGGATGTGCAGCGCGTGCAGCAATTGCTCTCGCAGAATGCGCTGGTGGTGCGTGGAACTCCCGACCAGATCGCGCTGGCGGAAAAACTGGTGGAGGATCTGGACAAGGCGCGTCCAGAAGTGATCGTCGACATCGCCGTCATCACGGTGAGCAAAGACAAGTCGCGGACGTTGGGATTGAGTCCGCCGACCAGCGCCACCGTCGCCCTGCAGAGCAATATCAACAACACCACTACTACCACGGGAACGACAACCACTGGGACCACGACTACCGGCTCGACTGCCGGTGGGCTGAACCTGAACACCCTCGGCAACCTGAACGCAACCGATTTTCAAGTGACGATTCCTTCCGCCAATTTGTCGGCGGTGATGAGTGATAGCGACACAAAAGTGTTGCAGAATCCGCAGGTTCGCGCCCTCGATAACCAGAAGGCAACGCTCAAGATCGGCGAGCGCTTGCCAGTAGCCACAGGATCGTTCCAGCCCGGAATCGGCGGTGTGGGTATTAACCCGCTGGTAAATACCCAATTCCAATACATTGATGTGGGCGTAAACATCGACGTCACACCGCACGTGCACGCGGACCGGGAAGTCACGCTGAAGATCTCGATGGAGGTTTCCTCGGAAATTGGCCAGGCGAGCATCGGCGGCATTAGTCAGCCCATCATCGGCCAGAAGAAAATCGAGCACGAAATCCGTCTCAAGGACGGGGAATCGAGCCTGATTGGCGGAATCATGGATGACTCGCAGACTAAGTCCCTGGCCGGTCTTCCGGGGTTGGCGCAGATTCCAATCCTGAGATACCTTTTTGGGCAGGTGTCGCAAGACCATTCGTCGGACGAGACGGTCTTCGCCATCACTCCTCACATCATCCGAGGAACCAGCCTCAGCGAGATGAACCAGCGTGCGATCGATATTGGCACGGCGAACTCAATTGAACTGCGGCATGTCAACCATCCGGCCGCAGCGTCGGTGCCGACCGCTCAAGCCCCCGCGAATCAGACTCCGGCGACCCAGCTGTCGGCGAATCAACTCGCGAACCAGCAGTCCCTTACCCAAGGTGCGAATCCGGGAACGCAGGGAGGTGCGAACTTCCTGTTTGATCCCGGGCAGATCACGGCTGCGAAGGGCAACACGTTTGTCGTGAATCTTTTGATCTCTGGCGCGCAGAACGTATATTCCGTGCCCGTGCAGTTGAACTACGATCCGGCCAAGCTGCAGTTGGTCAACATCTCAAACGGAGGTTTCCTCTCGCAGGATGGGCAGGCCGTGGCTCTGGTGCATCGCGAAGATGACACAACGGGAACCCTTCAGATTACGGCCACACGGCCGCCGGGCGCAGGTGGAGTTTCCGGACAGGGCGCGGTGGTCACGATGACATTTCAGGCGAAGGCCAGCGGCCAGACTCCTCTGACCATTACTCGGGGCGGAGCGCGCGATCCGGGCTTACAGGCCATCACCGTGAACGGCGCGCAGGCCTCGGTAACCGTGCAGTAGGAAGTGCGGTTCCAATCCGAGAATAGAAATAGAACATGAACCTACGTAGATTTCATCAGGCGCGGGGCATGAGGCCCGCACGGGGCTTTACGCTCCTGGAACTGATTATCGCGACCACCATCCTGCTGATTCTCTCGACCATGGCAGTGCCCATGGCCCGCTTCACTATCAAGCGGGAGAAGGAGCGCCGTCTTCGAGCCGATTTATGGGAGATGCGTGACGCCATCGACCGTTACAAAATGGATGCCGACCGCAATGCATTTCAAACCAAGGTGGATAGCCAAGGCTATCCACCCGATTTGGAAACTCTTATGAAGGGCGTGGACGTGCAGGGAAAAAAAATCCGATATCTGCGCAAGATTCCAATCGATCCCATGACGGGCACCACCGAGTGGGGCCTCCGTTCGATGCAGGACGATCCTGATTCGGACTCCTGGGGCGGGCAGAGCGTGTTCGACGTTTACACCAAATCGCAGGACGAGGCGCTGGACGGGACGAAGTATAAGGATTGGTAAATGGCAGGCAGGATAAGAACGGGGCGCGGTTCCGGTTTCACGCTGTTGGAGATGATGATCGTGATCAGCATCATGGTTATCCTCATATCAATTGCGCTGCCCATTTATAGCCAGTCGGTGCTCCGGTCGCGCGAGGCTGTGCTGCGTAACGATTTGTTCGAGTTGCGATCCCTCATTTCCCAGTACACGCTCGATAAGCAAAAAGCGCCACAGTCTCTGGATGACCTGGTGACTGCGGGATACATCAAGGTCATTCCCAAGGATCCGATGACAAATGAAGCGAACTGGGAAGTTGTGCAGGAAGACGTGCTCATGGCCGTGGACCAGCAGGACCCTGGGATCAGCGACTTGAAGTCGGCGTCAAGTGCGACCGGTACTGACGGGACGGCTTATTCAAGTTGGTGAGTCGACTTTCACCGTCCTTCTACTCTTTCCCACCTTGCAACATTGAATACTTCCACACTCACAAAGTAACATCTATCCATGCCCGTTGATTCGGATCTTACCCAGGCCCCTGCGTCGATTCGCGCGCCCCACGGCAACTCCATAGTCTGCAAAAGCTGGCAGCAGGAAGCTGCCATGCGCATGCTTATGAACAATCTCGACGCTGACGTTGCCGAGCGTCCCCAGGACCTTGTCGTTTATGGCGGAACGGGGCGCGCGGCGCGGAGTTGGGAGGCATACCGTGCCATCATCACGACCCTGAAGAATCTGGAGAACGACGAGACTTTGCTGGTGCAGTCGGGCAAGCCCGTGGGCGTGTTCAAGACGCACGATCATGCGCCACGCGTGCTCATCGCCAATTCCAATCTAGTGGGCCATTGGTCGAACTGGGAGAAATTCAACGAACTGGAGCGCGCCGGTCTGATGATGTATGGCCAGATGACGGCCGGCTCGTGGATCTATATTGGCTCGCAGGGAATTGTGCAGGGAACGTTCGAAACGTTTTCAGCGGCAGGCGAAAAACACTTTGGCGGAGATCTTGCGGGCAAGCTGATCGTGAGCGGCGGTATGGGCGGAATGGGCGGAGCCCAGCCTCTGGCCGCGACCATGACAGGCGCGGCGTTTCTGGGGATCGACGTTGATCCGGAGCGTATCAAGAAGCGGCTGAAGACTGGCTATTGCGACTTCATGGTCACAACGCTTGATGAAGCCCTGCGCATTTTGAAGAATGCCGTGCGCAAAAAAGAAAATGTGTCGGTCGGGCTGGTGGGGAATTGCGCGGATGTGATTCCGGAGTTAGCCGAGCGCGGCGTGGTGCCTGACATCCTTACCGATCAGACTTCGGCGCACGATCCGCTAAATGGATACCTGCCGAACGGTATGACGCTCGCAGAAGCCATGGAACTGCGGAAGCGCGATCCTAAGGCATATCAGGAAAAATCGCTCGATGCGATGGCGCAGCACGTGGAAGGAATGCTGCGGCTGCAGAAGATGGGATCGGTGACATTCGACTACGGCAACAATATCCGCACGTTTGCCTTTCAGCGCGGCGTGAAAAATGCTTACGACTTTCCCGGGTTCGTGCCCGCCTATATTCGTCCACTATTTTGTGAGGGAAGGGGACCCTTCCGCTGGGTGGCGTTGTCGGGCGAGCCGTCGGACATTCACGTTACGGATGATCTGGTATTGAAGTTATTTCCTGAAAATCGCATCCTGCGGCGGTGGATTGATCTGGCGCGCAAGCGCATCAAGTTTCAGGGACTCCCGGCACGCATTTGCTGGCTGGGGTACGGCGAGCGCGCACAGTTCGGCCTCGCGATCAACGATCTGGTGAAGAAAGGGAAGATCAAGGCGCCGATCGTGATTGGCCGCGATCACCTGGACTGCGGCTCGGTTGCGTCTCCATTCCGCGAAACCGAGAGCATGAAAGACGGTTCGGACGCCGTTGCTGACTGGCCTTTGCTGAATGCTTTGCTGAACACGGCCGCGGGCGCGTCTTGGGTGTCGATTCACAACGGCGGCGGTGTGGGCATCGGATACTCGTTGCACGCCGGGCAGGTCACGGTGGCTGATGGTACTGAGATGATGGCCAAGCGCATCGAGCGCGTGCTAACGACGGATCCGGGGATGGGCGTGATTCGGCACGTGGATGCGGGATATGACGAGGCCAAAAAATTCGCCAAAAAAACGGGCGTGAAAGTGCCGATGGGCCAGTAGGCCGTTTCGTTGGCGTCGCTCGTCGGTTGTCTCGCCTGCTAAACTATTTGCTGCTTGAATCCAAACCGAAAGTTCGACTTCAACGCCGCCCAGGCATTGTTCCTTACCAATATTGGCCAACTGCTGACACTGCAATCCGCTTCCGGCAAGCCAGGTCCGCGCCGCGGTTCCGACTTGAAAGAACTCGGCATCATCAAGAATGCAGCCGTGCTCTGCCTCGGCGGAAAGATTGTTTCCGTTGGCCCCACTAGCGACGCATTGCGCGATCCGTGGCTGAAGAAGAATCGCAAGAAAGTTACCGAGATCGACTGCTCAAACAAAGTTGTCCTACCCGGATTTATAGATTCACATACCCATCCGGTTTTTGTCAGCCCGCGGCTGGTGGATTTTGAAAAGCGCATCGAGGGCGCTTCCTACGAAGAAATTGCCGTAGCCGGTGGCGGCATCCGATCGAGCGTGGAGAGCGTTCGGAAGGCAGGGAAGCGCCTTCTGGTGGAGAAGGTTCTGACTGTACTGCGGGACATGGCGGGGCAGGGCACTACGACGGTCGAGGCTAAGTCAGGTTATGGGCTGACGGTCGAATCTGAATTGAAGTCACTGGAAGCGATCTGTGAAGCTTCTGCGCGCTGGCCGGGAACGGTTGTCGCGACTCTACTGGCCGCCCACGTCGTCCCAAAAGAATTTCAAGGTCGCGAACAAAAATATGTTGAGATCGTCTGTAAAGAGATGATTCCGCAGGCAGCGAAGCGAAAGCTCGCCCAGTTCGTTGATGTTTTCTGCGACAAGGGGGCGTTTACAGCCGCCGAGACAGAACATATTTTTGAAGCCGCCGTACAGCACGGTCTTTGCGTGCGGGCCCACGTGTGCCAGCTTGCGGAGACGGTTCTGCAACCGTTTTTGCGATTCAATCCGGCTTCATTCGATCATATGGACCACGTGAACGACGACGACATTCTGATCTTGGCTAAGCACGATGCGGTTGCTACGCTGGTACCGGGAGCGAATTATTTTCTGGGACTGAAGCAATATCCCCAGGCGCGCAAGTTGATTGACGCGGGCGTGCCAATGGCGTTGGCGACGGATTACAACCCAGGCACATCGCCAACCCTAAGTATGCCGATGGCAATGTCGCTGGCATGCACGCACATGAAGATGTCGCCGGCGGAGGCCATAGCGGCGGCCACTATCAACGGGGCGTGGGCGTTGCGAGTGGCGAACCGGAAAGGTTCAATTGAACCCGGCAAAGATGCTGATCTCGCCGTCTTTGCGGTCGAAGACTACCGTGAGATTCCCTACTGGTTCGGAGCCAACCGGTGCTCGATGGCCGTCATGAACGGAACGGCAACATATCCGCAGTGAACTTTTGCGGCGAGTTTCCCGTATAAAGATTGGAGATTCTTGCGTCTTGTGGGAACGCGATTTGAGCGGGTTTTTCCATGTTTCTGTTACGAAATGAATTCAACCGAATCATCTCCCGAGGGCTCTATGAAACGAATTTTTGCGATACTTATTTTTGTGTCGGCAGCATTCTCCGTAGCTGTTACACAGCGGCTGCCAGAGGTGGCCACTCCAGAGAACTACAAGCTCACCTTTACGCCCAATCTTGAGAAAGCCAAATTCGAAGGTGATGAGACCATCTCTATCCGCGTGCTGAAGCCGACTTCCGAGATCACCCTAAACGCGGCCGATATTGACTTCCATGAGGTCACCATCACCAGCGACGGAAGCACACAAGAGGCTAAAGTCACGCCCGAGAAAGACAAGGAAATGGTCGTGCTGACGGTCAAAAAGCCGCTAGCTGCCGAAGCGGCCACCGTACACATTACCTACACCGGCATCCTGAACGACGAGATGCGCGGTTTTTACCTTGGCAAAGATGATCAGGGACGCAAATACGCCGCCACGCAGTTCGAGGCTACGGACGCGCGCCGCGCGTTTCCGTCGTTTGACGAACCTGAGTACAAAGCCACATTCGACATCACCGCTGTTGCCGACAAAGGACAGGTGGCTATTTCTAACCAAAAGATTATCTCCGATACGCCCAGCCCCGGCGACAAACACACAGTCCGCTTTGCCACCACAGTGAAGATGTCGTCCTACTTGGCGGCGCTGGTAGTGGGCGACTTTGAGTACATCGAAGGCCAGGCGGATGGCATTCCGATTCGCGTCTACAGCACTCCAGGAAAAAAAGAAATGGGGAAGTTTGCTTTGGAGACGGCCGAGCACGTCCTCAGTTATTACGATAAATATTTCAGTATCAAATATCCCTACGGAAAGCTCGACCTGATCGGGTTGCCGGATTTTTCCGCGGGTGCGATGGAGAATACCGGCTGCATCACATTCCGTGAAGTCATTCTGCTGATCGATGAAAAACAGGGCTCTATCGATTTGAAGAAGGAGATCGCTTCGGTGATTGCCCATGAGATGGCTCATCAATGGTTCGGCGATCTGGTCACGATGAAATGGTGGGACGATATCTGGCTGAACGAGGGTTTTGCTACATGGATGTCGAGCAAGCCGATCGAGGCATGGAAACCGGAATGGAATTTCAATCTGGACGACGTCATCCAGACGGGCGCAACTCTCAACGCTGATTCGCTAGCGAACACGCGTCCGATTCACCAGGCGGCTGATACTCCGGCGCAGATTACAGAATTGTTTGACGGCATCGCCTACGGCAAGGCCGCGGCGGTGTTGCGTATGCTGGAGTCCTACCTGGGTGAGGAAACTTTCCGTGCTGGCGTCAATGCGTATATTCAGCAGCGTCAATATGCAAATGCCACTGCCGAAGACTTCTGGGATGCGCAGGCCAGGACTTCGAAAAAGCCTGTTGACCAGATCATGCCCACGTTTGTGAAGCAGGCGGGTGGTCCAATTATTAATGTGAAGGCGAAATGTTCCGGGAACTCGACGACCGTAACCCTGGATCAGCGCCGCTATTATTATGACCGCGAGAAGTTCCAAGGGCCGAATGATGAGCTCTGGGAAGTCCCCTTATGCATGAAGTCGTCAGCGAGCGACGGCGCGCCAAAGTGCGAACTTCTCACAAAGCGGCAGGGAACCTTCACGCTGCCGGGCTGCTCGACGTGGGTTTTAGCAAACGCTGGGGCGACTGGCTATTACCGCGTCGGCTACCAGCCCGACGCGGTGCGGGCCCTGGCGGGTGACGCTGAGAGCAAGCTGTCTCCGGCGGAGCGCATCGCCTTGCAAACGGATATCTGGGCATCGGTGAGGGTGGGACGGGAACCGGTGGGTGACTATCTGGCTTTGGCTCAGGGTCTGGGCGCTGACCGCAATCGCGCCGTATTGGAAGACGTCCTGGCGCAGCTCAACTACATTGGCCAGTACCTAGCGACGGATAGCGACCGCGAATCTTATCGCATCTGGCTGCGGCAGTACCTCGCGCCGATCCTCAAAGGTGTGGGCTGGGAATCCAAAGCGGGCGAGAGCGACGAGCAGAGAGCGCTGCGGGCCCGGGTATTCCATGCTCTGGGCTACGACGCCCGTGATCCCGTGGTGCTGGCGCAGGCCCACAAGCTCGCTGATAAGGCTCTGAATAATCCCGCGTCCGTAGATCGGGAACTGGCGGGCAGCGCATTTGCGCTTGCGGCATTGACCGGCGATCAGATGTTTTATGACAAACTGCTGGCCACGTTGAAGAATGCGCAGTCACCTGAGGAATACTACATGGCTCTTTTCGCTTTGCCCCGATTCGGCGATCCGAAGTTGCTGCAGCGGACCCTCGACTATGCCATTTCTCCAGACGTTCGTTCGCAGGACGCGCTGCTCCTGATCAGCGATGTGATGCGTAATCCAGCGGGAGAAAAACTGGCGTGGGACTTTGTTCTGGCGCACTGGGATGCGGTGCAAAAAGTCGGAGGCCCTTTCGCCAGTGCCGAGATTGTGAATGCCACCAGTTCGTTTTGCGACGCGAATATGCGCGATCAGGTCGTGGACTTTTTCGCCGCCCACAAAGTTGAAGGGGCGCAACGCACCTATCGGCAATCGATCGAGCGCATCAACAACTGTGTCGATCTGAAGTCGCAACAAGAACCGCAACTCGCATCCTGGCTGGGACAGCATGGCTCTTCGGCTGGAGGACAATAGGCCGGAACACAGCCGCAAACCATCCCGAATGGGCGATGGGGTAGCGGGCCAGCCACTCGGGCTTGCCACCCCACTCTCGCTTCGCGGATGTGGAGCGAGCGCGGAGCTTTGCTATAATCAACAACGTTCCGCACGCGTTCGGCGTTGAAGCTGTTTCTCGGCTGGCACTCCCGCGACAATCAGCGTGAAGCGAACAATCCTCGTAGCCTGCGGCGCGTGAGCAGGTTTCGAAACGTGGCCAGGTAGCTCAGGTGGTAGAGCGCAGCCCTGAAAAGGCTGGCGTCGG
>Ga0208686_1000206_pt1 | contig 34492 bp, 24 predicted proteins | sample June2015DPH_6_50_FD_184694 | JGI IMG/M metagenome (GOLD analysis project Ga0208686, IMG submission 184694) | Peatland microbial communities from SPRUCE experiment site at the Marcell Experimental Forest, Minnesota, USA - June2015DPH_6_40... | ecosystem: Environmental > Terrestrial > Soil >... | reverse complement strand
CAGATGTCTTCTTGCTTCTCCCCGCCACTCCTCTTGTTCATCGCCATGCGCGCATTCTACGAACTATCCCTGTGGATCACACCACATCTTTTGTTCACGTACCAGACTTGCACCACAGGCTGCTAGCCGATACGGACCATCTGCTTATTTGTTTGGAACAACTTCGTACTGAAAAGATACTGCTCTGGTGACATTGTGTGAATGTTGATTGAACACGCGGCATACTTTATCTGATCCAAAGGATGGAGGGCCCTGCCAATCCCCCCACGCGCCGGAGAAGCTATCGATGAAGTTCCTTGTGCTTCCTGTCGGTTTCATTCCCGATGGAACCGAACCGCAGACCGAGGTCGCTTGGTAGCAGCCGCTAATTCCGCAACCTGGTACGGTCGCATTTGCTGTTAGCCATTGTGCTTCGGCTGGCTTCGCCTCGTCGCAACCATTATGCTCCTTCAAATAACCACGGACCGCTAAATTCGTGTCGGCAGTCTTGATCGCATTCAGCTTGATCAGAAGACACAGACCGGCACGGATTTTTTCTGGATCGCTAAGCTTGATTACTTCGAGAATATTGGTGTTCTCAGCCATCATGATCTGTTGCTGAGTCGCGCTTTCTCGAGCATTCTGAGCGATGCTCTCTGAGCTTTTTACATTCTCTTGGGCTATCGCCTCTGAACTCTTCGAACTTAGGTGACTCACGTAAATATTTACGATCCCGACCAGTATCGCGCCGATAATAGCAACAAGGAGGGGATTGAAGAACCGTGAAAGAGAAGCCTCCTGCTGCCGGAACGCGAGATCCTGCCTGCCAAGCTTAAGTGTCTCCGCTTGAATGAACTCTTCAAACGACGACGGAGCGGGAATGGGAGTTTCGGGTGGTTGAGCCAAGTGAACAACCTCACCAGACGACTTTCCTAAGAATAGGAATAGCTCTCACAGTAAAACAAATTCGATCGGGCTGCGAAAATTCACAGAGAATGCGCTACAGCGCGAGCGCTTACAGCCAGAACGCCAGATCCCGCGTCTTGCTCTTAAGGTAGCCTCCTTTGGGATCCCACGGTGTTTCTAACCCATGCCACTGATTGAGAGCCTGGTGTTTCTTTGCCGACTGCACCTGTTGAAACCGCCAGCGGTACTGATCGTAGACGGTGATGATGTTTACCGCATAAGCCGCCGCTACTGCCGGATCATTCTCGATGATGACCATGTTGTCGTCGTTAACTTCGCTCGCCTTGGGGCCAAGATTGTGCGAACCAGTAATCACTGCAGGGTGTTTGCCTAGCGGATCGACGATGATGGTCTTGCTGTGGACCCTCACCATGCCGAGTCCGGTTGGCTCTTGCCTCCAATAGTCATTCACCAGTTTTACCCAGGCATCAAGCGCCGTTGCAGCTGCCTTGTCCTTCTTGGCGAGCGCTGCCGAAGTCGCCACGGCTCCCGGCAGCACGATACTCTCCGGACCGCTTTCCTGCTTGTTGTCGTGTACGAACAGAATTGGATTCTTCCCGCCGGGATCTTGGTTTGCGACGCCTCGAATAAATAGCTTGCTGCTCTTCTTCTTGTCATCGAGCAGCGCAAGAATGTCATTAAGCAGCGTGCCCCTGGGGCCCGGATTGAACACTAGAAAAAGCACGCCCTCCTGAGCGCCGTTGATAAGCGCTCGGGCGGCTTTCAAGTCGGGATGATCCGCCCAACCTTTCTTGGGCTTGCTCCCGATCCGCGGATTGGGAGCAAACCATGCGGTAATGCGGCTATTGTCCAGCTTCGTAATCTCGGGCTTCGCGTCTAAATTCACAAGCGTTGTAGGATAATCGTCTCCCGCTTTCACTAATTGCTTCCACTGCTTGAAAAACCGCATCGCGACATCCTCGTCCTTGATCAGGACGCCGTTGTTAGCCTGGGTGCAGACACCGCCGTATGTGAGATTGGTGCTGCCCGTCCACACCATCACAGGCTTGGTCGTATCCTTTGGGTCAGTAAATACGATGAACTTGTGATGCGAGAAATGCTGACCAGTGACCATGCGATCATGCACTTCAAGGTGCGCCGCATGAAGTTTTTCTCGCGCCGCGGCGTTCTCGTCCACCGGCCCACTCTCTGCGGTTTTCTTTTTCACCTTCTTTTTTGCCGTTGTCTTGTTGCCTTTAGGCGCTTTGGGCTTGGCGTGTGTTCCGTCCGACAGGATGACGTGGCCTCGCTGACCATAGGCCAGCAGGGCTGGAAGAACCTCTGGATCATTGAGCTCAAATATCGAGGCGTAAATATGCGCTCCTGCCTTACGCTGGGTGTCGAGCACGTCAAGCAGGAACGTCTTGAGGCGGCCGCCCAGAAAGTCCCGGACCTTATTTGTACTGCCATCAGGCACAGCCACGAGCGATTTGAGGCTCTTTCCCTTGGCTTGCGTGAGCTGGCGAGCCACCCACTGAGTTGAGACAACGCCGCGATTGAAGACCGCCTGGATCGGAGCGGATTTATCAACGGCGAGGCTCACCGGGTCACTCCAGTCACTCGCCTCGCCCTCGGTGAGATGGTCGAAACTGGCGCCACACATCGCGACGACCTGGTATTGCACTGGCGCGTCAGGTTTCACAAGGTAGTCGGACCACATGTATTTCTGGATAGGCCAGACGGTGCTCGGACGCTGCGTGCCAGCTGGAACCTGCTTTTCAGTCTTGGGGCCAACAAACGTATTTACCACCTGGGGTTGCTCTCCCTTGGGTCTACGATAAAGCGCGAATCCGAGACAGCCGTCAATCGTTTGAAATGGATTGGGCTTCCACACGACATAGGTGTGATCGACATTTGAATAGGCCTTGATCACTAACATGGGAGCCTCCCTCTCCGCGGTGTGAGCCGCGCTCTAAGTGGCTGCAATCTCCCATCGCCACGTTTTATTCTTCTCAAGTCCATCAGAGACTTCAAGGCAGACATCCTTCCTCTGCGTTCTCAACAACAACGTCCGGGTCGAGCCGATGAGGTCGTCACACGAATCCCATAGCTTCGCTCGCGCCACGGCACACCGACAAATTGTCTTAGGAATCGTCGGCGATAAGAAGCCCCCTCGGATGAGAAGCGCGATACGCGCTTCATCCTTCGCATCGCCGAATCGCGTCAACGATAGGTGCTAGACCAAGAAATGTCAAGGCTTTCTGGCGCGTATATATGGACCTAAAGTAAGAGTGATTCTACGATAGAGGTATCTAGGTCAATCGCGCCACTCATTGACCTTTGATGTTGAAGTCGAGTTAACGGACTGTCTTTGTGCGAATTTGTGTGCCAGATTTCCGCGGATAGTCAGACTCCGATAGGCCAGTCTGACTTGCGGCCGATCAGCCGGACGTTCTCTCGTCCGCACGTGACAGCTAATCATTGGACTTGGCTGTGCGCCGGTTGTGTGCCAGATTTCAGGTTTAGACGCTCGCAAGGCGGCACTCAGGCGCATCCTGATCATGGATGATAAAGGACGTTATCATTCGCGAAATCTGCTGTGGGAGCCATCCAGCAGGAACTTAGGTATAGTTGGCGGCATATTATGGCCGATACTTCTAAGCAGCCGCAGACCGCCATCGCAGAAGCCCTACACCTACTTCAAACATTTCGCGGCGCGGATTTGACTCAAACCATCTACCAGATTGAAAAATCAGTGAGAGGTATCTCCGCGGAGAAGTATGCGGAGGTGGTCTCGACGAGTGGAGCCAAGGCGGAAGTTCTAGGAGCCGCCGGTTTGGTAAAGCAATTAGCAAGTCAGATCAATGTGGTGATACATGCTCTTGGAATACTGTTGTGCCTTCCGCACATTCTTCGGGCGGGCGAGATCATAGAGTATGTCTCGCTGGGCGCCGGAAACACGGGGCGGGCTTTTGATCTTGAGACGAATCAGCGTGTCGCGGAATTCAAGTTTATCCGCTGGCAGGGCGGCCCCGAGTCCATCCGGCAGAACTCTCTGTTTAAGGATTTCTATGAGATGGCCGAAAATGACACGAAGAAGGAGAAGTACCTCTACCTGCTGGGAACGGAGCATGGTCAGAAATTCTTCAACGGCGGGCGGGCGATAGCGAGCGTCTTGAGCCGCAACGTAAAGCTGCGAAACAGGTTCAAAGACAAATTCGGCGATCAATACCGCACGGTGCGCGACTATTATCTTCCCCGGAAAGGACTCGTGGTGATACAGGATGTCTCGTCCTTTGTGCCTGAGTTGGTGGCAGCGGCTGTTGAGGCTGCTGAGACTGAAGAGGAGTGATCCTGTGCGGATCGATGCCGGAATTCTTGTCATTGGTTCACTGCTGTGGGATAAGGATGAGATTCGGCAACAATGGCGCGACGAGCGCCTCGCTGGCAATCAGTCCGAACTGGTGTCAGCGCCGATTCGTTATGGGCGGCGGTCGGGCAATCGACGCGGACATACCTATACAATGGTGTTCTCCCGCAGCGCTCCGGCAGGTCAGGCAAGAGTAGTACGCTGCTCCCACCCAATTACGTCGGCCGACGATCTCATTACCGAGGCCCTCCGTCTGTGGGAAGCCGAGGAACTCCGCAAGAATACGGGGCGAATCGCCAACGAAGAGTGGGGATGCGTGGCATTGTTGCGCAACCCTGGACGAGAAACTCCTAAAGAGCTTCTGAGAGCATGGGTGCAGCGCGTCGAACGTGAGCGGGGTTATGGGAATGTCCGGCAGACGGCCGATGAAGGCGTGCTTATTAGCCACGACGGTATGCTGCAGATCGACTGGCCGCGTTGTATCGCAGGAGGAGCGCCGGTTGACCTAGATCTGCTGCTGGTCACTTCGAATGATCCGACACTCACCGGGACACCGCTGTCCTATCCAACCGTGGAGACGATAGTGAACGCATGGAACGGCGCGGCTCCGGAACATGCCGAATACTTCTGGAAAAACACCGACCACGGCATTTCGACATTTCAGGATGACGAAATCCGCGCGGGACTCAACCCGAGGCAGCAGGGGGGCGCATGACGCTCGACGAAATTGTGAGTGACTATATTCGCGAATATCGCGACCATGCGCGGAAGGAAATGCGCTTCTTTGAAATCCAGCGCAGTCCTTCCAAAGCAATCCGCAAAGCTGCGCTGTGTGAGCTGCCGAGCGGGAAACGTCACCCTCATCAGCGGCGCATTCCGCGAGCGCTCCTCGAGCAGGTCGAAGCGCGGCTTCAGGGAATCAGCCGCAAGCTCGCAGGAGCAAGTAGTTTCGATGAACTTCACCGGGCCGTGGAGGATGAGGTAGGAAGCCTCAAGGGCATCGGCGCGTTGACTGTGTATGACATCGCGCAGCGGATCGGTGCTCATTTCAGAAAAGTACCTCAGCGCGTGTATCTCCATGCAGGCACGAAGACCGGCGCTCGGACGTTCGGCATCAGCGGTGATTCTTTCGACCCGAAGGTCCTGCCGAAGGCTCTCTCTCGCCTAGCTGCGTCAGAAATCGAGGACTGTCTCTGTATATATAAGGATGAGCTTCGAGGCGGCTCTAGTACCCGTGGCACCTCTGGATGCGGTGTTGCACGACAGCAACGCCAATGTTGGGAGTGATCCTAAAATTCGCAAAATGCTATTGAACCTCAGACGCTTGCGATAGCTCCGAAAGGCAGACGATAGGTCTCCATCAGGTAGGTTTCCGTGACGCTCAGCAATTCCAGTTGCTCGCGGCTTGCTTGAGCTTTTGACAGCCCCGGTTGCACAATGAAGATGCGCAGAAACACCGGGCACAGGCGACTCATCTCACGGATCGTGAGCAGCAACTCGCCGTCACCCTTTTCGTAACGAGTTGCTCCCTCGGCGTCGTCGCGCCGGGCCTCACGCCGAAGAATGTGCGTGAAAAGGTCTGTGCGTTTGTCGTGTGAAGACATCCACGCGATGCTCTTCTGCGCCTGACCGCATACTTCGTACAGATCCTCAATCCTGTGTCCCGCCGCGGCAGCCTGAGAGTATTTGCAATGGTAGAACTCCACGTCGATACGTGTGGGTGCTGCCGCATTGCCGACGAGCTTGATGGTGATGACATCCGCGGCCTCGCCCTTGCCATCGTCATCGACGATCATGTCGTAATCGCCGTTCTTCAGCGTCTGGATGACTCGTGCCTGAATGGAATCCGCTGCTTTTTCGTTCCCCTGGGATTCTTTGCATATGTCGATGCCCGCCCAGTCCCACGCTCGAATCTTGGCGGCATCGTAAGGTGGGCTCGCGGTCTTCAGCGGAATGAAGTCGTTGCCCTCCAGCGCTGACCCGTCGTGAAACCAGAACATGGGAGGGTCGTCATAGAAAAACTCTGCCGCGTCTTCGGCTTCTGCGCGCTCCCCTCGCCGCACTGTGACAGCGCCGCCCGCGCGGATGACGAACCGATAGTTCGGGCCTTCGTCGTCCTCAAATAACTCCAGTTCCAGCTCGGCCTCCCTGTCCTCGGCGACGATTTTGAATCGCAGGGGGCCGTTAATGCTGGGGGCGACTAACTCCAGGTCAAGCTCGCTCACGGGATAATCGCGTCCCGCCATGCTCACCGACCAGAGCATTTCGGCGGTCGTATACATTTCTTCCGGCCAATCCACGGTGATAGGCATGAGCGCCGGACGCTGCGTGACTGCCTTGGCTTCAAGGGTTCCTTTAAGCACTTCATCCGGATCGATGTTCTCGTCGAGGAGTTTCGTGCCGATGGCCCGGCACCAGGCGGCGAGCTGATCGACGCGATCCCGTCGATGCGACCAAATCCTTCCTTTCCGGGAAGCCCCGACCGTAGCCCGGTTGCCGTCTTCAAACCCGCCTCCGGACAGGACGGATTTTCGGGCGTGCCGGCGTTGAACATCAGGCAATTCTGCTGCGACATCCGCGCCCATGCGTCCGGTGTAGCGGACGTTCCTGCCGAGCTGCTCGGTCAGGCCGACGTTTTGCAGACGCAACCGGTTGACTCCGGCAAACGTCCTGAATACCTGCTGTCCGCGGATGAGCGTGGCGGTTTCACCCGCAATTGCTTTCGCCAACCCCTTGTATTCGCCGGAATTGGTCGAACTGTTGATGAAGAGGAGATTCTGCTCGGGCGACCAGATCACGACGTATAGCTCCCACTGCCAACTAAACAGGTCCTCGACGTTCGTCCAGGCAAGCGGCACTCGCCGCACCGTAACAATGACAAGCGTGTGTTCCGCGTGATTGATCGTCTCGAATATCCGTTCGCATGCATTCGGGGCTGGAAGACCTTCCCGGAAATTGTGCGGCGTCCAGTCCTCGCACGTCGTCTTGTATACGACGGCGCTCGTTGCAGGACGCACTGTCTTCAGGGGAATGTCCTTGGTGAAAGCTGTGAACCCGCGCAGGAATTCCTGCAGCGATACCTGCTCGCCGATCATGCTTTCACTGAGCTGCGGCAATAGCAGATTCCAGTCGGGGTCGCGCGTGTAGAGCTTTCGCAATTCATCCTGGACGTGCACGTCGGCCGTATTGGCGATGAACGTGGCATTCCCAAGATCGGGACGCTTTCGGGTGAAGCGGCCGGCAAGCTGGAGCGTGACGGCAAGCGTCTTGCGAATGTCGTGGAAGGCCGCGATTTTCAGCTCGGGAAGGTCAAAACCTTCTCCCAGCATGTCCACACAAACGACAATCCGCGATTCTCCGCGGATGATCTGTTGGCGAATGGCTTCCCGGCGCTTCACGGATTTGATGCCGGTGTGGAGCTGAACGGGATTGAACTCAGCGTACTGACTGTAAATGCCGTAGACGGCCTTCGCGCGGCTCACATCCTCAACGCGGGCCATGAGGATGTGGCCCTTGTCGTAGTCAGCGCGCAGCCGCTCTACAGCTTTTTGCGCAATCGCCCGGTCCACGCGCTTGGTATTGAACTCGACCACACGCTCAAATGTTATTGGTGCGAAGTAGCCTTCTTCCTGTGCGAGTTTGAGCGGGTATTTGAAAATGATGTCGCCATCCAGAGGGCGGCCGTCCTCACGAAATGGCGTCGCGGTGAATTGCAAGATTCTTTTTTCACGGAAGCGCTCCTTGAAGGCGCTCCATGTCGGCGCCTCGGCGTGATGGGCCTCATCAATGAACAGGTACGGACAATGCGTCGCCATCCGCTCCTGCACCACCTGCTCACACTGGCCTGCAATCTGGCTGGTGGTCACGATGACCTGCGCACGCGTGAAGATGCGGTCCACCTCGCCCGGGTTCGAAGGGATGTGCTGGAGCATGCACACGATGGGAGTCTTCGCACCCTCTTTCAGCACCGCGCACCCTGGGATTTTCAACACTCCGAGTGTGAGAAATTTTTCTGCAAGCTGGGTGCGCAGCGCGTCGGTCGGAACGACAACGAGCAGTTTCGGGCATGGCATGGAGACGAGGATCGACAGCATGGTCTCCGTTTTGCCGGTGCCGGTCGGCATCACAATCGTCGCCGCTGACGACGAAACAATCCAATGCATGTGCACCGCATGCACGGCGCCTATCTGCGGACGCCTGAGGCCGATGACGCTTTGTGCCGGATCTTCTTCGACAAAAGAGAACGCACCGCTCCAGGAGTCGCGGATTTCGTTGATCCGCTGGGCGTAGTCCAGCTCGGCTCCCTCGGGTGGAAGCAGCGGATGTCTTCGCCATTCGCCTTCGGATAAGTCGTTGTCGAGAAGATTGGGGTCCGGACTGGCGATCAGGACACGCTGGTATCCGTCGCGAATATGCTTTGCATTAGGAAGAATGAGAACTTCGTCGGGTTCGCCCGGCCGGAAAAGAAATCCGGTGGTGCGCCCATTGGTGTAGGGAACGAGATTGCCTTCACGCCGGTGCTTCAGCTCTACGATCTGCTGGATGGGATTTTTAGCTTCCTCCGCGTCAATCCCATATAAGTGCGGAAAGGTTAGTTGCATAGTTTCGCGTTGAGCGGACAGATACCTCCGGTAAACTCTATATACCTTGACGCAACTCTACCTCTGCGGGTGCCATACTGTCATCAAAGTGTGACATTCGCCGGTGTGGAAGGAATACAACGCGGCCTCTGCCGCCTCTACGACCGGCGCAAGAGGGAGCCGGAGGAAAGCCCGACATTTCGCGTGAAGTTCCCAAGAATCCTAGGTGGCTAGTCTTCCTCGTCGATGTCCTCAGGAATAAAAGTGAATACCGCCCCTGCCGCATTTAACTCTTTGACTAGGGCGTCCGCCTCCGTCTTCGCTTTCTCACGTTCTCCCGAAGGCAAGGTTGTATCGCCGGCTTTCTGGCGAAGGAGCTCTGCCTTGAGAGACTTATGAACCGGGTACTCCTTGTTGTGGAGCGCCGCATATAAGGGTTCCGCCTCGCGCCACTTGCCTTGTCTGAGCGCAAGTTTGCATCGCAATCCTGTCTGCACATCCCTAGCTGCTTTGCCTTTGAACCTTTGCTCCACTTCGCTCAACTCGTGAAGGGCGTCCTCGTAACGCTTGAGCTCGATAAGAATGTCGATGCGATTGGTCAGTATTTCATGAAGCGGGGGATTGCGCTGAGCAGCCTTGTCAGCCTCAGTTAGGGCTCTCTCGAACTGTTTCTTGGCCGCATAAAGGGTAGCGAGCCTATGGTAGTAATTCTCCTTGCGTGGCTCCACTTCCTCGAGATCGTGCAGAAACTCCTCGGCCTTATCGTATTTTCCTCCGCGAATCGCTATTGCGGCTGCCAGATCGATGATGAATGGATTTCTTGGGTATCTATCCAGCGCGATCTTGATGTCGGATTGCGCTTCGTCGACGAGGCCAAGCTGATACTTGCAATGAGCCCGATCGCGATACACCGCGACTCCGCGATCGCCGGCCCTTTCTGCTTGCGTGAAATGCTGCATCGCTGCCTTGAGATCGCCGCGTTTCCAGCTTAGGAACCCTGAAAGATAGTGCTGTGCGCGATGGCCCCGCTCCTTGAGACGCGCTACCACTGCCTCAGCCTGTGACCACTCCGCCGCACCTTCGTGCGCCAATCTAATGTAGGCCTTTGCCAGGATGACCCAGCCTCTATCGGGCCGCGGATCGACATCTACCGCGCGCTGCGCGAAATCACGCGCCGTTTTCCAATCTTTGTCGTGGTAGGCGGCATTAGCGATCTTCAATAACATTGATGGAACAACGATGTCAGCGAACTCATCGAGTTCCTTTCCTTGCGCCCGGCCAGCTGTGTACAAGGTCGCGTCGATGGCATCGAGCGATGGGATGAAGGTCGAATCCTTCCAATAGTGTTCTTTTAGACGCTTGGCAAAAGTCGTGTATTCCGCCGGCGAGATGATGCCAAACTCGCGGTATACCGCATCGCGCATGGGGGCGGCTAGAGAAAGAGTTTCTGTATACCTAACTATCACGCTGTGGTCGATGAGGCGGCTGACTTTTGGAGCAAGGTCGGACGCGGGGGCGTTCACGATTGTGGCTAACACGTCTAGGGATAGCCCAGGCTCCATTCCAAGCACTCGAAGAATCAACTGATCAGTGCTATCAAGCTGCAGTTTTTTGAGCACTCGGTCGAAAGTGCGGACCTTCAAATCGACTAAAGAGCTCTTATCCGCCATAAGTGCATCAATGCCATATCGCTGCGCGTACGCTGCGGCAAGTTGCACCGCGGGGGGATATCCATCCAGGTAGGGAGTGAGTTCGTTGGCTGTCTTCTCATCGGGAGCCTTACCCGTGGAGGTCCTAACTGTTTGAACGAGCAGCCGCCTTGTCGCGTCGAGGCTTAGCGGAGGCACCGCAAAGGAGACGATCCGGCTAGCCGTCGTTGTCTGGGCAATCGGTGGTCGTCGCCTTTGCGCGACAATCACGTAGGGCTCCGACGAAGATGAAACAACCTCCCTGAAGACAGCCGTGATGCGATCAGTAAACATCCCAGATTCCTCGACGAGAGCACCTTGGTCGACAATCACCGTTGCGGCGTTGTCCTTTGCTATCGCGTTAATCTCGCGGGCGATCATCTTTGCCTGCTCGCCGGGTGAAGCGGCGCCGAACTTTTTCAACGCAGCTCTGTATTCGGCGCGAGTTGTATACGCGTTGGCATCTTCCAAAAGCTGCAAATATAGCTTGTCCAAATCATCCGTTTCCTCCAACAGAAGGGTCGGGCCAAAAGTGAGAGAAAGATTGTCTTTCAAAGCACGGCGAGCAACTGAGCGTCTACCCACGCCTTCAAGTCCGCTAAAGACCAAGACCTGCGGGGCTGGCAACCCGCCGGGTGGTGGCATTTGTCCCGCAACTTCCTTGAGCAGCTCTTCGCGGCCGACGAAGAGGGTCTGCTGGTCCGCACCCTCTTGTTGCATGAGCTTGGATAAAATTAGCCTCGCCGACTGAGACGGTCGTGTCTGTGGGCAGAACAAGCCCTTTTGCATCCATGCCGGCAAATCCGCGGGTTTTATGGTGCGGTCAATGACCACAACCAGGACGGATTTGAGTTTTCCCGCGATCTGCCGAATTTCAGCTTCATCAATCTCGAACTTTACCCATGTACTTGAAATCGATCGGGCACTCGCGAACAAGACATAGACGGAGGAATCATCTAGCCCTTTGCGGATCGAGTCGCGGAAATCAACGCCTGGCTCGAAATCCTGCCGGTCATAAACAACACGTGAGCGGGTAAGACGACGTGCCACGATATCAACGTAGGGCTTATCCTCGGTCGAATGCGACAGGAAAGCGCGCGCCATTTAGCAGTACCCCCGGACCTAGTGTAAGGCAGCCGTGCGTGATTCTCCCACGCGAGCGATTCGTTGGGGCTAGCATCCTGATAAACGGGATTATCACGCACTGACGATGTGACGATGGTGCCAACAAGCGGCTTGGATAACGGGTTGGATTCGGTGAGAGTGATGCGCCGAAGCAACTCGTGGTCATTGCGGAAGGCTTAGCGTATATTTCTCTTTTTCTGTAGTGTCCCCAATGCGCCTTTACGTTGCCGTCACCGATAAAGATTGGTTTGCTCTCCACGCCTCGAAGCAGGAGGTCGAGGAAGTGAACTTCTGGGGGCCATCGCCCGACGCCGCGTTCAAGGCGCTACAACCAGGCGAACTACTGCTTTTCAAGCTGCACTCACCCGATAACTTCATCGCCGGGGGTGGCTTCTTCACGCGGTTCCTTCAGCTTCCGGTGAATCTGGTATGGGACACGTTCGGGGAAGCGAACGGCGTGAGATCACAATCCGAAATGCGGGAGCGAATCGCACACTACCGCCGCAGCCCTATCGTAGGCAACGACAACCCAACAATCGGTTGCATCCTGCTGGCCGAACCGTTCTTTTGGAATCGAACAGATTGGATCCCTTGTCCGACGGACTTCAAGCTAAACACCGTTACTGGCAAAGGGTACGATTCCGACACTGGAACAGGCAAGTTGCTTTGGAACGCAGTGTCGGAACGACTAACACAAAGTCGTGCGGCGCTTCTGGAGCCGGGGACGGCTACGGTTGCAGCGATTGAAACCCACGGATTCGGCAAACCGCAAATCGTCCTTCCCCGGCTCGGGCAGGGCTTGTTTCGTATTCTGGTCACGGACGCATATTCACGAAGGTGTGCGATGACCGGAGAGCGCACATTGCCAGTCCTGGAGGCGGCGCACATAAAGCCGTACTCGCTGGTGAAGCGCCATGAACTCTCTAACGGTGTGCTGATGAGAAGCGACCTTCACACGCTTTTCGACGAAGGCTACCTGACCGTGGACCCGAAAGATCGCTGTGTGGTTGTTAGTAAAAGGATCAGAGAGGAATTCGAGAACGGGAAGGATTATTACAAACTCCAAGGTCAGGTGCTTCGAGAGCCAAACGATGCATGGGCGAAACCTTCACCGGAGAATCTGGAGTACCACGCTCACAATGTGTTTCGGTGACCCGTTTTTTGTCAGACAATGAAAGGTGCAGCCATTGTTACGACGACCCTAAGAATTCGGTCCAACTGTGCGGCTGCGGTTCCTCGTAGTATGACTCCTAGCTCCATTCGCGATCGCAGGCTGGAAACTGTCATATTGGCGCTACCCATATACCCTCGGTGTCCTCTATCGGCGCTGATGGCTTTGAAATGAAACGTTTGAGTTTCGGTCCCTGTCCCCTCAAACCAAGACAGGATTGCGCAGCCAGGATCACTAGCGATTTTGCCCAGTTGCGATTTCACTTCCGCCGGAAGTTCTCGAGAAAATCTGCCTAGCAGCGAGACTTGTACTCCAGCCGCGAGCTTCTTGCGCGCAAGGGCGACCATTTCCGCAGTTGTGCCAGCATCCCAGAAGGGAGAGGCGACAATCAGTGACTGCTTTGCTGAGGCAATTACGTCCAGTAAACTGCTGCGAAGGTCGGTGGAGGCTTCATGGATTACGTGTTCCGCTGCAGGAGACAGGCTGGGCGGAAGCGATACACAGAGTTGTACGTCTGTCGTGCTTTCAGTTTTGTTATCCCGCAAGATTTCGACTGTTGCTTGCACACCACTGCGCAACTCTTCTGTCGCCGCAAATCGATCCCTGTTCAAGACATAGCGCGAACCGTCCCGCTCGAGCACGCCCAGATCGCACAAGGCATTGAAGGCAACCAACGCCTCATCATCTGAGATAGGGCGTCCGCCTGTAGTGCGGATGTTCCTCGCTAGTTTAGAAACATCGCCTGCCGCGCCCGCGTCTGAATTCCTGAGTGCATCTTCTACTGGGGGAAGTAGCCACGGATGCGACTTGACGGTAACGACGTAGACTTTCATCTCTGACGGCCCTGCATATCCCAATAGCCGACGATCCGCACGTCCGAAGAAATATCTGCCCACGGCGCATGACCGCCGAGCAGGAATGCTCGAGATAGGCCGTGATTGAATACGCGGCAAGATATTTCGGGGGAATGCAGGCAGCCGTGGCAGGCTCCCGTGTGGTCCGAACAATCGGGATCGTAGAGGCATTCCACCGAGTCGTCCGCAATGTTTCGCAGGAAGGCTGCCAAGTGATCCCGAACGAGGGTTGCGACACCGCCCAGCTTAAAGCTGCTCGAACTGTCGTAGACGACACAGCCCAACAGCGGAAGAAAAATATACTCCGCAACCGATGTTCGGTCGATTCCGGCATATCGAGTCATCGCCCGCATAGCCGCGTGGGACAAGCTGTGAATCAGTCCAAAAACCATCCGGCGTATGCGCAGTTGCCAGATGGAGTCGTAATATCGATCTCTATCAATCGGTTCCAGTGCCGCGAGAATCCGCGCGATAGGTGGCAAATGGGCGTCCGGAAGCGTAATGTCGTTCAACGCCAGCCAATCGATGACCCGATCTGGCAGAAGGGACATAAAAATGCCTTCATGTTCTCCTTCACGCGCCAGAATGGGTATCGTCCCAACTAAGTCCATTTTGCCCAATCTTTGTGCGGCTGCTTTCTGCACAGACGGAAATGCCCTGATCTCGACGGGCAGGTTTTGGGCGCCCAGCTCATCGTAAATCGGCTCAAAATCCCGGCGCGTATAGCCGTATGTTGCAGTGATAATCGGAAGATCATCTACATAGAGAAGCTCACTGAGACCGAGCGAAGCCTTCAATCTGCCGACTTCTTGCGTGAGTAGCTCGGCGGTTTCACCCTCTCGACGGGCTTTCGCTTCCGCTGATTCGATGCTGACCGTCCCTCTGAACGCCAGGCTTTCTTTGATTGCCTTTTCAAGATCTTGCGAGATTGCGCTCAGTAATCCAGCCTCGGCCAACTCGGCCCCCTGCCCCTTCCCTTGGGCAATTTCGAGAATCATTGCGAGCAGACGCGCTTGCTCAGCGGTATCTCCTGTAGATTCCGCTGCCTTCATGCGCTCCGAAAGTGCCTTCAGCCGGTCAGAAGCTGATCCAGCGCTATCGGGTCTTCGGGATTGAGGGAGTAGTCGACGAAGCGTGGAAGAAATCTCATCGTCCACGCTGGTGAGTTGCGGCCTGTCCAACCGCAAAATAGAAATCGTCTGCGGGTAGTAAGTATCACTGGCGCTATAACGCGCTAGCCGCATCGCCAGAGCCGATGCGACCGTACCTCCTATTTGGTTTGCGGGTGCTCCTTCCCGGACGAAGCGCTTCAGGCAGCGATGGCAGGAGGCGGTAAAACGGTCCAAGGCTACGGTGTTGCACTTCCTGCATATGACTTTCATGTCCTTTACACGGTCCGACCTGCCAGGAATGTAGAGGTGTGCGCCACTTTCGCATTGGGAGCAGCGAATAGGATGCTTTGTGACCTCTGGGAGACCACCGGATTCGCTGCTCTTTTTTGTGGCAGGCAGCCATTCTTGAATCGGAACGAGTTCGCCACAGCCGTGCACAAATACAAAAGGAATTTGATGTATGCGAGAGCCGTTGCAATTCGGACAATGAAGCGGCGCATCTCTCTGATGTTTCTTTTCGAAAATGAGCTGTCCGCATCCTTGACATATGAGTGCTGCTTGCAAAACGCTAGCGTCGATCGATGCCGGACTGCCTACAGTGAACCTGTCGTATTCACGCACCGGGTCCGGTGGGAAAGTAGAGTCCACTCGTCCTCCGCGAAGTATCCAGCGGTCGAAGGATTCTCTTATCTCTTTCAGGAGCGTCGTCTTTCGTTCCTCCTCCCAGACTGTCGAGAACTTAACATTGCCAAGCTGGATGATGGCTAGGCCGTCCTCCCAATCGACCGTCCTGTAAGGCAGGTAGTTAAACAGGAGCTGGGAGACACCACGTTGCATTGGACGCACGTGTTCCGAAGCGCCTTCGGCTTCGTCGTCGTTGTGGGTGGGAGCGTAATTGCGGCTACTGGACATCGATCAACCTTCGGAGCGCCTTGGCTTCCTCTGAATTTCCGATACGTATATCTGCCGGCTCATCTACGTCACGAAGACTATTCATGGCGTCAAGGAATGTATTGAGGGCTCTTGGGCGCCCGCGTTGCTTCGGTGTGTTGACTATGGAGCTGAATTTGTTCTTCACCTCCCGAGTAAGCCTTTCCTGGTACCTTTGCGGCGAGGGTGCGTGCTCACAGCCGTAGGCCGAAACCATCCATTTCACGACTTCATCCTGAGCCAATGCTCCGGCTCTTGAATCGCCGTGGGCGTCATGTATCGCCTCAACCGTAGCAAGAGGGCGTCCTAGGGAAGACGAAGCGACACCCATAAGGTATCCGCAGAGCATACCCGGCAGCGTCCGCCGCATGGCCGGTTCCGGCCATCGCGTCACAGCCGCCGGGTCTACCAGGCGATCGAGATACTGATGGAATTTGGCAAACCGATCGAAGATGCTCCGGTCACGCTCGCTCTGTGGGGTGGGCACAAATATCGAGATGCCAGGAAATCGACGCCCTACACGGGCAGAGGCCTGAATATACTCGGCTACGAGGCGCGTGAATCCCGCAAAGACGATGACATTAAAGCGGTCAACGTCGACGCCATGCCCGATGATGTTCGTAGTCACAATGCCGCGCGTCCGCGTGCCGGGATCAGCTTCACTGGTCTCCGTCTTCAGCTCGTCCATAGTGGAAATCATGTGGGAGACATCGACGCCGCCGTTAAACATTTCTATGAGGAGTTCGCCGTGTTGTGGTGAGCTGTCCTGTAATTCGCGGCGAACCCTCGATTCAATGGCTTCTGCGACTTGATCGGAACCCTTTCGGGTCAAGACGTAGGTCAGAGCCAGCTCATACAAAAACAGCAGATCTTTGCGCTCAGGCTCGCTTAAATTACCCACCCCATAGATAGAGGCGGCCTTGGCCGGGTCGCGCGCGATTACGTCGCGGACTTTCTGGACCTGTTGATAGAAGATCGAAAGTGCCTTTGTCACTGCCGGCGTATGTTTTCTGCCAACACCCAAAATCCCCACAAAAATGCGCCCAATTTTCTCGGGACTGGGACAATAGTAGAACGAGTTGTCGGCATCGGGTCCATGTGCAGGAAACTGCCGCGCTCCGCGAAGATATAACTCCCAGGCTTGCCTAGCAAAATCCTGGATCGTGGCAGTGGCACCGATGATTTTCCAGGGCTTTGAGCCCAAGCTCTTGAAGAGCTCGATAGTGCCTGTCTCATAGTGCGCGTCGAACGTACCTAATTCCTCGTTTAAGAGGTGAAGTTCATCCTGAACCAGAATCGCGGGAGCTGGGTCGTGAAAAGGACCGTAACGGACCGCAGCCCCCGAGCCGACACAGGTCTGGGGACGTTCGCCACGGGCGACAGCCGCCGCCGCATCGCATAGTTCATTCGACTTTCCGAAACTCGCGCCATGTTTTCCGCAGATGATGTCGATGCGACCGAACAAGTTAGAGAAGCGATGATTCTGTCCGAGCAGGGCAAGCTTATCGACGGTGGAAACTATCACCGTTGGCAAGTAGCGATAGATGTCCTGGTCTGTCACATAGACTGGTAGACGCTCTTTTCCTCCAGGGCACTGCGAATCCTCGCAATGATGCTCGATAAGCCGTAACGAGGACTCATATTTGATCGCTGTGGGCGACCCGCAAAAAGGACACTTAAAGATGCGCTTATATTTTGGGTCCACGCCTTGCCGTACAAGCCTTTTGTGAAGTTCGTCGTCTATCTTGTTCGGAGTAACTGTGCCGCCTACAAGGTAGCCAATGCTGAAGCGCGCTCCCTTCAGTCCGCTTTCTTTCCTTATGAGCTCAGCAGCGGCCAGAGCGACCGCCAAACGTTGAAGCTGCTGGAAAGTCAAAAGCCGTAACGGAAATCTAACGAACGCGGTATTTCCGAACTGCTTACCTCGAAGCCTGTCAAAAAATGCCTGCCATAAAATGATTCCCATGAAGGCTTCGGTCTTGCCGCCACCGGCCGCAAACCACAAGAGATCTACGAACCCGTCATCCTGGGTGGCGAGCTCGGGGTACTCACGGGCTGCAAGTTCCGGCAGGAGGGATATGATGAAGGCGATTTGAAAGAGTCGCCATTTTTCGTGACTGGTATTGCCCCGCTGCATAGCCTTGTTCATCAGCAGGAACGCTTGCCACACTGCTGGGAACTTAGGGTTCTTCAAAAGCTCGAGGCCGCGCTTGAACCGCTGGACTTCGAGCTCAAACTCACGACGTGATCGCGTTGCATCTTCGAGCTCAATCCCCGAAAGCGTTGTCAGCTTCGTCGCCCATTGGGTCGAGTCGTAGGTCTCCATGTGCCGGGCAAGAGCCTCGAGCACAGGAATCGGATTTGAGCCCAATGCAGCAAAAGTCGGAACAGCATCTGGGAATTCTCGAGCCTCCAGGCGTGCCGTTTCGGTCAGAGGTACGCTTTCGGCGGTCAGTTGCAACAGCGCGCCGTTCTGTTCTTCGCAAACGTGGGAATTGATGCCGACTCCTGGCATTTGACGGTCATATCGGAAGCTGGCGGGCAGTTCCTGAAAAATGGTTGGGCGGTGAACTTCCTTGGGCACGGCGACGGAAAGTCGGACTGCGTAGAGGTTGGCATCCAGAAAGTCGCTTTGCGCTTTCGCAGGCGCGGGGGAATCATTGATGACGCGAATTGCCACACGGATCGACTGAGGCTCGGTAGGCACGCTAATCAGCCGAACATCCACGAACGCTTTCCAAAATGAGGCGAAAGCTCGAGTTCGGGCACGACTGAGAGCGGCAGTGAATGCGGGCTCTGAATCGCATTCAGGTTCAGTGAGGTAGATCACTTGCCTCGCAGAATAAATGTCGGGCGGGACACTGCTGGTGGGCAAAACGAGCGCCGGCGAGATGTCCACCTTCTGGCGTTTGTCGCTCAGAAGGCGGCCTACCGAGATTTCCACTGAGAATTCGGGAATTTGAAGCCGCCGCCAAACGGCGATGACAGGCTGAGTCTTCTGTACCTGAGCACCCCCGCCGTGCTCCCTTCGCCATGAGCCCAATCTCTTCTGCTCGTCGAATGTGGGCGTGCAGCGGACATAGACGTTTAGCGAAAGCGATGCCGAGAGTACGTCGACGCGGTTAAGGGCTTCCCGATCTGCAAGCCATTCGAGGCCAATGGAAGTCAGTTCAAACGCTGAGTCTCGCGGCAGATCGTCGGGTTCCGAATTAGCGTCCAGATCACCAGGAGGAGGATGCGCAACCGAGCGTGGTGTGAGAAAGCCCGCGAGGATATGTTCTTGCGGTCTTACATTGACAATGCGTGCGCTCTCATCGTCGATGCCTTTCGCTCGGCAACCGATCTGTTCTGCTAAGGCTCTGGCAAAAACGTTGTATGTTTGATCGTCAATCATGCGTCTCACCGCCCAAAGGAATTACGTCATCGATAGTGGCAACGCGGGCGGCTTCGAGTAACGTCTTCGCTTCGACGCCCCATTCCTTTTCCATCCTCGCGACGCTGGCAGGATCAAGTCGGCCAAGATAGTTGCCGCGGATTGCTCGAACAAGCTCCCGACCAATTTTACGATGATTGATCCGTAGTCTATTTATGGAGATAAACCAATCAGAAAGTATATCTGTGGGCATCAAGATTCCGACTGCCTTGGCGAACGCAAGAAATGCATCCTCGCCCTCCGGAACTCCGCATTCGTCCGACATAGCCGACGGCAGCCATGTTCGAATGGTGCTCGCGTCCACAGCGACGCCCTCGTTCTCCATGCGCTGCTTTATCTCAGGAACGGATACCTTAACGCCTAAGCGGATGGCGCGCAGAGTCAACACCCATGTCGATCTGGTCTGTTTATCGTTTCGCAAGCGCCCTTCGTCCATTGCCTGAAGCAGTCTTTCAGAAAATCCAGCACGCTCGTCATCGTTGAGAAGTACCACCTGATCGCCGATGTGCAAATCCTTTGCCGCCACGCTCTGCAATTGCAAGCGCTTCCTTCCGACGACCTCATAGCGGGCATTCGCCGTGCTTTGCTGTGTTGAACCGTCTGCAAAACATAAACAGACGTAGGTTGGCTTGCCGGCATAGAGAGACGCTGCCGTCGCCGCGCTGCCTGACCGCATTGGATCTCCAGACAGCGTCGGAAGCGAGATGGGCGTGGCGGATGGAGAAGCAATAGCCTCGAGCATTGTGGAGAGGTTGCGAAAATCAGCTGTGACCGCGTCCGGCAAGTCAGGTACGCCACAAAAGCGCTTCTCAATGTCCCAGATGGCGACACGTGCCTCGATAGGATCGACAATCAGTACTCCGCCGCGTGCTCCGCTCGCGAAAAACATATCGATTGTGCTGGTGCCGAAATATCCGCAGGCGACACAAGTCTCATATACCGCAGTGGGCCAGGGACCAAAGACATTCAAGACATCGACACCCAGCGATGACAGGTCTCCGACAGTAACGCCCAAGTCGCGAGCCAATATCGATTTGAGCTCCTCTGCTGCACTATCGGAGCGCACGAGAACCAGCAGGCTGCCACCCTTCGCATCATGAAGTACAGACTGAATTAGAGAATTTCGGCGCTCGTCCCGCATGGAAACGTTTTCAGATTCTTGCAATATCAGTCGCTTGGTCTCTTCTAAGAGTTCAAGTTCGCATCCGGGAGATCGATCCAGCATGTCGGAATACAGCCTTGCAAAAGCCAAAGCTTCGCGCGGAGTGCCCACGGACATTGACTGTCTCGTTGCCCACCAGGTTCGCTTAGCCTGAGACACGAGGCGAGATATGATGTCAGATTTGTCGGCAAGGCCGTCTGTGGCAAAGCAAAACTGGCGCTCAGACTGCGCGCGGTCTCGATTTACCTCTTTCACCTTCACACTAGAGCTGCGGTTGAGGCCGGTTAGGATGACCGGGTGCTTAGACGGAGATTCCAGAGCGCCCACGAATATGAGGTCGGCGGGGCTCGAGGCCAGTATCAATGTCGGAACCGTACCTGGCAACTCGCGCAGGAAGAATTCGATCGAGCTGGCTAGCTGCTTACCTCTGATGTTTTGGACATTAATAAGGACCAGATCGAGACTGCCGAAGGCTCGGATGAGCTGGCGAGTAACTTCGACTCTCGCAGGTACGAGAAGCTGAGGTCGAGGTTCTCCGCGTGGGGCAAATCGGCCGATGATCTGACGGTTGCCCTGCCGGATGTCCCCACTTTCGTTAACACGATCGATTGAAATAAAGGAGGAGGCCGGCAAAACCAGATGCTGAAGTTTGTGGCGCCGCCGATCAACTGCTTGTTCCCAATCGGGATACAGCTCGCCTTTCGAAGTCGGACTAACGGAAAACCGCTTGGCGCGAGCTGTCTGACGCACTAATTGAGCTTTTTGGACGTTGTAAAGTGGACGGCAGAGAAGCTCGAGGTCGGACGCAAAAAATGGAAAGATTCCGATCCGGGGGCTGAGTGGAAGTGACTTGACCTGACCAGGCCATCGCAAATGTAGATGGGCGGCAAAAAGCGGGATAAACGGCAGCCGCTTCCAAAGGGATAGCACCGGTATGCGCGCATGCGTGGCGACCGCGTTTTCGGCAAGCTCGAGTAGTGGAAACAGCGCCTCATCAATCGGGTCTTGCGCAAGTGTGTCGATTGTTTGGGCGGAGCTTAGCATCAAGGAATGCCTTCACCTGTCGTGTTGGCTCCGTGGTTCCCCGTGACAGTAGGAAGGTTCATGGCCGTCTCGTAAACGCGTCGGCGACCGCGATTGCTTCCGCGATCTTGCCCGCCACGAGATAACTGATTGCGCGCGCATATTCTTCAGGAGCGCGCTTCGTGCGCAGCGGAGTCGGCAGCCGAAGAGAATTGAGATCGTGGGGTTCAAGTTTCGCAAGGCCGTCAGGATAGCGTCTTGCAATCGCATGAAACTGTCGGCGCGGAGAAGTCGATAGGAGAGACAGAGCCCATGATGCCCGCTCTTCGAGACTCATTTTCGTTTTAGGGGTGAGGGTATAAAGAGTGTTGGTGGCAACCAATTGACGTTTCGACCGAAAACAAATCCACGGTCCGAGCTTCGTCATTCCGCTCACAAATCCTACGGTGCCGTATCCAACGTCGGGGACGCGATACCAGGGATCGCGATTACGCAGCTTGTATGCATTCAGGTCGCAGTTTTCACGGCCATGCTGAAGATATTCTCGCACTGCTTTACGGCGCAGCAACTTTGGTCCAGGATTGAAAAGCCAAACCCGTTCATCGGCGGCGAGCAGCCGTTCCCACTCCTTTGTGGTCATGTACGCAGACACCAAATGCCGTGCTTTCGACAAAACAGGAGAGACGGATTCTATTGGCAAACCTAGACGGACCCGGTCAGACTCGCGGAGCAGGAAATATTTGGCGTCCCCCGTGACGCACCCGATCCTGACCGCGTAAAGATCCGAAAATGGAGTGAGGGACAGATCTCCAGTCCTCGCTGATGCGCGATTATTGGTCGGCTTACCATCGCCCTGGAGAAGGGCGGTGATGAGCGCGTGCCCATCGCTGTGATTGATGCGCACGGACCGGGCCGGGTCCTTGCGATAGCCTTTGGCAACAAGAACGACACAGCCCTCCCGCACTTCAGGGAACAAAGGCTCGCGGGAACGATGCACCTCGATGGATTGAAACTGCTGATGGATTGCGCATCGGACATCGGCTGCGTACATGGCGTAGTCCCACGCAGCGGGCAACACGAATGCCAAACTGCCGTGATTGGCGAGGACCCGCAAAGAAGCTGACAGGAACGCGCACCAGTAGTTCGAACGAAGCGCGAACGATCCGTCATCGCCAGCTCCAAAGGCCGTCACTGATTGCTGCAACGTGGGATGAAGCTTTCGAATGGCCACATACGGCGGGTTGGCAACGATTCGGTTAAATCTCTGTGTCGTCGATGCACACCACTTAAAGAAATCTATGCCCCGCACGGTTATTGCAGACCCGTCTTCTGCTCCGGCGTTAGGATCGATGTCGATGCCTACGATGCGCTCTTTGTGAACACCCTTGTTCCGAAGGCATGCGATAAATGCGCCTGGACCCATACAGGGATCAAGCCAATGGTCATGAGGGTTCGCATCGATAGCCTGCACCATCGCATCCGCAAGTTGCGGCGGTGTATATACCCGGCACTCCGGAGGTGGCAACGTCATCTTCCTCGCCAGATTAGGTGCAGACAAAAGACCATGCACGTACGAGTAGCTCTCCTCGAGATCTCATGCAACGGGTCTGAGCTAAAAACTTTCGATTGAACGGACTAACACCTCGTACTTTATCAAACTAATATCGACTTCATGAGCAAAGCTCGAACAAGGTTGCCGTTCGAGTACCCTGTCGAGGCGCACACTGGCCTGGAAGCCCACGTTCGTAGCCACGCGGAAACCTCGCGCCTTCCTTCGGGCTGTCGCGATAGCGCCAGGCGCGAAGCAAAGTTTCCTGCACCGCGTCTTCGGCGTCCGGCAAGAAACCGAGCATGCGGTAGCAGTGGATCAGCAGCTTGCGGCGATGACGCTCGACGTTGCTGGCGAACTCGTTCACTGTGTGCTTCCTCGCCACGGCAGCTTTTATCATCGGAATGCAAAAGATTGCATCACTCGCTTCTTCAAAAGAAGAGTTGAGCAGGGATTTCGTGAGTTCTTCAAGGATGACGAGCAATCAGGAAGTCATGATTCGGCTCGTATTGTGTGCCGTCGGTGTGCCAGATTTTACCGGCGTCGAGGACATTTTTCGGCTGACTGTCGGTAAGCGTGAGATGCCAGCGATTTACGGCTTCTCGTGATCGCTTGTGCGCCTTCGGTGTGCGGTTCTATCGCAAGATGGCGCGATCGCTTGATCCAGGCGAATCACAAGGTGGGCTGACTGCCAATCAGCCAACAACCGCATTTTTCGTGGGCTCTTGGCAATCCGGTGCGCGGGTTGTGCGCCAGATTCTGGAGACACAACTGCGCCGGGCTGTGCCCGACAGTGTTGCTCAGTATTCGAGGTCAGCGGCTACTTCGAATTTCATATGGCGGCTAGAGGCTGCTCGATACCTCTTGACTTTGATACCTCCCGCAGCCACAATGGCGCTCTTCCTCCTAGGTCCCCAGGTCCCGCAAGTATTCAAGCACCGGAGTATCGCTATGTCGAAGAAATACACCTACGCCAACCCACTTCTCTCGCTGTGGCAGTCCGCTGCGGAAGATGTCCAGCGGAAGCGGGCGTCCACACACAGCCGCCTAGAATTCATGACCGCATCGGTCGCGGCGCCAACGGCTAGAGTCGCGACTGCCGCCACTGACGTTCTCATGGACCCGGTCGACACCCTGGGCGTTCCCCTTTCTGCGGGCCAGAAGGACGCGGTGGAACAGATGTTCGCTCCGGCTCCAGCGTCGGCTCACATCGATCTCGCAGCCGTCGGCCAGGTCCTGCACACCGCCGAGGATTGTGCCAAGGTAGCGGCCGAATTCCTCTGGAACGAAATCAAGGGCGACCAACAGGAAGCCGACATTCTCGCCGGCGAGCTGAAAGATTCCGAATGCGATCCCCTCTGGAGCGAGTGCGTGGTCGACTATCTTGCGTATAAAGCTCTATTGGGAAATCCGCAGTATCGCTCAAACCAGAATCCTGTATTCCCTCTCGACGCAAACACCAAGCTGGCCATCATCGGCGATTGGGGCACAGGCGGCGATGTGGCGACCAACCTGTTGAAGGAAGTCGCGAAGTTCTCTCCCGACGTGCTGCTTCACCTCGGCGACGTCTACTACGCGGGCACGCAATTCGAAGCGCAAACCAATTTCCTGGATATCTGCCGTAACGTGCTCGGCAACAATGCGCGACTTTTCAGCATGTGCGGCAACCACGATATGTATTCCGGCGGAGGCGGCTTTTACTGGCTGGTCGACCAGATCGGCCAGCAGGCCAGTTATTTCTGCCTGCAGAACGCGAACTGGCAATTTCTCGCCATGGATACCGGCCACAACGACAACGACCCTTTCACCGTCGCCACCAACATGACCCGCCTCGTCCAGGATGGCGCGTGGCACGAAGAGGACTGGCTACTCGACAAAATCAATCTCGCCGGAAATAAGAAAACTGTTCTGCTCTCCCATCACCAACTGTTCTCGCCCTTCGGATCAGTCGGCAACGCCAATGGCGGTCCATCCGCCTATAACCCGAATCTGCGCGCCACCTTTCAGGCCGTGATCTCAAAGATTGCCTGGTGGTTCTGGGGGCACGAACACACTCTCGCCATTTTCGATCCCTACATGAACCTGCAACGGGGACGCTGCATCGGCGCATCAGCGGTGCCCGTCTTCACCAACCAGCAGTCGTATAGCAATGCCGCCGGCCTGCAAACTTACGGCGGCGCGCCCCTGCCCACCTGGAATATTCAGGGACAACTCGGCAATAACGGGCAGAGTTACAACAACTGCTTCGCCATCATGACTCTGACCGGCCCCTCCGCCACGGTGGACTACTATCAAGTCCCGCTTCTGCGAACCGCGTCGCGCCTTCTGGTGGACGACAAGATGTAGCCGTTCGCGGTCAGCTATGGCGGCTGTGGTGCATAGAGGCGCGCAAGTCTGTTCTCGGTCAGCCCAAAACATCAAATTCGCCCGTCCATAATTGGCACCGACTGCCTGCATCGGGGGCTTACCGGCACCCACTGGCCGTTACCAGGCGCATTACTGGAAGTGATTGAGGCGAAAGGTAGAAGGTTTACTATCGATCGTTAAAGGTGGCCACCCTCCGACGAAGAAAGTTGTGCTGACCACTATGGTTGAGAAGGCGGGATAGCTTCTCTTAGCGCCTCTATGAGCGCCCCCACGCCACCAAGAATGTCGAACAATGCGGGGGTCTTTCCGTCATCGAGAGTGTCTTTGTACTCTTTCTCGAACCAGGTTAGTAAGCTTTTAACAGCGGATTGTGGGAACCGAAGCTCATCTCCTGACACATTCCCGGCTGGATTGCGCTTCATGGAAGCGGGAGCTTTGTCACCGGGTATTTCCACTTTCTTGGCAAACTCAAATCCTACATTGGACAATAAATTCCGAGGTTTCTTGTTCTCATCGTGAACATGAGCAATTATGTCCTGGCCCGAGTCCCAAGGGCTGTTCCATGCGATCGTGTGTGCAAGGGCGAAGCGCACCAGAAAAGTGCCCAAATGCAGACCTCTCGCAGAATCAGCTGTCGTCAACCCACCAATCTCCCAGTTATTTCCGTCGAGCGTGCTATAACAGAGCGCAACAAATTCTCCTGTGCTACGCCGTCGAACTGCGAATAGTTCGCCATTTTCGGCGTAAGCTCTAATTTGCTCCTCGGTTCGAGGCCAGATGTGTTCGTTTGTCGACTGAGATTGGTGGAAAGCGTAAGCTAGATTGGCCAAAGAAGACGGAACTTGACAGAAGATGAAAGCATCGGACGCGCTATCCATAGATCAGAAATACTAACAAAGGTGATCGAGATTAGCGCGCCCGTATTTGATCTTATGCTCGGCTCTTGGCGACGTAGCTAAGCGGAGCCACGGGAGTCGAAGAGGAAGATAATCTCTGGGACCGCTCGATTTCCGCAATCGTTCGCATCTTCGAGGTCAGCGACTTTTCAATCCAGTCGAATACAACCTTCCTCATCGCGTTATATGGAAGATTTGCACCGTTCATCCAACGATTCACCGAAGGACGACTCACCGAAAGTGCATCTCCAATCTCCCGATCAGACATCTCAAGCAGCCTTTGAGCGGACTGTAGTGCCTTCTGAAAATCCGAATCGACTTTCAGATCGACACGCTTGAGTTCCTCCTTGAATGCTGCAAGCTCATCGACACGAGTCAACGTAGCGGTCGCCATAAACGAGCACCTCGAAACCTGTACACAGTGTACTATTTTCTAGCCAACTGTCAAGAAAAATTATACCAACGTAACATGCTTATTTTAAATAGTATACACGAAATGCGCTTATTGACAATTGGTGTTTGGTGTTCAATTATACCTGTGCACGCTGCACACGCAATTCAGGGTTGAGGGACTCAGAAGCGAGTTTAAGGTTATGGCCGTCCCATTTTGCAGAAGGCGGGTGGCCAGGCTTTTCATCTTGCGGGCATTACCAACACAGTGGGTGACCCGTTCCTTCGCGTTTTTTGCGAAGAGCTTGCCGTGCCAATTTCGACACTACGCGGCTTGTTCATTTCCCACAGACTTTATTCAACGCGTCGCGTACTAGACGCTTGGGGTTCCTCCTTATCTTAACTGTTCCCCCTGATCGGGATCGGTGCCATTTCAATAATCTCTTCCCCTTACAAGAGAATTCAATGTGGTATTTCCCTTCCATCCGGCGCCGCTCGTGACGGCGGACTTTCGGAATACGACGGAGTTTTCGGTTTTTCTTTCGCTCGCGCTCGTACCACCGTTTTAGGTATTTGTATCTCTTTTCTGAGAGGAATAGGTGTGTCCTAGGCACTTGATCAATCTTTGCGAGTCGGTCATCTCCGTGCTGCTGCCGAAGTCGGCCTGTCTGCTTCGTGGAGCGGTTCTCGAAATAGAGCGTTTCTTCTTTGCCCTCCGTTTTCGTACTGAAGCGATAGTTGTGCGCTCTGAAGAGCTTTCTCCCTTTGCGCGATGTTACCGTCGCTTTGTTTTTACGATATTTGTCTTCTGGCTTCGGCATGTCCCCACCCTCTTGTCACTTCCCGACAGCTTGAATAGGCCCAAGCTCAAGAAATGCACTATCAGCCGTTTCCCGCTGCTCTTCAAGTCCAAAGTGCTTCGTGATGAGTAGCGTCGTCATGTAGACTGCGCTCGCGCAGAGCGCCAGCAGGGCTAGTATCTGTTCGTCAGAGAACCCCGAGCCAAGTACATCACCGTCCCAGCGATGCTGAAGCTGCGCGGTGCCCGAGTGCGTCAGGCTGTGTAGCATGTCACGCGAAGTCCTGAGGAAGTCTTTGAACAGCGAGCCAGAGTTAAAGAGCTTGTCGAGCCTTTCCCCGTCTCTGTCATAGTTAACTTTGAACCGGTCGGTCCTGATCTTCCTCACTTCGTCGTCAGAGCCGACTAGGGCGATATGCTCCCTTACGACAGCCTCGACTAGTGGCCGCATCAGCGCGAAAGCTGGAGAGTGAATCTCTTTCGCGAGGAGGAGCACAATCCCTTTGCAGTAATCGAAAACCAGAGACCAGTAAGACGTGAAAAGATCGTCCCTTTTGGTGTGATACACGATCTTGCCACCCTTGGCCGCATGGTAGACGAGATCCTCTAGACGCTGCCCAAAGCGAACGTGTCGATCAATCTCACGTTCCAAGTTCGTCATGTTGTTCCACTCCGGCTGGTAAAAACCGAGGTCAATTCGCGCAGGGCGCAGGAATCCTGATGACTTCGGCGAGAACGACCAAGTCGAATACGCCGTCGTGTTCAACCCACGACTTGTAGGTGGTTTTCCGCCACCTGGCGAGCAGGTCATCGACATATTCGTGGCGACACATAAAGCCTTGCAATATCACGCCGTCAACTCTTTCGCCGAAGTCATCTCTTCTCAGAACGTGTCGCGACGTAGTTGCATGCCACAGTTGTGTCTTTATGGGCCAAAAGTCGAACGGCTGGAATAAGGGAACATTCACGTCGCGAATGTGGTCGCACACTAAGTCTTCAGCCGCCTTGTCGGTACGTGGCGAGAGATAAATCTTCTTGTGTCCCGAAGGCTCCAACACCTGATGATGCCTACCGCTTCGATGGCGGCTCCCGTGAACGCTGAATGATCCAGACACGAAGTGGCGCTTCTGTTCTACTAGATCGAACACCGCGAGATGCCCGTCGGTGGGATGGTCGCCGTACCAACAGATGGCATCACCGTTATTCAGCTTGAAGATCGCAACTGCCGGATACTCGACATCTCGAATCTCCGCTGAGAATCCCATGAGGACTGCCATTTCTATAGTCTAGCGTAACCGGCGGGTGGCCCAGGCTCGTCGACAGGAGTTAACGGAATGAATTCAGTCGCAGGATCGCCACAGGTTTTTAGAGTTGCCTGGAGTACTGGCGGGGTTGTGGCAATCAATGAGCCGGGACCCGACGTTCGTATCCAGGCAGGAATGGGCGGACCTTCAGTCCACGAATTTCGCACCACGAACCACGAGAATCTTTTTGCCGATTTATGGGCACTCGGCTTGCCGACGGTGGGTGCGTCGTTTGCCCATAGTCCGGACCAGTTTCAGGGGCTTCGGCCGCCTGACTTTCTCGCCATGAGCCGCGACGGAAAGCGGTGGCTTTGCACGGAGATCAGGCAGCGTTGGCGCGAAGTGGCCGTCGCTGCCGGACGTGCGAACCTGATGCGACTGTTTGACGTTGCATCCCGGGTCGCTTCCGGCCTCACATACTCCGAGTTGCGACTCAGTGATCTTCTGAACGCCTACAGCGTGCAACTTCGCAGCCACCTCCATAACGCGAAACCCAAAGACTACCAAGCTTTCAAAGACCTAAACAGCCCGGCCGTTTATAGGGCGATCAGCGCGTTGTTCTGGGAACTAGCAGTTCTACGCGATTCCTTGGCTGAATTCGCTTCCGCCTTTTGCTTTTCTCAGCTGGACATCAGGTCCATGAGCGGGCTTCGGAGGTTTCTGAACAGGATGCAGCGGCCAGACCAAGTAGCCGAACAAGTCCTACAAATCACCGATCCGGCTGTTCCAGGATGGGTCGCCGTCTTCAGCAGCTACCGAGACCTGTTCACCCATCTCGCGCCAATGGAACAGGCGACGGGCGCTGGCTTTGCGGTGCAGGATCTTCGTGTCGGACCCAACGGAAGTCCGATACCACAAATTTATTATCCCCTGCCAAGCGAAGTTCAGGAGCTGAACCGGCTGCGGTCAAAGGGAGTTCTATTCAATACAATGGATGAGCTGGCAGCTGCTTCCTCACGCCGCCACGATCGAACCAGCGAGCCTGATGCCCTCGAATATCTTCACGCCTGCACTGACCGCTTTGCACTGCTGGCCACTGCCCTGATAGCCCGATCACCAGTCCCGCCCACACCTATTCGAATCGGCCCCGAGGACTTGAGAGGCCCGATCCGCGTTGAGTAGAGTCCGCCATTCCAATGCCAAGAACTATCTATGTGTGAGTCGTGTCTTCTGGGTCAGCAATTTTTCGGACAATCGAACAACGACACTTCGACGGCCTCAGCAGCGATTCGCTGTGTTAAGATATTTTCTGCATGAGCGCGCCAACATTTATTAGCGGTTTATTGGCGGTTTTGGCAGGGACAGCTGCTATTGCAGGCAATGCCGGCGAAGGGTGCGCTGTATGCGAAACTTGCAAACGCCTTGTCCAACAAGGTTTTCCGGCAAGTTGTTGATTTGGCAGAGGGGACGTAGTTCAGTTGGTTAGAACGCGCCCTGTCACCAGCTTTTCACTTCGTTTCTCTAACTGCAAAACAGTCAATTCGTCAGAAAAGCGCAGTACGTCTCACGACACCAACCGACTCACTAGCAATCACTCGAAAACTGCAGTTTTCCTGAGCTTTGACGTAAGCCCGATGTGCCGGTGGTGTGCCAGGTTGGCACCTGCGATTTTTCCCGACCACACGTTCCCCAGTTGGGATGACCGATCCTGCTTATTACAAGCCCTTTGTCGCGGGGTTGACTGATTCCCTCTCACTCCTCCTTTCCCCCAAGTCGTTGAATCGAAAGAGCCATTTCCGTCGCCGGTGTGCCAGTGGTGTGCCAGATTTTTCAGGGAGGAGGTGCGTTTGGCGAGAAAAACCGGGCAAATCGTGGGTCGCGGCCAACACCGATGGCTGGTGCGCGTCTTCCTCGGGCGCGACCGCGAGACCCGCAAACGGCGCTACCACAGCCGGATTGTCCGCGGCCCCGTCCGCCATGCCCAGACCTACCTTAATAAGGTGCTTCGTGATCGTGACCTGGGCCGCCAGGTGGACGGAGCCGACATCACTCTGAATGAGTACCTCGATCGGTGGCTCGAGACCGCGGCGAAGCCGCGCCTGCGAGAGAAAAGCTACCGCAGCTACGAAAGCCTGCTTCGCAGATACGTCCGGCCCCCGCTCGGCCCCCAAAATCTGGCGGCAATCTGCCCGCTCGATATTCAAGCTGTATACCAGCAACTGGTCGAGCGCGGTCTGTCGGCGCGAACCATCCGGTACGCACACTCCGTGCTTCGTTCCTCCATGCGGCAGGCAATTCGATGGCGGCTCCTGGCCGAAGATCCAACCAATGGTGCTCAGCTGCCGCGACAGCGACGGCGCGAATTGTGGGTACTGACCGCGGAACAATCGCGAAGTTTTCTTGAGGCTGCGATGCAAACGGATTACGGCCCAGTCTTCGCAGTCGCACTCACCACCGCCGCACGCCCCAGCGAATACCTTGCTTTAAAGTGGCAGGACATCAACTGGGAGCGAGGCACCGTGAGCGTCGCGCGTACGCTCGAAAGAGTAAGTGGAGGCTGGCGTTTCGCAGAAACAAAACGAGCGCGCAGCCGGCGGGTGATCAAGCTGCAGGAGTGGGTGTTAGAACTCCTGCAGGATCTGCATGCGCAGAGGAAGGCGAAACCCGCGGTGACCGGTTGGCCCGGCGGGTCGGAGGTTATCTTTACGACGCCGTCCGGTCGGCCGATCGACTCGGATAACCTGGCAAAACAGTTCAAGTCAATTCTGGAACAGGCTGGCTTGCCGTTGATCCGGCTCTACGATCTTCGGCACACGGGCGCAACACTCGCACTTGCGGCTGGCGTTCCGCCCAAGGTGGTATCTGAGCAACTGGGGCATGCTTCCGCTGCGTTCACTCTGGACATTTATTCGCACGTGTTGCCGCATATGCAGGAGCAGGCGGCGTTGAAGGTGGAAGAGGTTCTCCTAGGGCGTGTTCTATCGCGACAATCGAATGAAAGTGGTTTTTCAAAGCGGGGGCGCTGTTCAGCTGGTTAGAACTCCTGTCTGGTACGCAGGAGGCCGCGGGTTCGAATCCCGTCGCTCCCGCCAGCTTCCTCCTGATCCAGCGTCTGTTATCAAGAGTGGCAGCGCAGTCTCTGGTTAGCAAATGCGCTGGGGCGCACACTCGTGAGGACGCACAGCGGCGAGTATTGGTCGTTCAACAAACATCGTTTTGGCCAATTTGGCGAGCCCAGCGAGTCTCAGTCCGTCTCTCTACATTGCTCAAATCATCCCCCTCGGGGTATCCTCATCCACCCCCATGGAGGATCGATGCTTAGGTCTTTTGCTCGTACCTTAGCTTTGTCCGGGATCTTTCTTTTAGTCCCACTGTTCGTCCGGGCACAGGATTTATCTTTTTCTGTCGGTACTGCTACTGCCGCTCCGGGCCAAAAATCAACGGGCTATTTAGAAGTCCCCGCTGGCGTAGACGCCGCCACCAATATTCCCGTCATCGTCATCAACGGCGAAAAGCGCGGTCCTGTCCTAGCTCTTGTCTCGGGCGCCCACGGTACTGAATACACCTCTATCATCGCCCTTGAAAAACTTATCAACCTACTTGATCCCTCTCAAATCGCCGGCACCGTTATCCTTGTCCCTCTCGTCAACATTCAATCTTTCGAACAAAAGGTCCCCCATGTTAACCCCATCGACAATAAAAGCATGAACCGCTTTTATCCTGGGAAAGCCGATGGGACGCAAACTGAACGTGCGTCCTTTCTTGTCACCAAACAAGTCGTCGATCGATGTGACTATCTTATCGACTACCACGGCGGCGATCTCGACGAGAGCCTGCGCCCTTACGCGTATTGGGCACCTACTGGCAAGGAGGCCCAAGACCGTATATCCAAAGAGATGGTCCTCGCCTTTGGACTCGATCACATTATTATATGGCGCGACCGTCCCACCGACCTCGGCGCCACTCGCTATCTCGACAACACCTCTACTGCTCGCGGCAAACCTTCCATCGTCGTGGAAGCTGGCTATGCAGGTATCGTCGAATCGGATGACGTCGCCCTCCTCGTCGACGGAACAATCAACACGCTGCGCTCTCTCAAAATGCTTTCAGGAGACCCTCGGCCCATCGAGAATCCCGTCTGGCTCGACAGAGTCGTGGATGTCTTATCCGACGGCCCTGGCATTTGGTACCCGCTTGTGAAGCGTGGTACCTATGTTCAAGAGGGCATGAAAATCGGCTTTGTCACCGACTATTTCGGCAAACTCATACTCGAAGCCCGCGCTCCCATCTCCGGCGTCATCTTGCACATCAACGCAGTCCCGTCCCTCAAGAAAGGTGACAACATCGCAGACATCGCTGCAATTGCCGCCCACGCCCCCTAAATCTAATCTCATTTTGGCTGATGGCAGTCGATGATCCTCCTCTGTGGCTCGTGTGCATCCCACGGCCCCCCTCTGCGCCGTTTGCAGGTACGAATCTGGGGACCGCACCCAACTTCCGTGTTGCCCGTCGTTCGGCAGGACGCGCTATCGTAATTTCTTGCTGTACAGTATTTCCGGCAGCACGTGCGGTCTCGAAGTAGCTCGGACTCCGCAAATAGGAGGATTGAATGGCGCAAGTATGGTTAGTCACAGGTAGTTCTCGCGGTCTGGGTCGCGCAATTGTCGAAGCGGGCCTTTTGGCGGGCAATAAGGTGTTGGCGACAGCTCGCGACATTGAGTCACTGCGTGAGCTATCGGAGCGCTACGGTGACCAGGTGAAGCTCTTCGAGCTGGACGTGACCGACGAGTCGTCGGCTGCCGGTGCGGTGAAGACGGCAATCGATGCGTTTGGCTCGCTGGACGTTGTTATCAACAATGCAGGATATGGCAATCTCTCGTCCGTCGAAGATACGCCGATGTCGGATTTCCGAGCACAGATAGAAACCAATCTCTTCGGGACAATCATCGTGACGAAGGCAGCTCTCCCGTACTTTCGCGAAAGGAAGGCGGGCCATTTCGTTCAGTTTTCCTCGATGGGCGGAAGGATTGGACCCCCAGGGCGCGGGCCTTATTCGGCGGCGAAATGGGGCGTAGAAGGTTTCTCCGAAGTTTTGTCGCGCGAAGTGGCACCGCTAGGCATCAAGGTCACGATCATCGAGCCGGGTGGCTTCCGCACGGACTTCGCCGGCAGTTCCACCAAGCTGAGCGAGGGGCATCCCGAATACGACTCGACTGTTGGAGCAACGGCCAGGTTTCAGCGCGCCTATAACGGTAAGCAGCCCGGAGACCCGAAGAAGGGGGCTCAAGCGATCGTTCGGCTGACGCAGGAACAGAAACCTCCGTTGCGACTGTTGCTCGGCAGCGATGCATATAACGGGGCGGAGAAGAACGACCTTGCACGATTAGAAGAAGCGAGAGCCTGGAAAGAACTCAGCCTGTCCACCGATTTCTAGTCGGAGCCTGGCATGAACTTCTACCGGAGTTCGACTACGATGCAAATGGATGCGAAGTACAAAGCAGTGAAGCAGAGTCGGTGCATGGCGAGGGTCCATAACTGCTCTCAGGTGATCCTTGACGGGGGGACGCGGTTCAGTTCTCGGTTGGTCGGCAATCCAGAAACTGGCCGATAGGCGACAACTACGGCAATGGGGCGGCTGGATAAGTTGACTGACTGCCAATCATTCGAAAACAGCGGTCTTCCGGGGGCATCTGTGCTATTCGGTGTGCCGGTTGTGGGCCAGATGATGTCCAATTGCGCCTCGACAGTTCCCGTCCCTCCGGCTCTCTGATCGTCAATGACCACAAGCGCGTTTGGACTAAGCCGCTGGCGCGGCGGACGCTACCGCGTGGTCGGCCCCAGCATTGTTGCCGGTATAAGGTTTGGGTCACAAGGAGGTCACTGTGACCCATCTCAGGAAGCTGATGCTGGACGA
>Ga0208686_1000200_pt1 | contig 35352 bp, 31 predicted proteins | sample June2015DPH_6_50_FD_184694 | JGI IMG/M metagenome (GOLD analysis project Ga0208686, IMG submission 184694) | Peatland microbial communities from SPRUCE experiment site at the Marcell Experimental Forest, Minnesota, USA - June2015DPH_6_40... | ecosystem: Environmental > Terrestrial > Soil >... | reverse complement strand
GCCGAGCAGATGTGGTCCATGTACATGCAACTGACCGAAGCGGAGGCCTCGTTTCGCGCGCTCAAGAGCGACCTTTCGATTCGGCCTTTGTTTCATCAGAAGGAGCCGCGGGTCAAGGCTCACGTCCTGGTGGCCTTTCTAGGTTATGCCCTTTGGGCTCCACATCGGGACGCACCTGGGTCCAGTTGTCCTGCAGTAACTCGGCTTCAAACCGCTTCATCTGGCGGCGCGGCGTGCCCACCAAATACTGTCCACCCCGTTTGCGAATCGCCGCCAGATTCTCCTCGCTCAGATCCCTCGATCCTTCACCCGGGCCTTGCCGTACTTCCGCTCCACCACCACGTCGAGAACTCTTCGACATGGTGCGCCTCCGTTGCATGCAAATCCTGTTCAGGTATTTATGAGACCAGTTCTAGCGTAACTCGACAACGAAAACGTCGGTCCGGTATTTATCGCCATTGGGTGTTTTTCCGAGCTGGTCTTCCCAGTCGGAGGTGAACATGAAGAAGCGTCCATCCTGCGAAACATTTCCTCGCGGGGTCGACCAGAAGCCGTTCCGGGCGGTGCTGTATGTGTGGGCAAACCGCCAAACCTTGGAAGCCTTCCCATCCGTCTCCGCACAGTCGATTTCGTTCTCCCATGGTCCGGTCACGAGTAGCGCCGCTCCGGGCGTATCCGGATTGGTTGGTCTGTAGGTCGAAAAGCAGACCGGAGCGGAATCGTTCGGGTCGACGTTATTCCACGAGAAATGCGAGTCGTACCAGAATCCTTTGGCAGGCTCCAATCCGCTGATGACCGGGGTGAAGGCTTCCAGACGGTTCAGCGGCCTCACCCACACGTCCAGCGGATGGATCATGCCGGACGGACCAATGATGTGGGAGTAGCCCAAAACATGGTGTCCACTGCACCCTTGGGAACAGGCGCTGATATTCATTCCGTCAATCTCCCAAACCACCCAGCCATGGCCGATGCCACCACGGCTCCGTGTCATATAGACGAATTTTCCAGACTTCGCCATGCGGGCGTTATGAAGGAGAAAGCGGTCGGGAACGGAAATAGTACCTTTGGGTCCCCACTGACCGCCGATTTCTCCGGTCTGCGTGTTATACCAGCGGCACCCCTGCGCTCGGTCGTAGACGTAGACTATGTAATACCTGTCTTGCTGCGGTCCCAGCGCGGCCATAAACCGACTGTCGTCGGCGCTAACCGCGATCACGTTTCCCGTGTCGCCGGAGCCAAGTTTGACGCATTTGGAGGGGTCATTTACCTCGGTTACCCGCTTGCTCGATGTGTCATATTGCTCAAAGACCCGTTCCCGGCGATTTATCCCATAGAGGATGTTGCCCTGCCGGAAGCTGAACTGTGGTTCTGCCCCCAAGTCCACATTCGGGGTGCTGGCCTGCCGTGCCGTCATGGTCGCGGGGTCGAAATCGTAGAGCAGAAATGAACCCCCGGACGTCGTCACGTAGAACATCGTAGAGTTCTTGTTCCACGAATTCTGTTCGGCGGAAGAGGGTGTGAAGAGCGGACGGCCGGCTTGCCTCGGATCCGATCTGCTGTCAGTGACACGCAGAATGCGTGATCCGAAAGTCGGATCACTAATGATTGATCCTGATGGTCCGATCGCTGGAGGTCTATCCGGATAGGGTTCGACTCGGCGGTCGGTGCGTGCACAATATTCCTGTGGTCCACACGTGCTGCTGTGGGGTGCGTCAGGGCGAGCGTTAGCAGGGGTCTGCGCCACACCGGCGGCTACGCTTAAACCTAACACCGTGAACCACTGAAAGAACAGTTCCGTTGCCAAGGCTGATAAACGCCGCGTTCCCATCGACATACTCCTTAAACTCATTCTACTTATCGATTAGAAGACTGCCAATACAGCGGAGTGAGCCAGAGAAGCTCCGGCGAGATGAATCGAGCTCATGGGAGTTCATGATCAGATCAGTCCGCGTCGGAGGCTGAGTCATGGAGTTCCAGAGCAGAGAGATTGGCAAGATGGCCTACCGGGGTACTCACTTTGAGCCAATGCTTGGTACTGAGAAAGCGAGGATATACTGACGCGAGACACTTCCACCGAAACCCGATTCGCCGCTCTTCTGAGTCCACGGTCAGAAGATAACCGAATTCCTCGAGGCTCCGGCCGATGAGCGCTTCGAGCGCCACCACCTGCTGATGAGATAGTTTTTCCCTCCAGCGGTTGACCGGGTTTTGCATTTCTTTTTCGTCGCCACGGAACGAGGAATTGGATTCGCGGAGTCGGCCCAGCCCCGCTTTTTGGATGCGATCGTAGTCCAGGTCATGATCAAGAAAGTCTCCCAGCCGAGCCAAAGCGGCACGAGACTCGGTTACGAGTTCTTCGTAATGGATTTCAATGTAATCCCCGGGAATCTGACGGCCGTATTGCCGACCCTTGTGCACTGTCCAGTCCCAGTAAAGCGCCGTCTCCAGCAAGCCCCGTGATCGCTGACTCCAGGGGAAGGGACGGAATGCCCCCATTTTCATGAGCGACAGGGCAATGTCACGTCCGTCGCGGATAATGTGCACGAACAGCGGATCGGGCATGTCTCTCTTGATTCGAGCCATGTTGAGGACGCTGTCGGGATCGTAAAGCGCCCATCGTTGTACGCCCTGGCTCTGCGCGATTTCGTCCATGACGATGCGGATGAAGTCGCCGCCGCTCCGGCATTCCGTCCGCAATTTGGAAGAGAGCGGCCCGGCCTCCAGGCCGGCGCGCCTGAAGCCCTTGCTCTGCAGCCAGGTCTCGACGATCTTTTGCCGGTTACGGGGGTTCTCGAGAGAGCCGAAGCGAGGTATCAGGATTTCGTAGATGGGAAGATAACCGCGATATACGGCAAAGCCGCCCGCCGACAGCAATGTGTCGTAAAGAAGGTTGGTCCCGGACCGGTGACAGCCCATTATGAAGACCGGACGCCGTTTCCGCTCAGGGTCCGCATGATTCTTGCTGCCTTGTGCGGAAACGCCGCTCTCAGCCGTTCCAGTCATGAGCTTAATGCTTAACGACGATTGTAACATCTGTGTAATTCTCTCCCTCCGGCGGTCCAGAATTCCCCGTGACGTCCAAATGTGAAAGAAACGGCGACAATGGCGAGGGCGGCTCCGCCTCGCATCAGATTGATCACGACTCGGGCTCGCCCGCCTGTCCTGCGAGATAGCGGGACATCCTGGTTTTGAGTTGGATCCCGAGAGGTTCCCGGGTCAGGACAAACCAAAGAACACCAACCCCATAGGCCGCGACACCTACCAGCAGATTCAGAACGAGTTGCGGATAGCGGTGAGCATAGAATGAGCGCTGCATCAAGATCAGGACAAAAATCATGGGAACACAAAGGACCACGGGGTAAAAGTAGGCGTCCACAAGGAACTTGCGGACCGGAACACCAAGCTGGCGGCACATGTGGCGGGGCAAAAAGAACAGCGAGGTGCATAGCAGCGGAATGGCAGTGCCGATTGCATCGCCAACGATTCCCAGGGGTCGAACCAGCACGATGCTGAGAATCACGTTGGCAATGCCTTCCATGAGCACGACATACGCCAGGGACTTATGCAGACTCATTCCGAATAGGATCCGGTTCGAAGTCGACTGAGCATAGTAGAACATGGACGGGATCAAAACGATCAGAAGGACGATGTAACTAGACACATAACGCGGCCCCATCCAAGCTTCGATTACCGATTTGCCCATCACTACCAGAGCGACTGTCATGGGGAACATGACCAGAGCGCAAGCCCGATTTCCAGAAATGAAGATTTTACGGAGCTGGTTGTAGTCCCCGGTCGCATGAAAGTGACTGGACATTGGGGTGAAAATTTGCGCCATGCTGCCCACCACCTCCCCGGCGTAATCCACCAGGCGTGCTCCAATGGAGAAGTGCGTGATTGCCGCGGCCGAAAGAAAGGTTCCAATGATGACTGCGTCCGTCTTAAACCTCAGGCGGCCGGCCACAATGATCATGAAAGTGACCGAGCCGTAGTTGGCGACCTGCCGGAGCGACTCCCGATCCACGTATTTCCATCCGTATGGAATGGCCAGCAAGCGCTGCGCGATCACAGCTCGCACCGCCGAAGTGATCAACGGCAGGGACACGGTGATCAGAGCCACGCTGAGCAGTCCAAAACCGCGCCGGAGAGCATAGATAATCAGAACCGCCCGCACCAACGTCGCGACGATGTTGGTCCAGTTCATCAGGTAGAACCTTTGCAGCCCCTCCAGGATGCCTCCCGAGATTCCCAGGGGAAAACCAAGAGCTAGGGAGTATCCCACCATCAGAAAGAGAATCCGGGCGTCCTTGAGAAAACCGGGTGAAACGTGGAAGATCCGGTCCACATAAAAGCTGCCCAACACGGTCGGCACCACCAGGATCAGACCGAGACAACTGTAGGTGAAAAGGCTGGTGTTCACGAGCCGCGCGAGTTGATCTTTGTCGCCGATGGCTTGGAACTTCGAAACGTAGCGAACCAGAGAGGACCGGATTCCGAAATCGAAGATGCCATAGTAGCCGGTCACGGAGAAGATCAGAATCCACAAGCCAAAGGCTTCGTCCCCGAGATGATGCAAGATAAATGGAGAGAGAAAAAAGCCGACGGCGATATTCACCGCCAAGCCTCCCCAACTCGACGCAACATTCTTCAGGGCCCGAGTTTTTAGACTCATTTCACTTCGGTCCGATCTCTGCCAGGGTAGCGCAAAAGACGGCTGGAATTGCTGGTTTGTGCTCGCTCCAAGGTACTCGGTTCAGGTTGGCATAAAGCGCAGACGATGTCCAGATAGCCCTCGGGCGCATGCTAGAATCGGGGTACTTTCGCTCAATACCCGCCGCGCGGATCCCTCGGCGCGGATCGGTATTGCGGAGCCACGCGGATGCCTTCGCCGACCAGATCCTTGTTCCGCGCACTGCGGTGGCTAGGCGCCGCTGCGGCAGTCGGCGTTCTTTGCTTGCTTTGTTGGGGCGGCGACTTCTTGATTGCCAGCGACCCGGTGCCAGGTCATGTGGATGCGGCGATCGTGCTCCAGGGTTCAATTGCCGCGGAAAAAGCCCGCATCGCGGGAGCCATCGACTTGTTGCAGCGGGGAGTTGCCGACCGAGCCTTGCTCAGCGTTCCGAAAGAATCTTACTGGGGACAATCCATCCCGCCGGTTGCCCGTTCCTATCTCGAACGGAACTACGGCAGCGACATGGCCGCCCGGGTTGATTTTTGTGAGACTGGTGGCGAGGTGAACTCCACTGTGCAGGAGGCCCAGGCTGTCAGCCCATGCATCGAGGAGCACCACTGGCAGTCGATAATAATCGTGACGTCGGACTATCACACGCGCCGGTCAGGAATGCTCTGGAAAAGGATGACCAGACACCACACGAGTCTTCACATCTGGGTCGAAGGCGTGACGGACCCGGAGTTCCAGCAGCCGTGGTGGCGCCACCGCGAATCTGCGAAAGTTTGGGTGATGGAGTCTGCGAAGCTTCTTTGGACCGTGCTCGGAGGCAGATAGGTTTCTTGGGGACCGGCTCCAGCAGGCCTTCTTGCGGGAATCTCGACTGTAGTCCAAGTGGTTAACCAGCGGACAGACCTAAAGACCTAAGGGGACAGCCTCGGACCAGAGCTTCACGGTAAATGTCTCCTGCATGCTTATCTGTCTGATCGCTCTGACGGTGCGTTCCTCAGAGGTTTCCTGCCTCTGACGCCCACCGCGGTGTTGCCGACACTCAGCCCTTCCAGTCCGCAACTCTCAAACCAGCGGAACACCTGCTCATAGGTGTGTTTGGACTGATACTTGGGGGAATACCAGTCCAGCGTGTCCAGGACTCGGATCTCCGCATCGGGATGGCGGTTGACCGGAAAGACGTGATGAATGAGGCCGGCCACCGGTTTGCCAACGATTGGAACCACGCGAAGTCCACGATCCAGCCAATAAAAGAAAGGCACCGCCACGCGAAAAAAACCATGTAAGGCGCGTGGGGACATGCGGTGGGTAACCTTCCGGTACTGATCGCTGAAGCGATACCAGTTGTTGTAACCGCTGTACAGCCAAACCACGAGCGTGCCGCCTGGCTTCAAATACTGCGGCAGAATCCTAACCGCTTTCTCGCAGTCGGGAGTGTGATGGAGCACGCCCATGCTGTAAATGCAATCAAAGGTCTCGGGGGAGAAGGGGAGCGAGAATACGTCGGCCTGGAATGCGACGAACTCGCGGTCGGAGAGGTTCTTGGCCGCAACCTCGGCGGCTGCACTGAAGTCGATGCCTACGACGCGGGCCCCCCAGCGGGTTACCACCTCGGCGAACCGGCCCATGCCGCATCCCACGTCCAGCACCAGCTTTCCCTTCAAGTCCTGCGGCTTCAGGCCCGTCTTCCGGACAAAATCCTGCTCGGAGAGATTCCTGTCCGCGTGATCCAATTGGGTGCGCTGAAATCGCTGCCACTGGTATCCGAAGCTATCGGCGTAGTTGCCCTCGTCGACAAAACGAAGAACCCCCCGAACCTCGGGGAAGCGCCGGCCGCAGGCGGGACAACTGAGGCCGCCATCCGAGCTGGCCAGCGAGCTTCTGCACATCGGGCAGCGTAGCAGCGTAAAAAGATCGCGGGGGGACGGGAATTGAGTCAATTCGTATTCTCCGGGCGACGACATGCCACTCGGCGAGTTGTCGCTCATGAACCTGATTCCAGTTGCTAGGTTACCGCAAAAGCACGCCCGCGCCATGCTGGCAGGAAACACAAAAGTAATCTCACTGGCTGCGTGATGGCGCTTTGGCCTGGCAGGGACTGGGGGCCGTTCTCAACGCCGATGATATCATTGTGTGAAATGCGTCAGTCTGGCGTGGGGATTTCCCTCGAAGCGTCCGGTTCCAGGTTCCGCCATCCATTCGTAACGCCGCCCCATGAGTCCGTTGGCGCGCGCCTTCGGGGCGTTGCATGAGTAAGCTCGCACTCCGTGTGCTGCAATGCTGCGGCGTGTTCTCCGTGACGCGGGCGCTGTCAGCGGGGATGGCCCGGATTCTGATGTATCACAACTTCTCCGGACCGGAGGGAACCGATCCCGACGCGCTGAATGTGGAGGGGATACGCTGCCAGTTCACCTATCTGCGCCGGCATTTCCAGGTTGTGCCCTTGTTGCGACTAGCCGAACAACTGGCCTCCGGTCGCAAGCTGGACCGGCATATGGTGGCATTGACGATTGATGATGGCCGGCGCGGCTGTTATGAGTTGCTGTTTCCGCTACTTCAGGAATTTGGGCTGCCGGCGACCTTCTTTGTGGTGAGTTCGTTCATCCGGGGGGAAGACTGGATCTGGACAGATAAAGTGATCTGGCTGAGTGAGCAGTCCAGGCCCCCGCAAGAGCTCGTGCTGAGCAAGCTCGAGACCGTCTTTCGGTCTCTGAATCGGATGAGGCCGGAACAGCGCAACGCGCGGATCGAAGCTATGGCCAAGAGCGCGGGTGTAACCTTCCCAAAGACCATTCCAGCGAAATACATGCCCTGTTCTTGGAGTGAGCTTCGTGAAATGGCGGATTCCGGTTTGATGGAGATAGGCTCGCATACGGTGACCCATCCGATTCTGTCGAGCGTCACGGACGAGGAGTCGTGGGACGAGCTGACCCGGTCCCGAGCTCAAATCGAAGAGGGAATCGGACGAACGGTGAATTGCTTCTGCTACCCGAACGGCATGCCAGGCGATTACCGTCCGAGCCAGCTGCAACAGGTGGAGCAAGCGGGATACGCTTGTTCCGTGATTGCGGAGTTCGGCATGGTCAGCCGCACGAGCGACCGGTATCAGCTACCGCGCATCGGCATGACGCGCAAGACCAGCGTGGAGCAGATTTCCAAATATCTGGATGGATTTGCCTATTACCAGCAAAAGTTCGGAGCAGGGCAACGCAAAGGATGATTGGGAGCTCACGCTGCAGCAGTAACTGGAGGCTTATCGGAATTAGTGAAAATGGAGTACTTGCCGGTGGCCTTCACACTCCGCAAACGTAAAGGCTGGTCCGATGCGAAGACGTCGTGGGTGGGGGTGATGTAAATGATCCACAACTCACGTGGATTTTCCGCCAGCGGCTGTGCGATATTCTGCGCCAGCTTCGCAGTGCCTTTTTCGGAGGCTGAGTTATAAAGATAGGCGACCACAGGCTCTGCAGGAATGACGAATGGGTGAAATCCATACAGAGAAGATTGCCCAATGCGGCAGCTCTGCGTCTCGCTCTTATATCGGCCAATATCTTTCAATGAGAATAGACGTCCTGGTAATACGCAGCAAACTCCTGCTGCTCTCCCGAGACTTGAGAAAGTTCAAGACCGTTCTTGATCGCAAAGCGGGTATTATTCAAATAGTCCGCCGCTTATTTTTGAGCTGTTTGAAAGCTTGAAAAGGGTGTCGAGCGAATGGGTCAAGTCCGGCACTACCGGACCATCTACGAGGTGAAGTTGAAAGTCTAACTTGTCCACAGGAGCCAGTGAATCGCAGCTACAGCTCAATCAAGACGGATGATCCCACTTCCTCCAGCACCCCTCATGAGAGATTGGATTCCGGCCCGCTTGTCGGTGTGACGATCCAGGCAGAGCGGGGGTCTTACAGAGAGACCCGACATGGTTCGGTGCGAAGCGTGAGCACCCGTTAAAACGCCGGTCGCTATACCCTGGTGCATGGATAGCACTGCAACGAGGCGGCGACTCGAAAGACGTTTTTCCAGGAAAAACTCGGGTGCCGTGTAATGAGTTGGAAGCTCGACGCGGTGCAGTAGATTCCGCCAGGCTTTTTCTACGTCTGGTGCCGGAAACGCCCACATTACGTTAAATTCCATCACCTGTCACCAAGCGATGTTTTTCCTTGGCCAAGCCGTTGTGGGACTACACCCCAACAATATTCGCGGTCAGTGTGAGTCACCAAAGGATATATTGGGTAGTCTCCTAAGATGGTGCTCTACCAGGACACTACCAGAAAGGATGCCAAGGTCTCCGAATTGAATGGCGGCGCCCGCAGAGGTAGCCAGATTTCAGTTCAACTGGACGACAAACACGTCTCCCCGACAGTCACTACCGATGGTGCAGGTCGTGGTTCCCGACTCGGAGCCGAGACTGCCCATCCAGTCGGAAGAGAAGATGAAGAACTTTCCATCCTGAGAAACAGAGCCAATCCCGTTGTTGGTGTCAAACGTTTGTGATCGGGCGGTAATAAAATTGTGAGCGAATCGCCAGGTCTTGCCGCTGCCGTCCGCCGCGACCGCAATGATTTCGTTGTACCAGGGGGCGGGGAACGGGCTAATCGTGCTCCAAGTGGTGGAGAAGAAGGGCAGTGTGTCAGCCGGATCGACATTATTCCACGACTGGTGCTGGTCAAGCGGAGCTCTGATACCGGGAGGGAAAATGCTGGTGAGGTTGCGAGTGGAAGTCGCCTGGGCAAATGAGCGAATCACCTGGTTGGCCATCGGCGAGTTGTCGTCGTTTACCCAATGAGTGTAGCCTTCGGTCCAGTGACCGCTGCAGGACCCGCCGGCCCCACAGGAGGTCACATTCGTGGTTCCGATCTGCCAGAAGTATGGTCCTTGCGAGCAACTGAACGACATACAGAACGTAGGAGCGACGATCAACCAGTTCCCGTCCTTCGACAGCTTCACGTTGTGGATCGTCCAACGGTCCGGGATGTTGATCATGCCTTTAGCTCCCCAGTCGCCCCTTACCTGGCCGGTCTGTGTATTCAGCATGCTGCAACCGCTGCCAACCTTGTAGATGACTACGTAGGTGCCGCTTCCCTGGTCTCCGGCGTTGGAATAAGCCATGCCGAGGACGGCGTCATCGCCGCTTACACCGCCTATTGTGTTCCACGTCTCCGTGAATCCCGCCGGTAGACAATTAGGACTGCTGGTGAAGTCGTAGACCGCTTGCGGAGACGGAGGATTGGTCCGGTCGGTGAAGTCGTACTTGTTGATGGCAGTTCCACTGAAGGTATAAAGAACATTCGCGCTTACGCGGCTCCAGATGCCGCTATTTGTCAGCTTGAGCCCGTTCGTCGCAGGAAAGCTTGAAACATACATTCGGGCCGGCTGCAGCGTGCTCGGATCGAAGGAGTAAGGGAAAGCGTTTGATCCGGTATCCTGCACAATGAAAAGAGTCGAGTCGATGTTCCAGAGATTTTCGTCCGCGCTTCCGCTGCTCGCTGTAACGTAAGTGCGGTTGATAAAGCCCGCCTCAGGATTAGTATTTGCATCCGTAATCCGCACGATAGGGTTGCCAAAGTCGGGGTCGGTGACGATTGTGTTTGCGCCCAAGAGGTTGCCCACGCTGGGTGGGGCTGGCGGTACCTGAACGATGTTGAGGTCGCTCCGGGAGCAGTCGTAGGCAGGGGGTCCGCAAGTTTGCCCCGAAGCCGAAACCAGAAGAGAGAGGCTCTGCTGCGCTGTGTGTGAGGCCGCATCCGTCGCACGCACGCTGAAGGAGAAGGTTCCCGCTTGAGTGGCTGATCCAGACAGCGTTCCAGTGCTTGCATCAAGCTGCAGCCCAACCGGCAGGGATCCCGAGACGGTGCTCCACTGGTAGGGAGGCTGACCACCGCTCGCAGTCAGCTTTGCGGAGTACGGTGTCGACTCCAGGGCGAAAGGCACACTCGATGTGGTGATCGTGAATGCCCCATCCGTGATCGCAACGGCAGCGGTAGCCTGCACCCCTTCTTGAGCTAAGCTGCTGGCCGTGACGCTGACCTTTTGGGCGCTGCTGCTTGATGGGGCTGTGAACAATCCATTGGTGGTGATAGTGCCAGCACTGGCTGACCACGTAACTGCTGGGTTGCTAGTGTTGCTCACGGTCGCAGAGAACTGCAGTTTTCCACCTGCCGCCACCGACGGGTCCGCGGGCGAAATCTGAACGGCGACACACTTGAGGCAGGAATTCACCGTCAGTGTATAAGAGTGCTCGCCCCAGCTACTCAGGCTACTGAAAACGAAAATCTTGAATGTAAAGCTTCCCGCCTGCGTCGGAGTTCCGGAAATGCTTCCTGCCACCGTGTCCAGAACCAGACCCGAGGGTAACTCACCCTGGGCGACGAAGAAGTGATAGGGCGCTTGTCCTCCGCTAACCGACAGCACTGCCTGATAGCTCGTGTCGAGACTGCCAGCGACCAGCGTGGCTGGAAGAGAAATGGATTGGGCCGATTTCTGGGGGGATTGTGAGGAAGATTGCGCTGCACTCTGCCGGATTGTGTCGCATCCCAGCACAAGAAATGCGCAGATGACGAGTGATAAGAATAGAAGAGGCTTACAGCTTCGCTTCGAATCAACCTCGTTGATAAGAAAACACGAGTTCAAACGTGCCATGTTTGTCCCTCGGAACAAATTTTGGGGGGACCAAGGGTAGAGTCCTTGAAAAGACTTTAAAGAGAAAGCGCGGGCCTCAATAGATATCTGAAGACCGTGCCCTATCAGGAACACGGAAGTACATGTAGTCATGGCCAAAAGGCCGCCACCCCTTGTGCTGTAGCGGGAAAAGTGAGCGAAGTTTTCGTTTTTCTTAAGAATGAAGGGGCTCTGCACGAGCTTGAGTAAAACCGTGCGAACGGAACTTTCAGCCTCCAGAATGAGGATGCCTGAAGGAACGTGAGCAGAAGCGCCAGAGAATATCGCTCAACCGAGCGAGGCGGCGAGTGTGGGGCGAGTTATGTGGGGCGAGTTATAACGTCTTGCCGAGCGGAGGCAAAGTCCGCAGCCACCCTGGTCCAATTGTAGTTTTCCTGGACAAGGGTTCTCGCTTCAGTCCAATCGCTGCCGCTGGTTGGAATTATGCGGGAAGAGTCTCGTCTTCGTTCAGAAGCATTATGCGGAGGGATAGTGATCCAAAAGCTTCTTGCGCAAGGCGATGTAGTAGTGACCGCCGATTCGCTTGAGAAGCTTCTTCGTCGTCCAAAAGAAGTACTGTCGTAGACGGGGCCCCGGGTCTCCACGGGCAATTCGAGCTACCCTATTCGCGGATGTACCTTGCTGAATTGAATATCGACCCACAATCAGACAGTCGTAAGTGAGTCCAAGCCGACTCGTCGGTTCCGATGTAAAGAGAACTTCGATCCGTGCACCCCGCGCTGCTTCCGCGACGCGCGGCGCATAAAAGCCCCCCGGCACAGATCCCACGACAACTCTTTCGCCCAAGCAGTTACATAGGATTTGTACACTCTGTCTCCATTCATGATCAAGTTGCGCTAGCGCACAATGTGAAATGCGAGCAGGATGGGAACAGGAATGGCTCCCGATCACATGCCCGCGGTTGCGCAACTCCCGAATTTGCGAGGCAGTCAGGAAGCCGGTCCGCCCAATGTAGTCCGTAGCAATGAAGAAGTGGCCGCGCCAGCCTTGAGCTTCCAGCAAGTCGGCAATCAACATTGAGCTGACACCGCCATCATCAAAGGTGAATAGCAACGCGTTGGGAGGAATTTTCTGCTGCCCCGAGTTCAGCAAAAATACTTCACTGGACTGGGCTGCATAAGCAATCGCTTCAATGTGGCGTTCGAACTCGGGACGCGTCAGTTTATAGATAGCGGCGTCTGCGTGTGGAAATCCACTGCTGGTAAGGTCCCCGCTGGGAACCACATCATGATAGAGCAAAGAAATGATCATGGTCGGCTGGCTGCCCACTTCCAAGCGACGTATTTTGTCAACCACGGCTGTCCCCAGGCCGCCGAGGTTCGACCACTGACGTCGACCGGCACCGCACGGCCTTCAAGTATTGCCTCTAGCTTCGGTCGCAAAATGTCAAGACTGTCGAAAACCATCCGGTCCTGAATAACGATATGGGATTCGTGTCGCTCGTCGTACGAGCAGTGATAATGGCCGAAGATTGGTCCCGTGTCCACGCCCTGATCAATTCTGAGTAACGTCATGCCAACACGCGCCAAATCGCGATTGGCCAGCGCCCAAAAACAACCATGCGCATTGCGATACTCGGGACAAATCCCCGGATGCATGACGAAGGTTCCCCGTCGCGGGATTGTAAATATGTGTTCTTTCAGAATCACCTTACATCGTGCAATCATCAGGTCAGGACCCGCGTTATGAATAAAATCCCGTGCTTGCTGAGTATTTGGGGAGGTGCTCACGAGTACAGGTGTGGTCGCGGGAAACTTGGGGTAACGCTGGCACAGCTCGGCCACTCTTTCCCCCTGCCAATTGCGATCCGCGGTACTCTGAAAGAATCTGTAGTACAGCCGAAAGGCGGCCACATCTATGAATCGCAATGGTCCTACACGCGCGAACTCCCTTTGAATGCGCCGCAGCTTTTGCTTTCGAGTCTCGCGTAACACAATGATTCCGCTAAGTTCCGAAAAGGAAGCTAGCCAGCGCGGCAGGACCTCCCGATTTAATACCTCTTCCTGATGACAGATGAGAAAGGTACGCACTTAACTGGGCTCCGCAGATGACGGGACGTGAGCACCGTCCATCGCAGAGCTGCCCGCCCTTGCGACATGTTGCAGCACTTCGGTGAATGCGTCAGCAATTTTGGGCCAGCCGTATTTGGCGCAAACCAGTCTGCGCGCCGCGGAACCAATCTGATTTCGCAACGCCGAATTGCCTAGCAGCTCGATACAGGCGCGTGAGAAATCCTTCTCGCCGTCGGCGATGAGAACATTTTCCCGGTTCTGCACCGGCAAGCCCTCGGCTCCTATTGGCGTGGAGATCACGGCCTTTTCCATTGCCATCGCTTCAAAAATCTTCAGGCGCGTTCCCCCTCCGATCCGCAAAGGCACGATGCACACCGTGCCCCGCGCGAGGTAGGGTCGCACATCCTCCACCCAGCCCGTGATCGTGATGTGATGCTGCCGTCGCGAGAGTTCCTGCAATCGGGGTGATGGTTTGCGGCCAACTACCCAAAGTCTCACCTCCGGGACCTGCTGACGAATTCGCGGAAGAATTTGCTCTGCGAAATAAAAAATCCCATCTTCGTTCGGGAGCCAATCCATGGAACCTGTGAAAACGAGTGAGTTAGGCACGTCTTCGCCAGGTCGAGGTTGAAAAAATTCAGTGTCCACTCCGGTCGGAATGACAGTAATCTTCGAGCTCTCCAAAAACTCCGAAAAAATACGCGCATCCGTTTCGGAGACCGCGAGGACATGGTCCGCCTTCTTAAGGTACGCGCGTTCGGCGCGTTCCATGGTTTTCCATTCCCGCCAGGCGAGCGCCTTCCATAGCGGGTTCCGGGCAACCTCATAATGACGTCTCCAGATCATTGCCTCCACGTTGTGCGCGAAAAGTACCTTTGGGCAAGGGAAGTCCCAGGGGATCGCCGGTGCAGCAAACAAAAAATCGCAGACGATCACATCGACTTTCTTCTCTGACAAGAGTGCTCGAAGAGCTGGTTCCACCGGCGCACGGCAAAACTTCATAGCACTGTACGAGTCGAGCGAAAATGCATATCGCAGGTAGTCGAAGAATTCTTTGCAGCTCTTTGGCGCGGGCATTGCCAACGAAACGCACACGACTTTGTCGAAAACGCCGCTCAGGGAAGGATGCTGATCATGCTCGTGGGCGGCATAAAATGAGAACAACGTCACAGAGTGTTTGCGCGCCAGCTCGCGAAGGATGTTGTAGCTGCGGATTTTGCCACCTGTGTCAGGTGGAACCAGGCCGCCAGCTTTGACCCACAGAATTCTCATGGTAGGAATGTGTTACCAGCAAATCCCTTCATAGTCACCTGAAGTCGCGGGTCTAGACCTTCGTTCGAGGTTCACCAGGTCGATGACAACTTGGTCCGGCCGGAGGCACCCGCGCAGTTCATCGTGATTCAATCCGCTGGTCGCGATCACGACGACCTCGGCATCCTTCAGAACCTCTGACAAGCTGGTCGAAAGCAAAGCGCCAATGTGGGGGATCACTTCTTCGATGTACTGGCGGTTGGAGCCGATCAATCGCCCCAGCGACACATTGTCATCCCAGATCCGAATCTGCCGGCCTTCGCCAAGCAGGCGCTTCACGAGCTGCACCTGAGGGCTCTCCCGCAGATCATCAGTAGCAGCTTTGAAACTCAAGCCGAGCATTGCAACTTTCTTCTTGCCGGCTTCGAGCACCATCTGCACGGCACGATCGAGGTGTTCGTCGTTGCTCGGAAGAATGGACTGAAACAAGGGCAAATTGAGGTCCAGCTCTTTGGCTCGATAATTCAGCGCACGCAGGTCCTTGGGAAGACACGAGCCACCAAACGCGAAACCAGGTTTAAGATACCTGGAAGAAATGTTGAGCCTAGTGTCGGCGGTGAAGATCTCGACCAAGGCTTCAGCATCAACGCCGAACTCCTTCGCCAGAGTCCCAACTTCGTTCGCAAACGAAACCTTTATGGCATGCCACGCGTTGCAAACGTACTTGACCATTTCGGCGGAGCGGAACGAGGTTTCGAATATCCGTCCCGGAGCCCACTTGTAGATTTCGCGCAACATGCCGCTGTGTTTCGAGTCTGCAGCGCCGATGACAGTCATGGCAGGCTCCAGGAAATCGGCGACGGCCGTGCCCTCCCGCATAAACTCCGGATTGACGCAGACGCCAAAGTTCTGGCCTAGCTTTTTCCCGCTGGATTTTTCCAGCGCCGGGACGACGATAGTCTCGGCGGTTCCGGGTAAGACTGTGCTGCGCAGGACGACGAGATGAAATCCATTCTTGTTCTTCAGGACCTGTCCGATTTCCCGGCAAACCGGTTCGATATGGCCAAGGTCGAGCTTCCCATTTCGTAAACTTGGCGTTCCCACGCAGAGAAAAGAAATCTCGCTGTTGAGGACGGCATATTCGGAGTCCGAGGTCGCATGCAGGCGGTTCGAGGCGTGGCTCTCGGAGATGAGATCTCCCACGCGCGGCTCGACCACGGGACTGCGGCCCGCTTGCATGGCTTCGACCTTCGCTGGGCTGAGGTCGACGCCGATTACGTGATGCCCCTTGTGCGCGAGGCAGGTTGCGGTGACCGTGCCCACATAACCAAGCCCGAATACGCTTATCGATGGACTCATGCGGATACGCTATTCCTTTTTCCTGCAACCACTGAACATAAGCTTTAGATAACGAATACACCAAATTGGGAGAGATACGGGACGCTGAACCTCCCAGCGTCGCCGAGGGTAACGCCATGGATGTGCAACTCATGCATTGTCAATGACATACAAGCCACTCGGGTCATCGTGCATTAAAAGAAAGATGGAAGCTTAGTCCGTCACGGCCAAGAGAATTGAGGTTTGCACCACCCATTTCATACTCGGCGGACCAAACCACAGATAGTATTTAAACACGTAGGCGCGATTTTGCAGAGGTCACTGGCAGCACGCAGGTAACTAAGTCTAAATTGTTGGATAGCATTATTCTGGGATGGCGTGACTGCAAGCAACAAAGCCTCGGCCGATGTGCCAGCAAAGCCCACGGTGCAGGGTCAATCGTCGCGTTCCCTGCGCAAGGTCTTTTATCTGGTGGATTCCCTGAACGTCGGTGGAACCGAATCCCAGGCGGTGGAACTGGCGCGGCGGATTCCAATGGCTGGGTACGATGTGACACTGGGCTGCTTGCGCGCGCAAGGCCCATTGTTGGAACGACTTCAGGGAACGGCGGTCGTGTTGCGGGAGTTCCATGCTGGGGGTGGTATCGATAGTCCGGCGGGGCTTTACCAGTTGCTGCGGTTAAGCTGGTTCTTGAGGCGAGAGAAGTTTGATATCGTGCACACCCACGATTTGTGGTCGAACCTGCTTGGCGTACCCGCGGCACGGTTGGCGGGAGTGCGGGCGATCGTTTCCAGCCGCCGCGATCTCGCGCACCTCGACTGGTACCAGAGCAAGCGTCGAGTGTGGCTGCGGCGGATCCAGAGTCTGTCGGGCGCGGTGCTGGCCAATGCCACGCCGATACGCGACGTGCTGATTGCTGAGGAAGGCTTCGTGCCGGAAAAGGTGCGCGTGATTCATAATGGAGTCGACATCGAGAAATTCAAGGCTCCCGGGAATGGTCGCGACCATCTGTTCCCGGGAGTTGGCGACGGCAAGCTCATCGTGCTGGTTGGCAACATGCACACGGACGTGAAGGGGCATCCGTGGCTGATTGCGTCCGCGCCCGCAGTGATTCGCGAGTTTCCTTCCACTCGATTCGTTCTGGTTGGAGACGGAGAGCAGCGGGCCAGCTTCGAGCAGCAAGTCGCAGGGCTGGGTCTGGAGCGGAACTTTCTATTCCTGGGCCGCCGTGCTGACATTCCGGAGATTCTCGCCTGCTGTGATATCGCCGTGCTTCCTTCCCGGGCTGAAGGCCTACCGAATGCGGTGCTGGAATACATGGCCGCGGGACTGCCAACCATCGTGAGCCGAGTCGGTGGAAATGCCGAACTGGTCGAGGACGGCGTGACGGGCCTGCTTGTGCCTCCGGAGGATTCGCCGGCGCTCTCGGCGGCGTTGCTGAAACTCTTGCATGATCCGGGTCTGGCGCGGCAGATGGTGCAAAGGGGACATGAGTTCACAATCCAAAATTTCAGCTTCGAGAGACTGGTGCGAGAGGTGGACGCGCTCTACACCGAGCTTCTGCAACGCGGCGGAGGAAATCACTAGCCGATGGCAAATGCTTCCACAGGGAATCGGCTCGGCCGCCTTGCTTCCATGGATCGGCACGAGCTGTTTGACCGCTTGCGGCAGTACTTAACGGCTCGCGCCGACGTGCTGCGGTATGGAAGCGGTTATGACTTTGCGAGCGACCTGCAGGTTGGACCGGCGGGACCTCAGGGACGCTTTTTCTTCACAGGAGCGGACGTTCCTTCGCATTGCGCTGTGCTGACGCAGGTTTTTCCAGCGCAGGCGGAGGACATCGTGTTGCGCGCGGAAAAGATTTGCCGCCATCGTTTCGACCTGCTTGGCTATGAGAACCTGGATTATGGCGTGGAGATCGCCTGGCAGTCCGACGTCGTGCACGGCAAGCGTGGGCCGCGCAAACCCTGGTTCAAGGTGAAGTATCTCGACTTCGAGGAGGTCGGAGACTCGAAGATTACCTGGGAGCTGAATCGTCATCAGCACTTTGTCACTCTGGCCAAGGCGTACTGGCTCACGGGCTATGATAAGTTTGCGCGCGAGATTTTCGCGCAGTGGACGGACTGGCACAAAGAGAATCCGTATCCCCTAGGAATGAATTGGGCGAGCAGCCTGGAGGTAGCCTACCGCAGCTTGTCATGGATGTGGACCTTATTTCTACTGCAGGAGTGCCCGCTTTTCACGACTGAGCTGCGTAACAAATGGCAGGACGCCCTGAGCCTGAACGGACGTCACATCGAAACTTACCTTTCCACGTATTTTTCTCCGAATACACACCTTCTAGGCGAAGCTCTCGCTTTGTTCTTCCTGGGGACTCTTTTCCCGGGCCTGCGAGGGGCCACAAGGTGGCGGCGACGAGGCTCGGAAATCCTGGAACGTGAGGCCACGAAGCAGGTACGGGAAGACGGATTCTACTTTGAGCAATCCACTTACTATCATGTCTACGCCCTGGATATTTTCTTGCATGCCCGGATTCTAGCCGGGCTCAATGGAGTTCCGATTTCGTCCGGGTTCGACCAGATTTTGCAAGGCATGCTGAATGCCCTGTTGTTGCTGGGCCGAGCCGGCGTCCCGCCGATGATCGGCGATGACGACGGCGGAAGGCTGTTTGACCCGCGGCGCAACCGGGCTGAGCACATGCTCGATCCTCTGGCAACGGGCGCGGTTCTCTACCGGCGCGGAGATTTTAAGTTGGTCGCGGGTGGTCCGCGGGAGGAAACACTGTGGCTGTTCGGCAGGCAGGGGCTGACCGAGTTTGATGCTCTGCCTTGCGCGCAACCGTCTGCCGGTTCAACCGCTCTACCCGACAGCGGCATCTACCTGATGGCGGACGAAAAGTCCGGGCAACAGTTGCTGATCGATGCCGGACCGCTGGGGTCGGCGAATGGAGGGCATGGGCACGCGGATGCCTTGAGCATTTGCCTGGTTCGAAACGGACGAAATCTTCTGATCGATCCGGGAACATTCGAATATGTGGGCCCCAGTGGCGAGCGCGCTCGGTTGCGTGGCACCGGCGCTCATAACACCATGCAGGCCGATCGACGCGATCAGGCCGATGGCACTGGGCCGTTCTCCTGGAAGAATCCCCCACGGGTCAGGGTCGAGCAATGGATCACAGGCCAGCAATTCGATCTTTTTCAGGGTAGTCACGACGGATATTCGCGGCTGCCATCTCCCATCATTCATCGCAGGTGGGTGTTTCACAAGAAGGGAGATTTTTGGTTGGTACACGATCTGGCTGAGGGCCGCGGACCGCATCAGCTAGATATTGCGTGGCACATCGGTCCCACCCTCTCTCCCGCTTCTTCCCAGCAATATTTATTCGCCGTCGAGCGAGAGAGTCTGGCATTGTTGACCGCTGAAGGCCATGGCTGGTCGCAGAGCGTGCGGAGTGATTACTGGTCACCGGCTTACGGGCACAGAGAGCGTGCTAGCATGGTTAACCTTGGTGCTCTGGTCAAACTCCCCGCGGATTTTGGCACTCTGCTCATGACGGGCGCGAACCTCCAGACTGATCTTGGACGGCTGGTGAGAGTCGGTGAGTCTACGCGCGGAGCGGTTTGCGGCTATCGCTATTCCACTCCGCTGCAGGAACACAGCTTTTTCTTGGCCCATCAGACGGGTCCGTGGGCCCTAGGGACGTGGGCCAGCGATGCCGATTTTCTGTATTGGTCGTTTGACCGCGAAAGGGAGCAGTACATGCTGGTTCTGTGCAATGGCTCCTACGCGGATGCCGGTGGGCACCGGGTTCTCACCTGCGACAGGCGGGTGAGCTATGCTGAGCTGTTGAGTTCTGCCATGAAAGCTGACGTGTTCTCGTCCGATCCACAGCACGTTGTGCTGCAACAGGCGCTCGATCGAGTGTGGGCAGACGGGGAGTTGATTGTGCCGGGCAACGGGCAATAATCCTAAGGGGATGGGTGTGTAGTCATGTGTGGAATTTGTGGCGTCTTCCATTCCGACCGAACCCAGCGAGTAAATCGCGACCTGCTGGTGGCGATGAACCGGCAAATCGTCCACCGCGGGCCCGACGACGACGGTTTCTTTGTCGAGGAGAACGTGGGACTGGCGATGCGCCGCCTCAGCATCATCGACATCGAGACCGGGCACCAGCCGATCAGCAATGAAGACGGGAGCGTTCGCATCGTCTTCAATGGTGAAATCTATAACCACCAGGATTTGCGCAAGGACCTTCAGTCCCGTGGTCACCGCTATCGCACCAGGAGTGACACCGAAACTATCGTCCATTTGTACGAGGAATATGGAAGGGACTGCGTCAAGTATTTGCGCGGAATGGTTGCCTTCGCGATCTGGGACCGTTCCAAAAGGTGCTTGTTTCTTGCGCGCGATCGGCTGGGGATCAAGCCTCTCTACTATCGCTACGATGGCAATACGTTGCTGTTCGGCTCAGAAATCAAAGCCATCCTCGCCTATCCGGGCGTGAAGCGGGAGTTCAACCGAGGCACGTTGGCCGAATATCTTGCTTTTGGCTATATCGCTGGCGCGGAGACTATGTATGCCGCGATCCGGAAATTGATGCCCGGCCACATCCTCACATTGGACGAGCGCGGCCAATTAGAGACTTCGTCGTATTGGGACCTGGACGTCAAGCCCGATGACGGGAGCCAGTCGCGCGAACACTACGTCCGCCGCTACCGGGAACAGCTGGAAGAGTGCGTCTCCAGCCATTTGATGAGCGATGTTCCCCTGGGTGTTTTCTTGAGCGGGGGCCTGGATTCGAGCGCGGTAGCGGCGCTCACCACAAAAATCCGCAAAGAACCAATCGAGACTTTCTCGGTGGGCTACGGTGAGGAGGCCTTTAGCGAACTCCCCTATGCCCGGACAATCGCCGAGCACTTGAAGTCGAGGCACCACGAAGTTCATCTCAGCCGCGACGAATTTTTCCAGACCCTGCCGCGATTGATCTGGCATGAGGATGAACCGATCGTGTGGCCATCCAGCGTGGCGCTCTATTTTGTTGCCCGGCTGGCCAGAGAACGCGTGACCGTCGTGCTCACCGGCGAAGGCAGCGATGAGACGCTGGCTGGCTACACTCGCTATCCCTGGACTCTACTGAACTCGCGCATGGACAACGTTTACCGTACGGTTACGCCGGCTGGTCTGCGCCGCATGCTGCGCGAGGGAATCAGCGCTTTCCCACTCTCCGCCGCTTCAAAAAGAAAAATGGAGCATACATTTTTGGGGCGCGACGGCGCGTCCTGGCCTTCCTTCTATTTTGACAATTTTTATTCCGCGTTTTCCGCAGCGGAGCAGGATGAGTTGCTGACTCCCGAAGCGAAGCAAATGGCGGGCGACGCATATTCCGGTTCGATGAGGTACTGGAATCAATCTTCGGGCGACCTCCTGCACCGGCTGCTGTACACCGATATCAAGACCTATCTGGTCGAGCTGCTGATGAAACAGGACCAGATGAGTATGGCCGCTTCCATCGAAAGCCGCGTACCTTTTCTCGACCATTCTCTGGTCGAGTTCACCGCGAGCACACCGGCGAAATACGCGACTAAGGGAATGGCGGGAAAGTGCATTCTGAAGGCGGCAGTGGAGGATCTGTTGCCCCACTCAATTGTGCATCGGCAAAAGATGGGATTTCCAACGCCTTGGGCCTATTGGCTTGCGGGATCATCCCTGGATAGCCTGCGCAGCCTACTGATGGAACCACGAACGTTGCAGCGCGGACTCGTTCGCGCCGAAGCCCTCAGGCAGTTGTTCGCCGAGCACACGGCAGGGCATCGCGATCACGGCAATCGCATCTGGCGTTTACTGAATCTGGAGCTGTGGTTCAGGGGGTGTGTGGAGGGTGAGGCGATGGCAGATTGGGTCCAGCCGGGCAGCGTGGTGGCATATCGATGAATATCTTTCCTGTGGCCGAGTTTTCGCGTTGCTGCAAATCAGTTCTCAACTATCCAGCCTTATCTGAAGATGCAGGCACGTTTTCGCCAGTCTCGGCTGAGGTCCGTCACCGATGACTACCGCCGAGAGCCGTGCCGATGCCCCCTCGGGATCCATTGCAATGGTAGTGTCCGCTCATCGCGGAGGTGTCGAAGTCGTGGAGCGTTGGGCCGATGAATGGCGCAATCTATGCGACGAGGCTGTCGACGATCAGCCCTTCTATCGCCCGGAATGGATCGCCGCGCATATCAGGGCCTTCAATCCGCAAGCCAAGATTGTTCTGCTCACCGTCAGCTGCGATGAAAAGCTGCTGTTTGTGCTTCCTCTGTTACAGGAATGGTCGACATTCAGTGGTGTTCTATTGCGCAAGCTTCGAGGGCCGGTAAACAGTCACTCCTGCCGCTTTGACGCGGTGCGTCACTCGAGCTCTCAAGGAGACGCCGCGGTTATTGCAGCCTGGAACCATCTGCAGAACCTTCCTGGCTGGGATCTGCTGGAGCTGCATCACGTACCCGAAGGAGGTACGATCTCCGCGCTGGTGCTTGCGGCCAGCAACAGCGGGGTTCACACTGCGCAAGTGCCGATGCGGCGTAATCCGTATGTTCCCATTCCGGCGGATCCTACCGACCTCAAAAAGCTTCCTGTCAATGCACGCTTGAGAGGCAAGTTGCGCCACATCCGCCGCGAACTTGACAGCCAGGGCGGACTGAAGTTCCTGCGAGTTGATAAGGCGGACCGATCCGTCCTTGATCGTTTCTATGAACTGGAATCGGCCGGCTGGAAGGGAACGGAAGGAAGCGCTATCGCGTGCCATCCTGAGATTCGACAGTTCTACGACGAAATCTCCCAAGCTGCAGAACGCTTTGGATATTTATGCGTGTATTCCCTGGAACTCAACGGAGAATTGTTGGCGTCGCATTTCGGTTTGTCGCTCCGGGGCCGCTACTTTTCTCCGAAGATTGCTTACAACGAGAAGTTCCCGCAATACGCCCCCGGCCACCTCATCGTGAGTGAAATCCTGCAAGATTGCGCGTCCAGAGGCATTTCGGAATACGACATTACCGGTGTTGACGATGAGTGGAAGATGAAATGGGCGTCCGCGACCCGGGCTAAATTCATGTACTTTGTTTTCCGCCATGGGCTTCCAGGCAGGTTGGCGCACGCGCTCAGGTTCCGCATAAGACCGGCAGTTAAGAAGCTGGTCCGACGTTGAAATCGTGCCCCGGTTGCTTGACCTCGGCCCGGCGCCGAAGTTGAATTTTGATGGTGTATATCGTAGGATCGTCTCCTTGCCAGTTGCTCCTGTCGAAATCGGCATGGCACTCTTCCAATCGTTCCGACATGCCATCAAGATTGAACGCTTTTAAAGACAAGATTGATGTCCAGAGTCTTTGATCATCTCGCATATTCAACCCGAGTACTGCTCGGCAGGATTAATGCGGGCCAAGGACTGACCCTCCTTTCCGAAGGCCGATTTCTGGTGTCATATTCTAGATCTGGCGGTACGCGGAACCGGTTTCTCATCGGCAACCTGCGTGAAACAGGAATAGCCCTGGCCAAGAAGATCGTCCCCGGACGCTTAATCCAGGAGGTCCGTCGCTACCGCGGGTTCAAGAAATCCGAGCGGCCGATTTATCTCAAGCTTAGGATCGCAAGCAAGCTTGGTCTGCGCTCGCGCAAGGTTCCGGGAGGAGCTCGCTCTTTCGTCTTTGTCTGTTTCGGCAACATCATGCGTAGCCCAATGAGTGAGGCTTTTTTCAGGGAGGCGATCGCGCGCCATCCCAGCATCGACGTGAATATTGCTTCAGCCGGACTCAACGCAACTCCGGGTAGGCCCGCTCATCCCTGGGCCATCGCCGCAGCGCAGGATTTCGGGATCTCTCTCGCGAGCCATCGAGCCACATTGTTGACTCGTACGATGGTCGATGAGGCGGATGCCATCCTGGCAATGGACTTTCAGAATCAAGTGGATTTGTTGTCGCGCTACCCCGATGCCGCCGGTAGGTTTTTTCTGCTCGGGGCATACTCGGGAACAGATCGTCCCATCGAAATTCAGGACCCGTTTTTCGGGGACTTGGACGAAACGCGTCGCTGTTACCGGCTGCTGCAGACTTGTACACAAAACCTTGCCGACAGCCTCGATGCAATCAGGACACAAAGCACGGCTACATCGAGCGGAGCACGGTGAAGCGGCCAGTTCTGATCGTCGGAGCTGTGCCGCGTATCACGATTCCGATCGCGCGTTCGCTGCACAAACAAGGTGTGCGGGTCGAGGTCGCGTCCTTTTCAGGTGTCGAGCTCCCTCCCCGGTCTCGTGCCGTTTCCGATTTTGTCCGTCTGCCCAGCCCGGAGCATCAGACGGATCGTCAGTCGCCCACCTTCCTGGAATGTCTAACGCGGCTGATTTCGCAACGCCAGTACGACATGCTGATTCCAGTGAACGACCCGGCTCTGGCCCTCGTCTCAGAACACGACGGTCGTCTGCGCGAGTTGCTCTACGTTGCCTGTCCACCACCTCAAGTAGTCCAGAGGGTCCTCAATAAATCGCTAACACTGGATTTCGCCCGCAGGGCGGGAATCCACGTGCCGTCAACCTACCGTGTCTCAAATGTTTCTGAATTAGAGATACTCTCCAATCAGCTTCGATTCCCCGTGGTCGCCAAGCCCTACCACAAGAGCAGCGAAATGGATTTCAAGGTCCGCTATTTCCAGACGTACGAATTGCTCTACCAGGCACTAGCGGATGACGACCAGCTCGGCAGCAGACTTCTGCTGCAGGAATTCGCCAAGGGAGACGGCGTTGGGATCGAAATGCTGATACACCACGGTGAATTAGTTGCGATCTTCCAGCACCGTCGACTGAAGGAGCTTCCTGCCAGCGGAGGGGTGGCTGCCGTGGCCATTGCCGAGCCGCCTGAAGCGATGCTCGTCGACCAGGCCCTCGCATTGTTGCGCGTTCTAGAATGGGAAGGCGTTGCGATGGTCGAGTTTCGCTATGATCGCACGCAGCACCAGAGTTCCTTGATGGAAGTGAACGGCCGCTACTGGGGAACCTTGGCGCTTGCCATCCAAGCCGGCGTGGACTTTCCTTGGTATGAATGGCAGATCGCTCACGGCGAAAAGCCTTCGGTGCCCCTCAATTATTCAATTGGGGCACGCTGGCGCTGGAGTGCAGGCTACATCGCCCGCTGGCATGGACTGGCCAGAAGCTCAGCCAGGAAGGTGCTTAAACATCCGGCCGTGCTGAAAGAATTGGTGCCTTCCTTCGCGGACCTAGGCACCCGCGATGCGCTGTGGGACTCCGCCGATCCCATGCCGGCAATCGTTGAACTGCTGCGAACAGTGAAGGATTTGGTCGTATCCGACATCAAGGCGATCCTGCGGGCGTTGCGGCCCGCGCGTCGAGGCCATACGTAACCTGGAGAGAAGGGAGAAACACGAGTGGCATCTTACGCACGAAAACCGCCATGATAGCCTTCCGTACGAACCGCGGCTTCGGGTGGCTGGCGAGGGTCGCTAAGCTCCGCTGCGGTTGCCGAAATCGAGGAAGCGTGGGGTACTGCGGTGCAGACCTTCGGTTATACGCTGAGCAAGGACTTACCGGCTCAGGAGGCACGCCACTGGGCCGCTGGGCGTGGCGGGCAGGAGAAGGATGTATTTTCACTTCCCGCTTTCTACTGTTGATCCTGCACCGTGTCTTCTTCGGCAACATTCCGTGTCCGGTCTGTTTTTCCCCTGGTTCGTCTGATGCCGACGTTTATCTTGTGAAGCATCTCCCATGCCGTTGCTGGAAGATTGCGTCGGAGCCACGATTTGCTTCGTGCGGCATAGTGTTGCGCCTGGAGATAGGCTGCTCCGGCGCTGAAGGGTCTGGCAAAACTAAGATCCAGGTAATGTCCGGCCTGAGCGCCCCATTTTGCCTTGTATCCTGGTTCTCCTCCGAGAAAATCGTACGTTCGCACGCCCTGGGCAATCAGTTCCTGAATCACTCGTGCGCGCAGCAAATAACCGACACTGTCGGTTGAATACTCTCGATCATACCCTTCCTGCAATTGCGAAACTGTGTTGCGGAAGCGGAACCCGAACTGCGCTGCTGCGGCTTTTCCGTTCAATTCAAGAAGCCAGAATTCCAGCAGGCCTTGAGCCAGAAGCAAGCGTCCAACGTCGAAATAGAACTGGCGGCGCGCGGCCGACTCGAAGCTTCCCGGCTGGCCGGTGCTCTGCCAGCGCTTCTGATGCAGGTTAAATAATGCTTCCAAACAAAGAGGCAGTTCGGAATCGCTTGCGCACTTATAAAAGCGCGCCTGATATTTCTTTTCCAGCCGCTTGCTGTAGTACGCTATTTTCCCGCGCTCTTTAGCCGAAAGCCCCTGCAGATACTCCTCCCATGTCGCTGGCAGTGCGATGGCCGAAGCCGGGATCTGCTTCTCGATTGCCACCCACTTTTTCCGTCCGAGCAATTGCCGCAATGCGTTGGCCCCCGGCGACTGCGGAGGCAGCGTATTGAGTTCACCGAAATCCCAGGAGTTCCGTTCACTCTCCAGAAAATCCAGAACTGATGCCGCGAACCTGTCTTCAAATCCCGGCCTGACCGGCAGGTCAAGGTTGTCCGAGTCTTTGCTGCCGTCGCCCATCAGCCGCAACTGCCGAAGGTGAATGGTCCTTGCTGCTCGGAATAGTGTTAAAGAGAAGGGCGCCAAGGCGATCAGGCGCGAATCCGCGAAGAAGCCGGCCACCAGCAACTCCTGATCTTTCCCGAAACTCCGCCACCAGGACATCAGCCATTCCGGCGTCGAGAACGTCGTCGCCTGGGGATAGTTCGCCAGCAGCTCTTCCCAGCTTGCACCAATCGTCTGCAGTTCGTCGAGGCTGCGGTAGGTTCGGATCTCCAGTCTGTTATCACCCATGATAAGACCGCTTTTTTGTACCAAGAGATATGAGACCCTTCGTTGGGATCAACTCCGCCTACCAAATCCTCGACTCGGTCACTTGCTTTTGTCCACCGCAGGGACTGGAAGCAGACTGAACACTACGCCTATCCCGTGCGGTTCCAGTTCAATCTCCTGTTCGCATGTTTTGCGCTCAAGATCATAAAGCGCGATGTGGGAGGGCTTGTGCCGGTGGGAGTAGCCATTTCTGATCCAGGCTACATTCTCGACGAACTTGGTGGGACGGACTCGCGTGAAGCCTACCCACAACCAGCGTTCATCCAGCGGAAGCACGCCACGGCACCAGCCCAGAACCTGTCCGGACTGTCCACTCATCTGATTCAGGTCAATCGTCTCTTCAACCTGCAGGGTTTTGCAGCTGGCGATGACGATGTGGCCATCGACGGTGGTGAAATAGATTCTGTCTCCGAAAATGTAGCCATCATGAGGCCTCTGCACCGCGATATCGATGCGGGGACCGGGGCTGGTCAGGCAGATCGCGTCGCGCTGATGCAAGCGCGTGACCCAGACTTCCTGGTCGAGCACAAACACGTGATTCGGGTGCGACCGGTGGGGCTTGGTCGTGGGGACCTTGCGATAATCCGTCTGTCGCGAGAATCTTGCCCAAGGATCTTCGCCTAGCACACTCCATTCCCTGACCAGTCTTCCCGTCGTTGTGATCTCTAGCACCATATCGAGCCCGGTCACTGCAACCAGAAGCGTTCCCTGCTGCGTGGGACAAACATGATGGAGATCGTTGAAGCAGGGCAGGGAAATGTAGTGATCGAGCCGAAAACTGGGGAGCTCGTAGACCAGCACCTCGGTGGATGTACAGGTGTAAAGCTTATCACCCTGGAGCGTGGCCGACTTAAAGAGAACGGCCGGCAGCACATCGGAACAGACTTCAGGCGGGGAAACGTACTCCAAACGGGCGCGAGACTGATTGTTTACAGGGTCGAGTTCGATCAGAAGAGCTTGCTCGCACGATTGCCATTCTTCCAGCTTGCGGAAAACCATGCTTCTCAGCCGTCCTCCCACCACGTAGAAGCTATTCATGCAGACGCTCCGGCTGACAGATGTTTCCTCCTTCGTTTCGCTGGCCGATCTGCTGTTGACATTGGAGTCGGTGCCATGCACGGCCATGCGACGAGGAACTTTCTCAGCCACGCTGGCCGGACTTTAGAATAGCAGGTTCGATATGCTCGCTAAGCCGCAGCAAGAAGCCCTTTTCGCAAGCATGGCGCTGATGCCAGCAGGCCGGAAAGTAACGGATTCCTGCTATTGCGCCTCGACGGTACTTTTTCCCGCGACGGTCGATAGCGCCCGCACATGGAAGACAATCTTGACAGGGTGTTAATGGGATCGGATTCTAGCTTCTCGCTCGGCTGATGGGCTAATTCCTGTAAGGATGCACGCAGTGAGCGTGTGCGGAGTGCTTCACGGGAGCCGACGGGAGCCGAAAGGCCTCTTGACAGAAGTGTTCCTTCCGATAAGATACACCACCGCGAAACTCCCTGGTAGTTTTTGTTTCACCTTTCGAGCCAAAGTCCGCACAAATCAATGTCATCGTTCTGGTCAGGGACGCCAAAGGGAACTTCTTATGAAAAATTTTCCTAGGAACGCAGACTCCGAGAAAACTGAAGGAGCACGACGAATCGATTTGTCGACGGTGACAGAGTGCTTCACTCTCGTGTTTGCCTTTTGGACGCTTGCTGCCAACACCGCCGTAGTTGCTCACTTATCATTTCGAACGTTGTCGAGAATTGGGCCTTTTGCAGTGGCTGCCGGCGTCGTTTGCGGCCTCTTCATCGCAGACCACCCGTTCATTTTGAGCAGCAGGTCCAGATCTTTGCGCAGGCGCAGCGCTCAAACTGGAAATGGCTTGTTGCTACCATTGCCATAATCGGCTTGCGGAACCCCAGCTATCCTGTATTCTGGCCCGCTTGCTTTTTCTTTTTGGTGATGTCAGCGGCCAAACTGTGGGAAGGCCACGTGAGCGGCCCCGGGATTTTTGATCCAGTCTGAGAGTGAGTTTCCGGCAAAATCGAGGACCAGGAAGGGAGATTTGCCGTGAGACGAAAGCGATTTTCGGTGGAGCAGATCGTAGCGATCCTGAAGGCCGAGGTCGGGATTCCTGTGGCGGACTTGATCCGCCAGGCGGGAGTCTCGGAGCAGACGTTCTATCGCTGGAAGAAGCAGTACGTTGGGCTGGAGGTGGACCAGGTCCGTCAGTTGCGGCAAGTGCAGGAAGAGAACGTGCGCTTGAAGCGGTTGGTGGCGGGGCTGATCTTGGACAAGACGATGCTACAGGATGTGCTGGCAACAAAATTGTGAAGCCCTCGCGGTGCCGCCCCAGCGTGACTTACCTGCGTGTGCATTACCGGGTGAGCGAGCGACGGGCCTGCCGGGTTTGCCGGCTCGATCGAGGGACCTGCCGTATCGGAGCTGCTTGAATCCGAGGACAGAACTGCGGTTGCGTATGCAGGAGATTGCCAAAGTACGGGTAGGTTACGGGTATCATAAGATCCGCGTGTTGCTGAACCGCGAGGGCTGGAACGTCAGTCGCTACTTGGCGTATCGACTGTATTGCGAAGAAGGCTTAGCACTACGGCCGCGCCGCAGTCATCGGCGCCGAGCGGCGGCACAACGCCGAGAACGATTTCGTTCTACGGCTTCGAATCAGGTCTGGAGCCTCGATTTCGTGGCCGATCAGTTAGCGGATGGACGGCGCTTTCGTGCTTTGACGGTGGTGGACATTTGTGCCCGAGAAAGCCTGGCGATTGAAGCTGGGCAGAGTTTGAAGGGAGAGGACGTAGCGATGGTGCTGAATCGGATCACGTTGCAACTAGGAGCACCCAAGGTGCTGTTCTGCGACAACGGTTCGGAATTTACCAGTCAGGCGATGGATCTGTGGGCCTATCGGAACGGAGTGCGCATCGACTTCTCGCGGCCGGGTAGACCGACCGACAATGCCTTCGTTTCGAATCATTCAACGGAACCTTGAGAGCGGAGTGCGTCGACATTCGCTGGTTCGCGAGCATCGCCGAAGCCAAACACCTCATCGAGGGATGGCGACGGGAATACAATGAGAGTCGCCCTCACAGGGCTCTCGGAGAGCAAACACCGAGCGAGTTCGCCAGTCAGTTCGCTGCTCAGCGCGAACTGACTGGCTTGTCAGGAGACCGAAAACTCACCTTAGCGATGGGCAGAGAAAACCCGAGCCACTCAGCGAAACTCTCAGAGGGCACTACGGTATTGCCGGAAGAATACCGAAAACCGTATTCATCCCATACGGCTCCAGCTCCACTTGTTGTAAGCGCCTCTTCTCCACAATATCGTAGAGTGCGATGTGTGTAGGTTTCTCCAGAGTGCCCTGGTGCAGCGCGGTCTTAATCCAACGAATGTTCTCGGTAAATTGGGTCGTCCGAATACGGGTAAAGCCTACCCATATCCTCCTCTCATCCACGGGTAGCAAGCCGCGGCACCATGCCGGGAGCACCTGCTCATCCTCGCGGCTGATCTCTTGCAGATTGATCATTTGCTCAACGGCCAGGCTATGCCGGTTCACGATCACGATCTTTCCATCCACCACGGTAAAGTAGATTCGATCGCCGCAGACGACTCCATCGTGTGGTTTTTCCACAGCGATTTCGATTCGCTTTCCGGAATCATTTAATGCGACGGCATCGCGTTGATTGAAGCGCGTGGCCCAAAGTTCTCCATCTAGGTCAAAAACGAAATTGGGATGTGCCTTGTGCGGCTTGGTACTCTCCACTCTTCGATAATCGATGTCTCGTGAGAAGCGCTTCCATGTGTCTTCCGCAACGGCACTCCACTCCGCCAAAACCTTTCCCTCGAGACTGACCTTTACAACGAGATCAAGTCCGGTGCTGACCACCAGCAGGTTTCCGTCTGGCGTAGGCACTACGTGATGAACGTCGTTGAAGCAGGGAAGAGAAATGTACCCAACTTGCTTGAACTCAGGCAATTTGAAGATCAGAACTTCCGTTGTTGTGCACGTGTAAAGAGTTTCTCCGACCAGCGTGCTACTGTGAAAATTGACGGATGCGTCCTCGCCTGCGCGTGCTTCGAGCGGCGTTTTATATTGCACACATGTCCGCACCGCTCCGGATTCGGTGTCGACCTCCAGAATGAGCGCAGCCTCATACCAGCTCCAATGCGGCCGCCTTTCTTTAAGCAACAGCCTTCGCTCTCTTCCGCCCAGTATATAAAGCTTGCCCATATTGTGATGACCTCAAGAACCCCCACCTTAAACAACGTGGCGATTGCGATATGACTCTACGATCCTGCCGATATCTCTGTAAGTTTGGAGCTCGTAATGAAACCGCCGTTTTGCGTCAAAGTTGAGGGTCCATTTCAGAAAATTCTCGCCTACGCTCCGAAACACCCAGCGGGGGACACCGAAGTAACGAACCACATTCTTGGGAGGCCATGCTCTGATCATCGATCTTCCGTCGTTGTAATACCACTTACGGAAGTAAGCCTTGCTGGAGCGGCTAGGATCAACTGGATGGTAGATGATTGCGCTTGGAATATACATAATCTTCTCACCCGCGCGGAAAAGTCGGGTTACGAATTCAGTATCTTCACAGGTAACCCCGCGGTTCTCTCCGCCGACGCCTAAATCAAGCCGAAATCCACCGTATTTTGCAAACTTATCTTTTCGAAAGGCCGAATTTGCTCCCAAAGGAGGACTGTCTTTGATCTCTTTCGGTTTATCTCCCAGTTCGAAATGTACGATGGCCTGTTGCTCCTCCATTTCGAGCCAGTCAGGTTTCGGGTGGTGCCATACTGGCACTATTCTTCCCCCGACACCGGCACAATCAAATTCATCAAAAGCGCGTTTCAGGTTCAACAACCATTCAGGATGCAAAAGAACATCGTCATCGGTAAAAGCGACGATCTCGCCCTTTGCTGCGGCGATCCCGGCATTGAGAGCCGCGGACTTGCCTTGTCGACCTTCGAAGACGTACCGCACAGAGAAGCGTGCAGTCTTGGTGAACTCTCGGATTACCTCCAGGGTGTTGTCCTTGGAGTTATTGTCGACAACGACGAGTTCCCAATCGAGATCAAAAGGCAGCGTAAGGCCCGAGAAGCTTTCGAGAGTAGATTTCAGGGATGCGGCGCGATTGTAGGTACACAAAATTACGCTAATAGCCTCCACCGCAACATTTCCTCTCATTCGAATTGGGAAGCACTCATGGGGATCATGCAAGTCAATTGTTTGCAAGTCCCCCGGCCGTTTCTCAGATTCGTTTGGCTCCGCTCCGGATTATCCGCTGTTTCCTCGGCGCTTTCTGTGTAGTTGTCCTCACGGCTTAGTTACTTTCCATATGCGCCAGAGCTTTCCATTGACGTTGGATGTTGCGAAATCGGTGACCGCAATGGAGGGGGGAATCGGAGCCACAACGGAAACCCCGTCGCCGCTTTCTGATGGTATTTGAACGATGTACTCGACTTTCTCGCTTGCAATGAACTCCGGGGTCAACTGCTTCGGCAGGTCGGCAGCAGCGATCACGTAGTTGTTTAGTTTTTCGCCTGCGAGAGGGAAGTTATTCGTCATAAACCCGGTATCGTTTAGAATACGGCTTCCTTTCGGTAGATCATCAATGATTGGCGGATATCCATAAAATGCTGCCCTGGTCCAGTTCCGTGTTCTGATTCGGTGGAGCAGCGCATGAACCGGGACGAATGTGCTGATCGCGAAAGTGCTGACAAGCGAAACTAGCAATAGTGCCCCCAATATACGGCTTTCGGACTTGTAGACACAGGTAAACAAGGGGATACAAAGCACGCAGGCCAGAACCCATAAAGGTAGTCCGAATCGCGGAACTCGGTTTTGCAGAAACCACCAGCCAATTAGCAAAGTGAGCCAAATTATCAGAAAGAACCTTTGAGAAGCCGAGGATCTTCTTCGCACAAAACCCTGGTAAGCGGCGAAGGCCACGCCCAGCGGGACAAAAGTAGCAAATGCGGCGCCCGCCCCGCTGTCTTCGCTGTATGCTGCCTGCCAGTCATCTGTGCTACGAAGCCATTCCGTCCAAGGATAAATCAGCCATTCGGATCGCTTATGTACGAATCGGTCAGCGAACTCTGGGCTAGTGATCTGAGAAGGCGAATACCCGGGAAATATGACACGTTGCCCAAATGCCACTCTCAGCGGATATATGGGATTTCCCGTTGCCTGGAATCCACGCGCGAACCAAAACGTACTGGGTGCCAAGAGCCCTAAGGCGATCACAGCCGCTAAGACGCCCGCAGACTTCTTGTGTAACGATCGCTCTCGCACCATGATAATGACAACTACCAACACGTAGATTCCAGCATAAAGGTAGTAGATAGGCTTCGTCCCAACGCTGATCCCGCAAGCGAGCGTCGACATTGTCAACACTGAGAAAGATTCTTAGCCGGCATGTCAGCACCCGGCGAAGAGTGGTTTTTGTACCGACAAAGAAACATCGCCACCGCTGCTGCAAGAAACGCGGTGCCGAACAAATCCACATAGTTCATAAACGTCTGAAATTCCACGATGGGAATACTAACCACGAGCAGTGCCGCCGCAAAGCTAGGAACCCTCTGAGAGTTTCCAATTCGCTTGGCGATCAGGTACGTGGCTCCTGCCAGAACTATCAACGCGGCCCAATTCCCCGCCGGCGCAAGAGACTGCCTTCCAGTACTTAGGAGAAGCATCGTCAAGATTTCTCCATTTCCCGACAGGCTAAGACGCCAAGCCCTCGATGCAGGAAGCTGCAGCGAACCTTCCTGTAGCCATTTCACGGCAACGGGAAGATGGTACGCGAGAGAATCCCATCCGAAAGGAAAGGAACTCAACAGGTCAAGCCCAAAGATCAGATACGACCCAAACACGACCACCACGCAAGCACCCAGCCACAAAGGCCCTTTCTGCTTGCTCAGGTTACCTGTTTTGGCGGGAAGCTGTACGGGGCAACGGCAATCCACCCCCCAAACAAGGGCGAGCATTGCCAACTGGAGCTCCGCGATGCCTATGGGTGTAATCATGTCGACTAATCCCGCAATTTGAGCTGCGCCTAAAAGCTGCACCGGGAACAACAGGAGCTCCGTCCACAATATGAGGACAAAAAGCAAAGAGACACTCGCTGGGGCTGAACATCCAAACCGTTTTCCCAAGCGGTAGGCTGAGATCACTGACGCAACGAAGATGATCCAAGGAGAGAGGAAACTTATGACCGCCATGTTCCCGATGCTAACGTCTACCCAGCACTTTTCGAACTGAGTTTATTAGGTCTCGAACTGCGAAACTGTGCGTCAACCAAGAAAGATAACTCGCTGAGGCAAGAACCAACAGAATGCAGGCTTCGCGTCGCTTCCGAGCGGGATGCAAGGGATCCGTTCTCGATTTCTCCTTGTCAGTAATGCGTATCAGTTTGTCAGAAGCTCGATCCATGCGGGGCCCTCGCCCGTCGAGATAGCACAGTGCTTCTAGACTCAAGGCTAATCCCACCGTTTTATGCCAGCCCGATGCCAATCGTAATACTTGATCGAGGGTTACGACAACTACCAATTTCCCGCTTTCCGAATACTCTGTGATACTTGAAGGGCAGGTTCAGTCTTGTAGCCGATTCTGCCCTCTCATGCGCTTCGAGGTCAAACTCGGGAATGAGATTATCGGCTTCTCTGAGCTTGAGGGAGGCGCCCCCCCCCAATGGGTGTCGCGCCTGGTCGGTTCGTGAGACAAACGCACCTATCTTGGTCTTGCACCCCAGGGGCTGTCGATGTTCATAGGGAGTCTTCGCGTCCAACATTCTGGCAGGAATCATAGCTGCCGTCACCTAAAAACAACGGCCTAATGAAGTTCCAATTAAAGCGGGATCAGGTGGATTTGCGACCTGCCACCAAAGAGACGCGCAGGCCCTCATGATAATCGATCAGGTTATCCCACCGTCTTATGCCAGCCCGATGCCAATCGTAATATTTGATCGAGGGGAATCCAGCGCTCGACAGCAAACCAAGGCAGAAAACCGTATCAAAGCGGCCAGCTTCAAGCTGATCGAGCCTCTCGAAGACATCTCCCAAAACGAATTCGACTTGGTCCTCTGGAACTTGGTATGCCCGCATATTGTCCTGAGAATGCTTGACAAGGTGCTCTCGGGCCTCGACACCCAGCACATAGCGAGCCCCGGCCTTATGGGCCGCGAAGCTCCAACGGCCATCGTGGGACGCAATGTCTAACACGGATTTGCTGCGTATGATCTCTCCGTTCGGCTCATTCAGCGCCCGATATCTTTTGTTAAGCCGATTCCGGGGAGCAATGGTGCTGGTCTCATAAAAGCGTGGATAGGCATCGAAAAAACCGCGCCCCTGATCGGACTTGTCATAAAGAAGCGCTCTCTCGAGGCAATAACTACATGGTCATCGACCGTGGTGAAATAGATTCTGTCTCCGAAAATGTAGCCATCATGAGGCCTCTGCACCGCGATATCGATGCGGGGACCGGG
>Ga0208686_1000194_pt1 | contig 35875 bp, 38 predicted proteins | sample June2015DPH_6_50_FD_184694 | JGI IMG/M metagenome (GOLD analysis project Ga0208686, IMG submission 184694) | Peatland microbial communities from SPRUCE experiment site at the Marcell Experimental Forest, Minnesota, USA - June2015DPH_6_40... | ecosystem: Environmental > Terrestrial > Soil >... | reverse complement strand
CAGTAGCCCTTGCATCATTACTAGGCCTTCACCTCCATCGGGTCGGCCAGAGGACTTTCACCTCCAAGTTACTGAGCATGCCCAGCACACAACGAAGCCGCTTACGCGGCGGACGCTGCCGCGTGTATGGGTGCAAGCGTATCTTCGCTTGAAAGAAGAAGAGCCGCGGCGTACTATCATCGGGGTGAACGCGAGGAGCAGTACATTGACGAACATCAATAACAAAGCTTTTCGCGCAACTCCCTTCCTTGCAACGACTTCCAGCTCCAAATCGATTGAATTCCCATAGACCGCATCCGCCGCAAACGCAAGCGGCTTCCTTCTGACGGTTTTATCGAAAGCGCGCCACAGCATCGTCGCCACACCCACTCAGTCTCGAATGCGCGCTTCCGATAAAACACTAGCGTTACTCGGGCTGAATTTGCAGGAACTGCAAGGAAAGGATCGAAAGACGACGGGCGTGTGACGGACGACGGGTCACGGCGGCCGCAGGGGCGCCGTGGCTATCTCTGCCGACGTGTCTTATTCAGATGTTTCAACAGTCGACCGACACTGGTCCCACACAACCGCTTCAAATGCGGAAGTGTGCATCCAACTTAGTCAGCCCACCGTTAGTCCTTCTCCTCCAGCCTTATTCCCTCTCCCGTGACAACCTTGTCCGGCTCAAAGCTCATCAAGGAGAATCTCTTGCCCCCGTCAAGGACGATGATGTTGCTGAATTTTGTACCACTTGCATTGAACAGCGAGCCGGTACAATCCGAATCGACCGTGTAGCTTCCGTTCGGCCACGGGACGTTGGTCCAGTCGTAGCTTTGAGGGTAGCTGGTTCCGGTCGAGCGAGTGACGCCGCGCTTCCCGTCTCCGTTGAAGACGTCGAGGCCCATCTCGGCAACAGGGCCACCCATGGATTTGTTCATGCCCGTCCTGCGCCAGGCATAGGTCCCTTTGAGGCTGGCAAGGCTACAGCCGCAATCGTTGGCATGAACGTTGATGACAGCCCCTGGAATGCCAGCAAAAGTCGCAAGGAGCACGAAACCTGTCACGAGAAGAAAATACTTTCCGAACTTGCTCATTTTTGATTCTCCTTTTTTTCGGCTTAATCTCTCGGATCGTAGCTGAAAACCGTTTAAGAAGAGCGTTATCTCCCACTTGTGCCATTTGACCGGCAGTTAGCAGCCGAATGACACAAATGGGAGTCCTTTTCGCACTAACGAATTAGTCGTCACAGCGTACGGGACGCAGGTTGTGCTTATATACAGTCTTTCCTACTGCCCTTCCCAAGCGCTCGGCCGCGACCTGATCGGTTCGAAAATGTATCCCGCCGTATACACGCGCGTCAGAGATGTCATCGGTAATCTGCTTAAGCGAAGTGTATTGCAAGACGATGGTGGGCACCGCAGGATTGGTCAACGTGATCGAAAATCCATCCTCGCCGTAAATGCGTCTCATTACCGCCGCCGCGCTGTTGCCCGCACTGCCGTGGTTTGAGGGATAGCTTGGGAAACAGGGAGTCGTGATGAATGGGGCCCAGCTTGGATCCCCGCCCGCGTGAATTGCCGTTTCCGGGCGCCAAAAGTTGTAGGTGTATTTGTTGAGGAATGACGCCACCAGGCTGTCACTCATCGCCATATTGATCAGGGCCAGAGCACGCGCATTATCCGATAGCGAGCGGCCCTGCGCCATTGCGACCTGCTCCGCGGCCTGATTAAACACCTGAGTTGGCGACGAAGCCGCATAGAACAGGGCGACATTCGCCCGATCTGGAGGCCGCTGTGTGCTATCAACACTGCCCACCGTCATCACTTCGTTGTACGCCCGGGCATATCTTTCGCTAGTGAGCGCGGGTGGCGGATCAAGGAGAAAGTTACTCGCGCTCGCGATGCCGAACGGAGTTACGTTCTGCCATTGAAAGGCGATTCCAACCGCGACTCCATTTACAACCGGGCAACTCGGTGTTGCCTGCCATGCCCCTGGAACAGGTGGACCAGGTGTGTAGAATTGCGGAGGTGACGAGCCGTCGTTCGCTCGTAGAGCGATCATGGCCGCAGCTGCGGCGTCCCCCGTTGCGATGCCTTCGGTCTTGGCTGAGCCGTCCGGTATGGACTGCATGGAGTTCGTCCAATCGGTATAAAGCGTCGGCTGGCTGGCTGGAAAGTAGGTGCTGAGCACCTGATACGCAGCCTCTATGGCTGCTGCATCGGGTGAGGCGCCGGGCGGCGCAGTGATGGTCCCAAGATACGGTTGGTACTTGTGTGTAATGGAATTGACCGCTTCAAACACAGCGAGTTGTACGATCGCCGCGTAGCGTGCCTGGGCGAAGGGATTCTGTTTGTTGGCGACGGCTGTGTTTACCGCAATCGCATTCCAGTCCAAAACGGCATCAGCTCTTGCGGTTGTCGATCCAACCACAAGACTCAGCATCAATATGCAAAGGAGCTTGAAAATCTTTTTCATCGCTCTTGTCCCCCATCCGTTTCTCTTTTCGTCCCGCTGATCGGTGGACGCGAGCGGAATGATTGCAATGTCACAACTGGATTGTCCATAGCGGAGCGTGTGTCGGAGCGTTATGGTTTGTGTCGCCCCAAGCACAAGCACGGATAGCACTTACGCCTCCTGTTCTCGATGTGATGTAAAATCATCCAATTTCGTTTGGGCGTGCCATGACCTCACAGCCGAGTGGAGTGCAGCAATCGATCCGGTTCGGCGAAGACTTCGCGCTTGATCTTCGTCCCCGAAGGCTGCGCCGCAGCAGTCACGTCTTAAAGCTGGAACGTATCCCGCTGGAAATCCTTGTTCTGCTGCTGGAGCGCCGGGGCGAGATCGTCAGTCGCGACGAAATCGTGGCCAGGGTCTGGGGCAATGATGTTTTCCTCGACACGGATAACAGCATCAGGGGTGCAATCCGCAAAGTCCGCCAGGCTCTTAAGGACGACCCCGAAACCCCGCGGTTTATCCAGACCGTGACCGGACGAGGGTATCGATTCATTGCGCCGATTATTTCTCCCGAAGAAGAACGCACTACGGAGCCACCCAAACCTGAAGCATCAGTCGTCCCCACAGGTACGCAGAGTTTCGTTCGGGAGCCAGATAGCTGGCCGCAAGGCGGCAGCCTGGGCCCGATGGACCAAGAACAAGAGCGGACAGCGGGGCAGGTACCGGGCACTGAGACCGCTCGTGGACAGCTACATCGGCGTGCGCGGACGTGGCTTCTCGTTGGGTTAGCTTCGCTGGCAGTTGTGTCCATTCTGTCACTCCGCGAATTTTGGAGCTGGCGAGGTTCGCGCGTCCCAGCCGTTTTCCAGCGCAAGACAGTCTTAGCTGTGCTGCCGTTCGACAATTTGAGCCGAGATCCTGATCAAGAGTTCTTCAGTGAGGGGCTGACGGAAGAGATGATCGCTCAGGTTGGGAAATTGAATCGGGATCGACTCAAGGTGGTCGCACGGAGTTCTGTTGCAAAGTACAAAGGGAGCACGCTGACTGCGAGGGAGATAGGTAAGGAACTGAACGCTGACTATCTTGTCCAAGGCAGCATTCGACGCTCGTCGGACCGTATACGCATCACTGTCCAGCTCATTCAGGCACGTGATCAGATCGTCGTTTGGACCGAGAGTTACGACCGCGAACTCAAAGATGTGCTGGCCGTGCAGGACTCCGTCGTGCGAAGCATCGCCAGCGAGATTCACATCGCCCTTACTGAAGAACAGAAAGAGCGTTTGGCTACTCCGCGGCAAATAAGCCCGGAAGCATACGAGGCGTACTTGAAAGGGCGCTATTACTGGAACAAGCGAACCGGCGAGAGCATGCAGAAGGCGGAGCAATATTTCGAGCAGGCGATCGACAGGGATCCCTCCTATGCGGCTGCGTATTCGGGACTGGCAGACTGTAACAGCGGGCTGACGTGGCACGGATTTAAGTCCCCAGCCGAGGCACTCCCGAAAGCTTACGCCGCGGCACGCAAAGCGCTAGAGATCAATCCAGAATCGGCTGAAGCCCATGCGTCCCTGGGCCTTGCCATGACCCATAGTTGGGATTGGACCGGTGCGGAGGCCGAGTTCAGGCGCGCTCTGCAGTTGGATCCCCAATACGCAAACGCGCACCACTGGTACGGAGACTACCTCTCCATCAGGGGCCGCCATGGCGAGGCACTTGCAGAAGCGAAGCATGCGCTAGAGCTCGACCCCCTTAACCTCATGATCAGCACGTGGGTGGGACTCCGCTACTACATGGCACGTGACTACTCCCGCGCAATCGATCAAAATCGAAATTCCGTTGAACTGGATCCGAACTTCGCTGCCGCTCATCTTCTGCTCGGAGAGGACTATCGTGAGGCAGGGTTGCACAGCGAAGCTGTTAACGAGCTGAAGAAGGCGGCAAGTCTGTCAGGCGACAGCCCACTCTATACCGCGCAAGTCGCCGTTGCGCTTGCCGTTGAAGGACGGAATGGCGACGCACTCCGAATCGCGCACGAACTGGAAGCGATTTCGAGGAAGCGTTACGTTTCCCCTTACGGCCTGGCTCAGATTTACGCAGCGTCAAATAAGAATGAGGACACATTCAAATGGCTGCAAGCTGCCTATGAAGATCACGCTGTTTGGATGGGATACCTCGCGGTCGACCCGATTTTTGACCGATACCGCTCGGATGAGCGCTTTAAGGATCTTCTCCGGCGCGTAGGCCTGCCCTGACGAAGAAGTAACTTTAGGAAATCTCGCCCTCCGCTCAACGTCTAAAGCTGAACAGATTCCAGATATTCTGGTCGGTTGGTCGGCTAACCGGAAGTGACCTGATGCCGGTAGAGGACAAGCTGAATTTGCTAGACCGTTGTACGGGCTAACACCTGTGCCGGGGTTCGAGTCCCGCCGTCTCCGATCACTTCACGGGTTCCCAGCCCTCTGGCAGCATATCGAATGCCAGCGTGTCACGGTAGGCGTACTGATTGCCTTCCAGTACTGCCACTGGCGTCAACATATGCCAGATGCGATCATCGTCGAAGACGTAACACTCACCCGATTCGCGCATCGTGAAGCGATCCATTTCCTGCTTGTCATTGTCGGTTATGACGACTTCGCCACCCTGAGCGCCGCAGCGGCCCACTAGATGCGTGGCAATGTACTTTTCCCCGTCTTTATGTAAGCCCGGTGGACTCGTGTCGCACGGCCGGCCAGGCGCAGCCGTGAACCTTATTAGATGAACGTTGACCAAATACTTCGTACCCACCGTCGACAGCGGTAGGTAATGAAGGTGGTGAGCAATCATCTTGCGAACGCCTATTGAACCGGCGATCGCCGTGGGCAGCGGAGCGTACTCTCGCGGCTGGCCGCCGATTGTCGTGTTGTATTTTTTCAGCTGCACATAGGGCGTGCTCTCTTCGCTCAACCAAACCTTTACACCGCCCTCAACAATCTCGGCCCTGACACGATTTAAGGAACGATACCTGTCGCCCTCGTAGTATTTGTCCTTTGGAACGGACCAGGCGGCATGGGATAACGCTTCCAGCGAGCGCGCTATGTCTACATCAACCCTGAGCGGCTGACGACTGAACCCGCGCTCGACGAGGTCGCTTCGCGACTTGGCATTGGTTGCAACCGGAAGAAAACTATCTTGACCCATGATTGCTCCTGATAAATGCTCGACGACTGCATGACCAACCAGCACCGCAAGGGCCATGCACGCGCGCAAATTATAGCCGACGCAGCCCATTGCAGAGGATGCCGACGATTCTGGGCGGGTAGTCGGCAACCCTTACCTTACCGGGTTAGATAAGGTGAGCGAGTCGGATGCGGCACTTACTTGCCATCCCGAACGAATTTTTGTATTCGTCCGCCCGTGATATCGCCGACGTATACCGAACCGTCTGTCGCGACGGTGATGCAGTGTGCCATCTGGAATTGACCGTCGTAATTGCCCCACCGACCGAATCGCTCTTCCACGCTACCATCGGCCAGCACAACGCCTGCACCGGAGCGGTCAGGCGGAGCTGGAGGCTGGTCGCCGCCATCGGCGATGAACGCCTTACCATCTGGCCCGATGGCTACGTCGTAGGGCCGTCCGATGTCCTTACTCTTCCATTCGCCGATATACTTCCCGTTGGACTCGAAGATCTGAACCCGCCCATTGCTTCGATCCGATACGTATACGCGCCCCATCTGATCGAGCGTGACACTATGCGGCAGATCGAACTGGCCTGGGCCGTTGCCTTTGGTGCCCCATTGGAACAGAAATGTTCCAGTGGGTGAGAATTTCATGACGCGGGTGTTGCGATAGCCATCGCTCACCAAGAAAGTGTTGTCCGTCGCTACCGCCACCTCTGTTGGTCGATTGAAATGGACAGAGTCATTTCCCGCAACCCCCCGCTCACCAACACTGAGTAGGAGCTTTCCATCGTGCGAAAACTCGAAAACCTGCTGCAAAGCAACATCCGTGACCCACACATTGTCCTTGCGATCTACAGAGAGCCCATGCGGCATGGCGAAACGGTTCTCTCCCCATTCGGCTAGCACTTGGCCGGTTCGTCCATCAAAGAGAGTGACGGCCGGTAATGCAATGGGAACAGTCGATAGTTCATCTGAGTGGGGCCAGGTGCGTTCGTTGCGGTGAAACACAAAGACGTTGTCGTGCGAGTCGACGGCGCAGCCAGCGACACTACCAAGCACTCTGCCTTCCGGCAACACTGGCCAGCCGTGAACGACGTGATAGCCGAACTTTGGAGCGACTTGGGATTGCAATGACGTAAACCCTGGAAATAGGAGAATCGCCGCCGTGATCGTGGCGAAGAAGACTGCTTTTGCATTGGTGAAGCGAAACTGCCTGCTGTCGCCCATTGACAACTCCGTAAGGAACTTGGCGATGCAGGGGACCGAAAATGTCACATCACCGAAGCAAGTATACAGAACTACCAGAAGCCAACCGGCGAAAAATCACCATAGCACTCACACCTGGGAGTCGGCTCGCCACTGGGCGGATTGTCGGCCAACAGGAAGTAATCCAAAACTGAAGGCCGTGCCATCTCTGCCAAGCCCGGCTAATCACGTTAGAGAAACGTTGGTGTAAAATTGCGGCCTTCCTGCCAAATTCTCAATGGCGGAATCTTGCGAGGTCTCCGATGCGTCTCCTGTTTCTAATTGCTTCATTACTCCTTGCCGCGATCACCGTTGCGCAAACACAGAAGGCGAGTGGCGTAGCGGACTTCATCAGCGTCGATACTCCAGTCTTCGTTCTTGAGCATGTCCGAGTCATCGATGGTACGGGTACGCCGGCGAAGGAGGACCAGGCAGTCGTGATCGCGAACGGCAAAATACAATTCATCGGCCCGGAGGAGTCCGCCCAAGTCCCTCCGGGTGCACAACGAATGGGGCGCACCGGCTACACGGTCATCCCTGGCCTGGTTGGAATGCACAACCATCTGTATTACACCGATTCGTACACGGTGCAAGTTGTCGGCGGAAAGATTGGCGAGCCGGGATTATTCATTGCGGAGATCCCTTACACGGCGCCGCGACTCTATTTGGCGGCTGGCGTGACCACAATGCGTACGACGGGGAGCCTGGAGCCTTACACCGACTTGAAAGTCAAGAGTCGGATTGAAGCGAACCTGATGCCGGGACCCAGCATTGACGCCACGGCACCCTACCTGGAAGGTGCGCCGACCCGATTTGCGCAGATGCATGAACTTACCGGACCGGACGATGCGAAGCGCATGGTGGACTACTGGGCGGCGGAAGGCATGACATCCTACAAGGCCTACATGAACATCACGCGCGAAGAGCTGAGTGTGGCGATCCAGCAGGCACATGCACACAAGCTGAAACTGACAGGGCATCTTTGCTCCGTGACCTGGCCGGAAGCGGTAGCTCTCGGAATCGATGATTTGGAGCACGGACCGGTCTTTACCGACACCGAATTCGTGGCGGACAAGAAGCCGGACGTGTGTCCAGCGGGCGGTGGCAGCAGCAGTTGGGCCAAACAGGACGTGAACGGAACGCAGGTGCAGGAAATGATCCGCAATCTCGTATCACATCACGTCGCGGTGACTTCGACGCTGCCGGTGTTTGAAGCCGGTGCCCCGGGGCGGCCGGCGTTGCAGCCGCGCACGTTGGATGCGATGTCCGGAGAATCGGCGCAAAGCTACCTCGTCGCTCGTGCAAGAGTGGCTTTGGATTCACCGATGACGGCGCTGCTACGCAAAGAGATGGATTTTGAGGTGGCATTCGTCAAGGCGGGGGGCTTGCTCCTTGCCGGCCCTGATCCCACCGGAAACGGTGGCGTGCTGCCGGGTTTCGGCGATCAGCGCGAAATAGAGCTGCTCGTGGAAGCGGGTTTCACTCCTGTGGAAGCCATTCAGATCGCCACGCAGAATGGCGCCTTATATCTCGGCCAACAAGATCGAATTGGAACCCTCGCACCTGGCAAACAGGCAGATCTGGTTTTGATCAAAGGCGATCCCTCAAAACGAATTGACGAGATCGAGAACGTCGAGACCGTGTTTAAGGCCGGGATCGGCTACGATTCCAAGAAGTTGATCGATAGCGTGCGAGGACAGGTCGGAATTCGTTGAGAGCATCCATCTGAGTGTTGCGTACTACGACCGGCACGGTTCCGGGCGTGTGGTCGGCAAACATGAGAAGAGTGGAGTGGAGCTGAACTGGGATGGCACAGTGTAGTCGAAAGGCTGGTCGCGACTGACCGCTTCAGGTTTACGACCTTTTTTCACATCAACAGGGTGTTCATGGGCGAGAACAAGGAGATTCGCCCAAGCAGAAAAGACGCATACGCCCTTTACAGGTTAGTTGCGGACAAGACGTTTGGAATCGAGTTGAGCTTCTACCAACGAAGTGGAGAGTAGCTAGAAGGCCGTAAGGTCAGTGTGACGGCAAACGAGGATTTATTTTCAGGTGATGTTGGGCGCTCCATCTTCGCAGATTACCAATACAACAAAGTCACCATACATCTGCTGACGAAGAGAAGATTTGAAAATGATCTTTCGACTATCAGCATTCGAGCACAAGAGTGGACCCCCTCTCCCAGCGATATCGAAGCCATGGTCGCGCGTCGGGTAAAAGAATTACGACAAACTGCGCCATCAGCGGGAGACGGCATCGATGTACAAGCCAAAGCAGAAGTCACGGCCCAACTGGCTGGCAAAGAGTTTTTCTGTCCTGTGCCGGAATTGCTGGTCAGGATTAGCGCTCCATGGTTGCTGATGATCGGATCGGCTTTGTTGTTTGTTCTTGGAACCGTATTGCTGTCTCTTCCACCGGATACAACCAGAACGTTGGTCGAGTCGGGTGCAAAGCTTCTTGGCGCACAGGCAAATGGCGCTGCGTGGAGTCCTTTCGTTCGTACGGTTGGAGGAGTATTCGCCTTTCTCGGAGTTCTTATCGTTTTCCGGAAGTGGCCGCTAAAATAGGCTTGTTATGAATACGCTAAATTTCTATCCCTACTATCGAAGCCTGTTGGAGGATCGAACGAAGACTACGACCTTGCGGCTGCCAAGCAAACAGCGATTTCAGCTGGGTGAAAAGGTTATGCTCACCGTCGGGTGGCCAGATGAGAAACACTTTGAGGCGTTGCATCCTGCCAAGATCGAAATGGTCTACGAGAAGAAACTGGTAGAACTCACCGAAGAAGACCTTGCCGGAGAGTCTCCGGACTGTTTGGCCGTCAACGCGGTGCCTTATGTCCTTGGTGCCATATACCGCAAGATCTTGAAGTCTGAAGATTCTGTCTTGGTTATAAAGTTCAAGCACTCAGACTGAATTTACTGAATGGTAAACCGCCTTGGCCTGAGGCTCTTTCGCCCGTATTGAAATCCAACGGGCCAACTGAAAAGTTCTGATGTCACGCCCACCACCCGCCTCGGGTGGTCACAAAGGCTTCCCGCACCTATGAAACGCTCCAGCCGACCCAACCCCCCATCTGGCAGCCAAATCCCAGCAGAATGGGCTTCCTGATGGGGCACGCCAGCCAGAGCCGTCCGTAGGAAAATGAACTCTTGGTCAAATCACGACTGCGCTCTATGGAACACGAAAAAGAACACCATTACGCTGAATGCGCCAAACGCATAGATGAACAACGAGAACAGAGTTACCGCAGGAACCAGACCCCGCAGCAGATTGAGGAGGTTGAAGACGAACATCCACACTAAAAGAGCCGTCATCAGAATCGTCCCGATCAATGCCAGCAACGCCGCATTTTTGAGTGTCATGGTCGGAGTATGAACTTTGCCAACGTCAGCCGCAACTCTGGCGCGTCCCATCTCGCACTCGTTGCCCGCTTTGCTGAGGCAGCCCTTCGCGGACAGTTGCTCAAGCGCGTGCCGGATCGTCCGAGCATCGGAGCGGTTGACGCGTGCCTTGAGCTTGAAGTTCATCTGGGGCGCTCCTGCATCTCCGCTCAAATCACGAAACCTTGTCGATAAGCCAATTCACCAGCCCTGCGTCCAATACCAACTCCGCAATCCTTTCGGGACCCATAACAATTACGCGCTCGTCGTCTGTCTTGGCTTCGCCGGAATGAAAAACATAGAACATCCGATCGAAGAGGGTGCCCTCAAGTTGGCCAACGTACTCCGAAAGCTCGGAGGATGTGGTGTGGGACTTTACCTGCACGAACGCCCTCTCGCCCGTGCTTGGCAACATGATGGCGAGATCAATCGTTTTCTGTGTTTTCCCGACGACGCCCAGCCGCCGCCATCCGCTCGTAGTGAAGACCAGATCAACTAACAATTCGAAGTCACGCGGAAGTAGCAATTTCATCAGTCCGAGCACGGACGCTATCATTTCCAACCGTGCAGCAACAGCGCGTTCGACTTCGGGCGACTTTAGGCCGTTGATGCGGTGGATTACGTACTCTTCCACATCCACATCACAAGAGGTTCCCCGGTACGCCGCCAATTTCGTTAGGGCACCTGATAGCCGATCTTTGGCCAATGACTCGCCATTCACGTCCTTCCACCGCCAGCCACCATCGATCCTTCGGCGCACGCCGTCACCATCGGCGTGGCGCTCAGGTGGGTTTGCTGTGAGAAATCCCCAACACAGTTTTTCACCGATGAACGTGATCCAAAGCGTCGAACCATCGTCCTCAAAAAACAGACGCGTCTCATTCGTGAAGCGGGTCGCTGTTCCTCTATTCTTGCCCTGCACAATATAAGGATTGCGTTAGCTCATCCCATTTCCGCTGGAGGCACAACGGGAACCTTTCGGCGTTTGCACTATCGAAGCCGAATCGAATGATGCCTTTCTCTAAACACTCTTTTTCCCACTTCCCACGTTCCCCGAGTTTGATATAGCGAACCCGAGCGGGATGGATTGCGAGTGCGGTTGTTGATCGCTCAGCCTCTTGCTTTGTCACCATTCTCCTGACCTGTCCCTGCTTTTTCATGTCGAAAACAGATATTCCGACTTTCGAGATCGCAGTGTCCGTTCTTCCTCTTTTGCCTCGCCGTGCGTGGCACAAGCCAGCGTTCGATACTCGATCCTACCCAAATACTTAAGAACATACTCCCGCTTTTCTCGATTCCTTCGCCCACCGCAGCCCCAAGGTACGGGAAGAAGGGAGATCATGCGGTGAGCCACGTGACCACCTTGTCCATAGAGAACCAGTTGTTTGCCGTTGCGAAGCTCATAGCAGCCGGGGCCAAAGGGGGCGATCAGAATTCCTCGTTGGCGAGGATCAGCAAACAAGCGCCAATTCGACCATTTTAGGGGCATTTTTGGCTACCCTTGCCGCGCAAGATTGAATTGTAGCGGAACTCCTGTTGGACTCACGACACCTACACCGCGATCACACAGGGATAGCGGCTGCTCGCATCGCGGTCCGCAACGACCGCCCGCAAAGGCGATACTCTGGGCTGCTGGATAGGCTGAAAGGCAAGAAGGGCAAAGAAGGAAGTACCGTCGAATCGAAAACCGCCAGCCAATCGAGGGTGGTATCGTAAACGGCTGACGAGAACATTTGGAAATGCCGGACAAGATTTGTTTGAGGATCAGTTGATTGGAGGAAGCTTTTATGCTCGCTGACTTCGCAGTAGTTCCTATGGGCGTCACAGGCGGCGTTAAAGATCTGGTCGCCGAAGCCCTGAAAATTGTCGACGAATCTGGACTTTCCTACAAGCTGGGAGCCATGCACACCACTATCGAAGGAGATTCAGATCGCGTTATGGACGTAATTCTCCGCTGTCACCGCCGCATGCTGGAGTTGGCACCTCGGGTGCTAACCAGCATCACCATCGATGATCGGACAGGCGCAACTGGCCGTCTTGAAGGCAAGGTCAGAGATGTGGAGCAGGTACTCGGCAAGCCGCTCTCGCGTGTCTGAGAACAATGTTTACCTGTGCGGCTCCGGAAAGAAATACAAGCGTTGCTGCGGCGGGGCGACGGTGAATTGAGTGTCACTTCTCGGAATCTCCTAAAACTCGAAGTGCGATAAATTGGATGTAGAGGGTTGCACTCATGAAGAGCAGGCAGGGGTACAAGGGCTACGTTATCGAGGCACGGTCATACCAGCAACAGGAGGGGGCATTCTCGGCGGAGCTTTGGATCGAAGAACATGATGTTGATGGAGTCATGGAAACTGAATTCTACCTGCCCGACACGTTCCCCACGCAGGAGTCCGCTATCGAAGCAGCGATTCAGGCAGGGCAGCAGAAGATTGATGTGGGTTTTGAGCGGGGACGTGCCGTCGTGAACGGCTGAGCACGCTCTTCCAAAAAATGGCTCCTCAGCCACAGAACACATTTCCCCCTTCTGCCCGGAGCCCAAACCCGACCCGCCGCATCCAATTTGAGAATGGAGACCAATATGTACGTCGTTCTTGGAGCAAGCGGCAACACTGGACACGTAGTGGCGAAGAACCTTCTTGCCCGCGGGCAGAAAGTTCGTGTCGTCGGAAGAAACGCGGCTCATTTGCAACCTCTCGCGGCGGAAGGCGCGGAGATATTCATCGGTGATGCCACCGACGCGTCCGCCCTGACCAAAGCCTTCTACCAAGCAGACGCAGCCTACGTCATGATTCCACCCAACAATACCAGCAACGACTTCCGCGCTTTTCAGGACCGCGTCAGCGACGCGATCGCGGCGGCAGTAAGAAATGCGGGAGTCAAGAATGTTGTTTCGCTCAGCAGTTTCGGAGCCGAAAAACCCAGCGGAACCGGCCCCGTAGTCGGCGTCCACAACCTCGAACAGAAGCTCAACCAGATCGACGGTGCGAACGTACTCCACCTGCGCGCCGGCTATTTCATGGAAAACACGCTGCCGCAAGCGGGCGCCATTCGTATGCTCGGCACTGCGGTCGGACCGGTTAGTGCGAATCTAAAACTTCCCATGATCGCCACCTGCGACATCGGAGCGGCAGCCGCCGACGCTCTCGTGCGTCTAGCCTTCCGCGGCAAGCAGACGCAGGAGCTGCAGGGACAACGCGATCTCGACTACACCGAAGCCACCACTATTATCGGCAGGGCCATCGGCAAACCCGATCTTGGATACATCCAGGCGCCCGACAATCAGGTTCGAGCCGCAATGGTCCAAATGGGGATGTCCGAGAATTTCGCCGGCCTGATCTTGGAGCTGGCCGCCGCCCTCAACGCAGGACACATGCGAGCCCTAGAACCTCGCACCGCCAGCAACACAACGCCGACGAAGTTCGAAACCTTCGTAGCCGAGTCCTTCGTCCCGGCCTATCAACAACACGCAGCAGCGTAAACACCAAGATCGCAAACAACACAAAAAGAAAAGGCCCCGCTGGTTTCGCAACGTGGCCTTTGTTCCAGGCTGGGCAAAGGCGAAAGGTCACGAGCCGAAACCCAAGCGTCGGTGGAATCAGAGATCGCTAGGCATATACTTGGACCGAAACTGTCGGAAAGGATAAACCTTATGAATCGCAAGAGCCTTCTACTTGTCGTAATGTTGATTCTGGTCTCTCTAGCGTGGGCGCAGAGCGCACCGCCACAGACACCTCCCCCCAAGCCCCCCATAGGCGAGCCCGGCCATGGTGACCAGATGGGTAGCGAGCACCTCCGCAACATGATGGAGATGGACAAACAGCACATGGAGGCCATGAAGGCCGACGTGGACAAAATGAAGGCATCCCTCGACCAACTGAAAGCCAACGTGGACAAGATCAGCGAGCCCGCTGAGAAGGCGCGCTGGCAAACCAACGTAGATTTGTGGGGTGTGATGGTTGGCCACATGGAACAGATGTTGAAACACATGGAGGCCATGGGTCCCGAAAAGGGCACGATGCACCACGGCGGAATGGGCGGCCACCCTTCTCCCGCGCCAACCGAACCGAAACCGGAGTAAGCTCGCGTTCCGGCGGGTTTGGAGTCCTTTAGCTGCCAACGGCTACTTTGGCTTTTGGGACACGCGTTCCCTTTTTGAACCGAAAAGCTGAAGGTAGCGGCTCACCGCATACGGTCGCCAAGGTGGTCACAAAGGCTGTCAGCACCTGTGAAACGCCCGAGCCGATCTGAGCCCCCTCCGGGCAGCCAAATCTCAACAGAATGGGCTACCTGAGAAGCGTCCGAACCCGCGTTTCTAGCTTGGGGCATGGAGCTTCTTCAGTAGCCAAGCCATGTTCTGTCCAAGAACCTTCATTGTCCGAATGCCCTCCTCGTCTTTCTCCACATCGCCGGGCTCATAACCGATGCCGATGTTCCAATACGACGATCCCGCCACGATCATTTCGCTGATCAGGAAGAAATGATTCAGGGCGTCAAAAGCATGCATGGCGCCCGCGCGGCGCACCGCCACCACGCCCGCGCCAACTTTATGGCGAAACATGCTGCTGTTCGCTCTGGAAACCAGACAGGCACGGTCCATCAACGCCTTGATCTCCGGGGAAACATCGGCAACGTAGGTCGGCGAACCCAGCAGTATCCCGTCCGCCGCGTCCATTTTCTCAATACAGACGTTCCCCATATCGTTTTCCTGAGAGCAGCGGCGGTTCTTCTTCGTTGAACACTTGCGGCAGGCAAGGCAGCCATGGATTTCGGCACCACCCAGTTCCACTAGTTCGGTTTCGATGCCTTCCTTTTTGAGTTCGCTCAGAGTGTAGCCGAGCAGAATTGCTGTATTCCCGCCTCTGCGAGCACTACCGTTGAACGCAACAACCTTCATGCCAGCTCCGTTTCGCAAGATCAAGTTAATAAACGCCCCTATTCTCTCGCAGTCGAGCAGCCGACGCTACGTAGTTCTATGCTTCAGTTCCCGACGGCCAACGCGGCTGCGCCACACGTAGTAAAAAGCACGGATAATATCTGTTTCCGGTGCCCACCGGAGTGAACCTCGGCGCAGTGCTTCCAAGGTCGAGCGGAACGACCCATGCCCGTGCGGCTCCGGGAAAAAGTTCAAGCGTTGCTGCGGCAGGGTGACGGTTAACTGAGCGCCCGTTCGTTCAGTTCCATGAGGCTATTCCGCACGAACGAAGGTACGGTCTTGCAGGGCGATGGGCGCATCTGCTATCCATGTCCGGTGTATGGAAGAACTCACGAAAGATGCCGTCCGCGAGATTGAACAGATCCATTCAAGCTGGATCGAGTTCGAAGTCGCTGGAGATGATCACAACTTGATGGCGTTGTGCGCTGATGACGTCGAGTTGTGGCCGCCTGACGCGCAGCCTCTGCTTGGACGCGCAGCGGTTTCGGCGCAGATGGCGCACGGGACAACGAGAATTCACTGCATTGAGATTACCGATCGTCGTATTCGAGGTTCAAACGAAATTGCTTACTTGACCGCAAGCTACAAAACCACGTTTTCCTCGGCGGAAGACTCCACTCCTAGACAAGCCCTCGGAAACCATCTGTGGATACTGCGAAAGCGGGCCGGTACGTGGGTTGCTACTCTCGTGAGCTGGTCATTGTGGGCCCCGTGAGAATTCAACGCAGGCTTGCCGGTTAGTTTTGCATCTTCGATTTCGCCTCGGCTTGTAGACAAGACACAAAGACCGTCGCGATGGAAAGAACGAGCATCACGGCAGTCGTTACCCGTAGTCTGACCATTCATCATCTCCTCGGAGCCTCGGTTGCCGAGCAAACGTTTGCGTAAGAGGTTTCGGCATGAAGCGCAGACAGGGATACAAAAGCTACGTTATCGTGGCACGATCATACGAGCTACAGGATGGGGGATTCTCGGCGGAATTCTCCGTCGAGGAGCATGAGACGGATGGGTTCATGGAAACTGAATTCTTTCTGCCAGACGCATTCCCCACGCAGCAGGAGTCCGCAATTGAGGCAGCAATTCGGGCTGGACGACAGAAGATCGATATGGGTTTCGAACGGGGATCGGCAGTTGTGAACGGCTGATTTTTTCGGGGCCTAAGCTGCTTCCGCAAGCATCTCAACGTCGAACTTAGAAGCTCTTCCGGGGTGAGCGGCGAGCGATCATCACGTTCGATTTGTTCACCGATCTTTTGCTGAATCTCGTCCTGAAAAGCCTCTTGCTCCTCTGGAGTGCCATTCAGGAATATCGACCACGCCCTCGGGTCCTGCTCCTTGCCATATTCCTCGTAGGCTTGGTCGATCACCTTATTGATTTCGTCCTGCCCAAGAATCTCGCCGATACGTCCAACACGACGCCGGGCGAATGCGTCGAGCCGCCATTCTGAGCTTCCCGTCTGTGTGTAGAGGAAGTAGTCGAAACTGAGGTCGAGTGCGATCGTCGCCCAATATTTTGCGAGCTGGATCAGTTCATATCGTGTGGGTAGGAACTCCGGCATCACAGCCGAGTTGGGGCCGTTCACTTCGTCCACGGAGCCAACGGTAAACCTTTCATCGCCCCAGAAGCCGAGGCCCTCGCTATCAGGACATGCTTTGCGTTTGTTAGTCGTAGTAGCTTTCCGCCACTCGTCTAGACTCATGTCAGACAGAAATGCGGCAACTTCTTCAGGCGATTCGATTACTTCTTGCTTTGTAGCATCATTTTCCATTTTTTTCTCCAGCGAAAATCATTCGCACTGCACTACTGCCTTAGCAATACCGAGTTCCCGACCTCAACGTCCGCAGGCCCCAAGCTCAGTGGCAACTTGCTCGACATCCAATTCCACTTCTGGCTCGGGAAGCCCTGTTTGTGGCTCGGCCAAGATCTCTCCGCGGAGGACTCCGGCGCCACAGTCTGCTACTGGCGATCTAAATTATTTCGGTCGCTCTACCCCTTCACTGCGGGTTGTAAAGCTGCTCCCCACTTAGCACGTTTCTCTAGTTTCCCCCCCCCGAGTTTCCATGCGTTCGCTAATTTCATCGGCTACATTAGACAGAGCCGATTCGACCGTGTTGTCATCGGTAAATAAGTTGGCCTCACGGATGAGTTGGATGATTTCATCTGTGGTCTGCTCACGAGCCCATTCTGCGTGGCGTACAAGCCGCAGTTCCTCCTCCGTAAAATGGCGGCGCGGAAAGCACCAGTAGCACCACGAATCGCACCCCATGAAATACTGCTCGCCATCGTTAAATGGACTTCCGATGGCGACCCAATGGGCGGGTTGATTACATTCGCGGCACCTTGCCTGTTCCCACATCTGACCTTCAGAAGCCAGCGGCCAGCAGAAGCGAATGGCTCCCATCTCGTCCTCCAATTGCCTTGGTTCCTGCCACTGAATCTCATCCTGCTTGCAGATCGGCTGCTGGGGACGTTCAAAATATATTTCTTTCATGACTAACAACCTCCTAGAAATCGGGCCGTGAGTTCCTGTTGCCAGTCAGCACACGGCCCAAGCGAACAAACAACCGACCTAACCTAATCTGTGGGGCTGTCGGGTTATCCCGAATGAATCAGCACCACATTCTCTTAATACTGATTCCGCCAGAAAACCCGCAGATAATTTTCGGAAAAGCAGAGCCTCTGCCCACCCCAAATGGATTTCAGAAGCTACGTCACGAAAAGAATTTCGAATACGTGTATTTCAAGAAAACCGACTATGAGGTTCTTTGATTGAACGGACCTTCGGCGCGACGGCAACGAAGATTTTAGATGGGGCGGGTTCTTCCTTTTCTTACCCCCGCCCCACAGCCCTTAATAAGGCTGAAATGAAAAAGAGAGGAATGGGCTGAAATCAACAAAATGGGTAAGAATCATGGACTTTCAGGAAATTTCAATACTCGCTAACCAAGGTGTGATCTTTGTCGGCACATCCCTTGGCAAAACTCGCTCCGACTGGAGCGAATGGCAGCACAAGGGCACAGACAACATCAGCAAACTTAAGGAATGGGCAGACAGTGGATACGACCTCGTGGCTGTGGCTACCCATGGTCACCAATTCATGATCGACAAGGACGATCCTGCGGTCTGCAAGGCAATGGGGATGCCCGAGCCATTCCTGACCGAGACCTACACCGATGACACCCCGTCTGGAGGAGAGCACCAGTACGGGCTCCACGACGCAGTGACCGAATCGCTTGGCAACCTTGTTGTGGTCTACGCCGAGCCGGGCAATCCCAAGTCAAAGAAGATTCTTGAACTCAAACTGAACGGAGCGAATTCCGTTGCGGCTCCTACGACCGTGCGGTCGGGTCAGCCCGGCAAATGTGATGGCGTCTACAAGCCTCGCGATCAGAAGAGACTCGCCAAGGGCCTTAATCCTGAGTTCGTGGAATGGCTCCGCAAATACGGGACCTTTGTGGGTGCTCCGAAGGGTAAGGGAGCGGCGGGTCCAGCAAGGAAGTTCCACCCAGACTTCGAGCTTGACGATCACCTTGAGCACAACAAGGCAGGTGAAGCGTTTTCCTACAACAAGGATGGGGCATTGCACGTGGTTTCCAACACATGTCCCCTGAACGATGGAACGCACCGCAGTGGCGATGAGAAGCAGCACATTAGGGATCGAGTCACCGAGTTCATCTACGGCAAGAACGGCTGGGGCTTCTCCTGCGTCGTCTGCAACGTCTTTACCAAGGCCGAGTTCGAGCAGAAGATGCTGGAGCTTGACCTCGAGTGGGAGCCTTATCCGTATTTCGTGTATGAGGATGGCCGTCTCCAGCTTGTGCACGATCACGTGCTCGTTACCGTCTTCGACGGTCGGCAGCAAAATTTCCAGACGGTCAATCAATTCTTTCCAGAGTGTCTTTTTGCTTTTCTCTTTCGGGTCGGCGAGAAGCCGTTTGATCGTGGAGAGAGAACCAATTGCCTTTTTCTTACTCTCGACCCACTTCTGCCATGTCAGTCCCTTCGGTGTGTCGGGCAGATCGGTACGCTTGCCCTGAGCGGAAAGACGTTCTCGCATCTCAGTGACGAATACACGGAGACGTTCCTTGTTCTTCAGCATCGCTACGTTGTCGCTTTTGTAGGCGTCGATTCCGCTGGCAATCATCGCGTCGAGTTCGGTGAACGACATTGCCGCCGCGATATCGGCGAACTTTGGCTCAAGGTGAGCTGAAGTGTCGGGTTGGGCTTTGATGGCGGTGCTTAGCATCGAGTCTCCCTTGGTCCTAGCCTCCATGAGTTCCTAATACGAGGTTTTTGGACGAAGTCAGTCACTAATTCAGCTTTCTTCTGCTCAGGCACACGCCCGCCCTCTCGTGGGCACACGTATGTCCGCGTGGTTCAGTGCACAGATTGTTTGGGGATGTTCGCCTCAGTCAGCCTCAGCTTGCGGGCTGCCAGAAACGCCTTACGCCGCATTCATTGCGGGGTTCAGAGAGTGCCGAACCAGCACTACCGCTGGCAGAGATTCTTGATAGGACGGGCGTTGCACCCGATAATGCTCTGCCAATTACACTCCTATTATACCGGCGAGCTCAGCGGAATCGCTAGGAATTCAAAGAATATAACCGCAATAAAATCAACTGCTTCCGGGCCTGTATTCGTCCGAGCCTTCCTTTTTTCAAAAAACTTCCGTAGCGCGGTTCTAGTTGCACCGGCTTTGGCGAGTAAGTTTGGAATTGTGCGTTTGCCCCAGACGCAACGAGTGTATCCTCCCGCCAAAAGAAAGACTTCTCCAATAAAGTCCGCGATTGCCACCAAAATCCAGTATTAGCACTCAGCAGCGAGCGTCGATGTGATCGGCACGGCCACGTTTCGATTCCCTAAGACGCCCGATGCGAAGCAGCATGGATGCCCAACGTCAGGATCGACGAGGACAATGGGGGTCCAGTTGAAACAGTGTGAGGCATGATGTTTGGACTCCTTCAAATCGCAGTTAAATTCCAATGAATCCACCCCTGAGCAGGGACCCTGCTCTCAATATGCACAGGAGGAATACTTCGTGGACGCGGCTATTGCGGCCCGGTATCTCTCTTGCTCCCGCAAACATGTCCTTAGGCTTTCGGATCAGGGGCTAATTCCTGCCCATCCATTGCCCGGATCGACGCAGCGTCGGACATGGCGTTATTTGCTTACCGAACTTCATGCTTGGATGCTCGCTCGCTACAGCACCACGAGCATTGGCAAAACTGAACCCCATAGCCATACAATGCGGTCCGGCAGCCCCCGCAAAGGAGGCCGTTAATGTCATACCAGCGGGGGAGTTTGAAGAAAGTGGAAAGGAAAGAAGGAATGACTTGGATACTTCGCTACCGGATCAACGGCAAGGAGCAGACACCGCTCGTTATCGGTCTGGTCAGCGATTTCCCCACCGAGGGTGAAGCGAATGTCGAGGTTGATCGCCTCGGGCTCCGAGTCAAGATCAATTGCACGAACCCAAGGAACGAGCGGATCAGGTTCAACGAGCTTGCGGAGTATTACCTCAAGGTCGAGTTCGACCCTGAGGTAACCGCCAGCCCGAAATCGGAAAACACGAAGCCCATCCTTGACCATTACGTCCGCGACTTCCTGATTGCCGAGTGGGGCGACCAGATCGCGGAGGACATGGAGCCGCTTGAAATCCAGAAGTGGTTCAATACCCTGCACAACAAGGAAGAGTACGGGTGGACCACTGTCTCGAAGATTCGGGGCATCATGAACCGAATCTTCAAAATCGGGATCATTCACAAGAAGGTAACGAAGAATCCAGTGGAGGGGCTGAGGACCAGCGTCAAAACCACGTACAAGGCGATCAAAGATCACCCCGGCTCAGACGCTCTTGATCCTGCGGTCTGTCATGGGGAACATGCTGCACTTCACTCTGGTGTTTGTCGTAGCTGCGACGGCACTCCGAAGCTCGGAACTGCTTTCGCTCCGCTGGGCTGACATCCTATGGGAAGAGCGGAAGATCAGGATCGTCAAGTCGTGGAAGAAGACGGGCGTGGACGGAAGTACCAAGACTCCGTGTTCGGAACGCGACGTACCAATGGGCCGCGTGTTAGCCCACTACTTGCACGAATGGCACAAGCAAACGCCATACGCCAAGCCCACGGACTTCGTGTTTCCGTCGATGAATAGAAGCGGCAGGGTGCCGATTTGTTCGTCGGTATTTTGCTCCGACTACTTACGCCCTGCGGCGAAAGCGGCGGGGGTTCCCATCCACGATGGGCATCGGTGGGGTCTACACAACCTTCGACACAGCCTGTCGAACTGGCTGGTCAACAAAGCCAAGGAGAACCCGAAGACAGTACAGGGCATCTTGGGTCATTCGCGTATTCAGACCACGCTCGATCTGTACACGGACGAGGATCTCGACGAGATGATCGCTGCTCAAGACAAATTCATTGACGCGGTGGGATTCGAAAGGGAAACCGTGCAATGAAGGCGTGGGTGAAATTGTGGGTTGGACTTTTGGGCACCATTCCTTCCAACCTACTGAAAAGAATGGCGGGGACGACGAGACTCGAACTCGCGACCTCTGCCGTGACAGGGCAGCGTTCTAACCAACTGAACTACGTCCCCACTCCTTACTACTGTATCACTTGCGGCGTTTTTCGTGCAGCGTCCTGATCCACAATCAATCCACAGAACTTGTCCTGTGCAGTGATTTTGTTGTCGTTGTCGCCTTGAGTATACAGGTCGAGCGTCGTTTGCGACTTTGAGTGTCGAAGCATCGTCTGCACAGTCTTCACATCCGTGCCTGAATTCACCAGCCAATTGCTGAGGCTGTGACGCAGGTTGTGAAGTCCGAAGCGGTATCCGTTCGGGATTTTCGCGCCAGCCGCGACCGCAGCCTTGCGCAAGTGATTCCTGACGAACACTGACGTGCAGACTGGCACCGCACCTTCCTTCTTGAGTGACGGGAAGACAAAGTCGGTGTCGGCGGTATACGGGCTCGCTTCCTTCCATGCGCGAAGGTAGTGAGCTAGTATCGAGCCGAGCGCGACGGTCGAGTCGGACGCCGCCGTCTTCGGCTTGCCGTCCTTCCCCTTCCGCCAACGCTTGCTGACCCGGATGCGGTTCTCTTTCCACATGATGTCCGCCCATCGCAGGGCGATAACTTCGCTTGCACGAAGCGCCGTCGCCGCCACAGTGAACACCAGAGTGAAATACAGCGTGTCGGTCATGGACTTTAGGATCATGAGTGTCTGCTCGGGCGTGACCGTGATTGCCTTGTACTCTGACTTCACGCCTTTGAGACGCCAGCCGCTACACGGATTCGAGGAACAGACTTCCTCGAACATCCCGTACTCGTAGACAGCGTGCATGATGCCTTTGATCTTCCCGATTGTCGGTCCGCTGTAATCTAGAGCCTTGAGCCAATCCCGCACGTCCTTGCGCTTGATGTCGTCGGCAACGGTGTTTCCCCATGCCGGGATCATCACCTTCTTCACGTAATGGACAACGGCATCGTCGCGTGTTTCCGCGTCGAGATAACGCAGGGCAAGAACGCCGAACGTGACAGCTTCGGTGGTGTCCATGTTGATCTCGGCTCGCATCCCCATTTCGTCAACCTTCTTCCACGCGGCGGATTCGGTCTTCAACTCGCTTACGGTTCCGACGCGCTTGGTGTTCTCGACCCGCTTCCCGTCTTTCTCGGTTCGGTATCGAAAATGCCAGACCATTCCTTCCTTCCTTTGAACCTGCCTTAAACATCCTTGTTGGTAACTCATCTGGTCTCCGTTTCCGAAGACCGCCCTGCTCCCATTTTGGAGCCGTTGCCGTTCGACTGCAACACGAAAGCCGCAAGTTCGGAAAGGCGGAACAGCCACGACTTACGGGACCCGCCTCCGAAGGGATGGGCGGGGACTGCTGAAGGTGCTGCTCGGCGTGCTCGGGCCGTTCGCTGCCAGCTTTTGGTTCCTGATCTGCTGCGAGTTTCCGAAATTCTACGCGGCTGCGCGTGACGGAGGACAGGTAAACGGGGGCGTTGGGTTCCACCTGAAAGCCATCGGCAAGATGGTATTTGCTTTCCTGATGTCCGGCGCATTGGCATTCTACGTGGGAGCGCCGAGATTCAATATCGCATCCGCCGAATCGGACTCGCTGTGGTTCATAGAGATGTACCTCGCAGTGTTCAGCCCGATCTTCCTACTACTGGCGTGGCGGCTGCTCAAAAGAGCATTCGCAGGGCGGCAAACGTGCAAGTGCTGTCGCGAGAGCGTGGGCGGAGCCAACCTCGACGAACTGGGACTGTGTTCGCACTGCAGGGCAGACGCCCTGAACGAACAGGAAAGCGACGAGGAGCAGGAAGCGTGGATACGTAAGGTGCAAGAGGAGTTCGGAGATCGCCAGTGGGCGAAAGAGCTTCGAAACGGGCGGCGGACTGCACTCCGTTGGAAGCGGCGTATTCTGAGTTCGCGATAATCAAGGCGGACGAGTTTGAAGAGGAGGAATGATGGACTATTTCCATGTGTTCGTTCTTAAGCACTTGTCTCTCGACAAGAATGGCGATGTCAAAAGCCGGAATGTCGCGGTGACCTTCGATCTCTTCGAGGCTGAAGATCACCGAAACAAGGGCGTAGAGAACGACTACGACACATTTGTCGTGCCCTCTGATTGGCGCGAAAACGCCGAGCAGTCCGAGTTGATCTCTGCGATGCGAGAGTTCCGCACAATGGTGAAGCAAATGCAAGATGCGGCACTCAGGTAAGCGGAGAATCATCCGCGAGCAAGCGACAACGATGAGAATCTCAAAAAGCAAATTCGTGGCTGGTGTGCAGTGCCTCAAACGCCTCTACTGGCAGGTTCACGCGCCGGAACTCGCAGCGGAGCCCGATCCCGCAACCGAAGCAATCTTCGAGCAAGGGCGCGAGGTGGGACTGCTCGCCCGCCAGCTTTTTCCGGGCGGCGTTGAGGTTGGCAGTGACGGCGGGCTCGATCAGGCGATCCGCACGACGAAAGAGCTAATAGCCAATCCCGAAGTCCCCGCCATTTTCGAGGGTACTTTTGAGCATCAGGGTGTAATCGTCAAGACGGACATTCTGCAACGCCGGAGGGAGAACCATTGGCGTCTCGTCGAAGTAAAGTCCACAGCCGACTTGAAGGAACACCACTTAGAAGACGTGGCGATCCAAAGCTATGTGCTGGGTCATTCCGGTTTGAAGCTGTCCTCCGTCTGGTTGGCTCACATCAACCGAAAGTACGTACTTGCAGGAGCGACAGTTGAGCCCCGCCAGTTCTTTCTGCTCCGAAATCTCACAGTCAGAGTGAAAAACCTGCAACCCGCACTCGTGTTTCAGCTTCGCTCGCAATTCCGGGTTCTCGGCATGCCCACGCCTCCCGATATTCCGGCTGGACCGCATTGCATAAACCCGGTCATGTGCGAGTTCTTCTTTCGCTGCAATCATCCAATGCCGAACGACCACATTCGTAACATACCTCGGCTCGATGCCAGCGCAATCGAGCAGCTTGAGCGAATCGGCGTCGAATCCATCCACGACATACCTGATGACTTCGAATTGAGCGACCTTCAGCGGCGCATCTGTACCGCAGTGAAGACCGGGGATGCGTGGTTTAGTCCAGACCTAAAGGCGGAATTTGAATCTCTAAAATACCCGCTCTATTTCATGGATTTTGAAACCGTCAATCCCGCAATCCCACGATTCTTCGGCATGCGTCCCTACGATCACCTGCCTTTCCAGTGGTCAGTACATGTTCAGGGTCAACCGGGCGCAACTGCCAAACACTTCGAATTTTTGGCTATGGACGGCGGCGATCCTCGGGCAGCCTTCATAGCTTCTCTGTGCGAGGTTCTGGGTGAGCGTGGAACTATAGTCGTGTACAACCAACAATTTGAATCTCAGCGCCTGTGGGAGCTCGCGGGTTGGGAACCCGAATACACTCAACGCATCAGAGATATTCAGCGCAGTCTGTGGGATTTGCTTCCAGTAGTACGCAATCACGCCTACCATCCAGCTTTCGGCGGCTCATTTTCTTTGAAGGCGGTTCTTCCTGCTCTTGTGCCGGAAATGTCCTACGAGGGGATGGAAGTACCGAACGGGCAGGCTGCCGGACTCGCTTGGGAGTCGATGATCAGAGGCAATGCCAGTGAATCTGAACGGCAAGCAAAACGGAAGGCACTGCTGGATTATTGTGGACAGGACACCCTTGCACTTGTGAGACTGCTAGAAAAGCTCCGGCTGGCTTCGGGATGACGAACGCCCTCGCGAGCCCGATTACACATCCGCACTGCTAGTTACGACATCGAAAGTCACGCCGCCTCCCAAGGCTTCGAAGTGCCTCCTCCCACAGCGAACCTTTTCGGCTTCCGAATTCCTTAGTTTTTCAAAGTTCTTCGTTCCCTTCGTCTCGCGCACCATGTAGAGGATCGAATTGTCGTGCTTGAGGAGAGCCCAATCCGGGTTGTAAGTGCCAATCGGTGTTTCAATGGTGAACCAGTTGGGCAATTTCACAAACAGCTTGATGTCTTGACGCTTATCTAGGTCCTCGGCGAACTTCCGCTCTATTTCGGAGTCATAAACGATGGCGTCATAAACAGAGTGTTGCACTTCCAAGCGGCTGTTCAAATAACTGATGATTTCTTTTTCCTCGAAGAGCCTCATGCTAAATTCCTGATCCGAAGTCTTTTCGTACTTGATGCCGTCGATCATCAGTTTGTGAAGCTCGCGTTTCAGAATCGCCGCGACGGCATCCATGTATTTCTGGGGGTTGACGAGAAATTCACCCAGCCGATCAGACTCCTTCAGAATGCGGACAATCGTAGAGCGTGTCAGTTCGGTCTCGCCCTGCAAGTATGCGATCACATCGGGCACCGCGCCGCGATATTCGACATCAATGGTGCCCTCGCGCAAAGTCGTTGGCGTCACGCCGCTGTTCCGAACGTCTAATTTCGCCTCAGAGTACGCGATCTTGACGGGGGTGATCTTGGGCATCTGCGAGATGGTTTTCACGGCGTTGCGAACCAACTCTTCGGTCTTGTATTCAACCGAATACGTAGTTCTCGCCTTGATTCTGTTCCACAACTGCTCAAATTCGGGGTCAAGGAAGACCTGCTTGTTGATTCTCAGAGGGCGAGTGTCCGCATCGTTCTTTATATGACGACTGATCTCATACGACTGGAGTGTTGCAACTACGTCATCCCTAAGCGCAGCGAACTCTGGTTCGAGTCCGAGATCGAATTTCGGATCTTTCGGTTTGAATGCAGGCTGCACCCTTCCTTTTGCGTCCAACATTCCTTTCGAAACCAGATTGTTCCAGAGCTTTTCCGATTGATCCCGTCCGAGTTCGACTTCCTTATCTTCGACGATGCTCACCAATTTTGCGAACGCATGCAGGGGCAACTTGCCAAAGGTCACTCCGCAGTCTTCCTCATATTCGTTCTGTAAAGCGCGAGCAAACTGGTCATAACTCTCGTTGGCGATGACGGTCAGCTTGTTGATGTTCTCGTCGAATACTCGTTCCCCCTCCTGATTTACAGGGAGGCGTAGTCCTCGTCCGATCTCCTGTCGCTTCTTTGTCGCAGAGCGGGTTTCGTTCAAAGTGCAAATCTGAAAGACATTCGGATTGTCCCATCCTTCACGCAGCGCTGAATGGCTGAAAATGAAGCGCAGGGGCTCGTCCAGTGAGAGCAACTGTTCCTTGTTCTTCATGATCAGGTTGTATGCGTCATCATCTGCGGCGGTTGTGCGGCTTTCAGACGAGTCTTTCAGAATGCCTTTCTTGTCTTGGGCGAAGTAGCCATCGTGCAGCTTGTGTAAGGGAAACGGAAGCAAGTTCTTGTACTGAAGATCAGCAATCAACTCCGTGTAAGACTCCTCGAACCACTTCGCAAACTTGCCTTGGACCGGACGACCCTGCGCGTCGTAGGAGCGATAGTTCGCAACTTTGTCGATGAAGAAGAGCGTCAGGACTTTGAGCCCCTTGCCTCGGACCTGAAGTTCTTTGTCCAAGTGTTTCCGAACGACCTTTCTAATCTGCTCGTGGTTCAAATCCTCCCGAATTCCGCCAAGCTCCTGCCCAAGACCAACCTGCGTCCCGTTATTGAATCTGATGAACTCATTTCCGGGCTCTGCACTGATTTCGCCTACGATGAAACCGTCGCGGTAGACTTCGCGTTGGTTGGACAACTCAAACAGATCAGCACCGTCCTTCTTCAGAGTGATCCTTTCGGGCTTAACCTCTCCTTTCTTGTTTACGTGAATCGTAATCTTCGCTTTGATGCCGCGAGTGTTGTCCACGGAGTCGAACCGAACATATCCGCCATTGAAGGCGTCTTTCCCCACCACCGAGGAAACGACGATCTGCTTCACAAGACGCATCTCGTATGCCCGAATAGGGTCGAGTTTGTAGACTTGGTTGTAAAGATCGCGGTGTGTAGCAGAGTAACGAAGCGTGCAGAGCGGATTCAGAGCTCTGATCGCGTCCTGCGACCTTTCAGTGCTATCCACGCTCTGGGGCTCGTCAATGATCACGATTGGATTGGTCGCCTGCACGAATTCGATCGGAGACCTGCCAGAGAGTTTGTCGTTTTCCCTGTAAATAACATTGCTCTTATCTTCTTTTCCGGTGCCCGTAAAATCTTTTCGGAAGGCATCAATATTGATGATCAAGATTTGAATCTGATTGCTCAGCGCGAACTGTCGAAGCCTGTTAACCTTCTTCGAGTCATAAACGAAGTATTCGAACTCAAGATTATTGTAGAGTGCCTTGAAGTGTTCTTCTGTGATTTCGAGATTCTTGAGCACTCCTTCTCGGATTGCAACGCTCGGAACGACGATAATGAACTTCTTGAAGCCGTATTTTCGGCTGAGCTCGCAAATTGTTCGGAGATAGACGTAGGTCTTACCAGTTCCCGTTTCCATCTCTACTGTGAAATGCCTGCCTTTAAGAGCGGGAACACGGTCAATGTCGTTTCTGTCCTGAACAACGTGCAAGTTCTTGAGCAGAAATTCATCGTCTAGGATCAACCTATTGCCAGTCCCCAACTCGCTGTGCGCCTGACTCATAAACAAATTGGTACTGCTGCTCTCGAGCGTGATCTCAAAGTCGCCTTTGTTAAGAGGCTGTCCGTCAAAAAGGTCGACGACTGAGGCGACAGCGTCGATTTGATACTGCTGGCTAGCATCAAACTTGATTTTCATACGGTCCGGAAGCTGGTTACGCCCTTTATCTTCATCGTCTGCACGGCATTCGTCTTCAGTTGGTCATTATCGGAGAAACTCTCGTCGAGGCAGACCACGCGTTCTGGCTTGCGATCCGCCATCGCTTTGATGCTTTCTTGTGTGAGGCCCTTTTCAAGACAGATCAACATGGCTCCATCGGCGACGCTGTAAACGGTTTTCGCGTCCAGAGTAAGAGTCTCGACGGCAGTGGATAATGGAAAACCGCTCTTTAGCAATAACTCGTACAGGATATTTTCCGGGGGAATGCCCTCGCGAACATGATCAACGTGGAGTCCAAGCTGAACTTCCAGTGTGGGCACGTCTTTCGGTATTTCTGCGTTCCATGCCCTAAAATTCGACTCGGCAAGTTTGAACACTCGGAACCCGAGGTCATGACCTGATTTCCCTTCTGAAGATTCGGTTGCGGAATCCTTCTTGAGCAAGCCTATGACGCGACGGATACGCTCCTTTTGAATTTCTGAAATGGTCTTCAGTCCAAGTGATTGCGCGTTACGCCCCGCATCGGTATCAGTGTTAACTGGCTCAGGCAATTGAACGCATATAAAGGATCGGTCGATGGTCTCTGCTCGGTTAGCTAACAGCACGCCATGCGCAGTCGTTCCGCTGCCAGAGAAGAAATCAAGAACGATGTCTCCCGGTGAGGTCAAGTACAGCACGAGTCCCTCTAGGTCTAGATAGCTTTTCGGATTCTCGAATACCTTGACGCCTCCAAATATCGAAACGAAGTCTTGACTTGCTTTCTGGGCGTAGCTGAAGATAACGCTCCGCATCACCTGCTCGTCTTTTTCAAATAAATTCCTGCGAACGCTGGGAATTGTGGTCTCATCAGGACCGAAAACGATGTTGCCTTTATCGATTTCTTCCTTCATACGTTCGTATGTCGGCCAGACCCAGCCTCGGCTCGGAATTTTGCAAGGCTTGCCGTTTAGCGGATGCGGAACAATATATCTAGGCCCCCCACCTCCCGGCCAACTGGGGTCGCCGTCAGTTCGGAACGGTCCTCTCTCGTCCACCTTAGTGAAACGTGTGAGCGGCAGCCGAAGATCGTCCTCGGAAAAAGTTGAGTAATACTCTCGTATTCCCTTCTCTACAAGCTCCCAATTGTCATTGGTCGCTTTACGAAGACGTTCGAATTCTTCCCGAATTTCATCTACACCTTCCTTCGGTGCTCGGAGCCGAACGTCGAGTTCGCTAAGGCGTGCCTTGTTGCGACCGTAAACCATCATGTACTCGTGACCAACAGAGAACAGCTTCGCATCATTCTTCCGATTTCGGTCGACCACAAGCACGGCAAGGAAGTTTTCCTCTCCGAAGACTTCGTTGAGAACGGTTCTTAGGTTGCAGAATTCCGCATCATCAATGCTCACGACGCAGTAGCCGTCGTCGCGCAAAAGATTCCTACCCAAAAAAAGCCGGGGATACATCATGCTGAGCCACTTTGAATGGAAGCGTCCATCAGATTCCGTATTCGTCGAAAATTTCTTCCTCTCAGTATCAATTTGCCCCGTGTACCGCAAGTATGTATCCAAGTTCTCAGCGTAGTTGTCTGGGTAAATGAAGTCGTTCCCCGTGTTGTACGGTGGGTCGATGTAGATCATCTTAACTTTGCCGAAATACGACTTTTGCAGGAGCTTGAGCACTTCGAGATTGTCACCGTCGATAACGATGTTCTCAGTGGAGTCGAAGTCTATTGATTCTTCGCGAGCAGGAATGAGGGTCGCACCGCTCGGTTGTTGAATTGTCTTGAAGCACTCCGCCTTCCCCGCCCAAGTCATTCCATATCGCTCTTTGCCCACATCGACGGACTCCCCAAGAGTGAGTTTCAGGCGGTCAAAGTCAATCTTGTTTCCTTCAGTGAAGACCTCGGGGAAAAGCTCTTTTAGTTGAACTTTTCTTTCATCAGTAATGTTTGCAGAGCGCAAATCCATTTTTTCAACGGTTGTATCCATGTGTCACTGCACCTGCCATCGAATTGTGAAAAGTCTCTCTTCACTGAGTGCTTGAGTCATTCGCTTCTCAATCTCGTCCATAAGATCGTCCTTGCGACCCTCGATGTCCTTGGCTGCCTGCTCGTAGGCTTTCCATGCCTCGTCTCGCTTCGCCTCAAGCTGCCTTCTCTCACGTTCAAGCCCGAGCTTTTCAGGCAGATTGGGGGCAAGCCGCGCCTCTTTTTTGACCGCCTTTATTCTGTCTTCGACTTCCCTGAGCGCCACCCTCAGAGTGTTACGCTGATCTTCACCCCAGCGGTCGAGCTTGTCCAATTCCAACTCAAAAAAGGAACCGTTGCGATCGGTGAGCCGTTGGACGACTTCGTTCGTTTGCACTTTTAGCTGCTGGTCGATCAGGGTTTTAGCCTGTTCCGATTCCATTACCGCCAATGCTGTTTCAATGGCGTCGAGCGAGAACAATCTCTGACACTGTTCAGCAAACAAGGGTGTACCGTCATCGCAGACCGCCCCTAAGAGAATATGATCTTCTGTTTCCAGCGACCGTGCGGTCAGCGCGGTGACAGACAGAAAGCCTGACTTCCCAAGCAGCGGCTCCAGAACGGAGATTTTCTTCCCTGAGCCCGTGTACCGAAAGACCAATTCTTTCAATTCCAAGGGCAATGCCTTGCACCGTTCGATAATCTTCTGCGCCAATGGATGACCTAGTCGGTACAGGTTTGCATCTTCTACGCCCTTGCCGCTTCGGTACGGTCCTCGGTGAATCTGCTCCTCTGGAAATGGGTTCTCAACCAGCGTGAAACCGTTCAGACCGTCTTCGAATTGCGCGTAAGGCGTGAGATAAAACCGTGTAAGTTGCCAAAGCCAAGCGTCGTATTTGCTGAGAACCTCGCTGCTTTCCTTTAGGTTAACGCGGAGCTTCTCATGAACCTCCTCGTCGAAGTTCTCTAGCAGCTTTTGCCGGGTGAGCTTCATGCGCTCGTCAATCTGTATTTCCATCTCTTGTTGCAACTGATCAAAATTGAATTGAATCTGCTGTTCCGTCCGGCAGTTCTGGTAAATATCGGCGATCCGCTTTTCAAAATCCACTCCCGCCCCGATGCTGCCCAAGACCTCGTCACTGGCACCGAAGACACCGCTGAAAAGCTTGAATTTCTCATCCAGTAGCTGATAGACCCGCTGGTCGGCAGCGTTCTTCTTGTTGAGAAAGTTGACGACCACAACATCGTGCTTCTGACCGTAGCGGTGGCAGCGCCCGATGCGCTGCTCTATACGCTGAGGATTCCAAGGCAGGTCGTAGTTGATCACCAACGAGCAGAACTGGAGGTTTATGCCCTCGGCAGCCGCTTCGGTGGCGATCATAATAATCGCTTCGTCGTGGAAATATTCGACTAACGCAGCCCGCATGTCGGCGGTCTTGGAACCCGTGATGTGGTCGGTACCTTCGTGCTTCTTCAGCCAGTTCTGGTAGATTTCCTTCGACTTGGGGTCGTTGTTCGAACCGTTGAAGAGTACAATTTTGTCCTTATAGCGGGGTATTTCCTCAAGAATCGAGCGGACGTATTCTTGAGTCCGGGTGGACTCCGTGAATATGATCGCTTTCTCTCTGCCGCCCTTGCTTTTCGCTTCCGCAAGCCCCCTTTTCAGGGCGGTTTGCAGCCTTTCGCCCTTTGAGTTCTTGGCAATCGAGTTTGCTAGTTCGGTAAAGAGCCGGAGCGACTGAATCTCTTCAGCCACTTTTCCTAGCTGTTCCGGGCTGAGCGCTCGTGGATAGGATTTCTTGTCGGTCTCGTTCTCTTCGTCCTCCTCTTCCCATTCATCTTCAAGTTCTTCAAAGCTCTCGAAGGTCTCAGCGACCTCTTGGGGCGGCTCAATGACAGGTTTTTGTGCCTGAGCGGCTTTTTCCAGCTTGTCTGCCAATCCTTTCAGAGTTCCGGCAATTGCGAATGTCGATGAAGCCAAGAGCCGTCTGAGAATGAGAGTCATTAACTGGCGTTGACTCGCTGGAAGTGCGTAAAGGTTTTGACGTTGGAGGTAGTCGGAGACGAGATTGTATAGCTTCTGTTCGGGCTCACTGGGAATAAACTCTTCGACCAATGCTATGCGGTTCGTAAACGGGATGTATTCGAGTACCTGACGGCGCAATGTCCGTTGGCAGATTGGTTTCAGGCGCTCACGCAACGCTCGAAAGTCCCCGTCTGTATCTAGTCGTGAGAATTGGCTTCGGAAACTCTTAATGTCCCCGAAGGTGTGCTCGTCGATGATGCTCACCAAGCCGAACAGTTCGAGGAGAGAATTCTGAAGGGGTGTGGCGGTCAGCAGGAGCTTTGGGAACGCTGCAAGCGCACCCTTGAGGGCGTTGCCGATCTTGTTCGTGGGCTTGTAGACGTTGCGAAGTCGGTGCGCCTCGTCGATGACGGCGAGGTCCCACGGGACTTGGCGCAAATAGGGCTCCTTCGAACGAGCGAACTGGAAAGAGCAGATCACGATCTCAGCGCGGTTGAAGGGGTTGAGATTGCCACCCTTTATCTGCTCGTTGAAGGTTTTGGTTTCCAGCAGCACTGAGGGCAGGAAGAACTTGTCAGAGAGTTCCTGATGCCATTGCTTGCGGAGACTGGCTGGAACAACGACCAGAATCTTCCGTTTGCGTTCAGCCCATCTCTGGGATAAAAGAATCCCAGCTTCAATGGTCTTCCCGAGTCCAACCTCGTCGGCGAGGATAGCGCCCTTAGATAGCGGGGAGCGGAACGCAAAGAGAGCCGCCTCGACCTGATGGGGATTTAGGTCAACTTGTGCATCCGCCAAAGACGCGGCGAGTTTCTCCATGCTGTCGGACGCACACCGCTTCGTAAGCTCGTAAGCAAAATACTTGGCATGATACGCGGTGCTCATGTTACGACCTGTTGTGGATTGGGATTTTTCATTTTGGAGGACCCGTTTGCAGTTTCTCAAAGTCCGTAGGGAAGTCATGCTTTAACAGAATGAGGCGATCGAAACTAGTTGGCGACAAGAGATCGCGTATTTCCGCTTTCTCGACATCGCTGGCATGAGTCAAGCCCTCTGGTAGGAGTTAACATTTCGTCGGCCCGTCTGGATGCACTGACGGCTATCCAATGAGATGAGGTGGCGGCGTTCCTTATTATCCTCCAGCTGTTCGACCTCACGAATGCGCCAAGAAGACCGCGCTTGTTGTTGCCTGTGGGACACTGCCTCTGCGACACACGAGATAATGTCGTGAGCAGACGCCACGATCTCGTGGGTCCAGATTCGTAGCACTACAAAGCCCTCGGCTTGTAGTCGCTTGGTCTGACGTACATCTCTATCGACATTTTCTCTCAGCTTCGCCGCCCAGAAGGCATTTCTTGTCCGAGGCAAGGCGTAGTGAATCGGGCAACCATGCCAAAAACACCCGTCGATGAACACCGCAACCCTGACCCGGGGGAAGACTATGTCGGGTCGAACTCCCGCAATCCTGCACCGAAGTCGATAACGAAAGCCAAGCGTCCATAGTAAAGCGCGAAGAATTCGCTCCGGTCGGGTGTCCCGGTCTCGTATTCGCGACATGTGTTCGGAGCGGGTTAAACTCATGAAAGGGGATTCTAACGCCAAAGGCGGCCGCTAGGTATAATTGGTGAAGACATTGGTATCCAAACACGTCAGGTCGAATTCCGAACTCAGGATCTCTGAGATTGGCCTCTGAGGTCAACCGTGGGAGAATAGTCACGTCGCGGATTCTGACGCGACAAATGGGAGGTCTTTGAGGACTCGAATGCGACAACAACGCTTGCCGCACTACGAATGTGACCCACCACCGATTCCTATAGAAACCAGCAGCACGAAACCCCTTCAGGTGGCTGGACTGTTCGCTGGGATTGGCGGCGTTGAGGCGGGCTTTAGCATCGCAGGACACCATTCGAAGTTCTTATGCGAAATCGATGACGCCGCGAGTGCGGTTTTGCGTGCGCACTTTCCCGGAACTGAAATCGTGGCTGACATCCGCGACATTCCGTGTTTGCCAGATACGGGTCTTCTCGCGGCAGGGTTTCCGTGTCAGGACCTGAGTATATCGGGTCCTCGTGGTGGCATATCGGGACAGCGGTCAAGTTTAGTGCAGCACGTATTCCGTCTACTCGATACTACAGCTACGGCCCCCCGCTGGCTGCTGTTGGAAAACGTGCCTTTCATGCTGGAGCTTCAGAAGGGCGAGGGGATGCGTTACCTCCTAAACGAGCTCGAAAGGCGCGGCTACTTTTGGGCCTATAGGGTTGTAGATACCCGTGCGTTTGGCCTTCCCCATCGGCGGCGCCGCTTGTTGCTTCTGGCTTCTAGGACCTGCGACCCAGCACCACCTCTGCTTGGCTGCGATACGAACGGGCCAGCTCTTGCCCCGTTCGATCAGGATGCGGCTTGTGGATTTTATTGGACAGAAGGTCACAGAGGTATCGGCTGGTCTGTCAATTGCGTGCCCCCGATCAAAGTCGGTTCGGGACTTGGGATTCCATCCGCACCTGCGGTTTGGGACCCAAGAGATGGTTCGATTTTCCAGCCTCACATTAATGATCTGGAACGCCTTCAGGGCTTCGACCCGGATTGGACTATTCCCGCCGAAACGGTCGCTACGCCGAGCGTACGGTGGAGACTCGTGGGCAACTCCGTTAGTGTGCCACTTGCCGCTTGGCTGGGACACCGACTCCTCGCGACCACGGAGTACGACCGCAGCCGCGACTGGCCAATACCGGAACGGGCCGCATGGCCCCAAGCAGCATGGGGTTGTGCAGGCAGAGGCTACGAATCGTGCGTGTCGATGTGGCCGGTCTCAGCGCAGCTCCCCCCTCTCACCGATTTTTTATCTTATGAGCGACAGCCTATATCTACCCGTGCGGCAGCGGGCCTTCTGAATCGTCTTACGAAACACGGGGCAATCGTTCCTGACCGTTTCCGAGCAGATTTGAAGAAGGTGGCGGAAACCTACACTTCACCCGTTTCCATTGTGCCTGAAGTGTGAAGGGGTACCGCATTAATCTTGTGGCCGGCGTTCTGCTACTGCTTGACTGAGCGCGGCGTAGTTGTCAAACCAGAAGTTCATCTCCAAACTCCTTCGGGTTCTGGTGTTCTCGAATCCAGTCATAGCCGACCAGCTCCGACCCCGCGCAATTGTGCAACGAAAAACTTCGCTTCAGTTCAGCACCGACTTGACGATGCTGAGCCACTCCGCATCGAACGGTTCCCGGCACACAGGCTTGCCTGCCCGACTATACCAATAGGCTGCGTTGCCATGATCGCCTTCTTTGCGATGCAGGTAGGCATGAACCCACGAACCGTCACGACCCTCGTCCTGTTGAGCAGACTCGTGTGCTCGCGTCCAATCGCCCTTGGCGTCCCACCACAAACCAGAGAGGGCGGGTGTGAGTCCCGCTGGTGGCTCAGTCTGCTTCCGTCAACTTGATTTGGCCCCTTTCGATCGTTTGATTTGGTCCCACCACCCTGCTGGTTAATCTGAGTTGATCGACGCCGTCGGGCCTGTGGGAACTGTGAAAAAGCCGAGCGTCCTTTG
>Ga0208686_1000191_pt1 | contig 36340 bp, 29 predicted proteins | sample June2015DPH_6_50_FD_184694 | JGI IMG/M metagenome (GOLD analysis project Ga0208686, IMG submission 184694) | Peatland microbial communities from SPRUCE experiment site at the Marcell Experimental Forest, Minnesota, USA - June2015DPH_6_40... | ecosystem: Environmental > Terrestrial > Soil >... | reverse complement strand
TGCAAACGCCGCCCCGCAGAAGCTGCTGGAGGTGGCCAACGGCTTCCAGTTGACGCTGCGGAAGTCGGATCAGCTCCAGAAACCGATCGACCGGCTGACGGGCGTGCTCGTGCTCTCCGCCGATCATCCCAATCTAAATCTGGCCTGCCTCATCGATGTGCCTCTCAGCAAGCCGGGCGCCGCGAAAAGCGGCAACAGTACTAAAATTCAACCGGTACAATAATTAGAAGGAGGAACCACGAGTATGAAGCGCTCGACTCTATTCCCCACGCCTCTGTACGCAATGCGCGGTCTTGTTGCGCTGCTGCTGTGCGCGGCTCCTGTCCTCATCTCGGCTGCGAAAGTCGGCGCGCCGGCGCCCGAGTTTACCGGAACGGCGAGCAACGGCAAGACCTTTCGCCTCTCGGACTATCGTGGAAAGTATGTGGTCCTCGAATGGCACAACAACGGATGCCCCTTTGTGCACAAGCAGTACGACAGCGGCAACATGCAGCGCCTGCAAAAGCAGTGGACGAGCCAGGGCGTAGTTTGGTTCACGATTCTGTCTTCCGCGCCGGGCAAGCAGGGGTACGCCACCGCGAGCGAAGAGAACGACTACCTGGCGAAGATGCAGGCGGCCCCGACTGCCGCGCTGCTCGACCCCTCCGGCGACATCGGGCATCTTTACGACGCGAAGACTTCTCCGCATATGTTCGTCATCAACCCTCAGGGCGTGGTGATTTACGATGGAGCGATTGACGATAAACCGACAACCGACCTGAACGATATTCCCGGCGCAACGAATTACGTCAGCCTGGCGCTGCAGCAGGCGATGGCAGGAAAGCCGGTGGAGACGCCCGCGACGCGTCCCTACGGCTGTTCGGTGAAGTATGCGGATGCGACGCACTAACGCTCCGATGCCGGGGTGCCTCGTCGTGGCGCGGCCCGGAACTTCCGCAATGGCCCGACATCGTTTCGGTAGTGGGTCGGTTTGAAAGAAACTGACTCACTACCCGTCGTTCGCCCGTTTGACCACCAGCCTCCACAAGCGCACAATGGCTGATTTGCCGCTGATCGCTCGATTGCGGCCCGAGGATGCGCATGAAATTCCACTTCACGATTGTGATTCTGGTCGTCAGCACCAGTTTGGCGATTGTTGCCTCACTCCTAGCGCAAAACTCCGTGCCAGCGACAACCTCCTCCAAGCGTGCCATCACCGAGAAGGATCTTTTCGATTTCGTCTGGGTTGCCAACCCGCAACTCTCGCCCGACGGATCGCGCGTCGCCTTTACCAGGGTCAGCGTGGACGAGAAGCGCACGGGCTACGAAACGTCTATCTGGATGGCCGCCACCTCCGGCAATGAACCTCCGGTACGAATGACGAATGGCAAGCATGACACACAGCCGCGCTGGTCGCCGGACGGTAAGCGCATAGCATTTACGCGAGGTGGCGACAAAGACGAAACGGGCAAGCCCAAGCCGTCGCAAATTGCAATACTGTCGCTCGCCGGCGGGGAAGCCTGGATCGTTACCGACCTGCCCAAAGGCGCTGCGGACCCGATCTGGTCGCCCGACAGCAGGCGCATAGCATTTCTGAGTTCCACGACTCCGGAAGACATCGAGAAGGCCAGGAAGACTATGGCCAAGATCAGCGAGACCAAGAACAGCGAGACGAAGATCAGCGAGAGCAAGGAAACGCAGCCCGCCAAGAACGCGGCGCAACCCAAAGCAGCGGAACCGGAGAGTGAGCACGAATCCGACGTTCACATCATCAGCCGCGCGGTCTATCGCAGTAACGATGAGGGTTATCTCGACCCCAAACGACGTCAGCACATCTGGGTGCTGGACGTTCCCACCACCTCCGACGAACTCCCCAAGCCCGTGCAGTTCACCAGCGGCGATTTTAACGAGCGCGGGCTGGTCTGGAGTCCCGACAATTCGCGCATCTATTTCCTTACTGAGCATATCGACGAGCCTTATTACGAACTTCCGACCACGGAGATTTACTCTGTCCCCGCAGCGGGCGGAAATCCGGAGAAGCTAGCCACCGTTCCCATGGGTATCGGCGATCTCGTCCTCAGCCCGGATGGCCGCAAGTTTGCCTTCCACGGCTCGGTCACGCAGCCGGTTCGCTCCTATTCAGAACCCGATCTCTGGGTCATGGACACAGCTCCCAACGCGCAACCGAGAAACTTGACCGTCGATTATGACTTCGACATGGGCAGTTCGGTGTTCGGCGACAATGCCGCTCCGCGCGGGGGCCACGGCCGCTCGCTCTATTGGTCGCCCGACGGCCGCTGGCTATTCGACGTGGTCGAGAAGCAAGGACGCACGCCGCTTGTCCGAGTGGATGCGCAATCCGGCGCCGTAACCGAAATCACGCACGGCGATCAGGCCGTACTGGATTTCTGTGTTGCTCCGGATACCCGCACTATCGTTGCCCTGGTCTCCACGCCGGTTATGATTGGCGATCTCTTCACGGTTGCGTCCGACGGCGCGCAAACCCGGATCACCGACTTCAACCGCAAGCTCTGGTCGCAGCTCAACCTGACTGCGCCGGAGGAGATTGATTACTCCAGCTTCGATGGCAAAAGCATTCAGGGATGGATTCAGAAGCCCCCGGACTTCGACCCGAAGAAAAAATATCCGCTCATCTTGAACATTCACGGCGGCCCGCACGCGGCTTACGGCTGGGTCTTTGATCATGAATTTCAATTTATGGCGGCCAGAGGATACGTCGTCCTTTATGTCAACCCGCGCGGTTCGACCAGCTACGGCCAGGATTTCGGCAACATTATTCAGTATCACTATCCGGGCGACGACTATCGTGACCTGATGATCGGCGTGGACGAAATGCTCAAGCGCGGCTACATCGACCCGAAGAAACTCGCGGTAACTGGCGGCAGCGGCGGCGGTGTGCTTACCGACTGGACCATCACGCACACGGATCGTTTCGCCGCGGCGGTATCGCAACGCGACATCTCCAACTGGGCTTCTTGGTGGTACACGGCCGACTTTACGCTCTTCCAGCCGACCTGGTTCAAAGCGCCGCCTTTCGAAGATCCGCAGGACTACGACAACCGTTCCGCCATCACCTTCGTGAAGAACATCCACACTCCAGTCCTGTTTGTGCTCGGCGAGTCCGACTACCGAACACCGCAGGATTCAGGCGGCGAGCAACTGTTCCGCGCGCTCAAATTTCTGAAACGGCCAACCGCCATGATTGTCTTTCCAAGGGAAACTCACGAGCTTTCGCGTTCCGGAGAGCCCTGGCATCGCATCGAACGCCTCGACCACATCCTGGCCTGGTTCGATAAATGGACGATGGGCGTTCCGCATCCGGAGTACGATGTCAATCCTGGGAAGATGGCGAAAGCCGCGCCGTAGAATCCAAGGCGTCAGCGGTAAACGAAGCGAGATCGCTAAAAAGCTTCTCCAAGGTTGCTTCTCTCTCGAGCTCAGGCAAGCCGAGCTGTCGTTCCACCCGCGTTTCCATTTCGCTAAGCTGCGTCTCCGGTACTTTCCCGGCAAGATGCTGGAACAGCAACCGGTGCGCGCTCTTGCGCTGCATAACCTCCAATCCATCCAGCATCTGGCGATGCGATGTCCCTTCCCAGATCGCGAGGATCATGGCTTCGCGCAGCCAGCGCTCAACGCGATATTCCTGCAGCGTTCCCACGCCGCCATACACTTCCATTGCCCATTTGGCCGTCTGCACGGCGAACTCCGCGGTCCAGTATTTTGCCAGGTGAGCGATCAAACGGAACAGATGATAGCTCTCCGAGTACGGCGGCTTCTGCTGCCACACCTGGTCGAGCAGATGCGCAGCTTCCCAAGCCAGGCGCGAAGCCGCACGCAGCCCCTGCAGACGATCCTCAAATTGCCGCCGAAGTAAAGGATGTTCAATGATCGGCTTCCCGAAGGCTATACGTCGCTGAGCGAAAGCGTAGGCATCGGCGATCGCTCTTTGTGCGAGGGCCACGCTGCCTACGCAGTTGGCCACGCGCGAGAGGTTCAGCACATCGAGAATCAAATAAATTCCATGCTCCGCTTGCCCAAGCAGCCAACCTTCACTTTGACGAAGTTCGATCTCACCGGTTGGTACCGAGCGAGTGGCGATTTTGTCTTTGAGGCGGCGTATCCGATAATTGAGTTGCCCGTCTTCACTGCGCCGCGGCACCAGATACAGACTCAGCCCACGCACGTTTTGCGGAGCGCCCTCCTGCCGAGCCGCGACCACCGCTAACTCGGCCCCGGCATTACTCGCGAAGTATTTGTCACCAGTTAGCCGCCACTTACTCCCATCCCGTTGCGCTACGGTCTCGACCGCCGCGCCCAGGTCGGACCCGCCCTTGATTTCCGTCATCCACGTCGCGCCCTGCCAGGCGTCATTCTTATTGTCATTCTTATTGTCATCGTGCTGCAACATCTTGGGCAGGAACCGTGCCTTCAATTCGGCGTCGCCATATTTCGAGAGCGGGCAAACCGTGGATAGAGAAACCGTGTACGGACATGCCAGGCCCGGGTCATAGAAGCCCGTAGCGTAGAGAAGAAGATAAGCGGGGATCAGAGAATTCTCATCAGAGTTCTGAGGAAAGACTCGCCAAAGCACGCCAGCCTGATATCCCCGTTTCAGCATGCGCCAATATTCAGGAGGGTAGAGAATTTCATCCACCCGCGCACCCCACCGATCGAACATGCGCAACCAGGGTGTGCCGGCGCGGTCGACCGCGTCCGAGATCCCTTGTCCCTCTCGTTCGAACCACGATTCGTATTCTCGCAGCCAGTCCTGGTTGGCACCGATACCGGCCTGCTGCAGAAACTGCACCGGAGAGCGCAAAGCATCGAAGCTCAAGACATCGAAACTCATAGCCAGAGTTTTTTCACCCGCCTGGTAGGCGATGGTACCACCCGAAGATTCCGCTTCGCGCTTCTCAGAGTGCCGCCAGCCGCCGCTGAATCAGCAGAAAATACAGCGCCAGCAGAATGAGCAGGGATCCGTTCAGGCTGAGCACCACGGGCGCCGTAAACACAGGCACCAGCCATCCCGACAACAGATTCCCCATCGGCATGCCGCCGCGGAATGCAAAGTTATACACGCTCATCACGCGCCCGCGCATTTCGTTCGTGGTAATCAACTGCACCAGCGAATTCACCGTGGCAAAAACCGCCATCATAGATGCGCCCACCAGCACCAGGAAACTCCCGCTCAGCGGCAGCGACCTCGAAACGGCAAACCCGAAAATTCCCGCGCCTAAGCAGAAGAGTGCGCCGAGAGCGACCCGTCCCTTTCTCTTCATATTGCCCGCGCTAGCGATCGTCAGCGAGCCGCAAATCGAACCGAGCCCCATGAGCGCAAGCAGGTTGCCGTAAGTTTCCGGACCGCGATGGAAAATATCTTTCACGAATACGGGGAAGTACGTACGCATCGGCATGCTCAAAAAGGTCATACAAAAGGCCAGCAGAATCAGCGCTTCCATCGAGTGCTGGCGGCGGACAAACTTGATGCCTTCCTTCAGACTGAAAAACATAGACTCCGCGGTCTTAACCGGCAGAAAGCGGGCGCGGATCATCGACAGCGACACGATCGGCGCAAGGAAAGAAAGCGCGTTCAACCCGAAGCACCACTTCTCTCCCAGCCTGGCCAAAGCCTGCCCGGCGAGCGCCGGCCCCACCATCACCGCCACGTTGAACTGGATCGAATTCAGCGCGATGGCGTTCGGCATGTCTTCCTTCTCAACCAACGTGGGAATCAGCGCCTGATAAGCTGGACCGCCGAAGGCCTGGGCAAATCCAGAAATAAACGAAAGGCAAAGGATATGCCAGACATGGACATGGCCGGTCGCCACCAGAATCGTGAGCAGCCCCGCGCTCGCCATCTGCACATACTGGGAGCCTATCAGAACCTTCCGGCGCTCCACGCGATCGGCGACCACGCCGCCGATCAGAGAGAACAGAAAAATAGGAATGCCGCCCAGAAATTGATCCAGCGCCAGCAAGAACGCGGAGTGGCTAAGCCGGTAAATCAGCCAGCCCTGCGCCACGATCTGCATCCAGGTGCCAATGCTGGAGGTGCAGGCGCCCACCCACATCAAGCGAAAATCGCGATATTGAAATGCTTTAAAAACCCGGCGAATCAAAAGGGACGTCTCCGGAGGCTCCGCAAAAAGCCTAACATGCGGGATGCATTCGTCCGGTGTTAGGGGCGTGACTGTCAATACTTCCGGGGCCAATGGCTTACGCCGACGCTCGGTTGCGAATCCGGTTCCAGAAAGACAGGAGTTTGGCGGTCGCGCCGGGCGCAACGCTCAAGCCGAGCACGGCCAGGCTCAACCGGGAGCTGCGCAGATAGCCGTTCGCCTCTGCTATCAACTCGCGCGCCTTGTCAAACTGGCGTTCTTCCAGCTTGCACTTGCCCTCTTCGAGCAGATAACGGGCTCTGATTTCGGCGGCGCGCTTTTCTACCACCGCGCGGTCGGCGTCCTTCAGGGGCAAAGTTCGCTTGTACTTTTCCAGAATGATGGAATAGCCCTCCGCCATTCTCGCCCTGGACTGGCCGAGGGAGCCGGGACGCCCGACAAAAAGCCTCGCCCCCAGCTTGCGACTGTAACGAATTCTCGCTCCGCTGAATGCCGACCGGACCCACATATCGTAATCGTCGCAGCGCGCGAGTTTTTCATCGAACAATCCCGCGTCGACCAATGTCCGCTTGCGGGCTACCACCGTGGAAATCGGAATCTGGCAGCGCTCCACAATTAACGCGGCAAATGTCGCCTCTCCGGTGGACGGGCACACCTTCATGAATTGAGATTCTTGCGCCCCATCTCCCATCAGGATGCCGTCGCAATAAACCAGATCGATCGCAGGATCCTCTGCGAACAAGTGCATTTGAGAAGAGAGGTGATCCGGCATCCAGGTGTCATCGCTGTCGAGGAAAGCGACGAACTCTCCCCGAGCCCGTCGGATGGCATTGTTGCGGGCTCCGGCGGCACGCTTGTTTTCCTGTTTGATGTAAACGATTCGGTCCATATAAGGCTGCAAAACGTTTTCCAGTTCGGGCGTGTCGGGGGAGCCGTCATTGATGACGATCGCCTCGAAATCCGAATACGTCTGCGTAAAAACAGAATCCAGGCATGCCGCAATCAGATTAGCAGTCTTGTAGCTCGGAATGATCACGCTGACCTTGGGCGCCGGATTGGTCTGGGCTGATGGCACAATCTTCCCGATCGCTTAAGAATTATGCAGGAACATGTTTAGAAACTATATTTGGGAACGCGAATGTAGCGTATCACGATACGCGCTGACCATTTGAGAAGGGCGGTCAGGATAACTCTGGGCTCGGTTCACCTCGCAAGAGGCACTCCCTTCGGCCGGTGCGGGTATTGCCGTGATCTCCGGCAAACTCGTGTCCACGGATATGGTTTCCGACTTCAGTCACCAATTTGGATCGCGAGCTTACGGAATTCGGCGAAGTGGGGCAAAACTCCCAGCGCCTCAAGACAAGCCCGGTCAGACTCCTCGATTTCAAGTCCTGTGGAATCCTGCGGATGAGCATCCAACTCGTGCGCCAAGAGGTCTGCAACATAAACGGCTACTGTGCTATCGAAGCCAGGGTGCGGTATGCGAGTGGGATGGTGGTGATGCGCGATGGCCTCAACGGCAAGGTTGGGGATGCCCCACAACCCGAGCAGATAGGCACCGATCTCTGCGTGTGAGGTTCCCAGTAGCTCCTCCTCCGCTTCAAAAGGCTTGCGTTTGCGCTCGCTAGCCATTGAGTGAGCGGAACAGAACTTGCCGGGCATGGCGCTTGCCAAGAAGAGACTCCCAATATCGTGAAGAAGCGCGGCCACGACGGTAAGGTCGCGAGTTTTTGGTTCCAGGGGGAGCGCGCCGGCAATGGCAGCTACGCGGTGCGCATGTCGCTGCATAGACTCGCATACTGACTGCGGAATGTGCGAGTCAGGTACAAAGACCCTGAAAGTCTCGGAAACTAAGGCCAGATTTTTGATGGTTTCCATTCCCAAGTATGCGACCGCGCTCTGCAGGCTGGTGGCTCTCTGCGCCAACCCGAAGAAGCCGCTGTTGACGAGCTGCAAGACTTTCGCGGACATCGCGATGTCTCGCTCAACGATATCCGCCGCCTGGCTTATGGAAGTGCTCGGATCCTTCATCGCCTGTGTGAGGGAAATGTACGTACTTGAGAGGGAAGGCAGTTCACCCACCGTTCCAACGATTCCGCGCATCTCCGGGGCGCGCAGTAAGTCCTGCAGCGTGCACATACGTTCGATGGTGGATTGAAGTTCGGATGCACTGCATGGCTTCGCCAGAAAGCGGTGTACCATGGGAAGCGCCTCGGTTGCCAGCGCGACTTCGGAATATCCGGACAGGATAATTCGCGCACTGCCCGGAAAGCGGTCGCGAATGTGGCTCAGTAGCGTGGCGCCATCCATTCCTGGCATCCGCATATCGGAAATGACCACGTCGAAGCTGGCTGCCTCGCAAGCCTTCAGGGCGGCTTCGCCGCCGACGGCAAATTGCATGTCCCAACGTTTTCGATCCGCGTGCAGCATTCGTCGGATGCCGTCGAGAATATTGCTTTCGTCGTCCACGAACAAAATGCGTTTCACGCGGACACCGCCTTAGCGGCAAGAGCCTTGCCATCGTGAGGCAGGCGGATGACAAAAGTTGTGCCTTTTCCCTCTTCGCTTTCGAAATCAATACTTCCACCGTGTTTGTCAACCACCACCGAGCGTGCGATGGCCAGGCCCTGTCCGGTTCCCTTGCCGATTTCTTTGGTCGTGAAGAAGAGATCGAAGACTCGGGCTCGCACCTTTTCCGGGATTCCCGAGCCCGTGTCCTGGATCCGGATTTCGGCCCATTCTTCGCAATTTCGGGTTTGCACCTTGATTTTCCCCTTCTCTGAACGTCCTTTTCCTTGAACATCGGCAATTGCATGCGCGGCATTGACGATTAGGTTCAGAATCACCTGGTTGAATTCGCCCGGTTGACAAGTGATCAGAGGTAGTGAAGAGTCGAATTCGGTTTCCAAGTCAGCCACGTATTTCCACTCATTCCGTGCCACCGTAAGCGTGCTTTCAATAGCGTGGTTCAAGTCCATTGGCATCTTTTCTTTCGTGCCTGGATGGGAAAACTCTTTCATCGCACTCACCAACGTGGACACTCGGGTCACGCCTTCGAGCGTCTGTTCGATGGCCCTGGGAATTTCCTCAAGCAGATAGCCAGTGTCCACGGGTTCCACCGCAGGGGCGATTTCCTGAACGGTTTCGGCAGAAAGGGTATTGCCTTTGGCCGCTGCCAACAGCAGTTCGTAGTTCGCCAGGAGGCTCTTCAGGTCCTGGAAGGCATCTTTCAAGAAGCGCACGTTGTCTCCGATGTACTGCGTCGGAGTATTGATTTCGTGAGCTATTCCGGCTGCGAGCTGCCCTAGTGATTCCAGCTTCTGCGCCTGGCGGAGTTGCTCTTCCAAGGCGCTTCGGTCGGTGATGTCGGAACCGATGACCAGTAGTTTGGTCAGGTTTTCATTGGCCACGTGAACCGGTGTGATCGTCAGTCCCAGCAGACGTGTTTCGTCGTTCATCTCAAACGGAACCTCATCGCACCGCCGCGAGGCCCGTTCAGAACACCAGGATCGGATGTCGTCTTTCATGCCAGGCCGCAGCCATCTGACACCGCAGTCGGCCAGTTGTTTTCCAACCATTTCAGCCCCAGACAAGCCGAACGCACCGGCGGCCGCTAAATTCCAACGCGTGATGCGCGAGTCGTGGTCTACACCAATAAGAATCGAGGGCACGGCGTTGATGAAAACCTCCGCTCCCTGGTGCGCCGTCCGCAGTGCTTCCTTCTCGTCTCGCAGACGGCTCGTGATCTCTTGGACCACGCGTCTTAGGGCTAACAGCGCGATGGTGCACGGCACCACCACGGCGATCACAATTATGAGCAAGGCAAAACGGCGAGCCGCGGCATAGCGTGCTCCGCTCTTCCGCGCTGCCCGAGCAAGTTGGTCTCCCTCGAAGCCCATGAACTCATTCCAGGCGCCGTGGTACTTCAGCAAAGCGGGGGTGGTCTGCTGCACCATGACGGCCGTAGCCGCATCGCGTTTCCTTTCATCGACCAGAAGGTGCAGGGCTCGCTCGTAGCTGTCGATATATGGGCTTCTCGCGTCCTCAATGGCAACCAGCAGCCGCTTCTCTTCTTCTGATTCGGAAAGGCCTCCGAGGTCGGCTACCAAGGTTGAGATTCTTTTTGTGTTTTCGGCCCGGTCAGCCAGCAGTGAGTTGATTTGCTTTCGATCCTTGAGCAGGAATATTTGCATCGTGATACGACTATTGCGATTGGAGTAGGTCGCCGCCTCTCGCGACAGGCTCAGTTTGGCCAACTGTCTGCCCATCATGTCTTGCATATCGGCGTTGATGTGATCCATTCGGCGCAGCCCCAGACCGCCGGCAGCGATCAAAATGGCAGCGAGGAAGCTGAATGCCAGCCCCAAGCGAAAAGTGACCTGTCCGGTAGCTAAAGGGGAACGAGATGGCGGGCCGTGTTTCTGGTTTTCATGCTCCGCGAACAAGAGGTGTTTCACACCGACACCGCCTTGGCGGCAAGAGCCTTGCCATCGTGAGGCAGGCGAATGATAAAAGTTGTACCCTTTCCCTCTTCAGTTTCGAAGTGAATACTGCCAGCGTGTTTGTCAACGACCACGGAGCGTGCAATGGCTAAGCCCTGCCCGGTTCCCTGGCCAACTTCTTTGGTAGTGAAGAAGGGGTCGAAGATACGGCCTTGCACCTTTTCCGGGATTCCCGCGCCCGTGTCCTGGATCCGGATTTCAACCCACTCCGGGCAATTGCGCGTCTGTACTCGGATTGTTCCCTTTTCCGAACCTCCTTTTCCGACAACATCCGCGATTGCGTGCGCGGCGTTGAGGATCAAGTTCAGGATTACCTGGTTGAACTCGCCGGGCAGGCACGAGACCAGAGGTAGTGACGGGTCGAATTCGGTTTCCAGGTTGGCCACGTTTTTCCACTCGTTGCTTGCGACCGCAATCGTGCTTTCAATGGCGTGGTTCAAGTCCAGTGGCATCTTTTCTTTCGTGCCTGGTTGGGAGAATTCCTTCATCGCACCCACAAGTGTGGACACTCGGGTCACGCCTTCGAGCGTCTGTTCGATAGCCTTGGGAATCTCTTCGAATAGGTAGCCAAGGTCGGCGTGCTCGACCGCCGCCGAGACCTCTTCCAGGGCTTCGCCAGAAAGGGTATTGCCTTGGGCCGCTGTCAACAGCCGTTCGTAGTTCGCCAGGAGGCTCTTCAGGTCCTGGAAGGCATCTTTCAAGAACAGGACGTTGCTTCCGATGTACTGCGCCGGGGTATTGATTTCGTGAGCTATGCCGGCTGCGAGCTGTCCTATGGATTCCAGCTTCTGCGCCTGAAGGAGTTGATCTCTCAAGAACTTGCGTTCTGTGATGTCTGCGTACATTCCTTCATAGCGGACCATCACGCCATTCTCACGAACCGCCCGAACGGTGGCGGAGACCCACATCTTGCTGCCGTCTTTGTGAAATACCTCGAACTCAAAGTCCTGCACGCTTCCGAGGCTTTCCATCAGCAGTATCAACTCATCGCGACGTTTAGCATTGATAAAAAATTGCCGGGCAATGTCAGTGATGCTCGCGATCATCTCTTCTGGGGAATCGTACCCGAAGGTGCGAGCCATGACTGGGTTCACGCTCAGGAAGCGGCCGCCGGGCGTACTCTGAAAGATACTGACTATGGCCTCGTCAAATATTCGGCGATACTTCTGTTCCTGAGCATGCACCTGGCCAGGCAGCGAGATCGCCTTCGGAAGCAAGGGTATGAGCATGAGCGCAGTGACTACGGAAACAGCTGCCGTGATCGCCTTGATGACGCCCGCGATCAGATAGCTGCCGTGCCAGACGTTCCAAATCTCCATCAGGTGGGTCGTGCCACAAGCCAGGATGAAGGTCCCGAACATCCAGAAAATCCCGTTGAAGGGGAGTTCGCGATTCTTGCGAATGAAATAGATGAGGATAATAGGGATGCAGTAATACGACAGTACGATCAGGCCGTCTGAAATTACGTGCAGCCACAAGATTCGCGGATCCCACAAGTAGCAGAAACCGTGCGGCATGAAATCAGAAGAAAGTAATTGTTTGAAGAATCCCATAATCCGAGCTCTGCCTCACTCGAGAGTTATCGACAAGACCGCTGCCGTGATTAGTCAAGAGGCAGGCACTTGAGGTCAGGGCGAACGCCGGAAGCGCATATTTCCGTTATCGGCCAAAGAACGGTGTGCTTCAGATCATCGGCAAGATCCTCGGGCAACTCCGCCCAGGGACGTATCGAAGGTAATTGATCCGCTGGAAACACTAAGCCGATGATATGGCTGCGCCGTTCCTCACGCATTGCAGTGTAAGCAGGAATGTCGGGAAAGCGGATGAGGGTTTTGCGCCCGACTGACCGAACCTCTATGTCGCAGGAACAGTCAAGAAATCGAGACGAAAATAAAGGCGGAACGCAATGGCTGAAAAGGTCCTTCTGGTTGACGATGATCGCAACATCCTTGACGGATACCGGCGCAGTTTAGGCCGTGAGTTTGCTATGGAGACTGCCTTGGGAGGGGAGGCGGCGCTGAAACTGGTTGCTGAAAATGGGCCCTACGCGGTTGTGATTTCCGACATGCGAATGCCGGAAATGGATGGCATCCAGCTTTTAAGCAGCATCAAGGCCCGATGGCCTGACACCGTTCGCGTTATGCTGACCGGCAACGCCGACATGGAGACGGCCATCAACGCCATCAACGAGGGCAGCATTTTTCGCTTCCTTAACAAGCCTTGCAGCAAGGAAGTGATGGCGAAAACTTTGACTGCCGCGCTGGTGCAGTATCGATTGGTTACGGCTGAGAAGCAACTCCTGGAACAAACCCTGAGCGGCAGCATTCAAGTGCTGACCGAAGTGCTCAGCCTGGTCAATCCCGCAGCTTTCGGCCGCGCTGAGCGCGCCCGCCGCTACATCCACCACATTGTAATCGCAATGAAGCTGGGAAACCCCTGGCAATACGAGGTCGCCGCCATGATGTCCCAACTAGGCTGCGTCACTTTGCCTCCGGAAACGATCGATGCCGTGTACAGCGGTGAGAAGCTCTCCGCGAGCGAGCAGGCACAATATGACGCACATCCCAGCGTGGCCTATGATCTGCTTTCGAAAATTCCCCGGCTGGAACCCATCGCAAGGATGATCGAGCACCAGAACCGGCCACTCCTCAAGGAAGGCGCCGCCGACCCCGAAATGGCGGACCTGCGTCTGGGAACCGAAATCCTCCGTCTGACCTTGGCTTATGAAAAACTCATCCACAAAGGGGTTTCGCGCACCGAGGCGGCGCACTCTCTGGCTAGCCAAAACAAGAACTTCAGTCCGGAATTCTTCGCCGCCCTGGTGGAGTTGGATCCGAACTCCGAAGAAGGCGAAATACGAAAGTGCCGGATCGAAGAGCTTTCACCCGGCATGATCATCCAGGATGAAATCCGCACCGTTGAGGGAGCGTTGCTCGTCTCCAAAGGTCAGGAGGCGACTCCGCCGCTCATACTCAAGCTCAAGAACTTCCACGCCAGGCGCGCGATCGGCAGGGATGTGACGGTCTCTATGCCCACCACCACGCTTGTGTTCGTGAAGGGAGCTTCGTAGCTACAATCTGGTTCTTGAACCGTGTCCTGGGCGGGTCGACCAGGCTTCAATGTGCGATCCAGAAGCGACGCCAATTTCACCAGGACATTATCGCTGTCCGCGATAAGTTCACCGCCTGCTCAACCGGCTCCGATATTCTTCAAGGGATCGCTCACTCTCCCGCACTGCGTGTTTTCCTTCGCGCCAAATCCCAAAGGTTACCCTGCAGACCATAACCAACAGCGGCGTTGTCGATAGTGATACACCCAAGTGTTGTTTTCCAACTTTCTCAGTCGGGAGTACATCCCGACGCCTCGCCGTCGGCTCCAGGACGCAACAGGCTGCCGCTAAGGCAGCATCACCTGCCCTGAGTGCCGAGATCGTCGCTAAGGCGGAACCGGCTGCAACGGGCCTCGAATCGACGAGCAGCCGAACCTCGAAAGCCACTGTTTACCTAACCAACGAAGGAGTAGGTCTTAATAAAAAAGTGGGGGCCAAAAACCTAAATCTTCGGGCCGCCAAGGGAGGCAATCCAATGGATATACGGCTGGATACACGGCAACAGTCAGCGCTATTTTCCGAGACAAAAAAGAGATTCCAGATAAAAAAAGTGGCGAACTCTTTGCTTGTGGCAGTTCCTATCATGGTTTTGCTGTTTTTTTCCGCAGTGAATCCACCTCGCGTGTTGGCGGTTCCAAGCTATGCGCGGCAGACGGGCTTGGCGTGCAGCGGCTGCCACTACGCGCCTCCGGAACTCAACCCTGCCGGACGAAGATTCAAGCTGCTCGGTTACGTGGATAGAGGGGATCAGACCAAAACCGTGACATCAGAGGGGAAGAAGACGCATGCAGCGCTTGATCTTCTCGCCTCGCTGCCCCTTTCCGTAATGCTTGAGGCCTCATTTACCGCAACCAAGTCACCAGTGCCGGCGACCCAGAATGGCAATTTTGAATTTCCTCAGGATATTTCGCTCTTCCTTGCTGGGGCATGGACAAGCAACGTCGGCAGCTTTCTTCAGGTGACTTACGACACCCAAGCCGACCATTTCAGTATGGATAACACGGATATCCGCTACGCGAATAAGACGAAGATGAGCGGCAAGGAACTGGTCTACGGCCTGGACCTCAACAACAATCCAACCCTGGATGATCTGTGGAACAGTACGCCTGCATGGGGGTTCCCGTGGATCGCCAGCGATGTTGCACCTACGCCCAACGCCACTCCCATCATTAATGGTCCTCTGGCGCAGGATGTCGCAGGAATCGGTGGTTATGCGATGTGGGACAGTCACCTCTATCTGGACGTAGCGATTTATCGTTCGGAACACGTGAACGGCCCTCAGCCGAATCCCGGAACTGGTTTTACATACAACATTCTTGGGGTTGCGCCCTACTGGCGCGTCGCGTGGCAGGAATCGACCGGAACAACGCAGTTTGAAATCGGCACCTATGGAATGCACATGAAGACCGTTCCCAACGGGGTTCCCACCGGGGGAGTCGACCTCGCGGATGGATACACAGATTGGGCCTTCGATACTCAATTTGATCGGTCATTATTTCGGAAGGACGTGCTATCGCTGCGAGGCACGTACATCCGCGAAAATTCCCAGCTGCAATACAGCTGCAATAATGGATTGGCTGCAGTGTGCGAGCATCATCTAAACACTTTTATGCCCAACGTCGAATACCATTTCGGCAATCGCTATACGGGCACATTCGGTTGGTTCATTACCCAGGGCACGGCCGATACCTCGCTATATCCGGGAATGATTGCGGTGAGCGGCAACGCCAATGGCGACCCGAGAAGCGCCGGTTATATCGCAAACTTCTCCTATTGGCCGTGGCAGAATCTGCAGCTCGCCGCTCAATATACCGGATATACACGCTTCAATGGCGGCGCAACCAACTACGATGGTGCGGGTCGCAACGCCAGCGCCAACAATACTATTTATCTGGATGTGAAATTCTTATTCTGACACGCGCCTTAGCGATTACAATTAGCAGTCCAAAGGAGAAAAACGCAATGAGACGCAAGGGATTCATATTGGCGGTACTGATAGCCGGGTTGTGCATGGCAGCGTGGGCCGGCGGTATCGAGGGGAAAGTTACTGGCATGAAGGGCCACTCGGTGGTTTACGTCGACGCCATCGCGGGCAAAACGTTTCCCGCTCCCAAAGAGCACACGGTCATGGATCAAAAGGGACTGGTCTTTGCGCCGCACATCATGGTCGTACAACAGGGCACAACCGTTGAGTTCCTGAATAGCGACAATGTGCAACACAACGTCTTCTGGACTTCTATCGCCGGCGACAAGAAAGCAGGACACAATCTCGGGACGTGGCCCAAGGGTGAAAAGCGTCCTTTTACATTCGATAAGGTGGGCGTCGTTCCGCTGCTCTGCAATGTACACCCGGAAATGGAGGGATATATCATTGTCAGCCCAACTCCCTATTTTGCCGAAACCGACGACAGCGGCAATTACAAGATCAAAGACGTTCCCGACGGCAGCTACACCGTAACCGCGTGGCATGAAGGCGCCAAGAATCAGTCCAAGCCGGTCGCGGTATCTGGCGACACCAAGGCTGACTTCACCTTGAGTAAATAGTGAACCATGGGGAAATGAGAAGCGGGCGGCCACGCCCGCTCCCGCCTTCTTCGAGTAGAATGCTTCCGTCAAACGAATGCTCCGGGGACCGGCATCGTGCTGAAACGCTTCAAAGACAAGAAAGTGGACAGGGATTGGTTGAACACCAACTTCCCCTGCATGATGGCTTGTCCAGCCCACACCAACGCGGGCAGGTACGTCGCGCTTATTGCGGAAGGGCGATTTGAGGAAGCTTACAAATTTGCCCGTGATCCCAACCCGCTGGCGAGCATTTGCGGCCGGGTTTGTGCTCATCCCTGTGAAACTGCCTGCCGCCGTGGAGATATCGATCGCCCGATTGCCATCCGCGCGCTCAAGCGTTTTCTGACGGAGCGGCACGGCCCTGAATCCAAGCGCCCGGTTGATGTCTACGCGGGCCGGGCCCAGAGCCAACTGCCCTTCAAAGTGGCAGTGGTCGGCGGCGGGCCCGTGGGACTGTCAGCTGCACATGACCTGGCTCTCATGGGCTATTCGGTCACGATTTTTGAAGCCGCTCCCGTGGCTGGCGGAATGCTCTATCTGGGTATCCCCGAATACCGCTTGCCTCGTGACGTGGTGGAAGCGCAAGTGCGCGAAATTCTGGCGACCGGCGACATTACTCTCAAGCTCAATCAGGCAGCCGGACGCGACTTCATGGTTTCCGACCTGCGCCGCCAGGGTTTCGATGCAGTGCTGCTCGCCGTAGGTGCACATCGCAGCCGCGATCTCACTATTCCGGGGGTTAACCTGGATGGAGTTTACAAGGGCATCGATTTCCTGCTCAACGTGAATCTCGGCTACAAGTTCACCATCGGCAAAAAGGTCATCGTGATCGGCGGCGGAAACGTGGCGATGGATGTCGCGCGTTCGGCGGCCCGCGAGGTGGTCCGGCAGCACGTCGCGGGAGTGGAAGATCTGGAGCCTTCGCTGGAAAGTGTAAGTGCTGTGGCCACAAAAGAGATGGTGGATGTTTCACTTTCGGCTCTTCGCCTGGGAGCGCAGGAAGTACACCTCGTCTGTCTGGAAAAGCGCGAAGAAATGCCGGCGGCGCTGGAAGAGATCGAAGAGGCCGAGACGGAAGGCATCGTCATGCATCCCGGCCTCGGCCCCAAGCGCATGATCGGCAAAGACGGCAAAGTTGTGGCGCTCGAGACGCTGAAGACGAAATGGGTCTTCGACCAGAACAAGCGCTTCAATCCTGCGTTCTACGAAGGCAGTGAAACGCAACTGGAGTGCGACACCATCATCATGGCCGTTGGCCAGGCGCCCAACTTGGATTTTCTCAAATCCGAAGACGGCGTGGGACTGTCTCCCCGTGGGCTGATCGCGGTGAATCCGCAAACGCTGATGACCTCGGCGAACGGAATCTTCGCTGGGGGCGACTGCGTTTTCGGCCCGCGTCTGATCATCGATAGCGTGGCGGACGGCAAGCGCGCGGCAGTGGGCATTGATGAGTTCCTGCGTGGCCAGAAACACCCCGAACCCCTTGTCGAAGTCGAGATCTTTAAGCGCCATAGCATGCCGCTGGAATTGTTGGACCTGACTCGCCCGCCCATACCCATGCTGCCGCTGGAGCGTCGTACCGGAGTAACCGAAGTCGAAGTCGGCTACGACGCTGAATCCGCGATGGAAGAAGCGCAGCGCTGCCTGCACTGCTGGGTGAACACAGTCTTCGAGGGCGTTCCTGAAGATGGGAGCATGTGCATCCTGTGCGGCGGTTGCGTGGATGTGTGCCCGGAAAACTGTCTGCAGCTCGTATCACTGGGTCGGATCCAGTTCGAACCGGAAACCGTGCAGCAGATCCGAGAGCATCAGGAATTGTTTGGCGTGGAACTAGACGAAGTGGCGGCCGACGAACTCGGCATCGTGACCGGTTCCGCCATGTTGAAAGACGAGACTCGTTGTATTCGCTGCGGGCTCTGCGCCGCGCGCTGTCCGGTCGGCACCATCACCATGGAGTCGTACAATCTGGCTTCCTCCGAGCCGACCGGATTGATTTCGGTGGAATCCATTGATGGACCACTCCGACCCAGATCGCCCGCTGCGACTGGGGGCCCGAAGTAACGGTTCGAGGTAAACAATGTCTGATGAGAAAAAAATCACGCCGGTGGAGCTCGGCAAAGAATTCGACCGTCGCGCTTTTTTCGTGAAGCTGGGACTGGGATCGTTGAGTATCGCGGCGGCCGGCACGGCGGCATTTTCATACCAGTTTCTCTCGCCGAATGTTTTGTACGAGCCCTCTCCCATCGTCAATGCAGGCAAGCCGGAAAATTATGCGGCGGATTCCGTGACGATGGACGTGAACTCGGGAATTTATCTGATTCATGCTCAAGAAGGTTTTTTTGCGCTAAGTGCCGTCTGTACCCACCTCGGCTGCCTGACCGCATGGAAACCTGAGTTGGGCATCATCGCTTGCCCTTGTCATGGCAGCAAGTTCACGCGCTACGGTGTCAAGATTGAAGGCCCGGCCCCCAGGCCGCTGCCCTGGCTGCAGACTTCACTTAGCGATGAGGGAGATCTGATGGTGGATCGTTCCAAACAAATCGATCCTATGAAATTCTTGAGGGTGTGAGCGTGGCGAAAACCATCACGAACTACTTCGAGGAATTACGCGGCACGCGGGTTTGGCGTTCAGTGTTTCGCAGCGGAACCGGATCCAGTACTCTGCATCGAGCGCTCGCTGTGCAGCAGAACGTATTTCTGCACCTTTTCTCCACCAAGGTGCGGACCCGAATGCTCAGCTTCAGCACGACCTGGTATCTGGGCACCCTGACCTTCGGAACGTTTCTCATCTTAGTCATCACCGGCATTCCTCTGATGTTCTATTACCACCCCTCGGTGCCGCAGGCCTATGCCGACACAAAGGATCTGCAGTTTGTAGTTTCTTCTGGCTTGTTTCTACGCAACCTGCATCGCTGGTCCGCGCATGCCATGGTGTTTCTTGTGTTCGCGCACATGTTCAAGGTGTTTTACCGCGGCGCCTACCGTCCGCCGCGCGAATTCAATTGGGTCATTGGAGTCATCCTGCTGCTGATTACGCTGCTGCTCAGCTACACCGGCTACTTACTGCCTTGGGACCAGTTGGCATTTTGGGCAATCACGGTGGGTTCTAATATCGCTTCTGCTGTGCCGGTGGTGGGCAACAAGGTTCATTTCCTCATGCTCGGCGGCAATATGGTGAACGCCAACGCTCTGCTGCGTTTCTATGTGCTGCACTGCATGATTTTGCCGCTGGTGGCGATGTTTTTTGTCGCAGTGCATTTCTGGCGCATTCGCAAAGATGGCGGCCTCTACGCGCACGGCAGTGAGCCAAAAATGCTCGCGGCTCAGCCGGTTCCTGCCGCGGCGAAGGGGGCGGAATAGCAATGAGCGATCCGAAAGATTTCGTCGCCGGCATGGACTCGAATGCCCGCAAATCACCGACGCGTGTTGTCTTTGTCACCAGGCGAACCTCGGCGCAGGTCAAGGTTACGGACGAAGATCAGGTGCAGACGTACCCAGAAGTTCTCTTCCGTGCCATCGTCGCCATCGAAGTGCTTACGATCGCATTGGTGGGCGTGGCTCTTCGGTTCAACGCGCCCCTCGAGGGCCTCGCCGATCCCTCCCACACTCCTAACCCCGCCAAGGCGCCGTGGTATTTCCTCGGTTTGCAGGAAATGCTCCACTACTTTCCGCCAGTGGTCGCGGGTGTACTGGTTCCAACGCTGGTGGTGATGGCGCTGATTGTGATTCCGTATTTCAACATCAACATCGAAGCCGAGGGTTTGTTCCTGAAGGATCGCAAGCGTCGCATCCTCATTTTCTACGTGGCCGTGGCTGCGCTTTGTGTGTTCTTGTTCTTGTTTGATGTGTACGTGGCGCTGGTGCCCACCCTGATCGTTGCTGGATTCATGGCGCTGGCGGCGCAAAGTTCTCCGCAGTCGACATCGACCTTCCGGCGCAGTTTGGCAGCGAAACCGCTTTCCTTCTGGGTCATGACCTGGTTTCTGTTCGAACTGGTCGTGCTCACGGCGGTTGGCACTTTGTTCCGCGGCCCAGGTTGGTCCTGGGTGTTGCCCTGGAGGAGCTAACTTGCAGTCCGCGCAATCATCGTCGCAATCGTCGTCGCAATCAATGAAGAACTCGCTATTCCACCTGTGGCAAACGTTGTTCGGTGATCCGGTTCGCGCCTTCGGCGTGGTCAGCCTGCTGTTGGTGATCTTGCTGGCCGTAGCTCCCGCCAAGAATCACTTCAGTGAATGGCGCCACTACCAAAAACAGTATCTGGCGCTGATTGGGAGCCGTGGAGACGCGGTCACGCTACGGCGTCACTTCCACGAGCACGACGGAATCCAGCAGATCTGGCTTCCGCAGCTCGGAGTAGTCGATCGCTGCACCACCTGCCACGTCGGATTGAAAGAAGCCAGTCTTTCCGATGTCAGTACACAGCCGTTCCGCCTGCATCCGGTCATCCCGCACACGCTTGACCAGTTCGGTTGCGTGATGTGTCACCGTGGGCAAGGCCCTGCAACCACCGTCGAGGAAGCCCACAGCAGCACGCTCGCCTGGGAGGAGCCGATCTTGCCGGCGCGGTACGTCCAAGCTTCCTGCGGACAATGCCATCGCGCCCCTCTAACCGGCACACCACAACTAAACTTAGGACGCAATTTACTGGCGCGATATGGCTGCGTGCACTGCCACACCATCAAACTGCCCGACGGCAGCGCGATCAAACCGACCGATGATCCACCGTCGCTTGAGCACATTGCCGACAAGACCACGCGAGAATGGATTTATGCGTGGTTGAAGGATCCTCAGACCTATGCCGTCACAGCGACGATGCCGAATTTCAAGTTGAGCGATCCGGACGCGCGCGATATTTCGGCGTTTCTGATTTCCAACAGCACACCGGTCGCTGGAGACACGGCACTCGTCAGCCCATCCAGTAAAGCACCCGATCTGGCGGCTGGCGCCAGTTTGTATGGAGAGTCATTCTGCGCTTCCTGCCACGCCGTGCAGAACGCTGCGGGAAACGTTGTCGGCGGTGATGTCGGGCCGGAACTGACGCGGGTCGGCAGCAAGGTGAAGCCGGAATGGCTGCAGGCATGGTTGCGCAATCCGCGTGTCTACGATGCGGGAACGGCCATGCCGCACTACCGCTTCACCGATTCGCAGCTTTCGCTGCTCACTGCCTTCCTCGGAAACAAGACTGACTCCGATCTGCTCGCCAATGTACATCTCGATGCTGCCACGCCGGAGCAGATTGCGCACGGCAAACTTCTGGTGACTGAGTACGGCTGCGCGTCTTGCCACGAGATCAATGGCATCAAGAAGTCGGATAACTTCGCTCCCGAGTTGACTCGCATCGGAAGCAAGCCGCTGACGCAGATTATTTTCCTGCCCGGGATGACACACGCGATACCGGATTACATTGCGGCTAAGATCCGACAACCACGTTCGTTTGGATCGGCACTAAAGATGCCGCAGTTCAGCCTGGCACCCGCGCAAATTGATGCTTTGACCACCGCACTGCTCGCGCTCACGGATCGGGCACAGGACTTGCCACGGGCACTGACCGTGCCAGCGAAGCCGCCTTCGAATTACCAGCCCGCGGGCAAAGCTGGGCAGCTCATGGCCGACCTGGCTTGCTTCAGTTGCCACGCCATCAATGGTCGCGGCGGTGACATGGCTCCCGACCTGACCTGGGAAGGCAGTTCGGTGCAGCGGCAATGGCTGCAGGCATTCTTGAAAAACCCGGGCACACTGCGGCCGGCGCTGATCCGCCGCATGCCGAGGTTCAACCTTTCGGATGGCGAGGTAACGGAACTCACCGACTACATCATGACCGTCTATCAGAGTCCAGCATTTGACCGCGACTCGATGCCGGCCAACGGCTATCCGCCGGCTCAAGTGGAACAGGGGAAACAGCTTTTCTATTCCAAGTACGCCTGCCAGTCTTGCCACATCGTTGATACCAAGGTCGACAAAGGCTACGTCGGACCAACCCTGACGCAAGTGGGCTCACGCCTGAATGCTGCGTGGATTTATCACTGGCTCAAGGAGCCACAGACCATGCGTCCCGGCACTATCGAACCGAACCGCAACATGGACGACGAAGATGCCCGCGCTCTGACCGCATTCCTGATGGCGCAAAAGGGCTCCAGCAAGCAGGAGGCGAAGAGATGAAACGACGCCGGCGGATACTCTTGGTGCTCTCCCTGATTCTCGTAGGCGCAGCATGCTCAAGCAAGCCGGGACCGGCCTCCACGCTGAAGCCCACAGGGTTCGGCGTCGCGCTGGTAGAGTCAAGCGGAGGCAAGCAGGTCGGCGCCACCGGCATGGTGCTGGGTGATCCCCTGGTTGTGCAGGTCAACGACGAACAAGGGACGGCCGTCGCCGGAGCCCTGGTTGAGTTCAGCGGCCCCGCAGGCGTCAGCTTTGACCCTACGAGCGGCCTGACCGATTCCAGCGGACAGGTCAGCACGAACGTCGCTCTGGGCAGCATGGCAGGCCGATATCAACTCACCGCGCACACATCTACGAGAGCTCAGAAATCTGTCGACCTGAAGATTGAAGAAATTGCGCTGGGCTATCAGCAGGAGGTGGGATTTCAGCTCGACAACAAGTATTGCGCTCGCTGCCACAATCCGGAGTCGACGCCGGAGCGTGTTTCCAATTACGACAATCTTGAGGTCAAGCCGCACCCGTTTACTGAGGGCAACACCCTGAATAAAATGAGCGATGCTGATCTGACCGCTATCATCAGTCACGGCGGGCCCGCGCTCAACAAATCTGCATTGATGCCCGCGTATGGTTACACTCTCAGCAAGACCGAGATCGAAGCGCTGATTTCTTACATCCGCCTGGTCTCCGATCCGCCCTATCATGCTGCTGGAATGGTGTATGCCCAAAAGTAGGGCCGGTTAGTTCGGACTGATCCTGTTTGTTCCGAACCTGTCGTTCACAGTCTGATCGCGCCCGCAAACTGATATTCTCCCAAGCCATACCTGCGGCGTAACCGGAACCATCGAGTGGCTAGCGGACGTCGGAAGAACTGGAAACACTGAATGTCTCGGGTGGATCAAAATAACACCGATGCCAAAGAGCTGCGTCGGTCAACTTGCCCGCCTTCCATTGCTGAACCGTGGGCATCGTTATGGCGATCAAGCCGCCATCGACCGAATCGAAGATCAACACCACGCCAGCAAGCTCCTGTGATTTTGACGCCAGTTCCGCGTAGTTCTTGTCGAGCAAAGATTTCACGAATTCCAGCTTAGCTGGCGCGCCGCTGTTCTTCTCATCTTCCTGGATCTTTTGCACCGAGATGATTTTCACGTTTCTGCCCCGCAGTGCCTCCCAATCGCCCGGGAAGGGCGCAGTCTCCTCGCGTGTCACTTGAAACAGATCGGCCGCAACCGGCACGGCCTTCGCGCCAACCAACGGAACATCCGAGATACCTTCCGGCATCTCCAGGCTCGTGCGCCAGATCCACCCTCGCGACAGGCCCGATATCCGCACGTGCACCCAGTCCGCATTGAAATCCAACATCTCAAACTCGTCGTGCACGCTCGCCAGAAATAAAGTCTTGCCATTCAAACTGGGAGACGCGAGTACCGGCGTTCCTGTTTTCTTGATCGCGACCAGATTCTTGGGATGCGCCTGGTTCTTGAGCACCTCCTCTAAACTCGCGGCCTCCGCCTGCAAGCTGGCTGCCGCTTGATCGGCAGTTTTGCTCTGCGAATTTTTCGTCTCCGCCAGTTGTTGGCCGGACAGACCCTGTTGCAATGAGGACGAGGACGAGAACGTGTGCCCGGTCTCCGGCAACTGGCGCATCGGTGCCGAAATGAGAGGTTCCGCGGCGCCCTTGTCGGCAACTGTTTTTTCCCCAGTTGGTGGACGTTTAGCCACGCTCCCGCTCGCACCGCCGCTCGAATTCCCGCTCGAATTCGTCGCACCAGCACTACCCGCAAGCAGATCGGTTAACTGGTCCAGAAGGTCGGATTCCAGCCGGCCATTCGAAGTCAGCAGTTGGTATCCCGAACGCGACGGGGTTGAATCCGTGTACCAGGCCGTGACCTTCGTATTCACCCGCACCACCGATTCGCCCGACGCAGTCGAGCGCACCTGCACGGAAGAATCATAATAAGCCCGCTGGTAGCGGTTCAGCGGATGATCGCCCGGCATAGCGAACCCCTCCAGCACCGGCAGTCGTCCATGCATCGAGGGTTGCAACTCCTTCAGCGCTTTTTCCACAACGCTCTTCGGCTGACCGTAAGTACGCTCGTGCGGCCCTGCCGGCAAAGTTGCTTGCGGACTTGACTGTGCCTGGGCGCGCTGCGTCAGAGCCGCGAGAAGCACGACAAGTAGAAACGCAAACGCAAACAGAGCTGGGCGAAGAAATCGGCGGTCGAATGGCAGAATAACGCATGGCAAACTACGCTGCGTCATGGCACCGGCTCCAGTTGGTCACGTTGAATCCATCCATGCTCTCCTTCGCGGGTTTCGACTCCCAACCAGTAAGGCGTCGCAATCTGAATCAGCACTTCGACGCCAGGATCCAGAGATTTCAGCGTATTCGCGGTGTGGAACGGAGCGGACTTAAGCGGAGCCCCCGGCTTCTTGACCAGTCGCTCCACCTGACGGCGCAATTCGGCTACGTGCTGCTCCAGGGATTCAGCCGGCTGGTCATACTCCGTCGCCGTCGCTTGGCCGCTCGTGCTCTTTCCAGTGGCGCCCGTCCGGCTATCGTCATACGTGTTTTCGATGGACGTTTCGGGTGGTGGAGTGCTCAGCAGAACTGTATCACTGCCCAGGCCAAAGTTTTCCTTCGCCAAGCGTTCCTGTTTCGCTCGCAAAGCCTCGGCATTTTCCTTTTTCATCAGTTCGATCGCGTCCAGGTGTTCCTGAATGTCCTTGTACTCGGCGCTTTCCACGGAGCCGTTCGATTTATGGACACTGTGCCGGAAATCCTCCACAAACAGGGCGTCAATGCGCAGCACGGTATTTTCGAAGCCCTCGACCTGCACTACGTAGCGCACAGCTAATGTTCCAAGGTCGCCGCTGTTTTGGAAATTTCGCGGATCGAGCGCGTGCATCTTCACCTTGAAGAAAACCTTGCCGCCCTCGGTCCATTCCTTAAAGACCGGCGTCGACGTGACCGCGACCGCTCCCTTTATGTACTCGTCTGTGTTGTATTCCTTGGTTCCGCGGATGATCGTGTTCTGCGCCACTTCCTCCACCACCTGCACCACTTCGCGCTCCGGCAGCGGAATATTGACGATCAAGCCCTCGCCATACGCAAGAACATCCTTTTCGCGGCCGTGCGAAGGGACGGCCGTAAAAGCTAGCAGAAAAAGAACTCCGATTAGTCTGAGATAGCCTGCAAGTCCATCAAACGCAACCCAACGATTCAGCCCCCTACCGCGAAAACTCTTGTCCCAGATCACGTCCGGCTCCGGTGTTCCTGTTGCAAGAGTCTCTTACGATGGGTTCATCCTGTCAACTCGCAGAGTGGGCACGTGATGTGCCGTTTCCCGTAACCCTCGGGACGCGTGTAAGAAAATTGTAGAAACAAAATTGTTGCACTTTACCGGGCGCGGTAGTACTATCCTCCGCCGTGGGCTGGTCGCCCTTTTCGTACAAAAGATTTTGTGTTTCTGCTTTAGCACAGCAGCGAGGCAATAGTGTTCACTAAATGCTGCCCCGCTGACTCTTTTGCGTGCGGTGCGTTAGTTGGTTTTTTGCAAAATCCATGAAGTGATCTGAGGAGTGCAGCCATGCGTATGTGGGCGCAGTCTCATCTCTGTCAGAAGCCGCAGCGGGTAAGTTCGGTCCTCGCCGCTGCCTTCGCGTTTCTCTTTCTGCTCTTGAGCGCCAGCCAGTCGGCGAGTGCGTTGCCGGCCTTCGCCAGGAAGTATGGGCTTCGCTGCTCGGCTTGCCACGAATCGTGGCCTGCCTTGAACAACTTCGGGCTGAAGTTCCGAGACAATGGCTATCAGTTGATGAACGAGCGGGATTCTCCCATCTGGCAGAATCCCGGCTACTGGCCGGTGACTTTCCGCATCACGCCGATCTGGCACCGGTTGAGCAGCCTTCAGCAGGTTGACACCTACACGCCGGGAAATCTCGCTCCCACCGGTTCGACGGCACAACGCATCACGTCGGAGGGATTCGATCTCAGCGGCCTCGACTTCCATACCGGCGGAACTCTGGAGAAGAACATCTCGTTCTATGTGCTTCCGTCGTCGGACTCAACGGGAGCGTTTCATTTTGAGAGCGTCAATGCGCGTATCGATAACATTGGTGGCAGCCCTTGGCTCAACATCCGGCTAGGTCGCTTCGAGCTCAACAACCTGCTTTCTGAAAAACGCACTCTGTGGCTCACCGGTAACGGCGGTATTTATCAGACTTATCACTTCATTCCCGTGGGTGACGGAAACATCTTCGGGCAAATGGGGGACAACCAGTTCGGCCTTGAGTACATGGGACACTCGGTGGACGATAAGACGCGCATTTCCGCCTCCCTGCTCAGTTCGAATGACGGGAACGTCGGCCTGATTACCGGAGCCAACTCCTACAGCGGGTTCTTCACTTTCGACCAGGCCTTCGATACAGGCAAGTTGGGGATGCAGCGTGTCGGGGCGTATGCCTTTGTAGGAGAGGCGGCGACGTACTACCTCACGAACAGCGCAGGCGGGACCGGTGCCGTGCCCATCCCTGGCTCAGGAATTGGCAACAAGGGATTCAGTCGTGTGGGCTTTTACGGGCAGTTCTACCTCGGTCCGCACTTTGACCTCAACGTAGTCACTCAGCACGGGTCGGACAACGCATGGTTCGGTCAGGGCTATGGTGACGCAATAGCCACGGATGGCAATGGAGGCGCAACTGCGACCTGCTCGAATCCCGCCAACGGCCCCACTTGTCCTTATCTGAACAATACGCCGGGGACGACCCTTGCGCCGGGATCGCAAGCGCCCACCTGGAACGGCTACACCTTCGAAGCTCGCTACGTATATAGTCCGCAGCTGATCTTCAAGGCCGTTTACGAGGCGGAGCGGATGTCGCAACAAGCCAATCCGGGCACCCCGTCCAACCTGGGAAACATCAACAACTATTCGATCGGCTACCGCTACAACCCGTTCATGACCAGCCGGGCCGGCTTCGCCTATTTCGGCGAATTCAACCTGTTCCACCAGGACCTTACGGGGCCTCCTAACTCAGCTGGCAATGCCACCAACGTAAACACCAGCGAATTGCTGTTTGGAATTGATTTTGATTTCTGATCTTGATTTCTGATGAGGATGAATCCGCTGGCGAACTCGTTTCGCCAGCGCTGACTTCAGTTGAAGGGTGCTGACTATGAAGAGCTTGAAGCCAATGCGTTTTATCAGCGCGATTCTTTTCATTGCGATTCTCGGTTTCGTTGTCGTTGCCGGATTCACTCCTCGGGCCTTCGCCCAGGATGAGCCCGTCGTAGGTCCAAAGCCACCGGTTGTGGTCAAGCCCATGGAGAGCCACATCGGCAACCTCACCGGGCATGCTGCGGCCGCGAAGTCCGACTATCGCCGCTACTGTGCCGGCTGCCACGGCGACTACGGAGATGCCAACGGCGAGAACGCGGTTTGGCTGGATCCGAAGCCACGCGACTTTACCATCGCCACTTTCAAGTGCCGCTCCACCCTGACGGGCACGCTGCCCACCGATGAAGATCTCTTCAACACCATCGGACGCGGCCTCGACAACTCCAACATGCCGATCTGGAATACCTTCAGCAAGCAGCAACGCGCCGACCTGGTGGCGTATATCAAGATCTTCTCGCCCCGATGGGAGCATGAAAAAGCCGGCACGCCAATCACGATTCCGGCCGAGCCCGCGGTCACCATCGAGAGCATTTCCCACGGCCAAGCTCTGTTCGCGAAATTGGAATGCTGGAAATGTCACGGTACGCACGGCGAGGGTGACGGTCCGTCCGCTTCCACTCTCACGGACAGCAAGGACAATCCGATCCGTCCCTACAACTTCTCGGCGGGCGGAAACGATTCACGTTTCAAGTGCGGCAGTACCAACCAGGATATCTACAAGATCTTCATGACCGGTGTGGATGGCACGCCCATGCCTTCCTTCGCGGATGTGATTCAGCCGAACGATGCCTGGGATCTCGTCCATTTTCTGCGTACCTTGCAGGTCCACCGTCACGGCAAGGAGAACGAAGTCCTTGCGGCTGCGCACGGAGTGATTCCCCCGTACGTGGAGAAAAAGACCAGTGACCTGGCTCCGGCCGCTCCGGCTGACAACAAGTCAACCGGCGGTGGCCAATAAATGAATACCAAGACCCGAGGAGGGGTTATTCAAATGCGCACGAAGCAAATGTTGCCAGCTCTCCTGACGTTACTCGTCTGTTCATCCCTGATGTTCGCTGGAACGGTCAGCGGAAAGGTGACCTACACAGGCACGCCCGCCCACCAAAAACCCATCGACATGTCCAAAGAACCCACCTGCGCCAAGCAGCATGCCACGCCCATAGTCACTGAAACGGTTGTGACCGGGGCAAACAACGCGTTGGATAACGTGGTGGTATATGTCTCCTCCGGAGCTCCTGACGATGGCCAGGTTCCGACGCAAGCCATCACCTATACTCAGAAAGGGTGCCAGTATATTCCGCACGTTCTGGCCATGCACGTCGATCAGGAATTCGACATCGTCAACGACGACCAAACTTCGCACAACATTCACCCGCTGCCTAAGGTGAACATTGAGTGGAACAAGTCCCAGCCCCCCGGCACGGCGCCGATCAAAGAGAAATACGACAAGCCCGAATTCATCGAGGTGAAGTGCAACATCCATCCCTGGATGCACGGCTACTTCGCCGTGTTGAAGACGTCGCACTATGACGTAAGCAAGGACGGGGGGGACTTCAAGCTGCCGAACCTTCCTCCCGGTAAGTACACCATCACCGCCTGGCACGAGAAGTACGGCACGCAGACTGCCGACGTAACCATCACCGGCAACGAGACCAAAGAACAGAACTTTACCTTCAAGGCAACGCCATACTGACCGAGCGGCGGGCGGAGATGAATCTCTGCCAAGTGCGTGCGCAAATTGGGGAAGCGGAGATAAGTAATGTGAAAGTAATGATGCAGGCCAGGCCCCGCACTCTGCGGCATCACGAATATTGAACTTGACAAATCTTCACCCTTGGCACAAAGTTCTGCGCCAGCAAGACTGGTCAGCGCAGATAGCGCGCCCAGCTTGGCGTGCAGCGGGTTGACCGTAGACCAAGCTTGCGCGCCAAATCCCAGCTGGGGACAGGGAGAGTATATGGAAACTGCGATTGGGGTATTCGCTTCACGTGATCACGCGGAGGGAGCAGTCAAGGAGTTACGAGAGCGGGGCGTACCCGAGGAATCCATCGTTTTCCTGACTCGGTCCGAAAGCGACGCCAAGAATATCGCAAAAGAGTTCGGCGCATATGTGGGCGGCTTCGTGGGGGGAGCCGCCGGGATGACAACCGGGGTGGTGGCTGCATCGCTCCTTCTCCCCGGCATCGGGACGGTATTCGCGCTGGGGTTCGGCGCCGCCGCGCTGCTCGGGGTGGCGGGTGCAGGCGCGGGAGCCGCCGCCAGTTCGGCGGCAGTGCACGACCCGGCCGCGCCGCACCCGACATCGGCTGAAAAGTCGGCGGAGGATGTCGCGTTCTTCCGGGAAGTGCTCAAAGAAGGACGTTCGTTGATTGTAGTTCGCACAGACTCAAAGGAACTTTCGACTTCAGCGTGCGCGGTTCTTGACCGGCTGGGAATTGGAATGCAAGGCAAGACCCCGGTCAAGATGCAAACCTCCACGCGGAAGGTGGGTGGAGTAACCATTGTTGACGTCAGCGGCCGAATTACGTTAGGCGAGGGAAATGTCATCCTCCGCGAGATTGTTCGAGATCTGGCGGAAAAGGGCGCCAGGGCGATCGTGCTGAACCTGGGCGAAGTTCAGTACATAGACAGTTCTGGAGTCGGGGAATTGGTCAAGGCTCACACCACGATTCGGAACCAGGGTGGGCAATTGAAACTCGCCAATCTGAATAAGCGAGTGCATGATCTGCTCGAGCTGACCCGGCTGTCGGCTGTTTTCGATATTCAAAAGGATGAGACGAGCGCGATCAAGTCCTTTGGCGGCTCATCACAAGCGGTGGCTTAACGTATCGGCGTTCAATGCTGGGTTTGTTTTCGAGGCTTGGGTTGGCCAGTGCTGGTCAGCCCAATCTTTTACCTATTGTCCTCCGCATGGAGGACGAGCATTGAAGCCGACTCATGAACCCGGGCTGTAAACCGGTCGAGGAATATGAACAAATGTTCATGAAGAATTCAGGTAGCGTTCAGGTTCGTCAGTTACGATACGCAGGCCGCACTCGTTAGTCGGCATCAAGGCAGCAGGTTTTGAGGAAGGCGAATAAGGCCGGATCTGGAAGCCGGCGGGAAGCGGGAACATCATGGCGAAATTCTTTGCGGCGACCATCATCGTAATCGCGATCCTTTCCGCGATTCCCATCCTGCGACATACGTGGGATGCGCCCGAGGACATCTCGACGCATGGCGCTCTGATCGATGAGCAGATGTCAGAAACCATGGCGGAAGCTGGCATCTCCTTTCTTGCTGCACAGTTTGTTTTAGCGTTTTTCATCTGGAAGTTCTCGGGCCGTGGTCCGGAGGCGAAGATTCAGACTTTTCCCGGCGGTGCCAAGGGCTTGGTGATTGCTGCTTTGCTGGTCGTAGGCATCGAGGTCATGGCCCTCGGAATCTTCGGAGTGAAGGCGTGGGCCAACGTATATCTCACTGCGCCGTCGGCCGACGCCATGCCGATCCAGGTCCAAGCCGGACAGTTCGCTTTCTATTTCCGCTACCCCGGTCCGGATGGAACGTTCGGCCCCATTCACCCGGAGCTCGTGAATGAGGGATCGCAGAATTTCTTTGGTCTCGACCCCGAGCACGATGTCGATGCCAGAGACGATATCGTGACCGCCGAAATGGCGATCCCCGTGAACAAGGAAATCCATTTGCTCATGCATTCGAAGGATGTTGGACATTCCTTTTTTGTAAGGGAGTTGCGGGTTCAACAGGATTTTGTTCCCGGCCTGGATGTTTCTCTGCACTTTACTGCGACGAAGGTTGGCAAGTACGAAATCGTCTGCACCCAGCTTTGCGGCCTGGGACATTACAACATGAAGGCATATCTCTACGTATATTCCCAGGAAGATTACGACAACTGGCTGAAGAAGGAACAGGCAATGCAGTAGCTCATGCCGTCCACGCTTACGCGCGGGTGGATGGACACATCTGTTTTGGGGAGAGCATAATGCACGACATATCTGCGCAAGCGGTGCACCATCACGGTCCTCCGACCAGTTTCATTCGGAAGCACGTCTTCAGTCTGGACCATAAGGTGATCGGCAAGCAGTATTACGCGTTGGCTCTGCTCGCCGCTTTCATCGGAATGGCTCTTTCCTGGATGATGCGCATCCACCTGGCTTGGACCAATGCCCCAATCCCCGGCCTGCAATTGCTTTCGAAAAGTGGCGCTCCCGGCGGGGTGATGACGCCAGAGTATTACCTGCAATTGATGACCATGCATGGCACGATCATGGTCTTTTTTGTCCTTACCACCGCGCCTTTCGCGGCCTTCGGTAATTTCTTCCTGCCCATCCAGGTGGGCGCCGAAGATATGCCCTTCCCGCACTTCAACATGATGTCGTTCTGGGTCACCTTCGCTGCCTTCGTCGTCCTCGTGTCGTCATTCTTCATCGGCGACGGACCGACTCTGGGCGGCTGGACCCAATACGCGCCGCTCAATGCGGTAGGTGCGGTCGCCGGTCCCGGCCAAGGTCTGGGTGTCGTCCTTTGGATGGCTTCTATCGCGCTGTTTTGCGTCGGCCAGTTATTGGGCTCATTGAACTTCATTAGCACCACGCTCGATCTCCGAGTCAAAGGCATGAGTCTGATGCGCCTGCCACTCACCGCCTGGGCATGGTTCATTACCTCCTGCATGGGCCTGACGGCGTTTGCCGTGCTCATGCCGGCATGCATACTCGCCATTCTCGACCACGTGGCCGGCACCAGCTTCTTTGTCGCATCGAATCTAGTGATCAATGACCAACTGATACCGAAATCCGGAGGATCAACTCTCCTATGGCAGCACCTGTTCTGGTTCTTCGGACATCCCGAAGTCTACATCGCGATCGTGCCCGGTATTGGCATCGTTTCCCATATCCTGATCACCAACATGCGCAAGCCGATGCTGAGCCATCGAACGCTGATCTATTCTATGGGCGCCCTGGCTGTCCTCAGCTACATGGTCTATGGGCATCACATGTTTGTCAGTGGGATGAATCCGTATTCCTCGCTGGCATTCTCTTTCCCCACGCTCGTCATCACTATCCCGTCCACGATCATCGTGCTGATCGCGACCTTTAGTCTTTATGGCTCCAGACTGCGCATCAACTCGGCTTCTCTGTTTTCTTTGGGTTTTATTTCGATGTTCGTCAGCGGCGGCGTGAGTGGTTTCTTCCTGGCTCAGCCATCGATCGATATCATGCTCCATGCAACCTACTTTGTCGTGGGTCACTTCCACCTGGTGATGGGTGTTGCCGCGATGTTTGGCATCTTCGCGGGAACTTACTTCTGGTTCCCCAAGATGACCGGACGAATGATGAACGAGACTTTGGGGAAAATTCATTTCTGGCTCAGCTTCGTGGGCGCGTATTGCATTTTTATGCCGTTCCATTACCTGGGAATGGCCGGAAATGTGCGCCGCTATTCGTCGTTCCCGGATGACTTCCTGCAGCCGCTGATCCCGGTGCACCGCTTCATCACCGTTGCTGCTCTCCTTACCGGTGCAGCCCAGTTGATTTTTCTCTACAACCTGATTCACAGCCGGTTCTGGGGCAAGCCGGCGCCAGATAATCCGTGGGAGGCCACTTCGCTGGAGTGGAGCACGGCGACGCCGCCACCTTGGGATAATTTTGGCGGTAAGCTTCCCGTCGTTTACCACGACCCTTATCAATACGGCGTACAGAGTTCGGTTGGCGACTACGTCATGCAGGCTTCGCCGGAGCAAGTAAAGACGGAGCACGAAGAGAAATAGGGTAGGACGCGGCTTCAGCCGCGCCGCCCGGAGCCAACATTTATGGCAACGACAATACACGAACCGCCAAAAATCGACCCGCACCGTTTACCGGACCAAATGCGCTCGGGCAACGGCGGCTGGCGGAACCTGGTTCCCGCGGACGGTGATCTGCGTGTGACGCAGGAGTACTCGCCGCCACCATCTTCGACGGGCATCTGGGTAGCGCTTTTCGCAATCACGATGATGTTCGCCGCGTTCAGCAGCGCTCTAATCGTTCGCAAAGGTTCATCGCTGGACTGGCAGACCTTCTCCTTGCCGTCGATCCTCTATTTCAACACCCTGATCCTCTTGGCCAGCGGCGTAACTCTCGAAGTCGCGCGTCGCCGCGTCGCTACTTTCATGGGAGGCATGAAGACTGGGATTGCGAGCCCTGCGCGCTGGCTCTACATAACTTTGTTTCTCGGCCTCCTTTTTGTCGCCGGCCAGTGCGCCGCGTGGTCGCAACTGAGGGCCGAGGGGCTTTATCTAGCGACGAATCCAAGCAGCTCTTTTTTCTATGTCCTGACGGTCACGCATGCGTTACACGTACTGGGAGGTCTGGGCGGGCTGATCTATGTCATTCGCAAGCTGAGTAAATCGGCCCTGCGCCGGAACCAGTTGGTTGCGACCGCGCGCTATTGGCATTTCATGGGCATTCTTTGGCTGTACTTGCTTTTGCTTCTGTGGATGAAGCTTTAACCGACTCGACGATACAGGAGGCGCCGTGAGCCAAGCGGATTTGACCATGGAAGGACACTCGACAGGCCTGACGGTAGGACCGGCATTTTCGGTTCCTACAAAAAAGCTGGCGATGTGGCTGTTCATTATCGCGGACACCATGACTTTTGCCGCGTGCCTGGTGGCGTATGGATTCCTGCGCAATGGAACTCCCAACTGGCCCAGACCGTTCCACAGCATCACCAATGTCGCGCTGATGACCTTCATTCTTCTGACCAGCAGCTTGACCATGCTGATCGGACTGCGCTCAGCGCGGGCGGGCGACAAAGCCGGAGCCTTCCGCTGGATCATGATTACCGCGACTCTGGGTGTTGTTTTCGCCCTGCTGCATGTCCGTGAATGGCTGGGGCTTATCGATGAAGGCATGACGCTCTTTAAGAATCCGTGGGGAACCGGACTGTTCGGGGCCTCATTTTTCAGCATCACGGGTTTGCACCTCACCCACGTTACCTGTGGCATAATCGCTTTAATCGCTGTGGGTGTGCGCTACAAGGGCGGCCGCTACAACGCGGATGACATCGAGGTCTTGGGCCTTTATTGGCACTTCGTGGATCTGGTTTGGATGTTCGTCGTTCCGCTGGTATATCTTTTGAATCTCGCCCACTAGATCAGAAGAAGTTTGGGAGCAGAATGCTATGACAACCGTGGAAGAACACAAGAGCGACGGAATCGGAAAAGATTTGATCGTCTATATTTGCCTGCTCGCTCTCGCAGGCGTGCAATTCGTCATTGCCTATCAGAACATTGACGCTTCACAAATGTTCACGCGCATGCTGGTGGTCGCCATCGTCGAGGCGGGGCTGGCAATGTTGTTCTTCATGCATCTTTGGTCAGAAAAGCGGACCTTTCTTTGGTTTGTCGTGATCTTTACGGTTTCTGTCCTGCTGGGGATGCAATATGGGTGGACCGACAGCTCCCGTATGGTCACCGGCGTGCCTTATTCAAAGGTACACTGAAGGGCGTTTGTTGAGAGGAGTCAGATGTTGAGACACAAGATGCTGAGACGGAAGATGTTGAGACGCAAACCGAAGATGAGCGTCGACAAGCCGTTCCTGCTTATTGGAATTGTGCTGGTTGCCGTGCTCATGCTCGCCGCCCCGCTCCCCGCCTTCTCTCAGAGTTGCGCGCTCTGTTATACGCAGGCGGCGTCGGCCGGCGCTCGAATGATTCAGGCCTTGCGCAGTGGGATTCTGATTCTTATCGTCCCCCCCACGTTGATGTCGGTTGGCATGATTTTCATTGTTTATCGCAAACGCAATCAGTTCAGACCCGATGGCGCGCCTGACTCTGACCGGACTTGGTAGGGCGGAGACGACAAACGTGATGGCAAACACCACCTCTCTTCAAACGCTAAGGTCCAAAGTCAGGGACTACTACACGCTCACTAAGCCTGAGGTCAACCTCTTGATTCTCATGACTACGTCTGCGGGTTACTATCTTGCGTGTCCTGGGCCCGTGCGGATCCTGGGCTTGGTCAACACACTCGTCGGCACCCTATTGGTTGCCAGCGGAACGGCAACTCTAAATCAGTGGATGGAACGAGTGTGGGACGGTCAGATGCGCCGAACTGCCTCTCGTCCGCTGCCTTCGGGCAGGCTCACCGGACGGGAGGCGCTTATATTCGGCATCCTGCTGAGCATCGCGGGAGGACTCTATCTGCTGCTAGCGGTCAATGCATTGTCCGCCTTGCTGGCGGTTTCGACTTTGCTCTCCTATCTACTCGTCTATACCCCACTCAAGCGGAAGACGGCCCTCTGCACTCTGCTAGGCGCCGTTCCGGGTGCTATGCCTACGCTGATCGGCTGGGCGGGAGCTTCAGCGAACATCAACCGGCAAGCCTGGTTTCTCTTTGCCATTCTCTTTCTTTGGCAGTTTCCCCATTTTCTTGCAATCGCGCTGATGTATCGGGACGACTATAGCCGCGCTGGCTATCACATGCTGCCCGATTTTGATCGCGACGCGCGCTTTACTCGCATGGAGATTGCAGGATTTGCCGTGATCCTTGTGCTTGCTACGATGTTGCCGGTAGTGGATCGGGCTGGTTTGATGTATTGGGCTGGTATGTGCGTAGCAGGAGCATTCCTGCTCTATCACGTGGGTAAGCTTGCGGCATCAAGCTCGAAGATCCTGGCCAGCCGTCTTCTGCATGCATCGGTTCTCTACCTGCCTGTGGTTCTCGGGATCAT
>Ga0208686_1000177_pt1 | contig 38313 bp, 46 predicted proteins | sample June2015DPH_6_50_FD_184694 | JGI IMG/M metagenome (GOLD analysis project Ga0208686, IMG submission 184694) | Peatland microbial communities from SPRUCE experiment site at the Marcell Experimental Forest, Minnesota, USA - June2015DPH_6_40... | ecosystem: Environmental > Terrestrial > Soil >... | reverse complement strand
CGCCGTCGGGGAGTGGCTCAGCCTGGTAGAGCACCTGGTTCGGGACCAGGGGGTCGGAGGTTCAAATCCTCTCTCCCCGACCATCTTTTCTCTCGCTCTTTCAATCGCTTACGCTGCCTTCTGCACTGCAGCTTCTTCGGTGCATTTTGGTACATTTGGTACAACTGAGGGCAATTCGAAGCCAAAGCCACATTTTTCAGCCCACATTCTGCGGAAAACTACGTCCTCTTTTATCTTGTCGTAGAGGTCGCTCATGTCTTTTCCCGCATGGCCCATCCAGTACTTGTAAAGGCCTTCAGGACACTCCGTGTAGTTCCGCAAATACGTATTCCTGAAACGACGAAACGCATGGTTCCCAGCCTTATGCGTCCCGGTGAACGGGTTCACGTAGTTCAGTTGCTTCAGGGCCGTGTGCAGATGGCGACGGATGATGTTCGTTGGTGAAAGGGGCTTTCCTTTCCGAGTGCAGAATAAAAAGCCCGACTTTCGGTCGCCAACGAACTCCTTGAGGAGAGCGGCAATCGCTGGATGCAGATCGACCTGACGTCCTCCGTTCGCTGTCTTGAGTCGTTGTTCGACCCTGCCGTGATGAACTTTCTGCTTGATGGAGATGGTCAGGAAATCGGGAGAAACGTGTTTGTTGATCTCGATGCCAAGAGCCTCCCCGATTCTCAGACCAGCCGCACCGCACAGGATGAAAATCATCCGTTCCCGTTTCTTCTTCCACGAAGCCAAGCCCGTCATCACTTCGGACGAGAAAGTCGGCGTGTTCTGCTTTTCCTCCTCCACGATGGGCATGTCAATGAATTCGTGGTTCCACTTTCGCGGGTAGATTTCCTCGCCTTCATCATTGACGGCAGAAGCCACAACCATCTTCACAACTTGCGAATAGGTGTCGATCGACTTTGGTGACAGACCACCGTCCACCATCTTCGCAACGAGTGACTTCATGACTGCGTTGTTGACTTCGGACAAGGGCACCTCTCCGATATTCGGGTTAATCCAGTTGTTGAGACAGCCATCCCACAACTCCAATGTCGAAAGTGCAACGGGTTTACGCCTCCGACCTTGGACATGGTTGAGCCACCACTTCGCCTGCTCGCGGAACGTGACGCCGCCTCCTTTCTTTGCGACCTTGTTGAAATACTCCTCAGTGTCGGCTCCGCTGGCCGCGATAATTTCACGAGCACGCCGTTCCATTCCGGACTTGGACAGGCAACCGGGGCCCGAGATCGGGCAGATTCTCTCCCGCATGTGCCTTCTCTTTTCTTGCTCCGGCACATCCATCCACCACCGAACAAACCACCATCTACCGCTGCGTTCAATGTAACCTCTCTGACCAGTTCTGCGGGACATGTTCTTTCCTCTCCGCTTAACTGGTGTCGCGGTAAGAACCTTAGTATTGCTGGCAGGGAATTGCAACAGGTCGGACCGCGGTCCCGAGAGAGGAATGAGAGCCTGCGGCATGCAGACCGATCCGCCCACGCCGGAGAATGGTGAGGGTGAAAGGGCAACCACGCTGGGCGTCAGTATCGAACCGGAAATGTGGAGGCACTGTTCCAATCGGTCTTTCCTTCGAGACTGGGGTCGTTCTTTCCATAGGGCGACTACCTAGTCATCCTTGTGTTCAATACCGCATGGAACCGCAATTTGGCAGCAGAGGAACAGGCCACCGGTCGGCGGATGGGGGAACGACCTTTCAATGGCGGTTCGCGTGCCGTTCCCTCGCGAGGGCTCCCAGGACGCTTACCGACATTCAGTGCTTCTTTCAGCTTATTTCTCAGTATTAAGTAGTATGCAAGATGAACTCCTCACGGCACTGTTCCGCCAAAAACTCGCCGAATGGGAATCTAAGCACCCCACTGGTGCTCCTCACGATAACTGTGCCTGCGACGATTGCTGGCCCGCACGCCTCACCCACCTTTTCAAGATGCACGGCTGGGAGTCTGAGCACGGCCGAACGGATTACATTGGCCGATGATCTTCACCTACAAAGATGTTTCGACCCTGCAGGGTCGAGCCTGGCACATCCTAGAACTCAGAAACCCCCGGATGATCGAGCCTACACTCCGCCGACTTGGGAAGGCCCTTCCCACCATTTTTCGCGATGATCCTGTGGAGATTTTCGTTCCCGTTGCGAAGCGTGACCTCGACGTATTCGAGCTAAGCACGCAAGACTGCATCTTCGGAAGAAGTACGAATTTCCAGTCTTTATTGCGTTTGAAGAGTGTCACGGGGATCGTCGGCTTGATGACCTTGGCTGACTCCGGGCGAGCGTCCGACGTGCTCACCTGGGCCGACGCAGACGTCCAGAAACTCATTGCTACGGCAGAAGAGGAGTTTCGGCAGCGAGCAATAGGCATCGAGCCTGGCACTTTCGTTCGTATCCTGAACGGTCAGATGCGGGACCTCTGCGGAGTCGCCGAAATCGTCGATGACGGGAAGGCAGTGGTCAGGATCACTCTCCGCACCAAATCCATACTGCTTGAGACACCGATTCGTAATTTGCTAAACCTCGGCCAAGTTCCCAAGGAACAGCGAGTCTACTACTACGGGCCGCTTGTAGACCAACTCGTTAAGGACTTCCCGGACGAAGGCCCCAGGCTCATTGAGGAAGACCTCCACCTCGACGACGCTGACACCTCGGTTGAAGTCACTGATGAGCCGTTGCCGGTGCCCGAGACAAAAAAGCATTCCCGCCAGCGTACTGTCACGGCTCTTGTGAAGAAGCTCGTCATGCTGGAGAACCAGCACAACCCGATCGAGATCGCCAAGGTGATTGTGGCGGCCCTGAAGAGCGGGGAGATCAAGGCTCCGAAGAACCTCTTCATCGTTTATTGCATTATCAAGAACCTCTTGCTAAAGGAGCATTTCCGCAAGGTCGATCCGAGCATCAGAAATTATCGCGAGGTGATCCACAAGTACGGGAACGGTTACAAGTTCTCGGCCCAGCAAATCGCTGGGCTCGATCCTGAACTGGACATCCCGGTGCAAACTCCCCAAGTTCGCCTCGACCATTCTTTTCCCGCCACGACTCCGGTACAGCACAGCAAAAGGAATAGGAGGAGCTCAATGAGTCTGAGCGAATAGTCAGATAACGTTCTCCACGTCGATTCCGTCAATTGGGGCCTCATGGCGAGGCGAAAGCCTATAACCGATTCGTGCCCGAGCCGGTAATTGAGCCACGTGCCCGTCGCTCACTTTGGCCTCCTGTTTAGCTCACGCATTCAATCCATCTGGCCAATCTGATCAACCATTCCAATCGTTCAACCTTGTCAACAATAAAATATGTTTTGTCTTTATTTATATGTCCATGAGAGAACGGAATGACGAGATTGGATGATTAGATAGATTGATCGGATTGAATGGCGGTTTGCACGGCCGGCGCCACCTGGCGCCGCCGCCCCTAGGTTGTTGAAACTACGCAGAAAAAAAATCGCCCCAATAACTTACATCTCCCCAAGAATCCAGTATTGAGTGTTATGCGAACGGTGATTTCAAGAATCATCGAGGGCGGCAGGTTCCTTACTGAGGTTTTCCTGCCGCCCGAACAAAACCACAGTATCAGACCCAACCCGCCTGCTACCTCCAGTTTTGAGTCGCCACTTTAGGTTGTAAGAGGTAGAGATGTTGAATTCCGAACACGATATCACACGGCTGTCTGATGTGGCTTTCGAGTCACCAGCAGCAATTCCTGCAAATGGTAAAGCGACGAACGAGGCTGTCGCCAACGCCACGAAGAAAACTCCCTCGAAAACAATGTTCGCACCCGCCAGCCGCAAGGCAGCCGAAGCAGCCAAGAAGGGCACGACTTCGACCAGCCGCACGGGCAAAGCAAAGCAAGTCAGCTACGAGTTCGGAAAGCCGCCGAAGGGAATCTACGTGAAGGTTCATCCTTCGCCTGCCTACCACACGTTCAACCTGCCGGTGTTCGTCAACGAGAATGCGGGTACCTTTCACTACATCGATCCCGAACTCTTTGAGTCCGGCGATCTACCAGAGCGTTTTCAGAATGTCTGCAAGTTGATGGACATTCATACGGCCGGGTGTGCGGACGGCACATTCTTCCTGTGGCACGTCTTCGTATCGTCCAGCAAGTGGCGTAAGGCCGCGATTAAGGCCGTCCAAGAGGCACAACGAGACTACGTCATCGTGAGTAGCATCAAGGCACGCCAGACGTACAACGTGGAAATCGCCGACCAGCCGATTCCCGAGCCCCAGTGGGCGTCATTGCCGTCCTTCGAGCAGATGCTCATGGACGCATTCGATTCCAACATCAACGTCGCCGACGACAAAATCGTACTCGACTACATGAGCGGCGGCGTTGCTGCCCTCGAGGACGAAGAAGATGTCGAGTAAGCTGACGTCAGAACGCTTTCCATATCTCTACGTCCCTGATACGGAGTACGTGGCACGGCCTGGCGAAATCCAACACCCGGTGTGCCTCGTGGCCCACGGCTTCAACAAGGGTCGGCGGGTCGAGATGTTTTTCGACACGCCAGCCAGCTGCCCGTTCCCTGATCCAAAGAACACGCTTTTCCTTGGTTACAACCTGCCTTCGGAATTGAAGACCTTGCTGTCGCTCGGCTGGGACCTACCAGAGCACTGCATCGACCTCTACGTCGAATTCCTGAACATGATCAACGGCAAATGGCGTGGGAAGGACTGCTTGAAGGACTTGGGCACAGGGTTGGTGGATGCCGTGACGTACTTTGGCGGCAATCCGATGGACTTCTGGAAAAGCAGCAAAGACGAGGAGCGTAACTACATCATTGAAAACGGCACGACGCCACCTGAGGGCGTCACGATGGAGGCACACCAGAAGCGGATCCTCGCCTATTGCGAGGAGGACGTGAATGCGACTGTCTGGTTGGGTCGCCAGATGGTACCTGAGATCGATCTGGATCAGGCTCTTTATCGCGGTGCCTATTGCAAGGCGAACGCATACTTCGAGCACAACGGCGTCCCCGTGGATGCCGGACGCTTCCGTGCCATCGAAAACGAATCGCCGAAGCTCAAGCTCAGCATCGCCAACAAGATCGAAGAGACGCACCGTTACGGCGTATATGCGGTCGAAGGCAATGAAACGACCAAGACCAAGCCGCATCCGGTGTTCAAGATGAACAAGTTCGCCGAGCTATTGGCGTCCAAGGGCATAACGGTCGGCGGTAAGAGTGCGATGTGGCAAGCTACGCCATCGGGCGATCCCATGCTCGAAGACGATTACTTCGGCGACATGTGTAATGCCTACCCCGAACTCCAGCCATTGCGTCAGTGCCGGAAATCGCTGAACAACCTCAGCCGTTTCGAAACGGTGCTCGGTGAAGACGGATTTAACCGGGCTACGCTTTGGATGTTCGGGACGGTGACGTCACGCAACAACCCCAAGGCAAAAGACTTCCTGCTCAGCCGTCCGCATTGGGTCCGCAACCTGATCGCACCGCGGGAAGGTATGGCTCTAGTCGCGTGCGACGTCACGGGTGCCGAGGATTGGCTGGCCGCTGGATTCTCTGGTGACCCCGAGTTGATGCGGATTTATTCGTCGGGTGCGGATTCGTACATGGAGTTTGCTGCTGTCACCGAGGCAGTACCGATCGGAACCAAGCGTGACAAAAGCAACAAGGAACTAGAAATCTTACGGGCCCAGCACAAAACGGCAAAGCTCGCGATCCAGTACGGGGTCGGAGGCGACACCTTGAGCAAGTACCTCGGCGTGCCCCTCTGGAGAGCACAAAAAATCATCAACCGCCACAAGCTGGGGTACGCGGTCTACTGGCAGTGGGTTGAAGACCAAGCCAAGCTCGCCGAAGAACGCGGCTATGTGGAAACGGATTTCGGGTGGCGGCAATCGACCGAACACATGAGTGCCAACAGCGTCCTGAACTTTCCTCAGCAAGCGGGATGTGCCGAACTGCTTCGGTGTGCCTGCATCCTGTTAGTCGATGCCGGATGGGGTTACGCACTAGCTGCCCCTCATCATGATGCTCTGTACATGCATGTCGAGGCCGAAAGGGCCGAAGAATGCAAACAAGCTGTCGAGGACGCGTTTGTCGAAGCCGGACAGATCATCATGGCATTGCCGGAGTTTCCGCTGCGAGTCCACGCTGAAGTCGTCTACCATCCCGACCATTACGAAGATGCAGACGGGGCGGAGATTTGGGACATAGTCTGCGAATATTTCCGGTGGGACGAATTCGCGGTACTAGAAGAAAAGGAATCCGATGAACGATTACTGGCGTACCTAGACAACTTCGTGCCAGACGACAAGTCGACAGTTGTGGTGGTGTAAACAAAATGATGAAGTCCCCAGTGAAAGCTGAGCAGCGGGAAGCAAGTGTCTGAGTGAATAGTGGATGAAAAAGGACCGTACGAGTGTAGTTTCAGGTTGAAAAAGGGCGATGCGGTCGGTCAGGAACTTACTCTTGATAGAGGGTCTGATGGTTGTTCTGGCAAAACAAACAAGCGTGCAACTGAATTTTGACCCAGTTTGGCGTCGGGTTGAGCTTAGCCTTCCACCTTGAAGTGACCAGCGAATATTAGGCGAAGCATCCACAGTTCGTATAGTTTGGTAATGGAGGACGCAAGACGAGAAGCGGACAGAGTAAGTGATCTGATACTGACGATCAAGGATCAAAACATAATTGTTCCGCGTTCAACGCAGCCGTCCATAATAGAGGTGTATCAAGAGCGGGGTCAGCAAGCCTGATCCCTACCAACCGAGTCGGGAAACGGGACAACGTCCACGGCCGCGGTGGTTGGCACTCAGCCAATACGGCTCCTGTAGGAGGGGGCAAAAATGAGCAACACTGTTGTTGAAAAAATCACCGAATCACAAGCCATGGCAGCAAGAGATTTGCTTGCCATCTACCAAAACCAAATCGAGCAGACTTATGAAGACCTGCCCGAACCAATCCGCGAGAAATTGGACGAGGAGCTTGAGGGCATCGCCAGTTCTTACGGCTACAGGGTGCAGGAAGCACGCGATGAGGCCGTCACTGAGTTGGTCGCGGGCATGGAAAACATCATCGAGGAGTATGGGGACGAAATGGTCGAAGCCGCACTCTCCGTGAATGGTGGTTTCGATTTCCCGGATGAACTCGAACACGAATACGCCAACGTTGCGGACGTATTCAAACTCAATCGGCAATAACCGGAGGCGGGCAACCGCTCCCTTACTTATATTTGGGTGGCAATCATGGGACAGGCCAAACGGAATCGCGAAGCTGGAATCAGGAATGAACCCCTCGGGACCGGTGGGGAATGACGCAGCAGAGGTTGTTTACGACGCTCGGGGAGAAATCAATGGCGTCCGCGTCAACCCCCACTTCCAAGGAAAAGAACTGGAAGCGGCCAACGCAACATTTTTCGAGATGTTGGCAGCGGCAGTCGACGAAGAGTGGGCAAACTAATGGCTAAGATCGAAGTTAGACTTGACGGGGCATTAGGTCATTGCAGTAAGTGCGGTGCCCAAGCTACCAAGATCGCTGCTGTCACCGGAATCCCCAGCCACATTCCGACTTGTGGTACGGGCCGCCTCAACATACCGTTCTGCGACAGATGCTTTATCGGCTTCGGGAACAAGAAGGTGTCGCGATGAAGAAAGATGGCTTCGCAGACAGCGGCTCATCGCCGCCACGCAGAATTCGCTACCGTGCTCTTCCCGAGCCCGACAAGCTTAATCCGCATAGGATGTTTACCCTGCCCAAGGACGGCAGGCTCACGCCAGAACTCCGCTGGATACTGACGAACGGTCATTGCCACTCGTTTGCGTTGGCACTCCACCTCGTGACCGGTTGGCCGCTGGTCGGCATATACGATAACGGCCTCCGTCACGTTCTTTGTCAGAGACCCGATTGGGTAATAGTGGACGCAAGGCAGGCCCACCCATCTACCCGTGCTCGTCTACTTTCTCCCCTTGAGCGATTCCGACTTTGGCAAAGAGGCGACGGTTGGCTCAAGCCAGTCCACCGACTGCTCACACCGTTTGCCCAAGATCGGGTGGAGGAGTTGGGGCAGCAGGACAGGGACTTCCATGAATACAAGTATCCGGGAGCCGTCTAAGGGCGACCATCGACCAGCATCTCCGGGAGCAAGGCTTCCAACTTGCCCGGTCACGCAAGCACCGCGTCTACAAAAACGCGGACGGCACAACGTTCGTCACCGCCAGCACATCCTCCGACTGGCGGGCTGAGCGAAATTCAATTTCCGACTTCGCCCGGCTCATTGGCAAATCAATCGGCGAACTCACCGCACCTGCGAAGCCCAAGCGTGCGGCACGCAAGCATTCTCGATTGGGGCCAATCGTGACGCCGGAGCCGACGCCTATGATTGAGGCCCCGGTCCCAGCACCAGACCCCCAACTATCTAAGCGAATCAGGATGCTGGAGAAACGGTTGAAAAAGTATGAAGCCACACGGGCGGAGAAACAAGCCAAGAAAATCGAGCGGCTGATGGGATTCGTCACTAAGGCGAATGCGATATACACCGAAAATAATGGAGACCCACATGTCCAATGGAAGGTCGCTGTTCTATGGATGGATGTGTTGCGTGAACTTAGATACACGGACGTTGAGGCCGTTGTCTGCTCACCCGTCAATGATCCGAATGCAATTAGTGACAAGGGCATCCGGGGCATTGCCGCCGTCCGGGTTGGATCACTGTATCTGAATTTCCTGTGCAAGACCATCCGCCAGTCGGGCCGCTGGACGATCAACTATGACGGCGGCGAGGACACGGTCGAGGCTGTGATCGCACTCGAAGAGTTGGCGAAAGAAATAAACCGATCAGTATGAAAGGTCATGGTGCTCCCGGCGATGCAAAAGTTCTTGGTGAGCCACTGCGATTTTCTTGGGTTCGGCAGTATTACAAGGTGTACACGCGGGGGACTGAAGGGCCTCGGGTGCCATGAGAGAAGGGCGGGCTTTGCCCTGTTCCTGCCCTTCTCTCAAATTTCAGAAACGAGGAGAAAAGAGACAATATGCATTTTCCTAATGTTCCACCGTCCGCAGACAACCTAACAGACTTTGCGACAAAGCTCTTTTTACATTGCAAAGATGTTACCTACTTTTTTCGAAACAAAGTGCAGCCCCCGAAATCTAAGCATGGAAGGCTCACAGTTACAGGGACCGACAGCGACACTTCAATAATTGACAAAAGCCAGTTTGAAATCCAAATCATCGACGACATCAACAATCGCACGCTGTGCCGCTTGGCACCGAAGGCCACCAAAGTCATCGGCGAAGGGTTCGAACCTTGGTACTGGGTCGCCGGGCAACTCACAAATCATCCTCCGAACCACATTATGGCCGGCCCATTTAAGCAGGAAGACAAGGCTGAGGTTGCAGACCAGATTAGCAAGTGGCTGCCACCGTTCGTTGTGATCGTGGAGGGAGTAGGCGAGGTTGATCCTAAATTGCTGGAGGTTGTTCGCAAGGCAATGACGGGCATGGATGACACCGGCTATCTGCTGGTTGTGGCTCCGGATCGTGACAACGCCCTTACAATTGAACCCGCAAAAATCGAACGTGCCACTCTCACTGAGGATCTACAGAAACTCACGGATCGCAGGCACATCCCCGTAGGTCTTGTTGTTACGCAGGCCAATCGAACCAAAGCCGCCTCGATGGTATTTGACGTGGTCAATCGCTTTCCCGGGGTGATGGACAAAGTCCGTAATGGCGGAATGAAACTCGCGTCCCAGTTGCTTCGCGGTGCGGCGTCTTGAGCATCCCCGGCCCAACGGCGGTAGTTGTTCGCAAAATAACGGATCCTCAATTGGAGGTCACTGCATGATTCTTGCCCATTATGAAACCCGATGTCGGCTGTGCTCGAAGATGATCGTCCCCGGCACACCCATCGTCCCTTACGGTGACGATCCTTTTAGTGACGATGCTGAGTACTGGGTCCACCTCCGCTGCCCGGTCGTGCGACGGGAACCCGTACTGGCCACGATCACAGAAATTACGATTGTAGAAAATTCTGGGTATTAAATACGAGTGAGGAAACGCAAATGGGACCTAAGCGAACAGTCGCAGAAAAAGAGTATCAAATCGCACTCGCCGAAAATGGCGAAGATTTATTGCGATGGCGGAACGTTTCGGACAACATCGAGAGAGGCCAAGGTACGTAAGAACTTATGGACAGGCGACAACTAGACATGGTGCTATGCCGACTTATTTACGGGTGTCCCTGCAAACGGATCACGTGGCAGGAGGCTAAGGTCGGCGACCTTCTTCTCATCAAGAGGTGGGGTGAGAGAGCCGACCGTGAATACGCTTTGACGCCGACAGCAAGTGGCAGGCATGAGCGGGAATTGGTCTCTGGGGAAATGACGACGGGATTCCTTTTGGAGGTCGAGAAAGACGGTCGCCACTGCTGGATCGCCCAGCTTGCCCACGTGTCAAACAAGGCGAGGGTGCTGGACGGGGCAGCCGTGCTGAGGATGGACATCCCGGAGGACGCCGAAATCTGGTACCTCGGGCACCTGAAGTTGAAAGAGTTAGAAGAGATGTTCGACGACGGCAAGAAGGGCGTGGACTGGTCACTTAACTTCCTCGACTCTACACAGTGGAAGAACAACACAGGCAAGCCAGCAGGATGGCGATGGGACGGAGATTATCTCGCACGCTATCAAATGGAGACCGAGACCCGCGATTGGGTCGGAGAAGACGATTTATTTCTTCCCGCCGATGAGATCACCTCAATCTCGGATCTTCTGTACTGGATGGAGCACATGGGGAAGAAGCCAAGAACATCAAAGAGGGAACTGATCGATATGGTTAGGTGTTGGGCTGAGCGGTTCGCGAAGTCTTCCATGACCGCACATTCGGCCTCGACTGATACCGAACTTCACGACTGGCTCGTCTGGGCATCCGAGAACGGCTCCGACTTTCTTAAAGCAACGGCTGAAGCAGCATTACTTGGCGGCTCAAAACATTACAATCTGCTGCGGCCCGTTCTGGTCGAACTGGAGAAGAAATGGCCGAAACCAGCCTGAGCGACGCTTTACTTCCCAAGTTCCGGCCGTTTTACCTGCCGAAGCTCCGAATCGGCTAGTCGGTCATGCAGGCATCAGGTACCCAGTCGGGCATTTTCCAGAGGTCGTGAACCAGGAATTGGGAGATCGAAGTCCGCGGGCTGCGGAATCTCCGCAGCAGTCACCTCTGAGGCTTGGCGTTTCGGATAAGGCAGCACTTCCCATCTCAGAGCACGTCGCAGAATCCGCTTAATGCGTCGGTCCCCGTAAATTGCCACGTAACGAAGCTTTCGCCCGCTATCCTTAAAGAATTCGCAGCCCTGTTCGATGAGAAGCTTCTTCTGAGACGCACGGCTTCTCTTATAATTCAACTCTCCGCCGCGACGGTCGCGAGTTAAACAGTGGATTTGGCGAGCGTCGCGTAACTTTCCATCGGGCGTTCTGAATCTTTCCGTGGGGTTTGTCATGCCGCAGTGGAGCCAATTTGCCGCCTGGTATACGGTGCCGATCTCGTTCGCCGCTGGATCGCTGTAAGCCACGAAGATGTTGTAGCCCTTCTTCGTCATCTGGCGGCACGCTTCAGAGATCAAGAACGACGCCGAATGGGGATGAGCCCAGTGGACGCAAGCCCCCCGACACAATGTGACGACCTTGTGCTTGTGCTCCGGGCCGCAGATGGATGCGGCAACGTTCGTCCCCGCTGTCCGTCCGAAACAAACGACGCCAGCAAGATGATCGCCGACGAAAAGGCCGTAGGCAAACTCAGTTGTCCCCATCGAAGCCAAATACTCAACGGCGATGATCAGGTTCTTCGCTTCTTCGTAGCTGATCTCCCGCACAACTGCATTCTTGAAATCGGCAGCCAGCTTTCGTTTCTCCGCTATTTCAGCCTCAGGCTGCTCTGCCATGTGCTCGCGGATCACACGCTGATGGCACTTCCCGTTCGCGGGGAACTCCTGAAAGTCTCTGGATAGCTGATCCGCGAAAGCTGCCACGTCCCTCGCTGCGTCTTTCAATGCAGAGACGAGAGTTTTCCTGATGGTCGGATTCAGACGATTGCGAGACTGGACGACTGCTTTCAGCTTTTCTCTTCGGCCGGCGGACTCTATGTCCCGTATTAGCTCTGCCGCGACGACATTGATGTCCGGCTCCACGAGCGTGCCCGCTGGCCTCACAACTTCCTTGATCTCTCGTAGTAGAGCCGCCGTTGTCAGTTCCCCGTTCTTGTCTCTCGCTTGTGTCAGAGCCCGGTCAAACGTGGCGTCATCGATCATTCTTGCCAATCGTTGCCACTTCGATGATTGATCTCTGGTGACACCGATCTCATCCAGCTTTGGTGGTGGATAGGCAGTCGTGTTGCTCGACCGCCTAATTTTGGTTCCGTCCCTACGTGGACGTCCTGCGCCTCGCGTTCCTGGGTTCTTTGCCATGTCCGCCAGAAGTTCGCCCGCTCGGCGTTCGGCCCGCAGCCGAATCTCCGCTGCCCTATTCTGCAGTTCGAAATCGCCCGCCTGCTTGGCGTAGACCCGGACGGCTTCCGCTTTGTCGCGTATCGCTTTGACTTCATCGACGCGATGAGCAGCGGCCAGTGCTTTGCGGGCAGCATCGTAGCGGACGAGTGTGACGGTCATACGATTGAATTCTGCTGCACGTGCGGACCCGATGCAAGTGGCATGCAAGGTTAGCCCCGAACAGGGGGAGGTCGCTCGTGAAGAAGTAGTGCTACCGTCTTGCGTATGGTGAAATTGCTTCCCGCAGACAAAGGAGGTTGGCGATGGTTGAGTCCGCTTGCACTGATACGGAACTGGGTGGTTGGCTTCGCTACGAAGAAGAACAAGGAAGCAGCTTCATGCGGGCGGTTGCGGAAGCTGCCTTTCTTGCGGACACGCCGTCCTACATCCTGCTACGGCCGGTCCTGCTCAAACTGAAGGCGTTCAATCTGCAACCGTAGTTTCTGCGACTATTTTCAGCTTCTCCAGCCAGCGTCCGAGGGCTCGATGAAAATTTCCACGCGTGTGGGCTTCCATTAGGATTTGCCGTTTCAGCTCTCTCTTGGCTTTTTCCCTCTGCTCACGTTTCTCTTTGTTCACGAGTTTCGCCAGCTCCTCTGTCCCATTTGCATCAATTCCCACAATCTGTCCTTTGGTTTCGACCTGAGCGACGGTTCAGCTCGAGCTCTTTGATCTGGTGTTCCATTCTGAAATACATAATCTCGTCGAAGGTCAGATCCTTTTCCAAACCCTGTCGAATTCGAAGATAGGTTTTTTCATCAGGGTCGTTCAAGAAAAGCTTTTGCAACTCCTGACGTTCTTGCTCATTCAGCTCTTCGTTCTTGTTTTTTTGGATCAAATCCCACATTCGGTTCCTCGGCATGAATTACTCAACCTTTTCTGTGAACACTCTGCGTGCCTCGGAGCGATGCCCCCAGGGGCAGTCGAATCTCGCCACGTGCAGGGCGTGAGGATGAGTCATTTCATTCTTAATTTCGCGAATGTCATAGTCCTTGTCACACTCTTGGCAATGAACCTGAATCCAGCCCCACTTACCGTTAAACAGAATTGCTTCCTTGGCTCCGACGGGCCCGTATAACTCTCTTCCTGTCGTCATGATTGTTTCCCCTTTTGCGATTTTTATCGCCGCATCCAGCCCGCGTGGGCTGTGACCACCGTGACGTTCTCACGCTCGGTTGGCGAAGCCGGAGCATTGTCCGGCCCGCTCTTGATGCTTGTCTAATTATGCTACCGAAAATCTGCAAACTCTTCCAGATCCGTCTCGTGGATCGCTAAAGCATACATCCTGGCCTTCCTGGACCGATGACCGCATGCTCGCATGATTCTGCCAATGCCTTTCAAATCCGTCGCTGAACAGCGGTGCCCGGCCAGACCGCCCCATTCCGAGAACGCCGATCGGGTTGCCACGTCGGTGCCCTCATTACCCTTTCACGGTCGTTTCACGTACCTTTCTGGCACGTTCAAGAACTTTCCCAACCTAAGTAGAGAGAACAAAATCGGAGCGACGCTGAAGCTAAGTCCTTTCGATTCGGTGCGGTGATCCTCGATTCTTGCTCGAAACCCGGCATTCGTTTTATTCGCCCGGAACTTTCCACGGAGGAACTCCAATGCATGCAAGCCCCGAAGTTAAAAACGTACTGATCGTCACCAAAATGAAACGCTGGTTGTCGATTATCCAGCAGCCCTGTTTGAGCAGAAGGCACACAACAACTCAGGCCCGGAGGAACTACCTGAAACTCGTACGACGACATCAATCGCTGGCTGCTGCCAACAAGCTGACGGAACAGGCAGCGTTCGAATCCGGCCCCTGAGGTAGTCGGCTCCCGCCGTTGTGGGAGGGAATCCGCAACCGCTAACAAACCTTCGTGAGCACTAATTTCCCGCAGTGCCCGAAAACGAGGTTGACTATCATTTTTACCTCCCCTGGTTTGGAACCGGGGTGGGGGTCTAAGAAATTTGTAAGAAAAAATGTTAATTTTGAAATCGACGTCCAAAATGAAATCTAGGGGAGATTCTGCTTTTTGGGGACGGACCCGTAGAACCGGGTAGGGGATAGAGGCCCTGCCGGGAAGGCCGATTTGTGGCGATTTGGGCTGCCGGAAGTAGTTCAGGTGGCCTCAGTCGTTTCACAAGTGAAGGTGGCCTTTTGTACCAGCATAGCGACGGTGTAGGGAAGCCCAACTGGCGCTCACTGTCGTCGCCCGACCAAGTAAGTAACAAAGTTATAGTATGAAGCTGGCAGTCCCGCAGCCACTGGAGGGATCCGATGGGCGAGATGATTCAGTTCAAGCGACCGGACGGAAAGACCTGCTCTGCCTATCTGGCACCTCCCAAAGTAGGATCAAGCGCGCCCGGTTTTGTCGTCATCCAGGAATGGTGGGGGCTCAACGATCAGATTAAGAAGACCGCGGATCGGCTCGCCGAAGCTGGCTACCGGGCGCTCGTGCCAGACCTCTTCCGAGGCAAGGTCACCAAGGTCGCCGACGAAGCAAACCACCTGATGACGAACCTCAACTTCCCGGATGCCGCCGGTCAAGACATCCGCGGCGCCGTGCAGTACCTCAAAACATCCTCGAAGAAGGTGGCCGTGGGCGGCTTCTGCATGGGTGGGGCGCTGACCATCTTGGCGGCTGTGCAGGTACCGGAGATGGACGCCGGCGCCTGCTTCTATGGCATTCCGCCCCTCGACGCCGCCGATTTGAAGAAAATCAAAACTCCCCTGATTTGCCACTTCGCGAACAAGGACGACTGGTGCACACCCGCTAAGGTGAATGACCTCGAGGCCGCGCTCAAACAGTCGAAATCAGAGTTCGAGATCTATCGCTACGAGGCGCACCACGCGTTCATGAACGAAGCCCGCCCCGAGGTATATGACGCAGCATGCGCCAAGACGGCATGGGAGCGAACGCTCCAGTTTCTAAAGAAGGCGCTCACGTAATGGGTTCGCGCGGGGGGGGCCGCCCGACTGGGGTGAGGCACGTCAGGAGGCTCGATATCCGAATAACTTTTGGCACTGCGGTCTCAAAAAATTGTCGAAGACCGGAATGTGAAGGCCGCCCTTTTCAAGGACGAATTTGCACGAAATGAGACAGGCCCGCCATTTGAATTCCTCGGTCCCGTGTTTCTTGCCGTAGGCGGTGATGTCTTCCTGGGAGACGCCAAACACCACGGCTCCTATTTTCGACCAGACGCAGGCACCCGCACACATAGCACAAGGTTCATGTGTGGAATACAACACGAAATCCGGTAGGTACCGGCCATAGCCGGAGCAGACATATTTCAATGTTTCAAGCTCCACGTGCTTGATGGAGGAACCCGAAGTTTTTACCCGGTTGCCGGCAGATGCGATAACCACTTCCCGATTTCCAATGAGCTGCGTGATGACGGCACCGATGGCATAGTCCCCCCGGTCGCGGGCGCGCTTTGCCTCCGCGATCGCAAGCTGCATAAACTTCTTCTTCGGTTTGTAGGTGGGAGGGATCATTTTTTCTCCCCGAGTCCGAAAGTCCTAGGCGGCTCTCTTCGCGCGGACCTTTGCCCATCGTGCCCGCTGTGCGGCTGCGATTCGCTTCCTGCCTGCTGCTGATATTGTGACCTTGGGTTTCGGCGTGTGACCCTTCGCCCTTGCCCATCGCGCTTTCTGCGCGAGGCTGATCCGCCTGCGAGCCGACGCTGACAGGGTACGCCGGGAACTCCCATCGTTCGACTTGCCGAGTATGGAAAGAGCCGCATCAACATGTCTAAGCTCATCTACTAGACTCGTTCTTACCACCTCCAACTCCGACACTATAGACGCCAGTCCGTTTGGATTTGCCATGAATTCCCCCTCGGCAGGGATTGTAATTGATCGGCTCAGTTTCCCGAGCGCCTGGTGGCAGCATCCCAGAATGCTGATTGACGGGCATTGGCGGCTTTGAAATCGCAGAGACGCGGCATAGAATTCGGCTGTCATTTGATCTGGTCGTAGGAGAGTTCGTGCGCTTCTTCGTCGGAATTACGGATCGTGATTGGTTCGACTTCTTGTCTCGCCTGAACGGGCTCGACGAAGTCAATTTTTGGCAACCCAGCGGACAACTTCACTTCGACCACATCATCCCTTACTCGAAGGGCGGTTCTTCGAAAGACCCTGCGAACATCCAGATATTGTGTGGGCGGCACAATCTCGCGAAGCACGACAAAATCGAATAATTGGCGTCGGCCAACGCCATTCTTGCGGGTTCTCGATCTAATTAGGGCAGTGTTCGACCAGTGCGTTGGAGCACTCAACATGACGTTGGACGAATTCCGGCAATCACTCAGTGCGGCCAAACCGCCGACCGAACTCACACTGGCTCTCGTTGGCCTATGGTGGGATGCCAAAGGTGATTGGACTCGGGCCCACGAATCTGCTCAGCAAGACGAAGGCCCCCAGGGTTCGTGGGTGCACGCCTACCTGCATCGCAAGGAAGGCGATCAGGACAACGCGGCCTACTGGTATGGTCGAGCAGGTAAGCCGGTTTGCCGGGAACGACTCGATGCGGAATGGCTAAGCATCGTCAGAGATTTGCTGAGATAGCAGCGAGCTTGGCACACACTCGGCGCGCAACGTCCTTCGAAACTTCGGCGGAACAGCCGATTTCTGACAGACCGACAGTAAGCCGTAATCGATGGAACAGAACGCTGCCGTGACAGCGTAGCGGGATTAAGCTTTTCAACGACTTAACAGAACCGCGAGGACTGCCAACGTTCGCGGAAGTCGTATTAGACATCACTATTTGTGGGCTGGGTTGTGGGTTGGTAAACTCCCGCCAGTGAACCCCGAAGCAATAATCGACGAGGTTGTCCATGCAGTCGGAGGGAAGAGAGTCGATACTTTGCTGCCTCCTGATGATGGCGAACGCCCGAAGAATGCTGACTACGTATTCCCGGCTGAGAACGCTGTCGCCGAACTCAAAAGCCTGCAGCAGGAGGTCTTTACGCTGGCGTACCGCCAGAAGCTCGATCAGCTGTCACAAAGCTGGATGAAGCGAGGTCTGATTTACGCCTTCGGCCGTCCCGTTGTCAACATGCGAACACTGCCGCCAGTGTGCCAAAACGAGTGGCTGCGACTGCTGACGTTGCCACTGCAAACCAATGTCGTCGGGCTTGCGCACCGCCAAATCAAGAAAACGAAAGAAACCCTTGGCCTGCATGAAGCGAAGGGACTTTTACTGCTGGCCAATGAGGGCAATGTGGATTTTGAACCTCACAATCTTCTGCTTACAGTGGCTCACATCCTGAAGAAGAAACACCCTGACGCCTCGCCCCAATATTCGAGCATCCACGCGGTATCGATTTTCTCCCATAACTTACTGGTGTCTTCACCTGATGTGCCAGGCCGTGCTTTCTTCTGGCTGAATAGCCACCGCCCCTTCTGTGATGAAGCCACGAAGGCCCTGCAGAGCAAGCTAGAAACTGCATGGTACGAATCGATGTCCAAGCGGGTCGGCTATCCAATTCGTCGGGTTAGTGTGAATCAGGAAGAAATGGACGATTTGAAATTCTCGTGAGCAACATTGGTCAAAAACTGTCGCTGGTTGCAAACTGATTATGGGATTGACCGTAATGCCTTTAGATAACGGCGGCAACAACGGGAGCCCGCCCGTCTTAACGTATCCCAGCCCATCCTCGATGAGTACAGCGAAGCCCTTGCCCCGAGCTCAAAATACGGAAGGCAGCTGCTCCAGCTCATCGGTACCGGAGTAACCTTGTCGTACCTTTGCGCCGTCTTGAAGTAGCAGGCGGCCTGCTCTTAGTGGCCAAAGGCCAACCGATAGTTGCATTTCTCCACATCGGAGTTATACTCCACTTATTCCCCCGGACAACTCTTTTGCGCCACAGAGGTCTAGAAGTATGGCTGACGAGCTAAAGAATGTATTCATCAGTCACGTCCACGAGGATGACGCGGGGCTTACAAAACTGAAAGACCTGATTGCAAAGGGCGGACTTACGGTACGCGACTCCTCGATCAACAAAACCAAACCCAACGATGCCAAACATCCCGATTACATCAAGAACCAAATTCTGGCTCCGCAGATCCAATGGGCAAGCACGCTGCTCGTGTACATCACTCCCAAGACCAAAGAGAGCGAGTGGGTCAATTGGGAAATCGAATACGCGGCAAAGCAGGGAAAGAGAATCATCGGCGTGTACGCTCAGGGCGCCAACGACTGCGATGTTCCTGAGGCCCTGGAGAAATACGCGGACGATGTTCGGGGATGGCAGAGCGACGGCATCGTCGATGCGATACTAGGAAAGACGAACGAATGGCGTGAGCCCACCGGTGAGCTCCGCGATCCGCGTCCAATCGCCCGATACGGTTGCGGATAGTGCGACTACACTCGTACGTCGTGGCCCGAGACTACGGGTTTGCGCCCAACCCCTTCTTCGGAGTCTGCACGCTTGCGACGTGCAAGCCGAGAATCAGGAGCGTCGCCCAAATCGGCGACTGGGTCGTCGGAACCGGATCGAAAAAACGACGCCGCGAAAAGCACCTCGTTTATGTCATGCGAATCACCGGCGCAATGACATTCGAGGAGTATTGGAACGATCCGCAATTCCAAGTCAAGAAACCGAACCTGCGAGGCAGTAAGAAGCAAGCCTTCGGCGACAATATTTATTCGAGGAACGCAAGCGGCAGGAATTGGTGCCAGGCCGATTCGCACCACAGCCTTAAAGACGGCACTCCAAATCCATCCAACATCCGCGCTGATACGAGCGCCAATCGCATGTTGTTTAGTAACGATTTTACCTATTGGGGCGGGTCCGGTCCGCAGATTCTTGCCAGATTTCTCAACTACGGCTCGGATCATATAAGTCTTCTCGTGGGCCGCAACCATAAGAACAATTTCCCACCGGCATTCGTTGAACAGTTCGTGGCATGGATTCGATCCCGCGGCGAGAGCGGTTACTTGGGCGAGCCGTTGGATTGGTGCCGTACACCCTAAACAGCCGGCAGGAGGAGCCACTTGAGTTCGTCACATTCGTCAATCCTTCTTACGGATTACATGGGTTTGGTCGAACCTACCGATGTGCTTTCGGGGGATGACTTGCAGCCAATCCTGCTGGGTCTCTTCGGCGAGGTCGGAAGCATCATGGCTACCGCCAAGAAATTTCATCGGGAAAGAGAAGTGTACGCAGGCTACCAGGATGCCGTGGAAGAGGAATTCGGAGATGCGCTCTGGTACCTTACCGCACTGTGCCGCCGCCTTAAGGTCGGCCTCGATGAGATCATCGCGGAAGCAGCCCGCGGGGAAGGCTACACGGCTTCCATCGCCGCCAATGATCTGGTCGACAGCCCGATTTCGCATATTGCAACACCGCTGACCGTCCCGGAGCTCGACGCCGCCCTTCTTGAGCTGGGCAAGTCCGCCGCCGAACTGTTTGTAGTCCGGACATCTCCGGAGGCCGCCCGCCGCGTGCTCACCGCATTCGCGGCGTGCTATCTCAGGGCGCTTAAGCCTGTGGGGGTCTCTTTTGCGGAAGTTATTCGCAAGAATATCGCCAAGACGCGAGGTCGTTTTGTCGATCCCGACTATGCGGCTCTCCCGATCTTCGACGACGGTTTTCCCGAAGAGGAACGGCTGCCGATGCACTTTGAGATAACGATTGATGAGCGCGCCAGCGGACGCAGCTACCTGCGAATGAACGGAGTTTTCATCGGCGACCCGCTCACGGACAATATCCGCGATCCCGACGGCTATCGCTTTCACGACGTTTTTCATTTCGCGCATGCGGCCATCCTGCACTGGTCGCCGACCTTCAGGGCTCTCCTTAAGCAGAAACGCAAGAGCAACCCCAAGGTGGACGAAGCCCAGGACGGCGGCCGGGCCATCGTCGTCGAGGAAGGGCTCACGGCGTGGGTTTTCGGCCGTGCGAAGAACCTGAACTACTACGAGGGCCAGTCGCGCGTCTCCTTCGACCTGTTGAAAATCATCCAGCAATTCGTTACGGGTTATGAGGTTGAGGCTTGCCCGTTAAGTTTGTGGGAGGTTGCGATTCTTAGAGGCTATGATGTTTTCCGACAGCTAAAGGCCAACAGGGGAGGTATCGTCATAGGCGATCGTTCCAAACGCAGCATAGAATATCGACCGTTGAAGGGAGGGAAGGGATGAGGCCAGCAGAGTTCGTAAGCTGTCTCCAGCAATTGCGCTTTGAAAACGTGTTCAACCCGTACGCGGACCGCTGCGCTGTGCACGACGTTGAAGACGCACCGTTGCGCCGATCACAGGCTCTTTTGCGGCTCCTTCTGGTTGCTTCGGCGATAGAGATTGATGCGTTATGGATCGGTCGCGACTTAGGGCATCGCGGAGGGCGCCGGACTGGCCTGGCGTTAACAGACGACGTACACGTCCCAATTCATGCGGCACGGTGGAATGTATCTATCGAACGCGCGACGACCGGATCGTTCATGGCGGAGCGCACGGCGGCTGTTATCTGGAGCATGCTTGCATGCGTTCCGGCCGCAATTTTCCTTTGGAACGTCTTCCCGCTGCATCCCCACGAACCCGACGCACCATTCAGCAACAGATCACACAAACCGCACGAGCGCGCGGTGGGCGAAGCATTGTTAGCGGAATTGGTTGAGATGCTGCGCCCCCGCCGCCTTGTGGCCATCGGGAATGATGCAGCCAAGTCGACAGCTCGGTTCGCAGGAGTTGCAGAGCTTGCCCGGGTACGACACCCCAGCTATGGTGGCCAACGCGAATTCATGGGCCAGGTTCAATGCTTGTATGGCGTGCGATTAAGTACGCGGCAAATGAGCTTACTTGACGGCGACTAGCGGAGACGCAAATGGCGGCCAACATCTTTGTGAGTTACGATCACGATGATCAGAAGCAGGTTGGAGCATTCAAGCTGCTGAAGAACAACCCCAATCATCCCTTGGACTTTCAAGATCACTCACTGAAGGACCCGGTTCTCGGCCCCAGTGGTAAGCCACTCAAGTATCCGCCGTCCGATGCCCGATCGAAGCCTGTTCGCGACGCAATCAGGAAGAAATTTGACCGCGCCTCGAAACTGGTCGTTTTGATCGGTGACGACACGCACGCGAGCGACTGGGTGAACTGGGAAATTAACACTTTTTACACGATGAAAGAGGAGCTTTCCGGCGACAACACTTGGAAGCGCATTCGTGGGATGACGCTGAAAGGATCGGGCGACGCGATCATACCGGCAGCGCTCGGAGATCGCTCGACCAAGGTATTGGCTTGGGACCCCGAAGCGCTCGACAAGTGGCTGGATCAGGACCCGGATGCGTAATACTGTCGCGCCATTCCCGTAACACACTGCGGTTGGAGTCATGCCAAAAATATCGTTCAAACCGAGGCTGGTTCTTCGCGTCCTTTGGAATACCGAATTCTCAGCCGGTAAAGATCTCGCGCGCCATATTTACTCCCGATTATGCCGTGATGTAGAGCGGCCGGCTTCGCGCGGCATCGGGATACCGGTCTATTTTCATTCGGGGTCCACACCCGCCGAAGCGAAGGTGCCCGGCATCCCTGCCCTTGAAGGTGCTCAGAGTACCGTCGTTATCGCCCTGCTCGACACCAGTATCAGGGCTGACCAAGCATGGAGAGATTGTGTCAGGGCTGTTGAAAAAGAAGTCGCTCAGAAGGGCAAACATCACCTTTTTCTTCCCATTGCCTGCGAGGATAAAGTTCACTCGGTTGTCGATAAGACAAACTGCATCCGACTTTACAATTTCGATGCCCCAGAACGGCCCGCTCGTCTCATTTCGGCGCTTACCCACGAACTCGCGCGGCTGCTTCTCGGGAGACCCGGAGACGTTAAGACCCAGGACTTCGGCGTTCTGGAAAAAAGTTATGCACCTGTAAAGCTCTTCATCAGCCATTCAAAGCACGGCCGGGAAGGTACCGTCATCGCAACCGAGCTTCGCGACTACGGTCGCCAGCATCTTCCTGTGGCAACGTTCTACGATTCAAACGACATCGCGGCAGGTTCCGACTTTGAGAAGGAAATTCAAGCGAATGTCGCTGATAGTGCAATGGTGGTAGTCCAGACCGACACCTATTCCGATCGCGAGTGGTGCCGCAAGGAGGTCCTCTTTGCGAAGAAATATGGCTGTCCGGTGCTTGTCGTAAATGCGGTAACCGTGGGGGAGGAGAGATTCTTTCCATATCTTGGGAACACTCCGACGATTCGCTGGCCTTTCGACTCTACACGTCGCTGCGAAGTCGCTATGGATGCAGCGCTTCGTGAGGTATTAAGAAACGTCTACTTTCTGGAACATGTGAATACGTTGAAAGCCGCAGGTTTATTGCCCAACTCATGTGTTCAAATCGGCACGGCACCCGAGATGTTGACCTACAGAAATCTTCTTCGAGCGAAAAAGTGCGACCGCACCAAGCCCAGCGTCTTGCTATATCCAGATCCGCCGCTGGGGGACGAGGAAATCGAGGTTCTCGATGATCTCAATCCCTCTAATCTGATATTTACGACGCCGACGGCAGTCATCGCCCAGGACCCGGCCAAGAGCCCGACGCCTCTTAAGGGCAAACTCATCGGACTCTCAATCTCCGATGCCCCCGACCTTACGCAACGAGGTATGGGGCAGGTCCATCTTGAAGACGCCATGGTGGAATGTGCGCGCCATCTTCTCGTGCAAGGAGCATCGCTCGGGTACGGTGGCGACCTTCGCCCCGGCGGTTTCACCGAGATACTCTTCGAGCTTGTCCGCACGCATAATCGGGCGGGCACTAATGAACGTATTCATAATTTTCTTTCTTGGCCCATCCACCTACGCCTCGAACCTGGAGCGTGGCATGAATACCTTGATGAAATTCACGACTACAGGTTTCCGCCGCCGTCCGATTTGGGTGTTGATGAAAAAGTATTCATCGCGCCCGATGATCCGCAGGGCCGCTACGCTTGGGCGCGATCCCTGACTTTAATGCGAACTGAGATGAACCAGAAAACCAGCGCCCGCGTGCTGCTTGGAGGCCAAATTAGCGGATTCAAGGGAAAATATCCCGGACTCCTCGAAGAAGCTTTGCTGGCACTGCGTTCCGGCCAACCACTGTATTTAATTGGTGGCTTCGGAGGTTGCACACGCTTGATCATCGAGGCGCTGAAGGGTAGCGTCCCCGACGCTTTTACCGAGGCCTTTCAGACAAAGGACCCGGTCTATAAGGCAATTGCAGTGCGTTATCGCGCGGATGCTGCAGACAAGAAGACCAACGCGATTGACTACGGTGGAGAACTGCAGTTTCTCAAATCGAAGGGCGTAGCCGGGCTGGATAACGGCCTCTCGGTAGACGAGAATGAGTTTCTTTTCACGAGTGAAAATCTACCGGAGATTGTGTACTTACTACTTAGAGGCCTCACGCAGCGCCTGAAGTGAGCACACCTTTACCTGATCACTCACGACTTGATTGCCGAACGGAGCAATCGCAGCGATGGCAGGAATCAATAGAGCGCAATTTGAAAACCGCCACCTTGCTAAGGCATCGGCCTCCTTGGGCAGCCCATGCATTTTTCTATCGCATATTTCCGTGGACAAGCCTGCTGTTCAGGCAATCGCGACGTACATCACCTCACGCGGTGATATCGATATATACCTGGACGCTATGGACGACGACTTGCAGGAGGCCGCAAACTCCGGGAATGCTGCTGCGATCACGGAATTTATAGAGCGCGGGCTCTCGAATTCTACCCACATCATGTGCTTGGTATCCGCAAGTACAGTGAAGTCATGGTGGGTCCCTTATGAACTCGGCTTCGGGAAGAAATCAGGTAAGCCGCTCGCGACTCTAAAACTAAAAGATACCGTCATATTGCCCGCCTATCTTGAAATCAGCTATATCATCCGAGGCACTGACAGCCTGAACCAATATTTGACCAGGGTGCGGCGAGGGCTATCGAAAAGTGCTGCGGTTGACTCTCTAACAGAAAGCCTCATTCGCAATAGTGCTCCAAGTCACCCATTAGACAACTTCCTCGACTGGAACGAATAGCGAGCCCAAATCGCGAACTGCTCTTTTCCGCAATCCAGGCACGACTTGAGTGGCACATCCGCATCATCCAACGGAAATCTCATCAATTATTCCCGATGCGCCTTGGCACCATCCTCAGTACGTTCGCCGTGAACGTGCAGAGATGCCAACCCAGCCATTATTGTCGGGCGGCAGTTTGGTAGAACTGGTGATTGGTTGCGTTCTTCCGTGTCGCACGAATGCCGTCGAGAGCGGCGGCAATTTTTTGGTGAAACATCCTCCCGGCGCGAAGGCGGGCGCCCTTCGAAAATTGTTCCCAAGTTTTCTTCGAAAAAAGGTCGCGCAGCCGATAATCATCGTCGTCGGATTTTCTTTTCGCCCGTTGGAGGGCGGTGCGAACAATTTCCGCCGCCTCTCCATCGTCGGTGAGCAGGTCGCATTTAAGGAGGAAGAGCGCGGACACGTTTGGCAACCCTGCGGCTTTGCGCATCTTCACAAGACTGCGGTAGGTTTTCGTGTCAACTCTCGTTTTGACGGTTGGCATAATATAGGACCTCACATTATTACATAGACCCATATTATGCGACATTCGGTATAATAGGTCAATCCCGATTGCTCCTGGCCTTCTTCAGCAGGCCAAATCTCGTCTATGAAGCATACCTGTTCTGGTCCCTTTCGCGGGCATTTGCCACCTACTCAAATGCAATCCTCCGCTCCTGGGATCAAGCATACAATCGACGCATTGCAATCTGATGGCGAGCGGACTTGTCGCGGCTCTTAAGGAATGGTCGACTGATCGGCCGTCAGTACACCTGACCACAGCGGTCGGATCGCGAGGAATTCAACGCGGCCTACTCGATCTGGAGGCGCGTTTTTCGGGAAATCGATCGCTTCCGGCCATCAGTCAAAAACCGCAATCGCGTGAAAACGCCGTAGCCTTGGCAGAGCGGTCGCGTCAGCGTAACCGCGGCCGAGAATAGGCTCTGATTGAGACCTGATGGTAGACTGCGAGCAAAACGGAACCTGGTCAGGCTTATGCACCCAAAAAGCCCCTGCGTGAGAATGTTCTTTACCTCTCTCTGGTGTTTCGTCTCGCTGTGGCTTCCCAACCTTTCGAGCGGACAGGAGAAACCGACAAACACAACGAGCAGGCCCGCCGAGTTGGTAGCTGTGGATCCCGACATTCGTGGACTTCTCGATGACAGTGCCGCTACTTGCGACGAGAAAAGTGCAAACGACAAATTCGAAAGACTCCAAAAAGCAGTGAGCCTTGCCGATAAGCGCGGGTTAATCGGAGATCGTGCTCTAGCTGAGGCCCTCATGGCTTCTACATACGTCGGTCGGGGAGAGCTCGAGTTGGGTTTCGCCACTGCTCGGAAGGCGATGCAGGATTCCATCGATGCTAAGAATGAGGTCCTGGAAGCAGAAATCCTAATATCTCTCGCTGCCGAAGCCCAGGTAAAGGGAAACTCGCTGCAAGCAACTGATATGGTAACCCACGCTCTCAAGATCTCCGCCAAAACCGGGAGCCTTTACGAGAAGGCCCATGCACTTGGCGAGCTGGGAAAGCTGCAGCTAACGCAGGGGAAGATCGACGACGCTGCCAAATCGCTCAACGAAGCTCTCAATATTGACAGGCTGAATGGGTATCAATTCGAAGCTACCCACTTAGTCTACCGGGGTTACTACCTAGGCATCACTGGCAAACTCGACGACGCTCTCGATTCGGTAAACCAGGCCAGAGCCAAGGCTCTTGCGGCGAACGACCCCTACGCCTTCCTCCTCGCTGGGAGAGCCTACGCGTATGGCTTAGTCCAGAAGGGAAAGCCCAGTGAAGCGATTCAGGAACTCACACTCCTGACAAACGGCAATTTGCTGGGATACATGCCAGATGCCAGCGAACACAGGTGCTTAGCGTTTGCCCTCCAATACCCTATTTTCCATCTCACGGCTCTCGAAAACTTAGCGACCATATTAGAAGTCGCCAAAGAAAAAGAGAAGGAACTAAACGTTTGGAAAGAAGTCTATGCCTACAGCCGCGACCATAACATCGTGGCGGGCGAAGCCGAGGCGGCGCAAACAATCGCCGAGCTCGACAGTCAATATAAGAACACCGAGGATTCGCTGAAGTATTACTCCATAGCTATCGACCTCGATCGTCGGTTCCAGAATGACACCAAACTGATTCAGGCTGAGGTGGCTCAAACTCGCTTGCTGGAACAAGCGGGCCGTAGCCAGGAGGCGCTGTCCTTAATCACCGATGTCAATGAATATGCGAAACGACACAACTTGCGGCTGCTAGAATTTGGGTCTTACCTCGAAGCCGGCCAAATTTACTATTCGAATAAAGACCTAGCCCATGCCCAAGCAGTACTTGAACGCGCGGAGGCAATGATTCGTCCAGGACCATACGATTCTGAGATCAACAATCAAGGGGTGATTGGGCTCTATGCCAGAATGGCGGATATTTACAAGACTCTGGGAAGTCCAACCCGCGAACTGATCGCGCTCGATAAGGAGTTCTTCACAGCCTTTCACATCAAAGATGAGAAAACTCAACAAGTCGCTGTCGACTATCTTGACGTCCGGTTGAAGGATCTTCACATCAGGGAGCTTGTCGAGCAAAAACAAAAGGACGGCTCCCTTTCGGAATCTCTGCTTCTGTCCTACGTTCTCTATCTTCGAGATGGTTCTCCAACCAAACCAACAGACGATCATTCCAACTGGCAGCGAATTCTCAGCCTTCCATTCGAGATTATCAATAAACCTGGTGGCGATAAGGCACTCGTCGACATTTTGGATCAAGTGGGCTCACTGCTAGGAATCGAGAAGCTGTCGCTTTTCGACGCTTTGTCGCGATACTACGTCGGAGCTGGTGATAACCCCGCAATGGCTGAAAAGTACGCCGTTCAGGCTGAAGCCGTCCTGAGCAGCGCCACGACCGACGTGTCAGCCCTCAAGGTTGAGAGCTCATGTGTACTAGCTGTCGCATATTCTCGTGAAGGCAAGGGCGATCAATCAACGAAGAAAGCCGCTGAGTGTCTGAGCCTCGCGAAGCAAACAAAGGATGCGCAGACGATCAGATACGCCCACGCCGCGATTGGGATGGCACAACTGTACGGTAGAACGGATCTCGATTCGGCCAAAGAGTCTTTGGAGGAGCTCTCTAAAGCTGCACCAGAACAAGCAGCTTTTCATGTTGAGCTAGCAACAGCGCTAGCCAGTGGGAAACTCTACGACCAGGTCCAATCTGAGCTCGACCTCGCCGTAAAAGCATTTGTATCACAAGGTCAGAAGAAAGCTGCCGCGGAGGCATATGCACTCGTTTCACGTGCGTTGACTTCCGACACATCAGAGCGTGCTAAAACCATCCAGCTCAAGTGTTTGATGTCTTCGGCGAGTATGTATCACGAAAGCCACGCCGACGCGGAGGAAGGCAGCGTTCTCGTGGCACTCGGGGACTACTATCTCAGGATTTCCCAAGCCAAACAAGGTATTGAGAGCTATACAAGAGCTTTCGATATAGCACAAAAGCTGAAGCGAGATGACATTGCAGCGCAGGCATTATTTGGTCTCGGAAACGGCACGCAAGCGGCGGGCAACCTTCTGCAGGCGAACGGGTACTATCAGAGCGCAGTGACGCTTTTTCATTCTACACAGAATCCCGCATCTGAAGCTTTCTGTCTCACTAATCTTGCTAAGAACTATGCGACACTTGGCGATGCGGATAAGGCTCTGTTGACATTCCAATTGGCGAAGAGCGCGGTCACAACTCTCCCTGAGGTCAACAAGTATTTCGTGGACTATGCGTTGGCCGATTTCTATCGGTCCCAAGGGCAGTTCGAGAATGCTCTACAAGTGTTCAAGGAGGCTGTTGACCTTACGACTGAAGCCGGCGACTTCGAACACGCCGCTTACTCACACCTCGCCATAGCTTCCTCTGACGAGCTCATCGGCAACTGGGAAGAAGCCATGAGCGAAATCGAGACCGCGCGAAGTCAATTTGAACAACTTAATGACAAACAGGGTGAAGCGTTCTCCTGGTCGGAACTCGTCGAAGTTTATAGTGAGCGCGAATCCCCGTTGAAGGATTTCGACAGAGCACAAGAATGCTATCGCAAAGCCAAAGAGCTCGACCCTGCGGCGATTTCCAGCGCTGCGTTGGGTGAAATATATCTACAAACCGGCAGGTACATGGATGCAGAAAATGCTGCCAATGAACTTATTCGTTCTTGTGAGAAAGACGGTGATACCACCTGTCGGGCACACGGCTTGCTGAGTCTTGCGGAGGCGAAATGGCACGCCGGTGATCTGAACGGCGCAAGGTCGGCATTTGATCAGGTTCCAGCCTTGGTCGCAAAAGCGCCAAACCTTTATTTGCGCGGCCGCATGTTGTATGGACAAGCACGATTACTAGTCAGGGAAAACAGGCTGGCTGAGGCCCTCGCTTCCTACAAGGATCTGATTACGTTGATTGAACAGACAAAGGGGCGTCTAGACGCGAAGGATCAGAGGTCGCTCTCTGAAACGTACGGGTATATCTATGACGAGCTAGTATCCCTTCTGTACAACATGAGCAAGACAGATTCTACACGTCCAGCGCAGCTCGGTTTCGAGGCTTTCGAATATGCCGAAATCAATAAAGCCAGACAGTTCGGCGAGAGTTGGGGGCGTGTATTCGTTGGCCGGATGAAAGGTATGCTTCCGGCCGACCTGCGGGAAAATGAGCAGACGCTGTTTTCTCGACGCGATCATCTAGTAGCCCAATTGGACATCTCGTCCGGCTCGACAACGCATGTTGAATTACTCGACAGAAAGCATCTGGAAGCAGATCTCTCATCCACTCAGGATGAAATTCGTCATCTGCTAGGGCAGTTACGGCAAGTCGCACCTCAATACGCGGCCGTTGCATATCCGGAGCCAGTACAGATATCGCAGCTTCCCTTGCGCCAAGGAGAAACGCTTGTCGAATTCAAGATGACCGACGACGCAACCTTCGCGTGGATGATCCGTAATCAGAATGGCACAAATGTTCTGACGTCGTTTTATAAGATTTCTCGCCCGCGCACGTGGTTCGTCGAGCGTCTTTCAGTCTTTCGAAAAGCACTGAATTCTGGTCAGCCGGAACTCATCGATTGGAAGTTGTCCGAAGAACTGTTCGCGGAATTATTTCCGGCCTACAGTGCTAAGGTCCTGATGGAGTCGTCGGAGATTGTATTTATCCCAGATGATGCACTCTTCGTTCTACCGTTCGAAGTACTGTCGCCACATGCGGCTGCAGGAAGCTTTGTCTTCCTCACCAAGGCGACGACGTACTATCCGTCAGCGGTCGCTTTACGGCTATCGAGAACAGCTAGCCACGGGACAAGTTGGGAAAGGACTTTCTTGGGTATCGCCGACCCTGTCACGGATGCGACGGATGAGAGATTCGAAGTTGCAGCAGCTTTAGGGCCGGCCGCACAGGGATCTTCGGGCCAGCATGACGTCAAGGGCGGTAGAGACGACTCTCGCCCACCGGCGCTGGATAAACTGAAAGCCCGGGGATTCGCTCTCGAACGCCTTCCTGGAACTGCGGCGGAAATGGAGGCCATCACTTCCTTATTGCGAGCGCACAACCAAAGCGTAGATGTTCGAGAGGGCGTAAACGCCACAAAAAATGGGTTACTGGACACCGACCTCTCCAAGTTTAGATTCCTGCACTTTGCCACTCATGGTTTGTTGCCGATCGACACTGGTATCACGGAACCATCGCTCGTACTCTCATACGACGGGGTATCTCAGTCAGATATGTTTCTGTCGATGTCGGACATTCTCGGCCTTAAGCTGACCTCAGAGTCGGTAGTCCTCTCGGCTTGCAACACGGGGAGCGGACAAATTAGTCGAACAGAAGGTGTGATGAGTCTTGGTCGAGCTTTCCTGGCGGCTGGGTCTTCCAGCGTAACAGTCAGCCTCTGGCAAGTCTCGGACGAATCTACTGCTCTGCTAATGAAGCAGTATTATCAGAGCTTGCTAGGGGGCAAGAGGAAGAGCGTTGCACTGGCCGAGGCGCGGAATGCAGTGTTTACGAGCGGACAGAAAGACCCCTACTTCTGGGCTCCATTCATCGTGATTGGCGAATGAGTGATTTCAATTTCAGCGACCGGCACTCACCAGTTCAGGCGCAATTCCTCCTGATCTAGCGACGACAACCCTGCCATCAGGAAGTCTCATAGACCACAATCCAAATCCTCCAAACGCGTTGGGCTCGGAACCTGTTAGTGCTGCGCCATCCGGGGTTTCGGCAACAAGTGTGACTGGAACCCCTTTTGCATTTCGCAACTCATATGACACCAATTCAGCGTAGACTCTTTTCGTTACAAATAAACCGGCTTTGGTCCGGGCCGCGTAGACATCACCCTTTTCACCCTGCCCGCTGGGCCCGACTCCCCTGGACTTCAATGCCATCGAACGCGCGACAAACTTACTGATCACATCGATGGCCACTGCATAATTGAGATTTTGTCCTTCTTCACTCATCGCGACGAGCCCCAGCAGATTAGAGTTGTTGTCGAGCACCGGCCCTCCTGAGTTGCCCGGATTGACGGCAGTCTGCATCTGAAGCACGTTTGCCAGATGCTCGGAGCCGTCGGAGTATTTCCAGTCATAGTTGTCTCGGATCTGGCTAATCACTCCAGTGCTGTAGGACCAGAGTTTGCCGTGCGGGTGGCCAATGATGTGGATGTCTTCGGCAACCTGGATGTTTGAGACATCGCCGAATCTCACGGCCGGCAATCCTGCAGGTGGTTTGACTATCCTCAACAGTGCCAAATCTGTCTTCTCGTCTTGTGCGACCACTCTAAAGACATAAGCATCGTTATCTTGAGGTTCGGTTCCGATCTTCGGCTTCAGGAATATGACGCCGGTCTCGTATCCTGCAATCACGTGCCAGTTGGTCAACACATATCCAGACGGATCAATCACAACACCAGTTCCGATACCAACGTCTGTTAACTTCCCATCTTTGACACTTCCCGTTACTACCAACACCACACTCGGAGACACTTTTCTGAAGACGGACATTCCTGTCTCGCCTCTCGTCACAATAGGCTCGTGATATCCAGGCAGCATGCTGACTCCACGTGCATAAGCCTGACTTGCCATCATGATGTCTCTCAACTCAGCGTAGCCGAGAATGTTGTCGCTCTTGTCGACGTCGAGTTTGACGTAATCAAGCGACTTCAATGTATCAGGCAGACTGGCATCTTGATCTCCGAGACCTCGTTGCGCTTTTGATGCGGCGGTAGCAAGCATGAAAGCGGCAAACACAACGGCAGACACTAATTTGCGAATTCGCAGAGGCATAATCTCTTTGTGGTCTCCGGTCACATCGCGCGATAAGACGAATGCGTCAAGTCGTGATACACCCGAGGAATCGCAGTCCTCCGGAAGTGCTCGTAAAGCTCGAAGATGAGTAGTCCTAACAGAACCAGTGCGAATTGGACGAAATGATGTTTGTCGCCGTATGCGAACGCGCTGCAGAGTATGGCCATCAATGGTATAAGCACCAGGCTACAAGCCAAAGCCCATCGTAGTCGAAGAATGTGAAAGAGGAGGATCAGAACGAAAGCCTCAAATAGCTCGAGCAAGAACAAGACAGCGCGGCTAGGTGCCTTGTATCCTCCGCCGGACAGTTCGGTTTCGATGACGTTGGCCATCACCTCCAAGCCGGGGAGCTGACCAATTGGGGTGTCATGCCTGTCTTGGCCGAGATACGAGCCTCCGAGCAGGACAATCTTGCCCAGAATGGGACTTGCTGCAGGCCAATTCTTCGACAATTCTTCCAGCTTTGTCGCCGACAATCGCAAACGGTGCGACCCTTCGCGATTTCCCGAGTAGCGAATCAAAAGGTCATCCGACGATTCTTGCAGCTTGGCGAGGTCTGCCGGCTTGTCCTGTAGGTAGGCCTCTGTGATAGCCCATGGAAATGATGGAAGAATGCCATCCTGAGTCACAATCACTCGTCGATAGCGGCGTGTAACTTTGTCTTCGGCATCATCAATCAAAAGCGGTAGTCCCGTAGAATTCCTTGCCGGATCTATGTCTTTTCGTCCCCCTAGGATAGGTAGAGTCTCCAGCGACTCATGACCGGACACGTTCTCCGGTATTTTCCGTAGCTCTCTTTCCCAAACGATGCGCGGGGTCCAGTTCTCTAGCTTCAACTGCGTTGCGAATCGAGGCGACGAGGTATCGATGTCAACTCCGATAACGGACGGTTCGCCTTTAGAAATTTCCGCGATCAGTCTCTGAAGTCGTGCAGGGTCGAGGGGGCTCGTGCTTTCAAAGAGGTTGCGGTAGTCCTCATCGCCTATGTTGACGATTGCAACCGCGCTATCGATGGGTGGTCGATTCAAACGCATTTCCGCATCTGAGACGGTCGTTTCGAGCTTATGGAGCACACCAGAGTGGCCGAATATCCAAGTCAGGATTAACAGCAGTCCGACAACCGGCAAAGCCCGCAAAAGGCGTTTGCCGAAATTCAGTCGCTCGGGCGGGCGCCTTGCTGTTTGCTCTTTTCTGACAGCGGTGCTGTTCGTTTGATCGGTCACTGTGCGAGGCTGAGCCTGTTGCTAGCAAGATAGTCCAAGTATGCACGTTGATAGGATTTCTTCATATTCTCACTGACGCTGTCCCCCCATATCTCCATCTGTTTTGAAAAGCCATCAAACGACGCGACCGCTGAAGGATATGCGCGAGAGTCGCAGAGCAGCACCCAGGCAAAGCCAGAAGTACCCTTATTCCCGAAGCTCAAAAGATACAGGCCTGGCTGAATCCCCTTTAAGACAAGGGGAACGCTATTGCCTGGGTTCCAATTTACAGTTGTTGCACTGGATCTCCAATTACGTTCATTCCCGCCGGCCCCGACGAGGGAAGCTGCTTGCACTTCGTAAGATCCCTTGTCTAGCCCTTCCATGAAATAGCTGATCTCAACAGTGGAGCCCTCCAATTGCGCAACCCCGGCTGCTCTGCCGATGGGTTCCGCACCCCGAACTCGATGAACTGAATAACGATCCGGCTTGCCAGCAAAAAGCTCAAGCACTGCGCTAAGCGTTGTGCCAAACGTGGTTGTTTTGTCAGCTACTGCCGGCAATTGTTGGATTGGGTCGTAACAACCACCCAGTTGACGGCATTCCCTGCACGCTCCATTCTTGCAGCGCACGGTCTTGATCACTTCTCCCCTTAAATCTGCAACGACGATATTGTCGCCATCTCGGGGGGTAGGGTTCACTAGAAGTCCCATCGCGGGTAACGACTGGCCGAGAATCACCTCAGGAGTGTCACCACTCAGCGTCCAAGTCCCCTCCATTGCCAGGACGTATCCGATCTTCTGTTGGGCGGAGGCAGAATCCAAACCGGCAACTATTGTCGCAGTCAGTAGAGCCAAAGCGCGTTTCATAGGCTAAGTGCTTGTGGGATCTGTACACTGATCCTCAGTACGACGTTTATTAGTTCAGACTCTATCACTGGTTGCAAGATCTTTTTCAAGGCGACGTCAGCTTTTGCAGATATTCCGTGTGCTTCGCGGCGTGTTGGCGAGCACGCGGAAAAATCATGCATTTCAAAACTCGACGCCGAAGGAAGCGGCCTTGGCTCACTCGGTGCACACTCAAAGAGCCTGATTTTCGCAGTCTGCGAAGCCAATCGACTGATCGGCCATCAGTCTATCGGGATTTCCGAAATTGTCATCGAGATTTTCATTCGCAACGGATGATACCGGCGGCCTCCAGAAGCGTCAGCAATTCCTGTGTGCTGACTTTTCGCCATCCCCTATTCGGGAGAAGTCGGTGCTCGACCGGAGCGGCGAAGGCCCTCACCTCAAGGACGAAGTTGGACAACGCTGGATCGGCCAGGTCTTCATTGTCGTCAATAACAACCCACCCGATTTGGTCGTCCTCGACCGCGATCTGTCGTTTACCAACACAGGCTCCGTCAATCATCTCGTACTGAATCCTTATGTACGGCATCACGATGCCGTTGAGCCGGAATTGGTACTGCCGCTTGGCCTCGTTCATCCAGCCAGCCCTTTCTGCCCGCCGTGAGCCGGTTCTGGTTTGTGTGGGACCTTCGGTGCCGAAGCCTGATCGCAGAGGGCCTGTATCTGCGCCCGGTGTTTCACGACCAGTGCGGAGACTGAGAGGATCGCCTTCGACGCCTTCTTCAATTCACTCTCGATGGCGTCGAGGTCAGAGAGGCTACGCCGGACATCCGTGGCGAGAGCGACATTCTTGCTGAGGAAACCCGAACCCTCGATGTGCATTCGCTCGAACAGGGGCCGCAGCACCTCAAGATCGCGAGGGAGCCACTGCCGAGTAGTTCGCAGCACCCACACGCCCTCTCTCTGCGTCCATCTGAGTTCGCGGTCAAGCTGCCGAAGCTGACTTTCGTCTCGCGTGACCAGGATGGCGACTGGAGTTGACCGTTCCTTGGCGTCCCGGATGAGTTTGTCGAGGTCTGCTTCTGCGATGATCAACTTGTTCTTGTTGTCGATGAGCATGCGTGGCTCGAGCTGGGCACCGCCGGCATCGCGAAACGACAATAGGTAGTCGCCATTTTTCCCGAGCTTGTCGCTGATACACATTCCCGGCCACGTCCGAGCTTCCTCGGCGAAGTCCATCTCTTCCCGCTTCCCGATCCGGGCGGCTTTCGCCATCTCTGTCTCCAGTTGTTGATTACGCTCCCGCAGCTGGCTGATCTCCCGAAAGTAGTCTTCGACCCGACGAGTGAGATGCTCCTTCTGCGATTGCTCAAACCGGAGTTTGTCTTCGAGCCCCAGGCGGACACGCTGTACCTCGGATTCAACGTGGAGCGAGATGTTCCGCTGATCGTCTTTATGTTTTTCGAGGAGCAAGCGGAAAGCTTCTTCGGCACTGAGTTGGGCAACGCGAGCGAAGTCCTTCACCCCGAGGCGATCCAGAATCTCGGTTCTCTTCAGCTTGCCTTCACCCGAACAAAGCGGGCACTCAATTTTTTCGTCCATCAAGGACGAATGCATGGCCGTGCGTTCTGATGGCAACGGTGGAACCTCCTGTTGTGGGGGAGGAGGCTAAGTGAGCAGGTCTGATCGACGCCAACCAACGGTTGGGCGTTCATGGTCTTGCACGAGGACTTTGCGGAAATGGTGAAATGCGTCGGCCAGAATTATCTCGCCGCCCTGCCATCCATCGGCAAATGCGGCGAGGAGGCAGCGGTCGGCTTCCCAATACTCGTTGAGAGTTCTACCAATCCCATTACCTCCGCCGAAACACTCGCGTGCATCGAGCCATCGCTCGATGGCTTGGTGCAAATCCTGCTCTTGTGTCGGCGTCATTCTCACTTTTTGTTGTCTACTTGAAGTATACGGATCGCGTCCGGCATTTGGCCAAAGGCACCATCAGTACCTACCCACACGTACTCAACCGAGTGGTTACTGACTTGTTCTGCCCTACGGCTGGCCAATTCTTGTCGCCAGTCGGTATACCTATAAGTAGATGAATGTCCGTGCGGACGAGGCTAACCTCAGGCAGTTGGCCAGCGATGTGCATCTTCTCACTTGGCCGATCCGCTGGATTGTCGGCCTCGTCAAGACCGCGATCTTCCTTGCGATCTTCATTCTTGCCGTCCCCACAATCTTCATTGGCCTAGTGATTCACTTCATCGTGACCGGGCACTCGTTGCTCGATGCCGATGCGGTGTTGGCCTTCAAGGTAATCTTCACGTTTGTTGCCCCGTTCGCCATGCCCATCGTGTACCGATTCGCTCAAGCAGCTTCCGGGCGACGTGCCGTTGTTCGCCAGATCTACGTGTTCAGCCTACACAAGATTTTCTTCATCACGTTGGGCCTCATGGCTGCGGGGGCGGTACTTGCGTTTCCATGGTGGGATGAAATGAGTTCCGAGCTGGGCCTGGGGCTTCTGGTGCTTTATCTCACGAGCCCACTCTTGCTCCTGTTCGTGAGGAGGAAACTCCCCGCTCGTCCGCTGCTGAAAAATAACGTTCTCCGTTTCCCCGGTCTGACGCGGGCTTCCCGAGCCCGACCGGTCTGGTAGTACCAGCCGGCGTTTTCGAGCTTCGAGCCAAAACGAGGTTGACTATAGTTTTGGGACTCCGGTTCCTGAAAGGGGCTGGGGGGGGCGAATTTTTCCGCAAATTTTGGGATTTCTGGGAGAGGTCCCACAAACAAGAAGAGGGGAAATTATACCCTCCAGCACTCGGATCCGAAGCGATTCAACCGATGCTTGCCCGGCGTGCATCCTGCCGGCGAAGCAGCGCTAAATGCGATTGTAACTAACGCAATCCAATAGGGTTAGTGGTGGCCATTCCCGTTTCCGGATCCGTATACTGTGAGTGGGTGCTGACTGATTCCCTCTCACTCCTCCTTCCCCGCAAGTCCTTGAATTGAAAGAGCGATTATCGGTGCCGGTGTGCCAGTGGTGTGCCAGATTTTTCAGGAGGGAGGCGCGTTTGGCCAGAAAAACCGGACAAATCGTCGGGCGCGGGCGGCACCGGTGGCTGGTGCGCGTCTTCCTCGGCCGCGACCACAAAACCCGAAAACGGCGCTACCACAGCCGGATTGTCCGCGGCCCCGTCCGCCATGCCCAGACCTACCTTAATAAGGTGTTGCGTGAGCATGATCTCGGCCGCCAGATAGAATGCGCCGATCTTACCCTGAACGAATATCTCGATCGATGGCTCGAGACCGCTGCGAAGCCGCGTCTGCGGGAGAAAAGCTACCACAGTTACGAAAGCCTGCTTCGCCGATACATTCGCCCATCGCTCGGCGCCCGAAATCTGGCGGCCATCTGCCCGCTCGATATCCAGGCGGTATACCAGAAACTGGTTGAGCGCGGTCTGTCGGCGCGAACCATCCGGTACACGCACTCCGTCCTCCGTTCCTCAATGCGGCAGGCGATTCGGTGGCGGCTCCTGGCCGAGGATCCGACCAACGGCGCTCAGCTGCCGCGCCAGCGAAGGTGCGAATTGCGGGTACTGACGGCGGAGAAATCACGGCTGTTCCTTGACGCTGCAATGAGAACTCACTTCGGCCCAGTCTTCGCGGCTGCGCTCACCACCGCCGCACGCCCCAGCGAATACCTTGCCTTGAAGTGGCACGACATCAACTGGGAACGAGGCACGGCGAGCATCGCGCGTACGCTTGAGAGAGGAAGCGGGGGCTGGCGTTTTGCGGAAACAAAGCGAGCCCGCAGCCGGCGCGTGATCAAGCTCCAAGATTGGGTGCTGGAACTCCTCGAGGATCTGCATGCGGCGAAGAGGCTGAAGCCCGCGGATAGTAGTTGGCTTGATGCGTCGGACTTAATTTTCACGACGCCGTCCGGTCGGCCGATCCATGCGGACAAACTCGCGAAGAAGTTCAAGTCAATTCTGCAACAGGCAGGCTTGCCGTTGATCCGGCTCTACGATCTTCGGCACACGGGGGCCACAATCGCACTTGCGGCTGGCGTTCCGCCCAAGGTGGTATCTGAGCAACTGGGGCATGCTTCCGCTGCGTTCACTCTGGACATTTATTCGCACGTGTTGCCGCACATGCAGGAGCAGGCGGCGTTGAAGGTGGAAGAGGTTCTCCTAGGGCGTGTTCTGTCGCGACAATCGAATGAAAGTGGTTTTTCAAGGCGGGGGCGCAGTTCAACTGCTTAGAACTCCTGCCTGTCACGCAGGGGGGCGCGGGTTCGAGTCCCGTCGCTCCCGCCAGCTTCCTCCTGAAGCAGCGTCTGTTATCAAGAGTGGCAGCACAGTCTCTTGTTAGCAAATGCGCTGGGGCGCACACTCGTGAGGACGCACAGCGGCGAGTATTGGTCGTTCAACAAACATCGTTTTGGCCAAT
>Ga0208686_1000169_pt1 | contig 39435 bp, 22 predicted proteins | sample June2015DPH_6_50_FD_184694 | JGI IMG/M metagenome (GOLD analysis project Ga0208686, IMG submission 184694) | Peatland microbial communities from SPRUCE experiment site at the Marcell Experimental Forest, Minnesota, USA - June2015DPH_6_40... | ecosystem: Environmental > Terrestrial > Soil >... | reverse complement strand
AATACTCCTGCATCCCTCCGCCATTGACCCGATTCTTAAAACGGCCACGCGACCTGATGGATCGCTGCGGAATTTCGAAGTGCTGCTTCGCTCCACAAGCATCGAATCGAATGCTACCGGCACGCAGGTGATTGCCAGCAGGGTTTACTAGCGCTTCACGCTCCGGGTGAGAATACATTGGCTCACCGAGCCTGCGCCTCTACGTGTTTCGCTGAACGACGGCCCTTGCGCCGCACCAGACCGTCGCCGGGATAGACTCCTGGTTAAGCGCCTGCATGGGAGTCATCGATCATTTTCCGGATCAGTACCCATAAACCAACATATCAGGACTAATCATCAGACATTTTCGTCATCTGAGCTTGAATGCTCATTGGGCCGGAAGCCGAAGCGTTGTGAGGCGCTGCTGCACTTCCGGCGGCGGGAACTGGACCAGCGATGAAGCTGATGTCGTCGAGCGCAAAGTCGTTCCACGACACGTCGGTGTTCAGATCAAAAAGTGCCAGATCCGCGGTTTTACTGGAACCCGAATTCCAAGTGAACTGATAGTTTTGCCACTGACCTCCGTTGTCGGGAGGGTACTCCGGAAATGTATTGCTTCCAATGACACTGCCGTTGATCCTCAGCGACAAGTGAGGCAACGACGAACTGTCGTGATCTACCTCGGCTCCCCAGTATGAAAAGACGTAGTTCGTCGACGGCGTGACAGATACAGTCTCTTCCCAAACCTGCAATGAGGAGTCGGCTGCCCCATTCACGATCATCATCTTTCCAGTTCCCGACGTATGGTCGCCGCAATTACACCAATCCCCAAAGGCCCCGAGCGCTTTCGACGGGTTGGTGTCGATTGAATAAGCGCCTGGACCCGAAAGGTCGCCGAGTCTGTATCCCGTAGTAAAACCGGTGTTGCCGTTTTCGAAGTCGCCGTTAATCACCAGGTTTTGGCCGGTCCCAGCTCCCACAGCCAGAGATGTCGCAAGCAACGCGAGTGCCCCGATTACGCTCAACCATGTCCATCTCAAATGAGATCTCATCTCTCCCTCGCTCTCTGAATGAGCTGCTTACCTTACGCCTGCTCCCGGGTCGGGACCAAGCGGTGTAAACCTGGCGCTGGGGAACTTGCATCAGTTGCATCGGTGTGCCGTGGCATATCCACAGCTGCACCTATGTTGTAGTCGACAATATCCGTCTCTGTCCATCGCAAATCAAGTTGCACGGGCGTTTTGTCTCCCGCGTTCTGAGGATGCATGGTTTGTAGTTGAATGATCAACTCTCAAACCAAGCGTCTTGAGAAGGAACTGGAAGGCCAGGCATCCACATGGAAAGGAAAATTATGATGTTCAGCTTCAAGCGCAGGGTGGTACGTTAATCGTTATCAATTCAGGAGGTCACAGCATGCCCAATTTGCGATTGGTCATTCTTCTGATTTTGGCTTTTCTGCCCGCTGCCTCCATCGCGCACCCGCAGGCGCAGCAATTTGCTCCTGAGGCCATAGTTTGCCCTACGCCGCCCACCGGCTACGGTGCTGCGATGAGCTATTTTGTCCACTCATCTGCAACCCCGGGCGGAGAAAGTCACCACCTGGTAAACAAGACTTGTTTCGACCAGGACCTTGATTTGTCAGACCAGAACACCATGACCTCGACTACACCCGCTTCCAGCTCCACAACTTCTTACTCCTACCACGTGGGCCGTGGCCGTCTCAACCTTCAGGCAGAAGCGAATGTCACAGGTCATAGGAAATCAGTTCCTGTACCTGGAGGGACTAATAATCTAAACGGAAGAGGGAGCGGCGAAGTGGTCATGTGGCTCTACTGGGTTGATCAGTTAACCCTTCACTCCAAAACCACAAAGCCCGTGTCTAAGATGAATGGTGTAATCGATCCCTCGCAAATCGTGGAAATTCGTATCAAGACCTTGAACAAAGGGCATAACCAATGCAGTGGCGGAGGAACTGGGAAAAACTATTACAAAACCTCCGTGGTGGTCTTCGGAGAAACCACTGAGAAGTTTGTTATGGGCGGCCACGAAAGCGATAATATAGACCAAAACTGCGACGATGAGCAAACGAATCAGGGCACAATTCAAGTTCTTCTCGGATTGGGCCAATTTCGTGTCCATCTCGGTGCCACTATCCAATTGGGTGCTGATGCCGAGAACGGTGATGGAAACCCGGAAACCGCAGATGTTAAGGTGAAGCTCGGCGAGTACCAAGTGTGCTACCAGGTACTGAAAGGACCTGCCGACTTGACGATCACTTCGGCCACCGGGACCGACTATGCCTGTCCGAAAAAATAATCCGGCAACACCTTAACCAACTGAATCCATGCCGCGCCCGAGAGAGCGGTCGGCGATCGAAAAACAGTCCAAATTCTGGTCCCCGGGACAGTGGTCGTCAAACAGGAAGTAACCCGTTTTCGGGGCTACTTCCGGGTTGTTGGTGACTCGCCCGGAACCCGGCAAGGACTGCGCTGCGACTGGAATCGCGTCTGCGTAAACTGGAAGAGCGAAGCAACAGGAGTCTGCCTTGCCTGCGAACGCCCTCGACAAACCTTCGGCCGCCGCCGTTTCCCGCAAGTCCGATCTCGCCATTCTGTTCGCCATCGCCGCCGCGGTGACGCTCCTCCATGTCTTCACCAACAACCGCTACGGCTTTCATCGCGACGAACTTCAATTCCTCTCTGACGCACGCCATCTCGACTGGGGATTCGTCCCCTATCCGCCCTTCACTCCGCTCGTCGAGCGCATCGGCCTTAGCCTCTTCGGCCTCTCCATGGTCGGTCTGCGCCTCTTCTCGGTCCTCGCGCAAGCTGCGGTAATTCTTCTCGCCGGGCTGATGGCGCGTGAGCTCGGCGGCGCACGCCTCGCCCAAATCACGGCTGCCATCGCCGTCGCTTTTTCGCCGGAGCCGCTGTTTCAAGGCACCGAGTTCCAGTATTCGTCCTTCGACTACGTTTGGTGGGTGCTCGTCGCCTACTTCTCAATCCAGCTCCTCAAGTCACAGGACCCCAGGTGGTGGATAGCCATCGGCGCCGTCATCGGCGTAGGTCTCGAGACCAAGTATTCGATCTGCTTTCTGGTGCTGGCGATGCTTTTGGGCTTTCTCTTCACGCGCGCTCGACGCTTGCTCTGGAGCTGGTGGCTGCTGGGCGGCGTAGCCATCGCGCTGCTGATCTTTCTGCCCAATCTTGCCTGGCAGATTCGTCACGACTTCATTTCATGGCGTTTTCTTCAATTCATTCACGCACGCGATGTGCGCATTGGCTTTGGAAATCAGTTTATCTTCAAGCAGTTCTTTGTCTGCGTGAATATTGTTGCCGCGCCGCTGTGGATTGGCGGGCTAGTCTGCTATCTGCTCAGCGCGCGCTTCCGTGCTCTGGCCTGGATGTATCTGCTGCCACTTGGATATTTTGTTGTCGTCAAAGGGGTCTTCTACTATCTCGCGCCTGCGTACCCGATGCTGATTGCGATGGGAGCGGCAGAAGGCGAGCGTTGGGTAAAGACGCTATCGAAGCCATGGCGACGCGGTGTGCAGATCGTCTTCTTTCAAGGCATCATCCTTGCCGGCGCCTACGATTGCGCAATGACACTGCCACTTGCGACCTCCGGGCCTCTGATGCAGCTGATTCTGACCAACAAAGCTGTGCCGGAAGAGATCGGCTGGGATGATCTGATGCGAACTGTGGCGCAGATCCGTGACTCGCTTCCGCCTGACCAGAAGGCGCACCTCGGAATCGCCACCGCCAACTACGGCGAGTACGGCGCCATCGACGTTCTTGGGCCCGCCTACGGCCTCCCTGAACCCATCGGCACCATCAACTCCGAATGGCTCCGCGGCTACCCAACCTCTCCTCCCACCACGCTCATCGTCATCGGCCTTTCAGGCGAGCAGGCCAACGCGATCTTCACCGGCTGCCGATGGGCCGGCCACAACGGCAATTCTGAAGGCGTGCAGAACGAAGAGAGCCAGGACCACCCCGACATATTCGTCTGCGGTTCTCCTCACCTGCCCTGGCCCGAACTCTGGCAAAACCACCAGGACTTCGGATGAGGCAGGTAACAGCGATTCGGTCGATGTAGGGAGCAGCGGCTTTCAGGGTGTTCAATTCCGCGCTCAGGGCTTCGCGTAAGGATACAGGAATAGCTATCGCGCCGGATCGTCGCCGATCCGGACATTATACGAAGCGAAGAAACTGGGTCGGAACCGGATCGAATTCGGCCAGTGACTAAATGTACGAGTTTTCGATGCCGATCGGGCGATGATCCGAGTTACCTCTCGCCGCAATGACCAACAGACCGAAGATGGATGGTCAAATGACTGAGATTTCTGAAGCGACTCGATGGCTTTGCAGTCCTAATTCCGAGTGAGCGAGAAACGTGTTGTACGAAGATGATTATCAGGGTCGTCAGCGCACAGCGAACCATGACATGAAAGTCATCCAGATCCACTCCACCAGCGGACCTGTGATTCTGCGATCTCTCTCCTGTCGTGCAAAACGGGGGCCGGGAAGCCCTTGAGTGCTCATGGGCAGGACGTGCACGGTGAAGTGCCTCGACGCCTCGCATTGCCGAAGCTCCAGGAGCAGCAGTGTCTGACGGGAAAGTGCCATTGATCTTTGGAGAAGGTTACTTTAGATTACTGGTGCGCTCTCATTCTGGTTATCGTCAGCGCCATTATGAGGAGCCAGAATTCGCAATGGTTGGCATGAAGTGCCATAAGGCCGCCATCTTTTCGGCCGAGGAGGATCCATGATTCTTCCTATGCTCGGAACTGGCATGGTTGCATCAGTGGCAATTTATCTTGGCGGTTGGAGAGTCAGTGTGCACCGCCGGCGGACGCGGGCGTGGAGTATTCTCATGGCCCAACTGCAACCGAAGCGGAGTGCTTGCGAGTCGAGTAATCAATTCTCCTGGGATGAAGAGTATATCGCCGCAGCGGAAGACATGTGGCAGCGTCTTGATGGCGCGCATGACCTTTGGAGGATGTTTGAGAATGCTGGCGTGATACTGGATATGGTCGATTATGCGACCCGTAACGGCGAGTCTTTGAATTGCGAACTTTTTGCCGCCCTGCGCGACGATGCCATGCAGATTCGATCCTGCGTTCTGACAGAGCTTGCGCAAAATGCATGCAGCCAAGTGAGTGAAAAAACCAGCATGAGTGTGTCCCGCGTGGCGACGCTTTACGCCGACATGGTAGCTCGAACGGCGGAGGTGATGCGAGCGAATGGCGGGTCTCTGGCTCTCAACCTCGCAGTCACGATTTAATCGGGCGTTATCATCGACGAACATCGTCCCTGGTGGGCGGCCTCAGACAGGTTGAAGAGATCTCATTTTTCATGGGCTTCATTTGATCTGCCCTATTGACCCAAAACCCAACGGGGTACGGCAATCCGGACTGGATGTCGAAAGACCCCGACCTAGATTGCCTGCCCGACAACCCGGAGTTCCGCAGGCTGGTGGGCTGGATTGAAGCACTCACCCGGCATCTGAAACACAAAGGCCCTTACAACCGACTTGGCCGTCTGTTGTTTGGGTTCCGGGCGTATCGTCGCCAATCCGGACAGAACCCCATTTTCCCGGTAATGTCCGGTTGGCCGGTCATCCGCCCGCGACGCAGAAAGTAGAACTCGTTTATAACTCCAGGGATCGTTGATGAGTCAATTGGCGATCTGCGCCAACCGAACTGGATTGGCGTCTGCTGCTGGACGCAGTTTTGATTCTGTTGTTATCGGCTGAGTTTCCGCGTCAATTCCAAGGAGCGTTGATGTTCGCAGACGCGCAATTGAATGCGGCAACGGAGACGGATGGAGTCTCACTGAACTTCATATACAGTGATTGACTCTGCCGGCTCTTCAATATGCAGCTTTCCACCGTCCGCAACCGGAACCGTTCCCATGGTGGGAACCGTTACCTGAAACTTGGTACACGCGGCAAGTGCCGTATCTGCAACCGGTAGATCCAGCGATTTGATGGTCGCCGCCTTGTTTACCACGATAAGGAAGCGCTCCTTCGACGGAGCGACCGAGTGACCGGATGAACAGCTTCCTGCCTCCGGCGTGCGCACAAATGCGAATACATCGTCGTCGGCGAAAAGATCTTGTTCGAGTCCTGTCTCAAGCGTCGGATGCGACTCCCGCATCGCCAGCATCCCGGAAGTCCATGCGAAGATGCTCTGCTCAGTCTCTGTGCGACCCGCCTGGGTGAATGCGCTGTGCGCATCGCTCGGAAAGCCGCCAGGAAAATCGTGCCGATTATCGGGATCGGCGCCGCCGGTCATACCGATCTCGTCTCCGGAATAAAGCTGCGGCATCCCGCGCAATGTGGCCAACAGGCCCAGCGCCAGCTTTAGCCGGGAAACTGAACCTCCAGCGTCCGTTAGAAAGCGCGTGGTATCGTGATTGCCGATAAACGGGACAAGCCGCTCGGGATGCGGGTAGAGCGCGTCCTGGCGCAGAACGGTGGCCAATTCGGTCATTGGTTTGTCGTGAGCCAAGACGTCGCGCAGCGCAAAGTACACGGGAAAGTCGAAAGGCGTGTACAGCCCTGTATCGATGCCTTGGTGTGCCACTCCTCCTGCGAAGTAAGAAGTGACTTCTGGATCACCATTGAAGACCTCGCCCACAGTCGTCAGGTGCGGATACACGCGACTCAGCGTGGCGTCGTAATCACGCCAGAAGGCGCGGTCCACGTACGGAAAGGTATCGAACCGGATGCCGTCGATGTTAGCTGTTTCAACCCACCAAAGTGCGTTTTGAATCAGGTAGCGCGACACAAGCGGATTCTCCTGGTTCAGGTCAGGCATGTCGTCCGTGAACCAGCCGTCGGTGACGTCGCGCCACGCCTGAGGCGGAGCATGCGGGTCAACCAATGCATAAAAGTCGGTCTTCACGGCGCTATGATGCTGAAGCGTGCCATGCAGCCAGCCGGGCGTGGGCGGATCGAGCACCCACGGATGCTTGACGCCGATATGATTGGGCACCAGATCAATCACCAGCTTCATGCCGCGCGCGTGCAGCGCTTCGGATAGATGTTGGTAATCGGCGAGCGTGCCAAAGTGCGGGTCTACCGCGTAGAGGTCGGTAGCGGCATAGCCGTGATAGGCCACTGGCATTGCGCCGTTGGAAGCGACTGGCGTGGTCCACACGGCTGTTACGCCCAGTTGCTTGAGGTAATCCAGATGTTGCTCGATGCCGGAAAGATCCCCGCCATGCCAGCCACGCGCGGCGGCGCGATCGTCACCGGGAGGATCGTTGGCCGCGTTTCCTTCGGCGAAGCGGTCGGTCATGATCAGGTACAACACATCCGCGGAAGAGAAACCGCGATGCGCCTTGGGATCGTTGTCGCGTGCCTTGAGCGCAAACGCACTCCGTGCCCGGCCCTGAGCATTGCTGGCAATGACCCAAAGCGTTTGCGGCGCGGCATCCTTTGTGCGCAGCCACAGGAACGCCCAGTGACCGTTGTCCGAAGCCTGCGTATGCAGGATCGCGACGCCTTTGCCCGTAACGGTGAAATGCGCCTGCTTCAGGTTCTCGCCGTGCACCAGTAACATGGGGTCGGGAAATTCGCTCCACCAGTCGGGCGGATCGATCTTATCGACACATGGAGCGCCGTCCCGCTTTGCGTCGCACCGACCCGGTGGACCCGGCGCGGGCGCTGCGAAAACAGATCCACCGCAGATCATCAACAGCGTTACGAGACAAAACAGCCTCCCGTGGCCCTTCATGACGTAGCCTTTCGCAGGTTCAGATATCGGGTTGTAATGGTTCCCGAAAAGCCGCGCCACGGCAGGAACCCAAGCCGTGGCGCGTCAGAGCTGCAGATCAGAACGAGATGCGAAGCGCCAGCTCGAGCTCGCGCTGGGTAGGCGCCAAGCGGGTGCTCGTTAACTGGCCGAAGTCGCCATTGGTGTAATTGGTATCCGGAATCTGGAACTGGGGCGTATTCGTCACGTTGTAAAGCTGCGCGCGAAACTCCGACTTTACCCGCTCCGCGATGCTGAAGCTCTTGACCAGGGATGCGTCCCAGGTATGAGTCCCCGGCCCGGTAAAGAAGTTACGCGGCAGGTTACCGACCAGCCCAGTCGGAGCCGTGAATGCTCCCGCGGGGCATTTGATCCATGTGTACCAGTTGACGTTCGTCTGGCATCCGCCGTGGTAGTCCGGACGGCCGTTGGGGCTGCTCGGCGCACCCTGTATGTCCATCGGTGTACCAGAAGCCAGCTGAATTATGTTGTTCCATTGCCAGCCGCCAACTATGTAGTCGAGCGCGACCGGCATGTCTTTACCCAGCATCCTGCCACGGCCGAAGGGCAGATCGTATATTGCGGCGGCGCCAAAAAGCTGGCGCTGATCGTTGTCCGAGCTGCCGCGCTGGTACTTTAGCAACGGCATTCCGCCGGTCCCGACGAGAATTCCGTTGGGCGCATCCGACAGTACGTCAGCGGTATTGTCGAATGAGTGCCCCCACGAGTACGTAACGTTCGCCTGGAGCCCCGTAGCCATTCTGCGAGTCAACTTGGCCTGCAGGCCGTTGTAGCTTCCGCTGCCGATCATTTCATACGCGTTGATCGTGCCCACACCGTTGGGGTTGACGGATCCTCCAACCGGGAACCAGTTGGTTGAGCCTCCAAGCGCCGTTTGGTTGGCATTGAATTGCGCCGCGAGGTTTCCCGTCAATGTCCCAACGTAGCCCAAGTTCAGAGAGGTGTGGCTGTCCAGTTGTTGTTCGATCTGAAAGTTCCACTGGTCGATATGGGAGTTCGGGCTGTTCTTCGGATAGTAGACAACGCTATCCGTCGAGTTGATGGCCGTGGGGCTAACGCCGATCTTTGCCGGCAGAGTCCCGGTCGCGGCGGTGGGATTGTTGCTACCGTTCGGTGCCTCGCCGCTGAGCGTGATGCGATAGCCGGTCGCGCATGTCGTAGCCGTCGGGCATGCGTAGTAGCTTTCGATGCCGTTCCAGTCCGGGTTCTCAGAAAGTTCCTCGGCGACGCCGCCGCGATTCACGAAGTAGAACAAGCCATATCCACCGCGGAGCACCGTTTTGCCATTCCCAAACACATCGTAGGCTGCTCCGATGCGTGGGCCTAAGTCGCCGTGGGGCGTGTTGACCAAAGCAGCGGGCCATCCTGAGGTTCCAGCCTCGACCAGTTCGCCCGTCGCCGGATTGAAATTGGACATGTGGTTATGAGCTTCGGTTGGGGGGCTCAGAGTGTCATAGCGCAGGCCGAGGTTCAGAGTGAGTTTCCTGCCAATCTTCCAGTCATCCTGGGCATAGTAGCCGTTCTCCCAGCTGCGCGTCTCGTAGTACCCCGAGAAGGCGCCAACCTGGTAGCCACCCATGAAGCCACCCAGCAATTCTGACTCTTCATACCCGGTAAATGTTCCGTGGGCCGAAGTCGGAGCCGGCATTCCGCCATAGTTGCCGTCGTCGATCCAGAAGTACCCCTTGGCATCGTTGCCCTGATCCCAATTCACATCGCGATGAATAATGCTGGTGCCGAACTTGAAGGAGTGCTTTCCCTTGTTCCAGCTCAGAGCATCTGAGAATTGGTTGGTCGGCTCGACGATCAGATACGGACCGCCATCGCCCACGTAACTCAGGTTCCCGTACCATCCGCCGATAATCGGCATACCGCCGAGCAATGGAGAGGTATTGGCATTGGCGATGCCCAGTTTCTGCGCCAGCGGAATGCTCGCGTCCGGTTGCTCATATCCGGAAAGATCCCGGATCCAGCCGTAGTGGAACTCGTTGATGATGGTTGGACTGAAGATGTGCGTGTAGCCCGTGGCAACCTGACGTGGGTGTGACGGGTTGAAGCCATTCCCGGAGGGCAGAGCGTGAGTGGCATCCTGCAGCGACAGGGTGTTGTGCAGGAAGTCATCGCCCATGCTGTAACGCGCGAAGACGGTATCCTTGGCGGTGAGATTCCAATCCAGGCGCGCGTCGTAATCGTTCAATGTCTCAACGTTGGACTGCGCATACGAGAAATTGTTCGAGTTTGTTGCGATATTGGCGCCCGAAATATTCGGATTGGGAAACGCATTCAGGTAGCTCGCGCCGACGGTGATCTGGTCGGCACTTGGAATGATGTTGAGTGCGGCGTTTCCAGATTGCGAGGCGCCGACGCCGCCCACCCAGCCAAAGGGCAAGCAGGTTTGCGGGTTATAAACGTAGCCGTATCCGGCGGCAAACTGAGGCAGGAGAGTTGGCGTGGAGCCGGTTGTGTACAGGTTCGGGCAGATGGCATCGATGGGCACGCTCGTTGCTGATCCCGTCCCCGCCGAGCTGAGCAGTTCAGTGAAATTACCATTGCGCATCAAAGCCGTAGGCACATGCGTCGTACTCGTCCCTGCCGGAATGCTTTCGCGCCAGCCTTGGTAATCCCCGAAGGCAAACAGCTTGTTCTTCCAGAGCGGTCCGCCCGCAGCGCCGCCGAACTGGTTGCGGCTCAGCTCCGGAAGCGTTTGCGGAGTAGACGTGTAGTTGAAGACGTCCGCGGCGCCAATCTTGGAACGGTTGAACCAATACACAGCACCGTGAACATCGTTGGTGCCGGATTTGGTAGCGACCTGTACTACGCCGCCGCCGGAGCGGCCAAACTCGGCCGGAGGAGTGCTGGTCGTCGTCTTGAACTCGGCGATGTCCTCGATCGCCGGGAAAATCACGATCGTATTGACAAGCGATTCGTTATTGTCAATGCCATCGATCTGGAAGTTGTTCGACTGCGGGGGCAGGCCGTCGACAGCCAGTGCCGCAGCGCCGGAATCGGCATTCCGCCAGGTTTCCGCATTATTGGCCGGAGCGCTCGCATTGTCGGAGTACTGGCCGCGGCCCACGCCGGGAGTGAGCAGAGCCAGCGTGGTGAAGTTGCGGCCGTTGAGCGGCAGATCAGTGACTTGGTTTCCTTCGATAACTTCGCCGGCCGATGAAGTGGACGTGTCGATCAGCTGGCTTGCGCTCGTTACCTCCACCGTCTGGCTGGTGGACCCCACCTTCAAATTGAAGTTGAGAACTTTCACTTCGGAGATTTGCAGGGGAAACGTGGTGTCCTCACCTTCAAAGCCCGCCTTGGTTGCTTCGGCCTTGTAGTTTCCAATAGCCAAAGCATTCACGGCGAAGCTTCCATCGGCCAGGCTCTGGACAGAGACCACGCGGTTGGTCGCGAGTTCGGTCACGGTGATGGTGGCATCGGGGACAACGGCACCCGACGGATCGGTCACCGTCCCGGTAACGCTACCTGTATCAGTCTGCGCCCTCAGGGCAGGCGCCAGAAGGGAGATGACCAGCACGGCGATCGCCGCCACAATCAACCGGGCATGGCGTTCAAGGCAGGTCAGGAAGCTGGCTGTTTTCAACATCACAAAGTCCTCCAAAAAACTACGTTGACAAGCGTTGACTCTTCGAGGCAGATTCGGGTGGATTCAACACCTCTCCTCGGAACCAGGGATGAGGAAACGCCTCTCTGTGAACGGTGGTCAATCCACAAGCCGCCAATTCGCCATCAATTGAGCATCATCAAATAAGCCATTCATTCTTAAGAGCCTGCCACTCCACTTCTCCTGATTATTCGATGGGTTTAAGACCTCCCACTTGCCGTTTGTACCCTTTTGGTGCTTTGCTCGTACACTGATTCAGTTACCTTGGCTTGCTGGAACAGATATGAACACGGCGGCACAGAGGAACGGCGTCAGGAGGATGCAGTTCGGCATCTTTGAAGCCGATCTGGAAGCAGGGGAGTTGCGCCGCTCTGGCGTGCGCGTCCACCTGCAGAGCCAACCCTTCAAACTGTTGGAGGCTTTGCTGGAACATCCAGGCGAGGTGGTTTCCCGCGAGACTCTACAACTGGAACTCTGGGGTGCGGACACCACCGTCGATTTCGACCACAGCCTCGGGATCGCCGTGAACAAGCTGCGCGAAGCCCTGAACGACTCCGCCGAGAACCCGCGCTTTGTTGAAACCCTGGCCAAGCGAGGCTACCGCTTCATCGCTCCGGTTAAAGTGGTCGATCCGCACGCCTCTGCGGGAGTTGCGGATTCTTCTGCTGCAAAGGCGCGAGCAGGTAGCCCCCTCGGGTGGTGGCTGGCAGGATGTCTGGCTTTGGTTTGCCTGTTGCTGGGCTTGTTTCTGATCGTTCGCCAGCCTGTTCGCCGACCTTTCCGCGTCGTTCAAGTCACTTTTTCGGGCCATGTGCTCACCAACGATTTGGATGTCGAGAGTTTCTCCAGCTCGGCCAGTGATGGGACTCGCATCTACTTTTCCCACATGGACAACGGCAATCCTGTGCTGGCCGTCGCATTGGCTGCGAACGGCGAAATCAGCAACTTTCCCTTGCCGTCTGAGATTGGCGCGCCGCTCATCGGCGCACTCTCGCCTGACGGTTCAAAGCTCGTCGTGCGGGGCCATTTGCAGGCGGAGCCAGAGCAACCGTTGTGGATTGTGCCAACCTTAGGTGGAGATGCTCGCCGAGTTCCCAATGTTCTGGCGCACGATGCCACATGGATGCCGGACGGAGAGCGGCTTCTGGTGGCCAGTGGAAACGAGCTCACCATTGTTGCAGCGGACGGTAGTGATCCCCACCGGCTGCTGACTGTCCAGGGCATGGCTTTCTGGCTACGCTGGTCACCTGACGGCAGCCGGCTGCGCTTCACGTTGCGAGATCCCAAGCGTCAGACCTCGGAGCTGTGGGAGGTTGCGGCGGATGGTTCCAACGCCCATTCGCTCTTTCCCGGCTGGAGCCAGCCTGCCTCGGAGTGTTGCGGAAACTGGACTCCCGACGGCCAATACTTCGTGTTTCAGTCCTCGCACAGCGACAGTGCCCATAGCGAAATCTGGGTGCGACGCGAACGGCCCTGGTACCTGGCCGATCGTGAGCCGCGACAGGTCACGAACGGGCCGCTACATTACCAGGCTCCCAGCACTGCGCCGGGCGGTGATCGCGTCTATTTCATCGGCGCCACCTCGCAATATGAACTGCTCCGCGCCATGCCTAAATCTTCCACCTTCACTACACTCGACCAAAATCTGAGCGCGGCTTCGCTGGCGCAGTATTCGCCCGACGGCAAATGGATTGCATGGCTCAACGCCTCTGACAATTCGCTTTGGCGCAGCCTGGTAGATGGCAGCGAGCGCATCCAACTCACCACCCCGCTGCAGAGAATCTTCACAATGAAGTGGTCTCCAGACGACCGCCGTCTGGCCGTAATGGGCCTAGAACCGGGCAAGCCGTGGAAGATTTATCTCATCGACGCCGAGGGCGGAAAGCTCACACCGGTGCTCAACGAGGATCGGAACGAAGCCGATCCGGCCTGGTCCCCCGACGGTCAATCGATCGTTTTTGGCCGACTGCCTGATCGCATGGACAATGGCCAGCCGAAAGCAATCTATCTGGTCAGTCTCCAAACGAATAAAGTAACCGAAATTCCCGGCTCAACCGGACTCTTCAGCCCGCGTCTCTCGCCTGACGGCCGCTTTATCGCTGCCATGCCACTCGATCAACGTGCGCTGCTTCTCTTCGACCGCAACACGAGCCGGTGGGCCACTCTGACTGCCCAGGGGGTGGGCGACCCCACCTGGTCGCAAGATAGCCGGTCCATTTATTTCCAGGATTTCCTCGCCGCGGGCAAGCCCATCTACCGCATCGCCGTGCCCGCCGGCAAGCCGCAACTGGTCGCGACGATCGACAATTTGCGTCCCATTGCGGCCACCGATTACCGCCTCATCGGTCTTGCCCCCGGCGACCTTCCTGTCGTCACCGCTGACACTCCTGCAGTCAACCTCTATGAAGTCGACCTGAACGAACGCTAAAAGAGCATCGAGGGATGACCGGGCTCAGCCCCGAGCTTGACCGGGTAACTTTGGCCAGCGTATGTTTGCGAAGCGTGAAACTCCCACGAATGAGCGGCATTTTGTTGCATTGCACTTCTTTGCCTGGCCGCTTTGGCATCGGGGATTTCGGGCCATGTGCTTACGAATTCGCCGACTTTCTGCTCGCTGCCGGACAGAAGTTATGGCAGGTACTGCCACTGAATCCCACTGGATACGGCGATTCTCCCTACCAATGCTTCTCCGCATTTGCCGGCAACCCGCTCTTGCTGAGCCTTGAGCGCTTGCGGGACCAGGGACTGCTCCAGGAATCGGACCTGGCTCAGGCGCCGCCGTTCCCGGAGAACTCTATCGACTTTGGGGCGACGATTCAGTTCAAGCGATCGGCGCTGCGCCGGGCAGCCGAGGCTTTCTTTGCCGATGCATCTGGCGCGGATCGCGCGACCTTCGACCGTTTTTGCGAAAGCGCCAGCCCTTGGCTCGACGACTTCGCCCTCTTCATGGCCCTGAAGGATGTGCACAACGGAACGGCGTGGACGACATGGGACGCATCGATTCGTCTTCGCGACCCAAACGCCATCAGCGTGTGGACGCTCAGGCTTGCGCGCCAATTGAACGATATCAAGTATTGGCAATTCGAATTCTTCCGCGAATGGGAAGCCCTCAGGAACTATTGCCGACAGCGCGACATCCGGCTCATGGGCGACATCCCCATTTACGTTGCGCACGACAGCGCGGACGTTTGGGCACGTCCGGAACTCTTCTATCTCGACGATCAAGGCAGTCCCACCGTGGTTTCTGGCGTACCCCCCGACTATTTCAGCGCCACCGGACAGCTCTGGGGAAATCCGATCTATCGCTGGGACGTACTGGAGTCCGACGGATTCAGGTGGTGGATTGAGCGCTTCCGCGCCTCGCTCGCCCTTTTCGATCTTGTGCGGCTCGATCATTTTCGTGGCTTTGAATCCTATTGGGAAGTTCCCGCCGGAGAGGCGACTGCGATTCACGGGCGCTGGGTGAAGGCGCCGGGAAGCAAAGTTCTGTCGGCGCTGCGGAACGAGTTTGGTGAACTGCCGATTGTGGCGGAGAACCTGGGAGTGATCACGCCGCCAGTAGAACAACTCCGAGAGGAATTCGGCCTACCGGGGATGAGCATCTTGCAGTTTGCATTTGGCACGGATCCGCAGGCGCCGTCTTTTCGTCCCCACAATTACAGCCGCGATCTGGTCGCCTACACCGGAGGTCACGACAACGATACAGCGGTTGGCTGGTGGTTAAGTACAGGTGCTGCCGACAGCACCCGCACTGCGGAGGACGTGCGCAAAGAGCATGAACTCGCGCGCGCCTATCTCGACTTTCATGATGACGCGGAGATCAACTGGAGCATGATCCGCGCGGTGGAGACCTCCGTCGCCGGTGTTGCGGTTGTTCCATTGCAGGATGTGCTGGGGCTGGGCAGTCCTGCGCGTATGAATCTTCCCGGTACGGTGAGCGGAAACTGGAAATGGCGTTATGGCCCGGGCGTTTTGAACAGCGAATTAAGCGCCAGACTGCGATCGCTGACCGCGCTCTGCGATCGCTAGGATGAATCCTCTAAAGGAAAGCTGGAGAGTCGAATTCATGGACAAACCACCACGCACGTTCTGGCAGATCTGGAACCTGAGCTTCGGCTTTTTCGGCATCCAGTTTGGTTGGGGATTACAGATGGCGAACATGAGCGCCATTTACGAATACCTCGGGGCGCGGGCCGATCAAATTCCGATTCTGTGGCTGGCTGCGCCGCTGACAGGATTGCTGGTGCAACCGATTGTCGGCCAGGCCAGCGACAGCACATGGGGCCCTCTCGGCAGGCGCAGGCCTTACTTCCTTGCCGGCGCGATTCTGAGCTCGATGGCGCTGATCCTCATGCCGCGATGTTCCGCCTTGTGGATGGCAGCGGGGCTGCTCTGGGTTCTTGATGCCAGCATCAACATCAGCATGCAGCCCTTTCGCGCGTTCGTGGCCGACTTGCTGCCTGAATCCCAGTGCACTCAAGGCTTCGCTATGCAGAGCCTTCTCATTGGCCTCAGTACTGTGATTGCCTCGGCGCTGCCTTTCCTGTTGACGAATGTGTTTCACATCGCCCAGACCCGGATCGCAGGCACGATTCCCTTCACGGTGCGCTTTTCTTTCTACATAGGCGCAGCGGCCTTCTTGTGCGCCGTGCTGTGGACCGTTTTCACCACCAAAGAGTATCCACCGGAAAACATGGCGGAGTTTCGCAAGCAAAAGGCCGAGCGAGCGGGCATCGCGGCTGGGGTTCGCGAAATCCTGGTTTCGGTCCACGAGATGCCGCATACGATGCGGCAACTCGCCTGGGTCCAGATCTCCACATGGCTTGGCCTGTTCTGCATGTGGCTTTACTTTCCGGTCGCGGTGGCGCGCAATGTCTTTGGCGCCTCCGACACAAACTCTCCCCTTTATTCGGCGGGAGCGGAGTGGGCGGGCGTTTGCTTTGGAATGTATTCGCTGGTGTGTTTCGCATTTTCCTTTGCTCTGCCTGCGATTGCACTCAAGCTTGGCCGCAAAGCAACGCATAGCTTGTGCCTGATATGCGGCGGCTTTGGACTCCTGTCCGTGGCCCTGATTCACAGCAAGTATCCGCTGTTGCTCTCCATGACCGGCGTCGGGATCGCCTGGGCGAGTACGCTCTCCATGCCTTATTCCATTCTTTCCGGATCATTGCCTCCGGGAAAAACCGGTGTCTACATGGGAATCTTCAACTCCTTCGTGGTCATTCCGGAGATCGTGGCATCGCTTGGGTTCGGCTGGGTGATGGACCATTTGCTGAACAACAATCGCCTTGCCGCGGTGGTCGCAGGGGGAGTCTTCTTTATGCTGGCTGCGCTGCTGACCCAAAAGGTCGAAGACCTCGACGACCCGCATTTACTCAGGAAATCCACTCCGGCTGATGCCGGCGCAGCACACCTGTCTGCTTAGCATCGCACGCGCGGAGGCGAAAGAGCCACATTGCCAAACGGGCTCCGCCTTCGCAGGCAGAATCTCTCCCGGGTCACGAATCAAGGCACGAAGAAGTGCAAGTGGCAATTGGATTATTCTTTTCGACAGCGAAGAAATTCGATCCCGATGAGGTCCTGCGTGCAAAAGTCAGAACGCCTTTCGTTTTTTGTGACAGCGATTTTGTTCCTGGCCCTGGCGTCAACAACGAATCTAACGATTGAGGCCCAGCAACAGCCAGACCTTGTCCGGCTGGACAGAGTTTCATCTTCTCGGGCAACAGCAAGTGGACTTGAGATTCAATCCGGCGGCGCCATCATGCAGATCATCGCACTCCGCGACGACGTTCTGCGGATTCGCGTAGGCCCCGCAGGAGCACTTCCAGAGGACGCGTCATGGGCCGTGCTCCCCTCGTCGCGAACCTCCGCAATTCCTGTCACGCCCGAGCCCACAGCGACGTCAGTCGGTTTCAAAACCGCCAAACTCCATGTCACAGTCGAAAAGGATCCGTTGAGTTTGACAGTGACTGATATGGCGGGCCACATCATCGTTGCGCAGATTCCGGGCAGGCCCATCGAGTACCACGGCGCCGCCTTCCGCGTTCACATGAAGTCGCCGGTGGACGAGCACTACTTTGGCCTGGGCGACAAAACGGGGCCGTTGGACCGCCGCAACGAGGCCTTCGTCGACTGGAACACTGATATTGGTTGGCAGGAGTCGACCGACCCCATCTACAAGTCGATCCCCTTTTTCATCACTTTCAGGCAGGGCATCTCGGCAGGAATTTTTCTCGATAATACCTGGCGCTCAAGCTTCGACTTCAACAAGGAGGACCGGGACGGCTATTCCTTTGGCTCTGAAGGCGGCCCGCTGGACTGTTACATCCTGTATGGTCCGGAGCCGAAGAAGGTAGTGGAGAACTGGGCATGGCTCACCGGCGCCACGCCATTGCCGCCAATGTGGGCGCTAGGCTATCAGCAATCTCGCTACAGCTACTATCCCGAGTCTGAAGTCATGCGCATTGCCGCTAAACTACGCAGCGAGCACATTCCAGCAGATGTCATCTGGCTGGACATCGATTACCAATTCAAGTACCGCCCCTTTACCGTGGACCCCGAGCGCTTTCCTGACTTTGGGAAGATGATTGACGATCTGAGAGCCGAACATTTTCGGACGGTGCTCATTACCGACCTGCACATCGCGGACCAGCCAAACATCGGTTACAAGCCATACGACGAAGGGATTGCCGGCGACCACTTCGTTAAGAACCCCGACGGCTCCAACTTTGTAGGAGTCGTCTGGCCTGGGAAAGCCCTTTTTCCCGATTTCACGCAAGATGTGTCGCGCGACTGGTGGGGCACTCTCTACGCGGACTTCGTGGCCAAGGGCGTCGCCGGTTTCTGGAACGACATGAACGAACCGAGCGTCTTCGACGCCCCCTGGAAGACGATGCCCGACGATGTACTGCACCGCATCCAGGAGCCGGGCTTTGTTACACGCGTGACCACCCACCTTGAGGTTCACAACATCTTCGGAATGCAAAACAGCCGCGGAACCTACGAGGGCGTGCTAAAGCTCAGGCCAAACGTGCGGCCATTCGTGTTGACCCGTGCCACCTATGCGGGCGGACAGCGCTACGCCGCCGTCTGGACTGGCGACAATTCCAGCACATGGAACCATCTGCGCCAGACCATTCCACAACTGCTCAACCTGGGTCTGAGCGGATTTGCCATAAGCGGGGCCGACGTGGGCGGTTTTAACGGCTCTCCGCAGCCCGAGCTGCTTACTCGCTGGCTTGAACTGGCGGCCTTCCAGCCCTTTGACCGTGACCACACGACCATTGGCAGCAATCCCCAGGAGCCGTGGGAAGACGGAGCGCCAGAGGATCTTAGCCTGCGACGCCGTTATATTGAGGAACGCTACCGCCTGATGCCGTACATCTACACCACGGCAGAAGAGATGAGCCGGACGGGACTGCCGCTCATGCGTCCTCTTTTTCTGGAGTTTCCGAATGACGCCATCAATGGACAGCCGCTTGACTCGAGCGATAGCGGCAGTTTTCTTCTCGGGCCAGACCTGCTGATTGCAGAGAGCCCCTTTCCCGACGAGTTGGACGACTACTCCGTGGCACTGCCCTCTGTGGGTTGGTACGACTACTGGACCGGAGCTCGCGTAGCGAACAGCATAGGCATGGCAGCCAGCGATAAGACGCCGGCTACCAAGGCGGAGATTCGCCTGCATAACACCGTGAGCACGCTTCCGGTGTTTGTTCGCGCGGGCGCCATCGTGCCCGAACAACCGCTGGTGCAAAGCACCGACGAGAAGCCGCAGGGACCGCTCACGCTGCGTGTTTATCCGCCAACAGAGCCTGGCGAGAATTGTGCTGGAAGCCTCTACCTGGATGACGGCGTCAGCTACGACTTCAGAAAAGGCGATTTCCTGCGCATGGGATTCACATGTCAGCTCGCGGCGCACGGACTCATCGTGACGATAACGCCTCATCAGGGTAGTTTTGCGCCCTGGTGGACGCAGCTTTCGATCGAGGTCTACGGGGCCGACGAACAGGCTGCGAGCGCCGGTAGCTCAACACTCGACGGTTCCGGCGCACGACCAGTTTCCACCAACTTTGACGCAGAACACCACCGCATCTCGGCCCTGGTCCCGGACGATGGCAAGGGGTTGGAACTGCAACTGACATACTGAAGTGGAGTTACGCGTCTGTGCCGCGCGGCATCGGTTCCCGGAGCGTAAGGATTGCCTCACTGGAATGGGCGGCCTTTTACTTGCCCCGCACCTTCGCGCAAAGTCAGCAGTTGGTTGGCGGCCGCGCCGTGGAAGTGCTCGATCAGTCCGGCGGGCCATCGGACTTCAATGTCCGCCGTAGTTGCCGGACCCAGGCCAAAGTGCAGGCGCGGATCATTTGACGAGAGGAAGCTGCATCCGCTCAAGACTTCCTGGACCTGCAACTTGCCCGCGTAGCGCACCAACACGCGCGCGCCGATGGCGCTGCGGTTACTCTTGACGCCTTCCAGGCGAACCTTGATCCAGTGGTTGCCGGAGGGGGCGTCGTTACGCAGCAACGTGGGTGGCTCGTTAACGTTCATGATCAGCACATCCATATCGCCGTCATTGTCGAAGTCGCCAAAAGCGGCGCCGCGGCTGCAATGGGGCGCATCAATGCCCGGGCCGGCATCGGCACCCATCTCAACAAAAGTGCCATCGCCCTGATTGCGAAACAGAATTCGCGGACTGCGCTCCGGAAATCGCGGTGAAACGCGTGCAACCTCCGGGTAGACCGTGCCGGATGTGAGCAGAATGTCGGGATAGCCATCGTTGTCGAAATCCACGATGCCGGCGCCAAAGCAGACAAAGCGGGTTTCCTTATTGAGGCCTGCTTCCACCGTTACGTCGTCGAAGTTTCCCTTGCCGTCGTTGCGGTAGAGGCCGTTGGCCTGGTTGTAATAGTGTGTTTTGACGATATCGGTATGGCCGTCGAGGTTGTAGTCGCCAACGGCCGTGCCCATGCCGCCCATCTCGCGGCCTTCGCCGCTCACTGCGATGCCGCGCAGCAAAGCTTCCTCGCGGAATGTGCCGTCGTGGTTGTTCATCAGCAGCAGCGAGGGAGTCATATCGCAGGCGACGAAGATATCAGGCCAACCGTCTTCGTCGGCATCGATGCTGAGCGCCGTCAGGCCGTAGGAACCGCGCAGTGCGGCGATACCGGACTCGCGAGAGACGTCAGTAAAGGTGCTGTCGCCATTGTTGCGATAAAGGTAGTGCTGAGCCTTGGGCAGGCCCAGCGGACCGCACATCGTCGCTACGCCCTCGTAGTTGCAGTTGGAAACAGCCAGGGAGGGCTTTGGAGCAGTGGCCAAATCGATCTCAAGATAGTTGGAGACGAAAAGATCGAGATGGCCGTCGAGGTTGTAATCCATGAAGGTGCATCCGGTGCTGTAGCGAGTCTTGGGGTAGAGCAGGCCCGCCTCGGCGGTCACATTGGTGAAGGTGCCGTCGCCGTTATTGCGATATAGCCGGTTTTGCCCGTAGTACGTAAGAAAGAGATCCTCCCAGCCGTCGTTGTTGTAATCGCCCACGCAAACGCCCTGGGCCCAGCCCGGATCGGAGAGCCCGGATTTGGCGGTCACGTCGGTGAACGTGCCATCGCGATTGTTGTGATAGAGCCGGTTGCCGGAACCGGGAGGAGTTCCCGCGAGCGTGCGTCCGCCTAGGATGAAAATATCCATCCAGCCGTCATTGTCGTAGTCGAAAAAGGCGCAGCCGGTGGCCATGGATTCGATGATGTAGGTGAAGCTGTCGGCCTCGCCGTAGATGATGGTGTCCCGCAGGCCGGCAGACTGGGCAATATCGACGAACCGGGAGAACGGCGCGGCCGGTTTGCGTCCCTCGTTCGCCGATGAGAGCCGGGCCGAGATCAGCCCCGGAGCCAAAAGAGCGGGAGCAGCGCTGAGCAATCGGCGGCGGGTCCAGTGATCGGCGTTCTTGCGAATCGTCACTGCGAGAAATCCTCTCCAAACCTCAAATGAAGGCCCTCAGTTGTAGTGTCTCAGTTTCAAGCCGCTGTGAAAGGGCACGACACCTTCAGTGCTGATCCTGTGCCTCAGCCAGTTTCTTGCTCAATTCGCGCGCAGCCGCATTGTCGGGCTGCAATTGCAAAGCCTGAGCGATCGCGGCGCGCGCCTCGTCCAGGTGCGCTTGGCGGTCCAGCGTGGCGGCCAGTGAAATCCAGGCCTCCGCATCGTCGGGCAGCGCCTCGACCGTCGCGCGGAACTCCCGCTCCGCCGCGGCGTTGTCTCCGGCCTGGAAATCCATGTAGCCAAGCCGATATTGCGCCGGAGCAAAATGCGGGTTGGCCTTGACCGCCTGCTCGAGCGCCGTGCGTTCGCCATTCGCGTCGCCCATGCTGTCCAGGACCATGGCCAGCCGGTACGCCAAGCCGGCATTCCCGGGTAGCGCGGCGCAGGCCTGGCGATACAGATCGGCGGCCTTGGAGTTGTCACCTGACTTGACCGCCTCTGCTGCTTCGGTTGCCTTGGAAACAGCGACGGCCAGGTCCGATTTCTCCTTCAGTTTTTGCTGGTAAAGCGCGAGTTGCAGCTGAGCTGCTTGCATATCGCCCAGCGAGCGTAGAACCTTGGCTAGCTCAAAGTGGACCTGCGGTTCATCGGTGCCAAGCTCGATGGCCTTCTCGAACTGTCTCCGCGCGCCCGCAGCATCCTTTAGCTCGGCAAGCACCACGCCCAGGTTCACTCGGGGATTGTAGTCATTGGGATTCAAAGCTACCGCTTCTTCCAAGTGTTTGCGCGCCGCCGCAAAGTCACCAGCCTTTTGCTCGAGCAGGCCGTTCAGGTTGAGAAGGTCGGCGTCATGCGGGGCCAGAGCCAAGAGGCTGCGCGCCAACGGCGCCGCCACTTCGTTGTTTCCCGTGATGACCAGCGTGCGCAAATAGATGCGCTGCGCTTCAAGATCGTTGGGCCTCCTGCGAGCGATCTTTTCGGCCAGCAAGGTTGCATCTTGAAAATGAGATTCGTCGACATTGAGAGCAACCAGGGCCGCGGTAAGGGCGTCGGAGTCCGCGAACGATTCCAGGCCCTGGTTCAACGCCTGCGCGGCTTCATCGTACATACCCGCCTGCTTGTAGGCGGCGGCTAAATCAAAGGTCAGTTTCTCATCGAGCGGGGCGGAGCGCAGGGCCTGAATTGCCGTGTCGTAATCCCCGACGGCAATCAGGCTCCGTGCCAACCCATCCAGCGCTTCTTTTGAGGAAGGATCGATATTGAGCGCCGCGCGCCATTCTCCCAGAGCCTCCCGATTATCGCCCAGTCGGGCCAGCGCGGCACCAAGCAACAGATGCGGCTGCAGCACGTCGGGATCAATGTGAACGGCTTGCCGGAGTGGCGCGATTGCCTCTTTTGCTTGTCCTGACGTGTAGAGGCCGAGCCCCAGCAGATAGTTGAGACGCGCGGAGTCCGGCGCAATCTTCAACCCGGACCGGATTGTCTGATCGGCGCATTCCCACTGCTGATGTCGATCGAACCAGACGCCCAGTGCGACATAAGCCTCGGCATCCGGATGCGCGCGGATCTGCGCTTCAAGAGAAGCCGGGCCGTTGCACGCCGCCCACGCGCCGGGGCAATTGGTCAGGCTCCCGACGCCCAGGCAAGCAGCAACAATGAGTCCGATTCTGGTGAGACTCTGGTACGAGGGCATGCTTTCGGCCGCACTCCTTAAACCAGCATGATGCATGGTTCGCCGCTGCACTTGCAACTCTGAGCGATTCCGGGACCGTGCGCTGCAGAGGCCATGCTCTCGAGGAAAATTCCGTCACGCACAAGGTTTATCAGCAGCACGAAAGTGAAGAGCTAGCGTCGAGAATAATCGAGCGGCTTTGCGGCCCACAAGGCCAAGAGAACCCTGTCAGTTGCCTTACTAGACACAGCGATAGGTGACCTTCGCCGGAACTTTTTGGGAAATGCTTTGTGCTCACACTGTCGAATTCGAAATCATTGACCCGGAGCGCTAACCGTGAATCACAAAGACGGGCATTGTCTCCCGAGATCCCCGCGTACAAAGGTGCAGTCGGCTACCCGAGAGACAGAAGTGATTCCCAACTGGCACCATTGGCGTAACGAACTTTTCGATCAGGATAGTGGCTCGTTTCTCCTGGCTCCCGGCGGTTTATCGCCAACCCTTCCCAACCCGAAAAATGCATTAGGGAAGAGTAGCCGGTGACTCAACCGGAACCGTCGATTGCAGCTTCCAGGTGTTCGCTGAGTGGGTCGCCGATTCACCAACATTTGACCCAGGCTCCGATTTGCCGGAATCCTTCGGAATCAGTCTTAATCTGGGGCTAACTGGTCTATTACACCCAATGAAATGGAGAAAATGGCGGCGCCCGGGGAGCCTCTAATCAAGACGCCATTTCATGCGAATGAGATCTTCGTGATCTGCGATTTCATACCGACGGATTACTCAATCCTGAACCGCTTCGCCCATATCTGCTGAGTCACTGTCCAGGTGCTGCCAGAGACTTGAATTCACTCTGGATCAGGAATACCGAAGCCGATCGCTGACAAGTTCAATACCCTGAGCGGAATCTTCTTTCGAGACTGAGCAATTTAATACAGATTCTGACCGGAAATCCACGTACATACGACTATGCATCCAACTATGCGTCCGGCGTGGATGCGGAATTGCGTGCGCGTGCCTGTCCCCGCTTTGCTTCGATACGAGCGTTGTTCGATCGAAACACGGAGGCACGACGCGAGTTTCGGCGAATGGCGTCCGTTTGCCGGTACTGAGTTGGTCGTGTGCGAGATGCGAGAAAACACACGACACCTCAAAACAAAGACGGCGGACCCACTTCAAGCGGAGCAACCAGTTGCCAGGAGGCCACCATGCAATCGACAGATTCAAATAGTTTGGTGATTCAGAACCGGAGAGAAGAAACACCATTGCTCGCCACGATCTCTTGCTGGACAGGGGCGCTCCTGCTGCTTCTCGTCTCAGCTCTGCCGGTTCATGCCCAGTTCGGCGCCAGCCTCGCCGGTACGGTGCTCGATCAGACAGGCGCGAGCATTTCCCGTGCGACTGTAACGCTGACCAGCTCGGCGACGCAGGCGATCCAAATCTCGATCACGAATGACACCGGCGCTTATCACTTCAGCGAATTGGCACCGGGCCAATACTCTCTCGTGGTTGCGGCTGATGGTTTCAGGACAAGCGACGTGACCAACCTGGCCCTGGAGGCTGAAACGCCGCGGGATGTGGACATCACGTTGCAACCGGGCGGTGCGACGGAATCGGTTCAAGTGAACGGTGACCTTGTTCCGCTGCTGCAAACGGCGGACGCGAGCATCGGGGCAACCATCGACAGTGAGGAGATTCAGCGCTTGCCCACCATTGGCTCCGACCCCTATGAACTCTTGCGCACAGCGCCCGGCATCACCGGCGACGGCGCTCGCAGTGGCACGGGCCAGGCCGTCTTTCTTCCCAATGGCGCAGGCCCCGGCGGCTCCAACTCCGGAATCTTTCAGACCGAGAATCAGGTTCAGATCGCCGCGGCCGGCCAGCGCCAGGCCGACAACAACTTCATGGTGGACGGCGTGAGCGTAAACTCGCTAACCCATGGCGGCTCAGCGGTGGTTTCGCCCAATGAGGAAGCGGTGGGGCAGATGACGGTGGTTTCCACTTCTTTCGATGCATCCGACGGCCGCAACTCCGGCGCGCAGATCAAGATCGTTACCAAGAGCGGCACCGACAGCCTTCACGGTTCGATGTTTGGTCTGTATGACGAGGCGGGACTGAATGCAGTTAATAAGTGGGGCGGCCCCTCGAACGCGCCGCCAACAGTTGTCGACAACGATCAGCGCAGCTGGGCAGCTTCTCTGGGCGGCCCGATAGTGAAGAAGAAACTTTTCTTCTTTGTTTCCTGGGCAGGTTTCACCACTGCCAACAACTCCTACGCGAGTTCCTACGTGGAAACTTCGCAATATCGCTCAGCCGTGGTGGCCAATCGCGCCGGTGGGGTGAGCGCCGCGATTCTAGGAGCCGCGAATGTGGTGCCGCGTATTCGGGCCATCCTGACTCCCAGTTGCGCGGGCCTGACCGTGGGAGTGAACTGCAACGTTGTCACCGGGGGGCTGGATATCGGCTCGCTCACTCCCGGCGGCACATCGCAGATTGGAGTTTTCCCTGCGAATACGCAACTCGGCGGCGGCCTGGACGGCATTGCCGACGCAGAAAATGCGCAGCTTTATGTGCCCGCCCACAGCCGCGGCAACCAGTTCAACGCACGCGGCGATTATGATGTGACGTCGAAAGACCACCTTGCCGGAAGCGTCTACTTTACCAAGCTCGACAACTACGGCATCAGCGGCGCGGCCGGATCGCGGCCGCAAGGGGATATACCCTTCAAGCCGCTTAACTCCGCTGCGACTGCCATTTACATTCACACGTTCTCATCCAGCTGGCTGAACGAAGCTCGCGCCAACGGCACCCGGTTTGCGGATAACGGAGTGAGGGATGCGGCCGGCGTGACCAACTTCGGCATTCCGTATATCAATGTGCAGACGTTGCCCTGGCCGATTCAATATGGCGCATATGCCGGCTCGACAACGCCTTCCCTGTATGCGGAGAACACCTATGAAGTGCGCGACATGGTGACGCACGCCTGGGGCACGCACGTGATCCGCGCGGGCGCGGAAGTGCGCTTTGAACAGGACAACGACAACCTGCTCGGCGACCAGAGGCCGACATATGCCATGCAGGGCCTGTGGACGATGGCCAACGACGCGCCCATCTACGAATCCGTCGAAGCCAACCCACTGACCGGCGGCACTCCCCTGACGCAGCGGTACTTCCGGTCGCAGGACATTGCCGGCTATGTGCAGCACGATTGGAAGGCTTCACCCAACTTCACGATCAACATGGGCCTGCGCTGGGAGTATTTCACGCCGCTACACAACAAGGGCTCCATGATCAATTACCCGGTGCTGGGCTCGGCAGCGGGTCAGCAACTGAGCGGCATCACGCTCCAGCTCCGCAACAACCTTTGGAACTCGCAGCCGCATAACCTGGCTCCCAAGGTTGGTTTTGCGTATATGCCACCCGCTCTCAAGCAGAAGCTGGTCATCCGCGGCGGGTTTGCCATCGCCTACAACCACCTGGACATCGCGCTCTTCAATAACGCGCTCGAAGATGGGCCCGGCGTAGCCAACTTCGGCCTGTGTTGCGCGGGCAATAGCAGCTCAGCAGGCGTGAAGTATGAAATGGGGACCAGCACATCACCGTCCAGTTACCCGATCAATCCCGCGCTTGCTCTTGGCATCAATCCAGCTACTGGATTTCCCTGCGAGTACGGCTCTACCGCGGGGCACTGCGTTGTAAATAATGAGAGCTATGAGGTCTACGGCGCGTTGCCTAACACCAGACAGCCTGTGGCCGATCTGTATTCACTGGATCTGCAGTATGAATTGCCTTACAGCATTATCGGTACTGTGGGCTATACGGGCAGCGTTGGCCGTCATTTTGCGCGGCTGGTGAATCAGAACTTCACCAACTCCCAGTGCTATCCGGCAACTGCAAACTGTAGTGGCACAACGGCAATTACACCGGTGTATGCCGCTTATTTCGCGCAGACAGACTCCAATCAGTCCTACAACGCGTTGAATGTCAACTTCTCAAGGCACACGGCTCATGGCCTCTATCTTTCTGCCTATTACACATGGTCGAAGTCCCTGGACCAGGTGTCGAACGGGGATGCGGCGGATGCCAATGCCAACCAGACCAATCCCGCCAACAACGCCACGGAATGGGGTCCTTCCGACTACGATGTGACCCAACGAATCACTGCGACAGCAGTTTATGAAATACCGCACGTGCATTCCGGCGGCGACATGGTGAAGGCGGTTGCCAACGGCTGGCAGGTCAATGGCATCGTGACTTATCACACGGGCTTCCCGTGGACACCAGTTACGTATGATCTTCAGGCAAATGAGCTGATTACCGGAGCGAACCTCGTGGGTCCAACGCGTCCGCTGGCCTACTACGGGGGCGCCGGTTCAAGCTGCTCCAACGATGCCTGGGAGACAGGCTCTAATTTCCCCAAAGGCGGCCCAGCTTACTTCAACACAACTCCGCCGACAAGCGTAAATGCTCCGCTCTATGTGCCGGGCATCGGCCGCAACAGCTTTCGCGGCCCATGCTACTTTGACATCGATATGAGCTTTGCCAAGGAAACGACGTTCAATCCCTTCGACCATTCCGTGCTGCTGCGTCTGCAGGTGAATGCTTACAACATCTTCAACATTCTTCAACTGGAGCCGATCACATTCAACAGCGGCGGCTCCAACATTCAGAGCGCAACCTTTGGCGAATCGCAGAGTGGCGATGCAGGCCGCGTGCTTGAATTGACAGCGCGATTCCAGTTCTGAAGACGGCCCTACTTGGTGCTTTGGGTGGAATGTATTTTCACTCGAAGCACCAATTCTTTCTGATTCAACCTTTCGAGCCTTGACCATGAAAGCCCGCTCGCTGCATGGCGAGCACATTCTCTTTGTTGTGCATGAACGTCTTCCAGACCAGACCGGAGCGAAGATTCTCCGCCATCAGGACCGAAATCCCCTGATCGATGCCCAGAACATCGGTGTCATACCAGTTGGCGGCAGGATGGAAGGCGTCCACGAACCCGTAGCGGCCCCAGGCTTGTTTGCCCCATTTGGAGCGCATCGCGCGGAGCACCGCGATACCTGTTCCCATTTGACCATTCTTGTTCGCGCAGGATGAGAGAATTGTTGAGCCAGCCGATTGCGCCACGCCCGGTATGCTACGTGTCCCAGGTCATCGAGAAGGCAACTTGCGCGATGGGCTGCATGAATCCCATGATCACCTTCCTGCCGCTCAATACCAGTTGGTCAACGGAGCGCGGTCCACTGACCGTGCATTGGAGAGAATTTGTGCCGCCAATGATTTCGAAGTGCTGCCAACGCGAAGTTTTCGCGAATACGCCTGTCGCCGGTCTCCGGGTGAACTTCCGCCTCCACGGCCTTCTTTTCTGCATTGTCGTCTGGCTGGTGACGGCCGGATGCGAACCGAATGCAGCGGCACGAGCCGCCAAACCGGCTTCAATGCAGCATCCGACCGGAGCCGCGCGTCCATCGAATGCACAGCTTGCCGATCCAATCCTCGAGGCCCGAGTAGATCTCCTGCTCCGCAGGATGACGCTTGAAGAAAAGATCGGGCAGCTGGTTCAATACAACGATACTGGCGATGTTTCTCCCGAGCCGCCAACCAGGGGCAAGCAAGGCGTGATTGCGGCTTTAAACCCTGAGTCCGGCAATCATGTGAATGCCATGCAGCTGGCTGCTACAGGCCGGCTTGGCTCAATGCTCAACACCATCGGCGCGGAGCGCACAAACACTTATCAGCATCTTGCCGTGGACCGGAGCCGTCTGCACATCCCTCTGCTCTTCGGCGCGGATGTCATCCACGGTTTTCGTACAATCTATCCGGTGCCCCTGGGTCTGGCCGCGAGCTTCGATCCGGAGCTCGTCACTGAACTCTCCCACATGGCTGCCGAAGAGGCTACGACCGCGGGCATTCGCTGGTTTTACTCCCCGATGGTCGATATCAGCCGCGATCCGCGTTGGGGCCGAACTGTGGAAGGTGCCGGTGAAGACGCCTATCTCGGCGCCGCCATGGCACGGGCATATATTCGCGGCTACCAGGGCGATAGCCTCTCGAAGCCGGGTAATGTTGCCGCTTCGGTCAAGCATTTCGCCGCCTATGGCGCCGCCGAGGCCGGCCGCGAGTACAACACGACAGACATGTCCGAGATCCGTCTTCGTCAGGACTACCTGCCTCCTTACCGGGCCGCTGTCGAGGCCGGCGCCGCCACCGTGATGAGCGCTTTCAACTCCCTCAACGGCGTACCATCGAGCGCCAATCCGTTTCTTCTGACGAGCATTCTGCGCGGGGAGTGGGGCTTCAACGGGTTCGTCGTCAGCGATTACACCGCAGTGATGGAATTGATGAACCATGGCATTGCGCTCGATCCTGCGACTGCTACCCGGAAGGCGATCACCGCGGGCGTCGATGTCGATATGATGTCGCACTTCTACGACACGCAGTTGCCTGGGCTCATCAAATCCGGCCAGCTTCCAATGGCCGTGGTCGATGAAGCTGTGCGGCGCGTGCTCCGGGTAAAGTTCGCGACTGGATTATTTGAGCATCCCTACGCCGAGGGTGTTGAAGTAACCGCCGCGGTTGCCGCGCACAGGCCGCTGGTGCGCCAGGCGGCTGAAGAGTCCTTTGTCCTGCTTCAGAACGACAAACTCGCTGATGGCGCGCCGCTGCTCCCGCTTTCGCCAGCACGCAAACGCGTTGCCCTTATCGGACCGCTCGCCGACGACAAAGCAGACATGATAGGAGCCTGGGCCGGCGCTGGAAACGAAGGCGACATCGTCACACTGCGGCAAGCGCTGGCGCAGCGCGCCCAGCAACTGGGGACCACTCTCCTCTACTCGCAGGGAACCGAAATCGACGGTTCCACGCAAGCTGGTTTTGCCGAAGCCCTCGAAGTGGCCAACGCAGCCGATGTTGTGATTCTTGCGCTTGGAGAGTCGAGCGCCATGAGCGGCGAGGCCGGCTCCCGCGCATACCTTGATCTTCCCGGCAACCAGCAACAGCTTCTTGAAGCCGTGGTCGCATCCGGCAAGCCAGTGGTACTGCTTATCTTCTCGGGCCGTCCACTGGTTCTTGATTGGGCAGCTAAACATGTTCCCGCAATCATGGAAGTCTGGTTCCCCGGAACCGAAGCAGGGAACGCCATCGCCAATGTTTTGTACGGAGATGTTTCTCCCAGTGGTAAGTTGCCGATGAGCTTCCCCCGCGCCGTTGGCCAGGAGCCGCTCTACTACAATCAATTCCCCACAGGACGCCCGCCGACGGGAATTGACCTGTCAAAGCCGCCGGGTGACGGCACCCGTTTCTTTTCCCGTTACATGGATGTTCCCAACAGCGCACTTTTTCCCTTTGGCTACGGACTTTCCTACTCTAGCTTCTCTTATAAGGATGTCGAGTTATCGAAGAGCAGCATCCCGCTGGCGCAGGCCCTGTCGGGCCAATCATTGCCTCTCCTTGAAGCGACAGCGATCGTGACCAACACCGGGGACCGCACGGCAACCGAGGTGGTTCAGTGCTACGTTCGCAACCTGGGGGCGAGCATTGAGCAGCCCGTGCGAAGCCTCGAGGGTTTTCGGCGCGTCACGCTTGCTCCCGGCGAATCGAAGCCGGTCAGCTTCCCTCTGGGGTTCAACGAGCTCTCCTTTTTCAACCTCGAGAACAAGCCAACGATCGAAGCGACCCATTACACCGTCTGGATCGGAGGCAGTTCATCGGCTAGCCAGGAAGCCACTTTCGAGGTGGTTTCACCTTCGGCGATCGCAGGTTTGCACTGATGCGAGGTGCGGCAGCGCATTCCGGTAAGCCCCGAATGCCTGCCTCAACTGGCAAAGCGGACTCTTAGCGGTCAACTGGAGGTACCTAAGAGGCAATTTCAATTCAAGGCTGCGTTATTTCAATGGCTGCCGCTGAACAGGTCAAGCGCTAGCGCTACGCGGAATAGACCCAAGAGGCAATTCCGTTCGTTTCAGCCGAACTGCCTCGTCGCTTCGGAAACGGATTTAGAGTCAAAATCTCCACCCGCGTTCTCCACCCGTGATTGTTCCGTCTTACGCGTATTTCGCCGTATTCTGGTGGCATTAGGCGTTTTCCTAGTACAACCTAAGTGGCACGATCGTCGTGATGTCGCGCACACGCGCGAATGTAGTTAGCCGCTATGCTCGCTACTAGCCAAACCTTCGCGCCGGCTGGCACGGTGTTCAGTGTTCCGGGTTGGGAGATGCACAATGCCCGTGAGAGCCCCATTTCTGGTATTCACTTTGGCCATCCCCACGTTGTGCCTCGTAGCCAAGCCTGCCAACGCGGCGACTCCCAGCGCCTCAATCAGCGTCTCCGCGACGATCCAAGCTTCCTGTCTCGTCTCCACCACTGACACGGTGTTCAGGACCTACGCTGCGGCAGCGCACGCGGCCTCCGCCGTGTCAGTCGCATGCAGCAACTTCGTTCCGTACAACGTCAGCCTAAGTGCGGCGATGGCACCCGGTGCTACCGGGACAGCTGGGAGGATGACTGGTTCTAGTTTTGCTCTCCTGGGCTATGCGCTCACTTCGAACCACCGCGCCATTGCCAACAGGCCTCAAGACTTGAGCACCGACTCAGCGGCTGGCTTTGGCAGCGGCTCCAACTCGCTGCTCGCCATCCATGACCAGATTCCGGCGGCGCAGTGCGCAACTCCCAGCGCATACCCCGATACGATGATTGTTGTGGTGACGTATTGAGCGTTTGCGCCTGCGCTGGAAGCGTCACAACTTCAGAAATTGGCTTCGTAGCCCAACTCTGGAATTCGTTCAGGGCCTGTGCCTCGCCAGAATGCGATCCTAACCAGAAATCAAATATAAGTCTCAATATCTTAACGGTTAAGAGTTGGTTGGATCGCCTGAGTCGTCCTATCTGGAAGGCTAAGACAATACATGCCGATGGAATTGTGGCGAGTCACAGCTTCAGCATCTTCGATCCCAGCCTGGACCTGATCGTCCGCGGCCACTACGAGAACATCGAGCACATCCGCCAGGACTGGCGGCGCGGCAGTTCGTCCTTTAACTACCAGCCCAAGGTAAATATGCGTACCGGCCAAGTGGTCGGCGCCGCAGCCCTTATCCGCTGGTAATACCCGGAGCGCGGCCTGCTGCTTCTAGGCTTGTTTCTTTCCGTCATTGTCGTCTCGCATTGGCACAGCCCCAGGGAGCAGCTTTGTCTGGCCTGAAAGTACCATTGACCCGAGGGAGAGGTTACGTTAGATTGCCCGGTTGCTCTCATTTTGGTGAGAATCACCTCCATTATGAAGGGCGAGGATTGACCTAGGTTGACGTCGAGTATCGCAAGGACGCCATCTTACCGGCTAAGGGGGATTGATGATTCTCGACTTGCTCAATATTGGCGCGATCGCATCTGCCGCAGTTTATCTTGGAATTTCGAGAGTCAGTGTGCACCGCCGGCGGGCACGGGCGTGGAATATTCTCATGGCCCAACTGCAACCGAAACGGAGTGCCCGCGAGTTGAGTAATCAATTCTCTTGGGATGAAGAGTATATCGCCGCAGCGGAAGACATGTGGAAGCGTCTTGATGGCGCTCACGACCTTTGGAGGATGTTTGAAAATGCTGGCGTGATACTGGATATGGTCGATTATGCGACCCGTAACGGCGAGTCTGTGAATTGCGAGCTTTTTGCCGCCTTGCGCGACGATGCCATGCAAATTCGATCCTGCGTTCTGACAGAGCTTGCGCAAAATGCATGCAGCCAGGTGAGTGAAAGAACCAGCATGAGTGTGTCCCGCGTGGCGACGCTTTACGCCGACATGGTAGCCCGAACAGCGGAGGTGATGCGAGTGAATGGCGGGTCTCTGGCTCCCAACTTCGCACTCACGATGTAATTGGTCGTTATCATCGACGAAGATCCTCCCTGGTAGGCGGGCTGTGACAGGAGCTTCGGTTGAAAGGATGTCATTTTTCACGGGAGTCATTTGATCTGCCCGATTGACCCAAAACCCAAGAACTAAGCCGGTGGAAAGCTGAGAGATGGTGGCCCGTCGTGGTTCTCTGAAGAGAGAGAGGAGAACCGGGATATGGGGAACGAGGACACAGTGAAGAGGAGATTCTGCGCGTCCTGTTGTGGGAAACCGAATCGGGTGAAACGGTATCAGGGAATTGCAATTCCCTGATACCGGGGTGTTATTTCCCTGTTCGGTACGGCTCAAATATTGGGATTGCGGGGCAGGAACTTGCGTGGATTCAGTATCATTGAGCACACGGCCGGCAAGGCTTTGGAGTAAAACTTGCGAATTTCCCTGTATTTTTCCCTGTTAGCAGGGAATTCGGCTCAGAGAGCGGTTCGCTCGAGACTCCATCCACCGCCACGATTGCATCGAGCAGCCGCTCGCTTGAACCATGCAAGAACAATGGATTCGAGGATTCGCGCTTCTTGGGTTTTGCCTCGCGCTCGACAGTATGTGCACCCTTGCGGCTGTCGCGCAGAGCAAGAGCCTGAATGCCGTCTTCACCACCGCGCCCATCAAGGTTGACGGCTATGCAGAGTCCGCGTGGAATAAAGCTCCTGCCGCCAATATCGCGATTTGCATGAATGCCGAGCTGACTGTCCAGCTCAGCGATTGCAAGGTCTCCGGTACGGTGCAGGCTCTCTGGAATGGCCCACTTCTCTATCTGCTCATTTCGGTCACAGATCCTGAGGTTTCCACCTCTGCAGCGGAGGACTCCAAACGTTCCGGCGTCGAGATCTACGTGGATCAGTACGACGACAAATTTCCAAAGTTCGAAGAAGACGATGGATTCATCATTATCGGCGCCGATGGACGGCAAACCGGAAACCGGACCAATGCCGGGTTGATGTATTACCCGGCCGTATGGAGCTCGCATCTCAAGTCCTATGCAGCCGCCCCTCGCCTTGATGCCAACGGAAACAAGATTGGTTACACAGTCGAGGTGAGCTGGGCGATTGGCGATCTGCCGCTGAAAAACGGCACCGAACTTGGCATGGAATTTGCGATCAACGCTCTATCGAGCGACGCCGGTCACGCCCACGATCAGCTCTACTGGAGGAGCGGAAACAACAAAGGTATCAACGACAACACAATGTGGGGCGACGTGGTTCTTACGGGGTACGATTCTTCGCTTCCCATGCCGTTGAACATGTTCGTGCTTGAGGAGAACATTCGTAAAGCATCGCCCTCGTCGTCTTCAGCAGCGGGCCTGGTTCGCGGAATCTGGACCGATGAATCCCGAGTGGACCGCGCGCTGGCAGCGGCCAAAAACGCGCTCGATAGAGCCAAGACCCAGGCGGAAATCGACGCGGCAGATCTTTCGCTTGACGCCGCGCTGCGAGGATTGCACCGCAGTGGCAAGTACCCCGACCCCTACGATCTTCCAGCGGTGAACTACCTGCCCGATCCGTTCACTTTCTTGAATGGAAAGAGGGTCCATTCCGCGGCCGACTGGCAGAAGAGGCGCGCCGAGATCAAAGACCTCGCCCAATATTACGAGTTCGGGACCGTGCCGGCTCCGCCGCAGTCGTTGACCGCGGAATCCGCTCCGGGCCCCGCCGGCGCGCTGCAATACAAAACCATTACGGTGACGGTTAAGGATCACGGCACGACAGCGTTTTTCAAGCCGATCCTTTATTTGCCAACAACCGGGCAACTCCCCTACCCCGTCATTGTCGAGGAGGATTTCGCGGCGTCACCCAAGTTTTCCCCCCCCGAACAAGGCGTTTCTCCAGGGCGGCTATGCGGTTCTCAGCATTCCCACGTGGGATAGTGCGAAATTTAACGTGTCTGGCGTGGCCAGCGACGACGGCAATCATACCGGCGCCTTCTTTACCCTTTATCCCTATCAGCTCGACACAGCAGGAAACGATCGAGGAGTGTTACTCGCGTGGGCCTGGGGCGCGAGCCGCGGAGTGGACGCGCTGAATTATCTTGTCGCTCACGATCCCGCTTACGCGCATTTGTTGGATATTCACAAGTTGGTCGTCACCGGATTCTCGCGCTGGGGAAAAGCGGCGCTGCTTGCCGGATTCCTGGATGATCGTTTTCTGGTGACTGCTCCCGGCGGCTCTGGAAGCGGCGGCGCAGCACCTTACCGGTACGATTCTTTCGGCAATCGCCCGTTCCGCAGCGCACCGTTCGGCAACGTGTATCCATGGGGACGATCACCCGGAACAGAATCGATGGGCGACCACGTCCGGCACCAGACCCACAATTCGAATGAGATGATCCGCCGGTTTCTTAACGATACGATTCCGGCGCCGGTTGAGCCGCGTGTGTATCTCACGAGCACGTGGGGCTACGGCAACCGCCTGCCCTACGATCATCACGAGGAGATCGCAGCTATTGCTCCGAGAGCCGTGCTAATCGACAACACCAACGACGACTATGCCGACAATGCTGAGGGCGATGCGATCGGCTATGAGGGCGCGATGCCGGTGTATCGGTTTCTCGGCGTCCCGCAAAATCTGGCGCTCGATCTTTACATGGGAGGCGGAGGGCATTCGCTCAAACCCTCGCAGGCCGAGAACATTGTGAACTTCGCGAACATGGTACTGTTCGGCAAGCCGCTTGCCAACAATGTCAAGAAGCAGCTAAGCACCGACCCCTACCGCGACGCCGGAACCTATGACACCTACTATGGCGGTTTGAAGACGATGATGCCGTGGGCCGAAGCTGCGCTTAGTGCGAGCAGTCCCCCCAGACCGGCTCGTTGAAATCGGAAGCCGTCGCAAGAGCGTCAACGCGTTAGGCTGACGGTGAGGGTCGGGAGCGTTGCCGTAGTTGGCTGCAGATCCGGATCGGGCGGCAAGCGCGCGACTTACGCGTATGTCACTTGCCCAAGAATCGCCGGTCGCTTTGCGCCGGTGGCGCTGGGCACATTGCCTGGCAAGTGATGCCATGTTTGCCAAGCAAGGAGTGCAAATGCCATGGCTTCCTTGGCCTCAGCCGGCAGGCCGAAATCTTCGCTTACCGCCAGCTTGCAGCCCAGTAGCTCGAGCCTCTGGGCGAGCATGGCCATCAACGTCCCATTACGCGCTCCACCACCGGCGACGATGTAATCGACTCCGGAGCCCCTCATTTTAGGATGAGCAAAAGTTTTGTAGCTTTGCGAGATCGTTTCGGCAGTGAGCGCGGTCGCTGTCGCCAGCGCATCCTCAGGCCGTTTGCTATTCCGCTTGCAGCCGGCGAGAAAACGCAGGGCGTACTCACCCCCGAACTGCTCCCGACCCGCCGTGCGCGGTGGCTTGAGCATGAAGTAGGAATTGCTAAGCGCCTTTCTCAAGACTGGCTGAAGCACCTCGCCGCGCGCAGCGAATCCGCCGTTGGAATCGAAGCGCTTGCCGAAAAGCTTCTGAACCAGCGCGTCGATGACCATGTTCCCCGGGCCTGTGTCGAAGGCGATAACTTCATCCGGCCCGGCCCCCGCAGGAATCGCAGTGAGATTGGCGATGCCGCCGATGTTTTGCAATACCCTGCCGCGTTTCGTGTCAGCGAAGAGCGCGTAGTCCAACAATGAAACCAGCGGCGCTCCCTGTCCCCCGGCCATAATATCCGCTGGCCGAAAATTCGAAACGACCGGAACCCCAGCCGCTGCTGCAATCGCCGCAGCCTCACCGAGCTGCCAGGTGCAGGCAAAGCGCCGGTCCGCATAAACCTCCGCGCGCGACTGATGATAGAGAGTTTGCCCGTGACAGCCGACCAAGTCGAGCTTGATCGAGTGCCGCGCAAGAGTCGCCGTCAGTGCTTCGGCGTAGGCCAGTCCCAGGCGCCAGTGAAGGCGCGCCAACTCCGCTGTCGAAGTCGCCTTTGCGTTCATTGCCTGGAGCACCGCACGCCGCAGAGCGGATGGGAATGAGAAGCTCTCATGAGCCAGTAAGGTCAACTTCACTCGCGGCTTACGCGGCGTAATCCGCACGATGGCAACGTCGATTCCATCAGCCGACGTGCCGCTCATAATGCCGGCAACCGTCATGGTCTTCGCATTCATACCTGGTTCTCTCAATCTAAACCTTGACGGAGGGGCTCATTTTTTCTGGGGCCTTGGAAATCGGCTCAACTTGCACGAAATGTTCAACTTTAGGCGACCTCGCCCCCGCGAAATGTTCACCTGGAGTTTCCCAAAAACCCTGATATGGTCGCTTAAAGGTTCACGAATCGTCGAGTGGTGTGCCAAGTAATTTCCCAAAACTGATGTAAATGGTCGCTCAGAATTTCACATTTCGAGGGAAAAGGTCGCGAGTAATTTCACACTTAGCGATGATTGCGCACACCAAGACAGCGGTCGCCGCGCTTAATTGGTGTTAGCTGGGCATTTTCTGCACGATTTTGCATGCCGAGCTATGCTCGCCCGCTGCCGTCGCGCGCCGTCCCGATTCCCGCCGCGGAAGATATCATCGTTTGTAACCAAAGGTCTCCTTCGCGCGTCTCAAGGCGTGCGTATCGAATATTTCTGGAGGGTCGATGTTTCGTTCCTATTGGTTCTACCTGGCTCTTTTGGTTGTGGGCCTCTTTGTTGTTCTGGCACTGTCTGGAGTGGGCCGTGGGGTTCGAGCCGAGACCCGAGGCGGGATACCGGCGCCGGAAGACGATGCTTCTCTCGCAGGGCACCCCGGCCGCGAGACAGCCGTCTTTGCGGGCGGATGCTTTTGGGGTACGCAGGCTGTGTTCGAGCGAGTGAAGGGCGTAGTGGCGACCACCGCCGGCTACTCCGGCGGCTCCGCGGAAACCGCTACCTACGACCAAGTGACAACGGAAACGACGGGCCATGCTGAATCGGTAAAAGTGGTCTATGACCCCTCCAGGATCACGTACGGCAAGCTACTGCAGATCTTCTTCTCGGTTCACGACCCGACACAGTTGAATCGGCAGGGACCCGACGTGGGAACGTCATACCGCTCCGCGATCTTCTATACCAGCGAAGAGCAGAGGAAGATCAGCACGGAATACATTGCGCAGCTCGACGCGGCCAGAGTATTTCCAAAACCGATTGTTACGCAGGTCGTGCCGCTGAAAGGCTTCTACGACGCTGAGTCCTATCATCAGGACTACGCTCTGCACAATCCCGACAACCCGTACATCCTGGTATGCGACCGGCCGAAGATCGAGACCCTGCGCAAGGAGTTTCCAGACCTGTTCCAGGAATACACGGGCAGGTGATCGAGAATTCTCGAGTCGTTGCCGAGGGAATCCTGCGGCTTTGAGTGATTCGGCCGAATCCGGCGTGCAACGTAGTTCAACTCTCGATGGTTACAAACCTCGCATTCAGTTGCGCTTTGATCACCAGTTCCGCCGCGAGCAAAGCCTCGTCCTGGTTCTGCGCTATGTGCGTGCGGTTCACGATGTCGGCCACAAACAACGGACCGAAGGGCAAAGGCATGGCGCTGCAATCGATATAGCGGGCTTGTTTGCTGTCGACCACGAACAGGTTGTTGCCCTGGTGGCTGACGCCGACGTTGGTGTACTTGCGCACTTCCATGTAGCCGTCGGTGCCGAGAATGAAGAGACGGCCGTCGCCCCAGGTTCCAAGGCCGTCCGGCGTGAACCAGTCGAGGCGCACATAACCAAAGCCGCGGTTGCCGCGCAGAACCATGTCGCCAAAGTCCTGAAAGCGCGGGTGCTGGGGATGGCGAATGTTCGCGATCTGCGACTCCACGACTTCCGCCTCGGTGCAGCCGGTGTAGAAAAGGAACTGATCCACCTGATGCGAACCGATGTCGCATAGGATTCCGCCATATTGATCAGGATTCCAGAACCAGTCGGGCCGTCCTCCGCCTCCGCCCGCGTCCCCCGCATGCTGAAAAATCTGGTGCGGAGCAATATTGATGGTCTGGATCACCTTTCCGATCACGCCCTGGCGCACGAGTTCGCCTGCATAGACGGCGGCCTTCACTTCAAGCAGCTCACTGTACATGATCGCGTAGATGCGCTTGGTTTCGGCAATGGTTTTGCGCACCTCGGCCAGTTGCTCGAGCGTCGTCAGTCCGGGTTTGTCTGAGAGAAAATCCTTGCTGCGTTTCATTGCGCGGACGGCAAGCGGGCCACGTTCGCTGGCGACTTGCGAGGTGAGAACGAGCTGGACGGAAGGATCGTCGAGAATCTCGTCCTGCGTGGCGACCATCTTGACATCGGGATACCGCTTGCGAAAGGCCGCGAGTTTGTCCGCTTCGCCGCCCCACGCGGCCACCAGTTCGCCGCCGCCACGCTGGACAGCGCCGATCATTCCATTGATGTGGTCGTGGCTCATGCCGCACACGGCAAACTTGATGTGATACTTAGGCGCGGCTTCGGACTCGCCGGGGGTTTGCGCGGGCACGACGGCATCCTCCACGATGCGCGCTGCGCCGCCGCCGAAGGCTATTGCGTTCTCCGGGAGGCCGGCCATCATTGCCGCTGATCCCAGCGACCCCAGCAGTCC